>JACCDH011651260.1_pt1 | contig 26948 bp, 26 predicted proteins | sample 7442481 | NCBI WGS metagenome assembly JACCDH01 (sample SAMN15323433, study PRJNA562643) | freshwater metagenome | isolation source: river surface water | place: USA:Blue River Watershed | collected 2017-08-15 | reverse complement strand
GGCTGTAAAAATCCGTCTCTACCAAGTCGAAAAATTCGATAGTTTCGCGCGCTTCACCGTCGCCAAAACCATTATTTCCGAGCTTATCCAACAAGTCGTACTCGGGAATGGCCTGGAACTGCTCCCGAGTGAGTGGCCGAGAACTTGCGATGCGATATAAGCCAGCGAATGTCGCCTTACCCGGTTTTTGGCCTATGAATGAAGCAATATACCCTTGCCCGCTCAAAGCTCGCATCGCCTTTTCAACAGTGGGCACTTGGGTCTGCTGATAGGCATTGAAGGCCGCCCGGTTCTCCGCAGCCAACCATGGCAATACTGCCCTTAGTTGAGGAGCAGTCGGCCGATGACGCATAACGACCACTTTGGTGGCGTCGATACCCTCCCGAATTAGCAAGTCGTTCAAATGCATGCCAGGCAGTGTAAGCGGGAAGTGTTGATCATGGAAGCGTCGTCCTCTGGCTCAAATCGCCTACACATTATCGGAGTTGCGACGAACATAGGTCAAAAGCCATGCGAATAGGCGAGGCTAATCATACCGGGGACTTTCCTAACGCAGTGCTCCAGACTACGGCATCATCAACACGATCTGCAGTCGCATCAAAGGTTTTGTTGAGAGGCTTACTCCAGAATTGGTTGGCGAGCGCTGCGTGGCAAGTCGCCTGGAGATTCAGGATAGTGATGCAACCACAGTAGCTCTCCAAGATTTGGCGACACTGCTTGAGTTCGAACGGCAGACTGGCCCCTGCGCGCTGTGCGGCGAAAGCACCCAAGCGGTCCGCCGCAAGGGCCGCTAATCAGCTTTCGAGTGCGGCATAGAATAACGTGTCTGCCATTCCTGTAATCCGCGCTCGCCAAGCCAGCCTGTCCAGCCAAGGTGCGGAGATACCGGATACACCATACAGCGCGCCAGCGAGCTGCCCAGTGATTGCCGCCGTGGTGTCAGCATCCTCACCAAGGTTGGCTGCAAGCAGCACAGCTTCTGCAAAGCTGCTGCTCCGCCCCACTGACCACAGCGATGCCTCAAGACTATGCGCAACATAGCCGGAGGCGCGGATCTGATGCCTAGGCTTGCCACGCCATGACCCAGCCATGATCCCGGCAATCGCACCCGACCAGTCAGGTTGCCTTGAGCTCAGTACTTCGCTCGCTGGCCTGCCCTCAATCGCATCAGCCAGCAGCTCGGCATAAGCAACGCAGGCATCTACCGCCTCCGGCGCAGCATGGGTCGTCTTGCTTTGCCGCGCCGCCGCATCGCGCAGGGACTTACGGTCCCGGTGGAACCGGATCGCAACCGGAGCCAGGCGCATCAGGCTGCCATTGCCGGCAGTGCTCGGATCAATTGAACCAGCAACGGGATCGCCGCTTCTTTTGAACCGCATCAGCGCCTGCCGAGTGGTGATACCGATATCGAAGCAGCTGCCTGTGCAGGAGTAATGCCCCTCCTCATGCCAACGAACAAACCGCTCCATCAGATCGCGCTCATCAAGCTCGCCTTGGGCAATAAGGCTGTCAGCCAGAGCCAAGGCCATGGCCGTATCATCAGTCCACTCACCAGGCTTCAGGCCAAACGGCCCGCCCCCGACCATGTCGGTGAGCTGCGGATAGGTATCGCGCGCCTTGAACTCGAGCGTGGTGCCCAGCGCATCGCCGACCGCGAGCCCAAGTAGTGCGCCAATGGACCGGTCTCGGATCGCTTCAGCGGAGGTGTCAGGCTGCTTCTCTGGGATCGGAGTTGCACGGAGCACATGCTGACGCTGCGCTTCGGTCTCAATCGCTCCAGGCCGCACTGCCCGCACCATGGCGATTGCTTCTGCCGGCGCAGTGCCTAGCTCGGCCGGGAGGCGCGCCGAGATTGTCCCGGCCCTCCCCAGCCCGCCCTTGCAGTGCACCAGTACCTTGAACCCATGACGCAGCAGGCTGCGAAGCGCTTCACCATGCTGCTGCCATTGCTGTTCAAAGCGCGCGCACGGCACCGACACATCCGGGATCGGCAGGTGGTGCCAAGCCATATGGCGGGCTTGTACTTCCGCGCCTAGCTGCTCGACCTCAAGGCTGGTGAGTTCGTGATCCTCCACCAAGGTCACAACTGCGGCAGCGCCCCAGTCATGGATCGCGTCGAGATCGATCTCGAGATCTCGGCTCCACTGACCTGAGAAGGCCGAGCGCCGCTGCTTGCCAGGACAAAAGGTGATGCCGATGGTCCCGTTTGCTGCGGGTACCTCGGCGATCTGGAGCGGATGGGTCAGGCTGGTCTTCAAGGCTTGGGGCTCTCCGCGATGCTTTCACCACTCAGCTCAGCATTCACATTCCGGAACTCTTCGCTCCCGATCGCCGGCCAATCGTTCGATATGACTTTGACCTCCTGCTCGGCCCCATTGCGGGTAAACACTAGCGGATATGCGGTTCCGAGCGGGATGTTGCGATAGCGGGAGAGGAACTGAGCGTCCGTCTTGAACTTCTTGCCATTGATCCGAACGATCACGTCTCCAGCTTTAAGACCCGCAGCATGGGCCGGCGTCCCGCCTGCGACGCGCAAGATACGATATCCGCAGCACGGCTTGCCGCCTTCTATTCTTCCGAAGAGGCCGAGATACCGGCCAAGAATGCGCGAGCCTTCGGGTAGCGTGCCGCCTGCATCGAGCAGCATCGAAATCATCCCATCGAAGTAATCTGGTCCAGTCTGGGCTTCCTGGCGCATCTGGCCAAAGGCCATTTCGGTTTCGATCCAGGTGTGGGCCTGAACCCGCACATCACTTCCAACCTGCGCCATCGCAAAACGCATGAACCCGCGCGGCGGGGTCGAATAGCGGTTCCCGAGGAAGACACGCGCAATAATCGTACTCGCCATGTCTAGCTTGAACTCGCACACGACCTGGTTGGAGTTCTGCATGGTCACGGTCCAGGCTCGGTCCATGCAGCGATTGGCAAGCTTCCCGCCCACATTCACAGTACTATCGCCTGCAAAGCGCGCTTCAGCCTGATCTGTCGGAACCGAGTACCTGTTGCCTTGGGCCAAGGCCGGTAGGGGCAGCGCGGCAAGGGCAACCGCCACAGCGTATTTGAACTTCATATTGCTTCCTTTATGTCTCCAATAAGTGACATGACGACAGCTCGATACGCAGCAGCAGTCAAGTCGTTTGTCACTGATAGTCTGTAGATTGATCGTCGACAGGCGGGCGATTGAGGCCGCGTGGACATTCGCAAGATCCTTGGCGCTAATCTGAAGCGCCTGCGCACCGCCAAGGGCTGGAGCCAGGAAGACTATGCCTTCGAGGCTGGGATCCACCGCACCTACATCAGCGACATCGAACGCGGGGCGCGTAATCCGACGATTGAGGTGCTGGTGAAGCTGGCTAAGCCGCTTGGTGTTGAGCCGGCAGACCTGATCCGCGATCCCCACTGAGTTAGCTCGTTAGCAGAGCAGCACGCTGCTCTTCCCATGTCAGCGGCAATTGGCTTGCACGGAGTTTGGCTGCGGTCAGTGCCCTCGGCTGCTTGCCTGCGAGGATGGCAGTAACGATGTCCGGCGCGAGGCAGGAGAGCTCAACCATCCGGGCAAGATGCTTGCGGCACTTGCCGTGCTGCTTGGCCAGATCGGTTAGTGGGATGTCCGGATTATCCAGCACCAACTGCCTAGCCGCATAAGCCTCAGTGAGCAGTGCCATGAGCTTCTCGTCTCGCTGGGGCTCGGACTTGAGAGCAGCCTTGGGAGCGGGTTTCGGTGCCTGCCCCTGCCCTTCCCCCTCGATCACAAGCCGGATTTGATGCCCATGCCGTTGGCGATGAGCTGGAACACTGAGTGCGATCGGCGTTGCGGTTTGCTGGAGCGGTATTGCAAGTAAGGCTCCCAAACCGTTGATAGATAGCTCAAGATCTACTTTATCTTCGTGCAGCATGGCTCGGCTCAGAACAGTGGTAATGATCTCGTGGCTGGCCTGCGCGGTCCCACTGCGCAGCGTGGCGGCTGCAAGGTCTGCTTGGGCCAGCGCCTGCTGCAAGGCATGCGCTTCGATCTCAGGATGGATCAGCTTCGCAATGTTGCTCGGCACAGCAAAGTAGCTGGCGAGCTTGGCAGTGACGATCTGCTCAAGGTCATGTGCCGAGACCCGGTAGGCAGGTTGGTCGGTGTTCTGATCTGGCCTTGTAACGTAATAGCGGTAGCGCTTGGCCTTGCCCTTGGTAGCATGGCTTGGAGTCATGGCGCGGCCGTTGCTGTCCTTGAGGATGCCAGTCAGCAGGCTGGGCTGCTGACCTCTGAGGCGCCGCGAGGTGCCCGAGGCATTGGCCTTGAGCTTGTCCTGCACCGCTTGCCAGAGGTCTTCAGGCACGATGGCTTCATGTTCACCTGGATAGACCTCGCCCTTGTGCACAATTTGCCCGCGGTAGATCGGGTTGGCGAGGAGGTGGTAGAGTGTACCGCGGCGGAAGGCACAGCCGCCGCGGTGGGGACCGCTGGCTCTGATCTGGACCTTGGTCTTGTATCCCTTGGTGTTGAGATGGTCGGCTAGCTCTACGACCGAGCCAAGCTCCAGGTAGCGATGGTAAATATGCCGGACGAGTTCAGCTTCCTTGGGATTGATGATGAGGCGCCGGTTCAGGGCATCATAGCCAAGCGGCAGAGGGCCGCCCATCCACATGCCCTTGCGTTTGGAGGCAGCGATCTTGTCGCGGATCCGCTCGCCGGTGACCTCGCGTTCGAACTGGGCAAAGGAGAGCAGCATGTTGAGGGTGAGCCTCCCCATGCTAGTGGTGGTGTTGAACGCCTGGGTAATTGAGACAAAACTGGCCTTGGCTTTATCCAGCACGTCAACGATCTTGGCAAAGTCAGCCAGGCTGCGGGTCAGCCGGTCGATCTTGTAGACGAGGATGATATCGACCTTGCCTGCTGCAACATCAGCCAGCAGGCGCTTGAGGCCCGGGCGCTCCATATTGCCGCCGGAGAAGCCGCCATCATCATAGCGTTCAGGCAGCAGGAGCCAGCCTTCGTGCTTTTGGCTCAGCGCATAAGCCGCGCAGGCTTCATACTGGGCATCGAGGCTGTTGAACTCTTGCTCCAGCCCGTCCTCAGTCGACTTCCGGGTATAGACTGCGCAGCGCAGGATCTTCTCAGCCACAGCTAGCAATCCCAAAGAACCGTGGCCCTGACCAGCGGGTGCCGGTGACCGCCCGGGCTATCTCGCTCAGCGAGCCATAGCGCTGGTCGTTCCAGACATAGCCTTCGCCCTGAACATCGACGCTTATGGTGCGGCCATTCCATTCCCGGACCAGCCGCGTGCCGGCCGAAAGCATAACCTGCCGTGGTAGCGGCGGCGTTGATGCCCTGCCCTTCCCTGTTCCTGCTGTGGCATTGGCCAACTCACGCACCACGGACGGCGCTAGGCCACCAAACTCCTGTTCCTGAAGAAGCTGGGCATAGAGGTGCCGCAGCAGGCGCACCGGCACCCGTGGTACTGGCCCCATGTTATGCTCGTGCCAGCGTTCGGAGAGCTCGTTCAGGCTCAGCGTCGGGATCAACGCAATCTCTTGCTCCAGCACGCTCATCACAGCACCTCGAGGGTGTAGCGGTTGATCCCGTCGCTCTTCTGCCGCAGCAGCTTGTAGCGGCGGTGTTTACGTTGTGAGGTGAGGAAAGAACGGCACGAGCAGGCCTGCCAGCCGGTTGCCTGCATGATGTCTGTGAGCGTCGCGCCGGACCCGGTGCGCAGCATGGCGCGCACCATCTCGGCCTTGCTCGGTTCAACTGGGTTCTTTTGTTTTGCTTGATCCAATGGGTGGCCTCCATCAGCGGCCCTATTGCCGCTGCACCACCTCAGGCCCCGCCGGTCGTAACGGTCGGGGCAATCTGCGCCTTGAACTCCGGCGCCTCACTCATGCCGGTCCACTCGCTCCAGCCGCAGCAGAAGTCGAGTGGAATGTGCATGCAGCGCCAAAAAGCTGCAGCTGGATTGCTGCGAGGCGCTGTGGCTCCAGCAAGGGCATGGATGAAGAAACGAGAGAAAGGATCATCATTGCTTGCACTAAGGTGGCGATGATGATGGAAGAGTTGAGCGTGCAAGCGCTAGGGGCTGCCGAGCAAGGGCCTGAGGAACTGAGTAGATTGGTCCGCGAATTGCGGATTACCGCATTGGCAATCTTAGACCTGTTGGAGGTCAGCTACATAGAACGGTAAACAGCCCTGAGCCCAAGCTTGACATGCCTCTTTTTGGTTTGAGATTTCCTTTTTAAACGGGGACATTTGTAGGGCTAGGGTCATTCCCTTGACTATCGGGAGGAACCTTAGGGTCCAAACCCAATCAGTCTCTTGAAAATTCGCGTGCACCCTGATTCAGGGGGTCTCCGCTGAGGCAGGAGGCTGTTGGGAATGTCGCGTTCGTTGTTTTGGTTGTCGGATGAAGCATGGGCTGCGATCGAGCCTCACTTGCCGAAGAACCAGCCCGGAGCGCGGCGCGTCGATGATCGACGGGTAATCTCGGGCATCATTCACATGCTCAAGTGCGGCGGACGTTGGGCGGATTGCCCTTCGGAATACGGTCCTTCGACGACGGTCTATAATCGCTGGAACCGTTGGAGCCGCCGGGGCATCTGGACGCGCATCCTGGCGGCGCTGACGGAGGAAGGCTGGATCGCGGAAACTGGCCAGATCGATAGCAGCTACATCAAGGCCCACCGCTCTGCTGGTGGCGCAAAAGGGGGGCGCGGGCCAATGCCATTGGCATCTCGCGTGGCGGCCGGACAACGAAAATCCACGCACTCGTCGATGTTCTCGGGCGACCACTTCGCCTTGTCCTGACACCCGGCAACACGTCGGATGTGAAAGGGGCGGACCTGCTGATCGGCGAAACCATAGGCATGAAGCGTGTGATCGCCGACCGTGGCTACGACGCCAACCGCATCAGGGCCGCCTTGCGCGAGCAGGGTACGATCCCAGTGATCCCCGGTCGGCGCAATCGCAAGCGCCCGATCCAGTATGACGAACGCCGCTACAAGGACCGCTGGCGGCTCGAGGCCATGTTCTGCCGTCTCAAGGACTTCCGGCGCATCGCCACCCGCTACGACAAGCTCGCCAGGAACTTCCTGTCAGCCGCAAGCCTCGCCGCCGCCGGGGCATTCTGGCTCTGAACGAGTCTGGACCCTAGTGGCCCCGTGACCTTGGCAGCGCCAGATCTCCTGGTGGGTCACCCCGGGAACGCTTTGGCCCAATCGATCCGTATAGCTCATGCGATTGCGACCTGCGGATCAAAGCATCACCACCCACATTAATTCTGACCACTCACTCAACTGAGTACGTACTCAAATAAGCGCTTGATCAGTTTTTGCACCTGTGCGATACGGCCGGCATGGGAAGAGCAAAAGAACAGGAATCCGGCGATATCGCTCCGCGGCAGAAGCGGGTGCGCGGGGTGTCGAAGAACTCGGCAGAGGCGCGGCGCAAGATTCTTGATTCGGCTACAGCCATTTTCGGTCGGCAAGGTTTCGCGCGCACCTCGACAGAGCAGGTTGCCGAAGAGGCCGGTTACGGCCAAGCCACGGTGTTCTTTCATTTCAAGACAAAGGCCGGCTTGCTTGAAGCCTGCCTTGAAGATGCACTTTCGCGCGCCAAGGCCCAGCTGGTTCCGGCTGCGGGTTCGGGGGTGCTTGACCTGATCCACCGATTGGATCGTGCGTTTGACAATTCACCAACCGCAGACCTGTTCGCACGCATGCTGGTGGAGTTCGGCGAGAACTCGACCATCCATCCGCTCTATGCCGATTTTCACGAACACCTGCGGCAGCTGATTGCTGCCGAGCTTACCCGCGAAACCGGTGCGGACGGGCGGAGGGCCTATCTGGCTGCTGCGGCGATCCTGTCGATGATGGTGGGAATTCACGCAGAACAGCGTCTCGAAACGAAGCGCCTTCAGCGTGCAGAATTCCGGGAGATGCTGCTTGGCATGACCCGGTTGGTAATGGCTGATTTGACTAAGCCCGACGAGGCGGGGCCGTGAGCTAACTAACTAGCCTCAATCCAAATAACTGAATTTCAAAAACTCGCCGCTTCGGCGGGAACGGGGAGGTATTGTCTATGAAACAGGTGAAGACTGGGCTTGCCTATGCAAGCGGAATGGCACTTGCGACGGCTTTGCTGGCCACGCCCGTAATCGCGCAAGATGCGCCCGCTGAAGACGGCGGGATCGAGGAAATCATCGTTACCGCGCAGCGGCGCGAGCAATCGTTGCAGGATGTACCGATGGCAATCTCGGCTGTGTCGGGTGACACCCTGCGCGAGGCTGGAGCCACTGGTATCGATGGGCTTGCGGCCATGGTTCCCTCGCTGGCGACCGTCTCGAACAACCAGCCGCTGGCGCAAAGCTATCGCATCCGCGGGCTTGGCACCGATCCAAACATCCCGACCTTCGAACCGAGCGTCGCCCTGTTCATCGACGGCGTGTACATGCCGCGCACGGGACTTGGCGTAGAGGATCTGGTCGACATCGCGCGCATCGAAGTACTCAAAGGGCCGCAGTCGACGCTCTACGGGAAGAATGCCACGGCAGGCGTGATCAGCGTCGTTTCGGCCCGTCCGGCCAGCGAATTCGGCGGCAGTGTGGAAGCCTCGCTGTCGAACATCGAAGGCGGGCGCAACGCTACGGCCATGCGCTTTGCTGGCTCGCTTACTGGCCCGATCGGTGACAAGGTCCGGGTGCGTTTGACCGGGGTTTACTACGACGCCGGGGCGACCTTCCGCAACCTTGCCCCTGGGGCTGAGCAGGCCAACGAAATGCAGCGCTATGCCCTGCGCGGTCAGGTCGAGTTCGATCTGGGCGAAGCGGTAACCGTGAACATTACTGCGGCACGCAGCGAAGTCCTGGATAGCAACGGCACCAATTCCGACTGGTATCGCGGCACCGCGACGGAGCCGAGCTATCTGCTCGACAACAATGCGGCGCTGAACACGCTCTATGGCGTGACAGCCTGCCCGGACAACAATCCGTCCAACCGGATCATCTGCACCACAGACCCGAACCGCTCGAACAGCACATCGGACATGGTGTCGGGCACGCTGACGGCCGAACTGGGTGCGGCAACGCTAACCTCGATCACGGGCTGGTCGCAGTACAAGAGCAGCCTGCTCGCGACCGACATCGATCAGGTCTCGCTGCCGCTCTTCACGTTCCGCGATACGCAGGAAGGGGAATCCTTCTCGCAAGAAATGCGCCTAGTTTCGCCGTCAGGCGGGGACTTCGAATGGCTCGTCGGCGGCTACTACCTCGACACCAGCTTCGAACGCGGTGATCGGGGCAAGACGCCGATGTTCGAAGTTCAAGCCGCTGCCTCGCGTTTCTCGATCCCGACCGCGCCTTCGCCGCTGATCGTCTATGGCCAGAACGGGGACAAGGGCTACCTCGATTCACGTTCCAGCTCAAAGTACTTCGCGCTGTTCGGTCAGGCGACCTATCGCTTTAGCGATCTGTTCGCGCTGACTGGCGGACTGCGCTGGCAGACCGAGACCAAGAAGGCTTCGATCAACAACAGCGCGACCTTTACGCCAAACCCCAACCTGCCTGCCGGGCACCCGCTGGCCGGTGTCAACTTCCTGACCGCAGTGCTGGTCCCGGCTGCGACCTTCCCCGCAGGTGTGAAGATCAACGGACCGCTGCCCGACGTGAAGGATGACAATGTCACCTGGAACGTCACGGCCAATGTCACGCCGAACGACGATACGCTGATCTATGCCAGCTATGCCCGCGGCACCAAGTCCGGCGGTCACAACATCGGCTTTGGCAATGCCGTTCCGGCGCTGCGCGGTTTCGGGGCGGAAAAGGTCGACAACTGGGAACTGGGCGGCAAGTTTGACTTGGCCGACCGCAAGGCCCGGATTGCGCTCAGCCTGTTCCGGTCCGACTATACCAATTACCAGAACGCCGGTTTTGTCGGCCTGCAATATCTGGTCAACAATGCCCAAAAGGTCCGTGTGTCCGGCGTTGAAGCCGAAGGCACGTTCCGCCTGGCATCGGGCCTGACAATGAACCTTGGCGCGGCCTATATCGACGCCAAGTTCCGCCAGTATAGCGGAGGTGCCTGCTGGTTTGGTCGGGCTCCGGATGCCAACAAGGACGCTACCGGAGCTTTCACCAGCTGCGACCTGTCCGGCAAGCAACTGCCGCTTGCTCCTAAGTGGCGCATGACCACGGCGCTGCAATACGAGCGTTCGGTTTCGTTCGGCGAGCTTTATGCCCGCGCCGATCTGAACTGGCAGGGCAAGGCGAATACCAACAGCGCCAGCCTTGATCCGCGCAATCTGCAGGGCGCCTATGCGCTGCTCAATGCGCGACTGGGCCTGCGCCTTGACAACGGGCTGGACCTTTCGGTCTGGGCGACCAACCTGACCAACAAGACTGTGGTCAACCAGTCGGGCGTCCTGAGCTTCTTCGGCACGACTTCGGGTTACCAGAACTACCTCAGTGCGCCTCGCCAGATCGGCGTGACCGCACGGCTGGGGTTCTGAGCGATGCGCGGCGGAGCTAACTGGAGGCGCCAGCGCCTTGGCCTTCGGGCTGGTATTCTCTCCGCCGCGCTGTTCGCTTCTGTGCAGGCGCAGGCCGGTAGCGGGGATCCGAATACCCGGATCGTCACGCTGGGAACCATGGCCGGACCGATGGCAAACCCGCAGCGCAGCCAGCCGGCCACGCTGCTGCAATGGCCGGGCGGAGTGATCCTGGTCGATGTCGGGGATGCTGCGATAGAGCAAATGGCACGGGCCGGGATTGATCCTGTTCCCCTGAAAAGCGTCATCATCACGCACATCCATGCGGATCACATTGGCGGGCTATTCGCCCTGCTTACCCGGCGTTACCAGCTGATGGACCCGCCGATCACGATCTACGGACCGCCCGGAACCCGGGCGATGGTCAACGGCATGGTTGCGGCGATGGAACCGCTCAAACTTACCAGTCCGGCGCTTCCCGGTGTGCCGCTCCGCAATCCTGCTGACAGCGTGAAGATCGTGGAATTTGCTGACGGCGCCGATCTGACTATCGAAGGCGTCAGGGTTCGGGCCATTGCCAATACCCATTATCTATCCGGTGCCAATGCACCCGACCCCGCACAGGCCCAGTCCTTGTCGCTGCGCTTTGACTTTCCGGGCCGTAGCATCGTCCTGACCGGAGACACTGGCCCCAGCGAGCAGCTGGTCCAACTGGCGCGCGGCGCTGACGTGTTGGTGTCCTCGATCCTCGATCTGGACGCAGCCGTTGCCACTATCCGGGCCAGCCGCCCGAATGCTCCGCCCGCCTTTTTTGAAACGGCGCGTGCCCATTTTGCCCAGCATCACCTGAGCCCGGAGGCCGTCGGCAGTCTGGCGCAGGCCGCGGGCGTAGGACGGGTTGTGTTTACCCACATCGGCATCACCCCTGCGCGGATGCAGGCGGCGCGATCGGAACTGGCCCGCAAATGGCGCGGGCCGGTCGTCTTCGCCCAGGATCTTGGCGCTTACTGAACAGAAGGAAACATAGCGATGGCCATCATTGATTTCTTCGACCGGGGCTGGGACCTGAACGGCGAGGCCATCGCCTATATCCAGGATGATCGCACGTTCACTTTCGATGAAGTGGGTGAACTGTCCTGCCGGATCGCCAATGCCTTGCTGGCATTGGGTCTGCCCAAGGAAACCAAGGGCGCAGTCTGGTCTGGCAATGACGTCATGGCCTGGACCTGCACCTTGGGTTTGTGGCGGGCGAATATGACCTGGATCCCGGTCAATCCGCGCAATGCCACGGACGACAACCGCTACCTCCTCGATGCCTTCGATTGCGAAGTCCTGTTCTTCCAGCACGCCTTCACCGAGACCATTGCCGCGCTGCGTCCCGCCTTGCCCAAGGTAAAGCACTGGATCTGCATCGATGCGGATCTGCCGGATGCACCCAGCCTTGATCAATGGTGTTCAGCGCAGCCCGCGACCAAGCCACCGCTTGTGGCCGGGCTGGACGATGTCTTCGTCATCATGCCCACTGGCGGCACAACGGGTTCGCCCAAGGGTGTGATGAACACGCACCGCGCCGCGCAAACGACTTTCGTGCATTTCATGCTGAGTTGCACTTACCGCGATGGCACACTGCCAGTGAACCTCGCTGCTGCGCCGATGACCCATACTGCCGGGCTGCTGTCTCTACCGTGTACGGCGCAGGGTGGAACTGTGGTGGTGCTGGCCAAGCCCGACCCGATGCTTTTGATCCAGGCCATCGGCAAGCACCGGGTGACCGAATTCTTCCTGCCCCCGACGGTGATCTATGCCCTGCTGGAAGCGCCGGGGATTGAGAAGGTCGACTTTTCCAGCGTGCGCTACCTGCTTTACGGGGCCGCGCCGATGTCAGTCGAAAAGCTGAAGAAGGCGATCGCCCTGTGGGGGCCGGTGCTGACCGAATCCTATGGCCAGAGCGAGGCAATGGGGTCAATCGCAACCCTGCGCGCAGACGAGCATATGGTGAACGGGCAAATGGCCAGCGACGAACAGCTGGCTTCCGTCGGCCGTCCCAATCCGCTGGTCCGGGTTGAGATCATGGACGATCTGAACCGCATTCTGCCGCGCGGTGAAACCGGCGAAATCTGCGTGCGTGGCGATCTCATCATGAAAGGCTATTACAAGGCGCCCGACAAGACCGCCGAAACGATCATCGACGGCTGGCTGCACACCGGCGACATCGGTCACATTGATGCCACCGGCTACCTCCACCTGACCGACCGCAAGAAAGACATGATCATTACGGGTGGATTCAACGTTTACCCGGCCACGGTCGAGCAGGTGATCTGGGGCCATCCGGCCGTGCAGGATTGCGCCGTAATCGGCGTGCCTGATCCCAAATGGGGCGAAGCGGTGAAGGCCGTGGTCGAACTGGGGCAGGGGCAAAGCGTTAGCGCCGAGGAAATCATTGCGCTGTGCAAGGACCAGCTGGGCAGTGTGATGGCGCCCAAGAGCGTCGATTTCGTAACCGCATTGCCCCGCAGCCCGGTGGGCAAGGTGCTCAAGAAAGACCTGCGCGCTGTCTATTGGCAGGGTCACGACAAGAAAATCTGAAGGGACAGGACATGACCGCTATCTACATCGCAGGAATTGCCATGACTGTTTTTGGCCGTCACTTCGAACGCAGCCTTGAAGACCTTGCGCGTGAAGCCGTTGACGGCGCACTCAAGGACGCGGGTGCGCGCCAGGAAGACCTTGGCACGGCTTTCTACGCCGGGATCACCAATGGTCCGCTGCAAGGCCAATTTGCCATTCCGGGCCAGGTCGTGCTGGGCAAGCTGGGGATCGAAGGCATCCCTGTCTACAACATCGACAATGGCTGCGCAGCGGGATCGTCAGCCTTCGCTCTTGCCGTGCAAAGCCTGAAAGCAGGCGTTACCGACGTTGCGCTGGCCCTTGGTGCCGAAAAGATGAACGTTGAGGACAAGCTTTCCGTCCTCAAGCTGATGGAAGCCGGATGGGACGTCAGCCGGGTTGAGGAAAACTATGCCCGACTGGTCAAGCTGGGCGAAGGGATTGCACCGCCTGCCGGTTCGGAATCCGACAAGCCTTATTCCAAGTTCATGTCGATCTATGCCGCGCTGTGCCGCAACCACATGAACAAGTGGGGCACCACTCAGCGCCAGATCGCAGCAGTATCGGCCAAGAACCACCAGCACTCGGTCCACAATCCGTGGTCGCAGTTCCGCAAGCCCTTCACGATTGAGGAGGTTCTGGCCTCGCCCCCGATCACCTATCCGTTGACCCTGCCGATGTGCGCCCCGGTTACCGATGGCGCGGCTGCGGCGATCGTCTGCACGGAAGAAGGCCTGAAGCGCATCGACGCGGATCGCAAGCGCTGCATCAAGGTGGCGGCCAGCGTGGTCCGCTCCGCCACCAGCCGCAGCATTGACCAGCACGAACTGAACCTTGCCCGGCTCGCGGCCAACCAGGCCTATGAGATCGCCGGTCTCGGCCCCAGCGACATGGACGTTGCCGAAGTCCACGATGCAGCCGCAATGGGCGAAATCATCCAGGTCGAAAACCTCGGTTTTGTCGAAATGGGTGAAGGCGGACCTGCGGCGGAGCGCGGTGATTTCACCATCGGCGGACGTCTGCCGGTTAACCCTTCAGGTGGGCTTGAGTCCAAGGGGCACCCGCTGGGCGCGACCGGCATCGGCCAGCTTTACGAACTCGTCACCCAACTGCGCGGCGAAGCTGGCGCACGCCAGGTCGAAGGTGCGCGCCATGCCATTCAGGAAAACGGTGGCGGTAATATCGGCGTCGAAGAAGCGGCTGTTGCCGTCCACATCCTCAGCAAGTGATCGGAACAGCAACCATGCGCCTTATCGACCTGACCGTTCTTCTTGATCCCGCCAACCGCGAGAAGCTGCCGCCCGCACTACAACACGCCGCGGGCGTGGTGGCGCCGCGGATCGACTACAACAACCCGGCGGAACAGGCAGGCAAGGATGAATTCTGTGCCAGCTTGGGTTGCACCCATGGTGATCTGCCGGATGGCGAAGGCTGGGGCAGCGAACACCTCAACGATTTCAATTCCCATTGCGGCACCCATGTCGACGCACCGCTGCATTCCGGTACGCAGTGCGAGGGCAAACCTGCCCGGACCATCGACCAGATCGACCTGAGCGAGCTTTATCGTCCCGGCATGGTGCTCGACCTGCGCCCTTGGGCCAAGGGCGGTGAATATATCACTCCTGACATGCTGGACCGCGCGATTGCGGCGGTCGGACGGCCGGTGCAAGCCGGCGATGCGGTTCTGCTGCGCACTGGGCAGGAAGCCTACACGATGGATGATCCGCAGTTCTACAACCAGCCGGGCATGTCGGCGGAATCGACACTGCACCTCACCGCCATGGGCGCGACAATTCTGGGCACCGACGCTGTTGGCTGGGACCTGCCGTTCCGCCTCATGAATGCCAAGTGGCAGGAACAGGGTGACAAAGCGCTGCTCTGGGACGGGCACAAGGCCATCACCAAGCGCGAGGCGTTCATCGTCCAGCAGCTCTGCAACCTTGGCGCCTTGCCGCCTACGGGCTTCCATGTCGGTTTCTTCCCGATCAAGCTGGCCCGGTGCAGCGCCGCTCCCTCGCGGGTCGTTGCATTCGTTCCTAATTAAACAGGATTCATGCCGTGCAGACCCCGCAAACTCTTATCGGCCCGGGCCATGGCCTTCGCTTCACCGAAAGCCCGCGCTGGCGCGGGGATCGGCTGTGGTTCATTGATATCCATGACAATGCGATCAAGTCGGTCAGCCTGGCCGGTGATCTGCGCACCGAGCTGACCCTGCCGTTCAAGCCAAACGGCCTTGGCTTTCTACCCGATGGCTCTGCGGTGTTCAGCGATGCCCTCAGCCTCAAGATGAAGCGCTGGGATGGCAGCGAGCTGCACGACTTCGCGGACCTCTCAGGCACGAGTGTGTTTTGCCTGAGCGATGCGATCACCGATGCGCAGGGCCGCACTTGGGTGGGCGACATCGGCTACAACTTCTGGAACCCTGATGCGGCTCCCGCCGAAACCTGCGTCATTTCGCGGATCAATCTGGATGGCACTGTCACCAAGGTGGCCGGAAACCTTCGCTTTCCCAACGGAATAGTGATTACGCCGGATGGCAAGACCCTGGTTGTTGCTGAAACCAACGGCTTCTGCCTCACTGCTTATGAGATCGCCGCTGACGGTGCCCTGTCGAACCGCCGCGTTTGGGCGGAACTGCCGGAAGGTGTGCAACCTGATGGCATCTGCCTTGATCTGAGCGGTGCGATTTGGGTGTCTAACCCCGGCGAAATCGGTCCTAAAGTCCTGCTAGTCCGCGAGGGCGGGGAGGTGACTGCCTCGGTTGAACTGGATGCCCATGCCTATGCCGTGGCAGTCGGAGGCCCTGAACTGCGCCACCTGTTTGTTTGCACTTCGGCCAGCCATGACCCGGCTGAGATCGCCACCAACCCAACAGCGCGCATTTTGGTTTCTGAAGTCGCATAAGAGCGGAACTTTGCATAAATGACTGTAAATAAGTGGCTTTTCAAATTTTCAACCGAAATGGGCAGCCAGATGGTCGGGCGGTTCGGGCGATGTATTTTGGTAACTTGAAGTTGCTACCAAGCGGAATTCGAACCAAAAATACGGCTTTTATAAATCAATATGTTATGAGCGGAGAGAGTTGGGTGCGGGTCCCTCTTTGACCACGGCAACTCAGAACCGCACGAAGCGATCATACCACTCCGGCAACATATGATGTAACAGTAGCTACTTCATTTGCGTCACCGAGGATCAACCCGACCCGCTCGTGTAAGCTTGAGGGCTGAATGCTAAGAATTGGATCCTCGCCGTTGGACGCGGCCCCGCCAGCTTGTTGCATTAATAATGCCATCGGGTTTGCTTCGTACATTAAACGCAGCTTGGCTTGTCCAGCCTGGCGCACAAGTGCATATATAACGGGTTGGGTAATACCTACATGATCTGCCCCCTTCTGAGTGGCCCAATTTCTATTTTAGAAATGGCCACGAGCCAGTAGCCTCCTATGAGACTACCATAGCTAGATTCGAGCGGGTCGCGGAACTCATAGAAGCCATAAGGCCCATAATCCGCAAAGTTGAGAGACAGCTCAAACGTGCATCTTAGCAGCCCGCAAGCTATACCACATGGCGCGCCATGCGGAATGAAGATGCGAGCAACTACACCGTTCTAGTCTCGAACTAAACTTGTAACGGCTTCACCAGTTGCGACGGGAACTCGAGACACGGCAGAGGCATATTCGCCAGTTCAGCGGCTCGAGTTGCGGGCACTCCAAGGGCAAGAAGGGCGTGGCGAGTTGCCTCGGATGGGCTTCCGCCAATGAATGTTCCCGAAGTTGCGCCGATAACCCCGGCGAGGAACACGCCACCGGCCACAGCAACAGCAGCACCAAGATCGCTATACTGAAAGACCCCTTCTGCCTGTCCGCGGACGATATCGGCCGCGATGCGATGCCCGAACCCATGCGAAAGCGGATCGCTTGCCCGGGTTACCGCCGCGACGAAGTTGCCCCAGGCCGGACTTTCGATCGCCAGGGTCAGAGCATAGCGTAAACCGATGGTCAGCGCGACCTCGGCTGGCCGGTCGCGGCCGTAATCATCGAGCGCCCGGCCAACCGGCTCCAGCGCCTCTTCGATCAATTCGGCAATGAAGCCTTCCCGGCTCTCGAAATGGAGATAGAATGCGCCCTTCGCGCAATCTGCCGCCTCGGTAAGGTCCGAGATCACAATTCCATCCAGCCCGTGCTGGCCGGCCTGAGCAAATCCCGCAGCCAGAAGCCGCGCACGGATCGTCTGACGCTTGCGCGCCACGCGGCCAGCTTGGGGCTGCTGTGCAGGCTGATCCATCGCGGTGATAACCATCTTGATCGCCTAACCGTTCTTCGCTAATTGAGCAATATTGACCAAACAGTCATTTTTGATGATTTGGTCATAGGAGAGATGTGCGATGAACTGCAAGCCACAAAGGCAACCCGCGCCGCGGCGGGCGTTCGACGCTGACGTTGCCATTATCGGGGCGGGTCCGGTCGGCCTGATGCTGGGCGCGCTCCTCGCCCAGCGGAACGTCCGCACCGTGATCTATGAGCGGCGGCAGGAGCCCTACTCCGCCCCGCGCGCGATTGCCTTCGATCCCGAAACCCTCCGCACCTTCCAGGCGATTGGCCGCTATGAAGCACTCGCGCACAGCCTGCTGCTGGACGTGCCCGTGGCCTATTTCTCGGGCAATGGCGATCTGCTCGCGCGGATTACCAATACGGATGAGCGGCTCGGTTTTTCGCCGCGCGGCACCTTTTACCAACCCGAACTGGAAGCCGCGATTTCAGACGGCATTCCGCTCTGGCCAGGGCTTTCGCTGGAGCGCGGGATAGAGGTACACGACATCTGCGACCTGGGTAACCGGGTGGAATTGAACCTGCGACTGGATGACGGCACCCGGAAGTTGGCCTGCGCTCGCTATGTCGTAGCCTGTGATGGCGGTGCCAGCCGCACGCGGGAACGGTTGGGTATCCGCTTTGACGGATCGACCTTTGCCGAAAAATGGCTGGTGGTCGATGTGGCGGGGGATGACTACCCCGACTGCGAAATCCGGTTCTTCTGCGATCCGCGGCGCCCGGTCGTGACCCTGCCGGTCAGCAAGGGCCGACGGCGGTGGGAATTCCTGCTGATGCCAGACGATGACGAGGCGCGTTTCGCCGATCTCGACAATGCCAGGGCGCTGATTTCGGAGTTCGGCGGTTCGCACCCGACCGAAATCGAACGCAGCCTGGTCTATACCTTCCACGCCCGCATGGCCGAGCGCTTTCGCAGTGGCCGGGTCCTGCTGGCCGGCGATGCGGCGCATGTCATGCCGCCCTTCGCCGGGCAGGGGCTGAACAGCGGCATTCGCGATGCCGCCAACCTTGCTTGGAAACTGGCCGCAGTTTGCCAAGGACAAGCTGCCGATACCCTGCTTGATAGCTATGAAGCCGAACGCCGCGAACATACGGCGAAGATGACCAAAATGGCCAATCAACTGGGCGCGGCGATCATGCCGACCAACCCGGTGCGCGCGATTGTCCGCGATGCCGTGATGAAGTCGCTATGGCGCATTCCGCCTTATCGCCGGCGGTTTGAAGGCGGGGAAATGCTGCCCAATCCGTCAGTTGCCGGATCACCGCTCGTCAATGCCGGAGCAGGCAAACGGATTGGCGAGATGATCCCGCAACCGTGGATCGGAGAGGGGGCGGGCAAGCGCCGTCTCGACGATCTGCTTGGCCACGGCTTTGCGGCAATCGGCGTGAACTGCGATCCACGCGCCGCCTTTTCTGCCGATGGACTGGCAACGCTCGACCGGCTGGGCACGGCTTTCGCCCCCCTTGGCGAGGCGAGCAAGCACCTGGCACAATGGTCAGGCATGGCGGCAGGCGTCCTCCTGGTGCGCCCAGACCGATTCCTGATCAACCAGTTCCCAGCGGGGGCTGCTCCAACCGATCTGGCGTGGCTGGGCCAGGCCTATTCCATCAGCCCAGCCCCCCTTCCGATCCCAGCAGAAAGGATCGCTGCATGAGCGACTATTTCGGGCAGACTGCCAGCGTTGACCCCCGCCTTTCCCGTGCAAGCAATCCGCTGGTCAAGGCCTACGACATTGCCTGCGTGACTTTTGAACGGCCCGATCCGCACCAGGCTGCCGAATTTCTTGCGGATTTCGGTCTCTCACGCCCGGTGTTTGATGGTGGAACCGTGCGGCTCCATGCCGAAGGCGGCTGTGGCCCGTGCTGCATCATTCACCAAGGGCCAGTCGCCCGCTTCGTCGGCATCGGGCTGTATGTTTCGGCGCGTGACGATTTGGTCCTGCTATCTAAGCAACCCGGAGCATCGTCAATCGAACCGGCTGAGGGATGGCCCGGAGCCGAGCAGGTGCGGCTGACCGATCCAGCCGGGTTCGAGGTGCGCGCAGTACACGGCCCCAAGCCCGATCAGCCGGCCGTGCGGCAGCGCTTGGTCCAGAATCCCCGCGACGAGACCGTCCGCCTGAATGAGGGGCAGCGTCCGCCGCTGCGTCCGTCAACCGTGCTAAAGCTTGGCCATGCGGTGATGGGCGTGGTCGATTTCTTCCGGACCGCCCGTTGGTACATCGATACGTTTGGCCTGATCCCGTCCGACATCCAGACAATCGGCGATGGCGAACCGGCGCTGGCCTTCATGCGCTGCGACCGCGGTGCGGAGCCGGCCGATCATCACTCTGTGGTAATCGCCCAGAATGCTGACAATCTTTATAGCCACGCCGCTTTCGAGGTGATCGACCTTGATGACGTGGCGATGGGCCAGGAATACCTCCTGTCGCGCGGACACAAGCACGCGTGGGGCGTCGGTCGGCACCTGCTGGGTAGCCAGATCTTCGATTACTGGCGCGACCCCTGGGGCGACAAGTTTGAGCATTTCTGCGATTCAGATCGTTTCACTGCCGATTGCCCGACCGGCGTCAGTCAACTCACCAGCGGCGGCCTGTACCAGTGGGGTCCGCCCCCGCCAGCCGACTTTGAGAGTCCCCGGATCACTCCCCGCTTCATCTGGCGGACGATCAGAAACATCCGCAACAGCAACGAACTGACCTTTGCCCGCATGGCAAAGCTCAAAAAGGCGATTGATGCACCGGCGCGCGCCTGGGCACGAAAGGTCTGAAATAATGGCAATCCAGATCGTACGCTTCCAGAAAGCCAAAGGTGTCCCGCAGTGGGGCGTCCATCAGCACGGGCAGATTGTGCCTCTGAAAGGCAAATGGGCAACCACCGGCGCCTTCTTCCAGGAAGGCGGCCCGCTAGAAGCCCGCAGCGCCAGCGGCAAACCAATTCCCCTTGATAGCGTTACACTACTGTCTCCCGTGACAAACGATGGCGATTACCTTTGCCAGGCCACCAATTATGCCGGCCACCTGATTGAGGTGGGCCGCGACCCTGCCAGCCAGGTCAACAACGTGATCTTCCACAAGGCGTCATCCTGTATCACCGGACCGAATGACGACATCATCAAGCCGGGGCATGTGCAACTGCTTGATTACGAGGTCGAACTGGGCCTGGTGATAGCCGCGCCAATTACGGGGCCGATCGACCCGACCCCGGCGACGCTGCATCAGTGGATCGGCGGCCTGGTCATCACCAACGACGTCTCGGCCCGCGATGTCCAGATCAGCCACGAGCAGTTTTGCAAGGCAAAGTCCTATCGCACGTTCGGACCCACCGGGCCGTTCCTGCTGCTGCCGGAACCGGAAGAAATGGCCCGCTATGGCGAGCTTGTCCTGACACTCTCCGTCAATGGACAGGAACGCCAGCGCGGCCCGGCTTCCGATATGATCTTCCACCCGGTTGCCACCCTGACCGAGCTGTCACGTGTCCGCGATTTCAAGCCGGGTGACATGATTGCTACCGGCACTCCGGCCGGCGTGGCGCTCAAGGTGCCGGGCAAGGCCGTGATGTTCGTCAGCAAGTTCCTGTCACCCGGGAAGCGCTTCATGGCCTTCCTCAAAGGACAGCTTAAGAACCCACGCTACCTGAAGCCCGGCGATGTCGTCGAATGCGCGATCGCCAGCCCGGACGGGAGCCTCGATCTCGGCCGCCAGCGCACAATAGTGCGCGCGGCCTGACCTCCGTTGCGGAGCAACTGACATGACACGCAAGACCCGTCTGGCCGCAGCCCTGTTCGCTACCGCATTACTCGGCGGCTGGGGGCTGCTTTCGGCACCGCCGTTGCAGGATTGGCTGGTTGGGAAAGCCGTAGACCGCCTGGTCTCGCAAAAAGCCTTTGCGGATATGCGCGATGACCAGTTGCAGGTGCTTATCTGCGGCACGGCCCCGCCCCCGCCCAGCAAGACCCGGGCGAAGACCTGCACCATGGTCATTGCCGGCGACCGTGCCTTCGTGGTCGATACCGGCCCCGGCTCTGCCAACAATGTCAGCCGCTGGCGTTTTCCGATGAAGCAACTGCAAGGCGTGCTGTTCACCCACTTTCATTCCGACCATATCGGGGATCTGGGCGAGTTCAGAATGCTGAGCTGGGTTGCGGGCCGTGCTGCGCCTCTTCCCGTGTTCGGGCCCGATGGCGTCGAACAACTGGTCGATGGTTTTAACCAGGCCTATGCTGCCGATGCCAGCTACCGCGCACCAGAACATGGACTTTCCGCCGAAGCCGCCAACCTCGTCGCCCGTCCATTCGGGCTGGCCGGACAGGATGAACGGCGCAACCACATCGCCAGCAAGATTATCCTTGATGAAGGTGGCCTGCGCATCACGGCGTTTCAGGTTGAGCACGAACCGGTTTACCCGGCCGTCGGCTATCGTTTCGATTACCGCGGCCGCTCGGTCCTGATCTCAGGCGATACGATCTACAGCCCGAACCTGCTGCGCCATGCCAAGGGGATCGACGTGTTGATCCATGAAGGCCAAAGCGATGAGGCCCGCAAGATCATGGTCGCCGCGCTCCGCCGCGCAGGAGATACCAAACTGGCGAAGATCATCAGCGAGGTCGGCAACTATCACGCAACGCCGGTGGACGCCGCCCGTCTGGCGCGGGAGGCAGATGCAAAGCTGCTGGTCTTCAACCACATGGGCCCGATCCCGCCGGACAACGTGGTCACCAAGCAGCTGTTCGAACGCGGCATGGGCAAGGAAATCCAATCGGACCGCTGGATTCTCGCAGATGATGGCCTTTTGCTGACGCTACCAGCAGGTTCGGCAGCGATCGAGAAACGTTCGCTGGATTGACGCGCTCTCGAAGCAAAGCTCGAAGTTTCCATCGAGGTCAACCGCGGTCGCTCTTACCAGACGGGTTCGGTCAAGACATGGTCATCCCGATTGAAATTCGTCGCGCCGCTTCGACCACCAGGGGCGCAAGTGCAAGTAGATCGGGTTCACGCAATCGGTTTGCAGCGCCGGTGACAGAGAGACCGGCGAACGCGCATCCGTTCTTGTCGAAGATGGGTGCGCCGACGCTGCTACTGGCTGCCGGCGGCAGGCCGATCGAGAGCGCATAGCCCCGCTCCCGGATGAGAGCCAGTTCGGCACGAAGCGCCTCGGGCGGTATGATGTCAGTCTCCGATTTGCGGCGATAGCGCAGTGTAGCCAAAAACGCGTCGCGCTGTTCGGCCGGCAAATTGGCGAGCACGCACTTGCCACCGCTGGACCAGCTAAGGTCCCAACTGGTCCCTGTGGGTAGGAAGATGTTGACGCTGTTGATGCCGTCGATCCGCTCGATCAGCAGGATGTTGTCCCCTTGCCGCAAGCCAAGGTGTACCGTTTCTCCGGTTTCATGCCGCAGCGCGTCCATCACGGACAGAGCGGCCGTACGCAGCCCGCTCTTGTGTTCGATCGCGCGTCCGCCAATCGAGATTGGCTTGGTCGTAACGGACCACCGCGGCCGGGTCCCGACTTCGCGCTCTAGGCTCAGGACTCACTGATCACAGCCAGAAGAGCACGGTGGCGGCCAGCGCGAGGGCGGAGAAGAAGACGGTTGGGCAGCGGTCATATCGCGTTGCGACGCGGCGTCAATCCTTGAGGCGCCCGAACATGATCTCGATACGGTTGCGGCGCTTGTATCGGCGTTTGTCGTATTTGAACGGCAAGGAGCGAGATTTTCGCGCCGGAATGCAGGGCTTTATGCCTTTTTGCTCGAGCGCGTCTCTGAACCAATCGGCGTCGTAGCCCCGATCGGCGAGCATCCACTTGGCCTTGGGCAAATCGTCGAGCAAGGCAGCTGCGCCAGTGTAATCGCTGACCTGGCCTGCCGTGATGAAGAAGCTCAAAGGGCGGCCGCTGGCATCGGTGACGGCATGCAATTTCGTATTCATGCCGCCCGTGGTGCGACCGATCAGACGCCCCAGATCCCCTTTTTTACCCCAAGGCTGGAAGCCGCGCGGTGGGCCTTGAGATAGGTCGCGTCGATCATGACGGTCTGCGGCTCGACCCTCTGGGCAGACAGGCCTTCCATCATCCGAGCGAAAACGCCCATCTCACCCCACCGTTTCCAGCGGTTATACAATGTCTTGTGCGGCCCATATTCCCTCGGCCCATCCCGCCAGCGCAGCCCGTTTCGGTTGACGAAGATGATCCCGCTCAGCACCCGCTTGTCGTCGACCCGTGGCTTGCCGTGGCTCTTGGGAAAATACGGCGACAGACGCGCCATCTGCTCGTCCGTCAGCCAATACAGGTCGCTCATGCTCAGTCTCCTCGCGGAGCCTGAATCAGATCATGCCTTTCAGATCAATGGGTCCTGAGCCTAGCTCCCCTCATGCCCATAGCTTTGTGAAAGCCGAAATGGCGGGTATGTTTTTGGCCAACGATCCGGCTCTGTTTTGTCCAGCACCTCCCCCAAGAACCATATTTGCTGGATTGGCTGCGTCAGCAATGCAGATGTCGATGTGGACGAGCTAAAAGCTGGGCGGCGTGCAGGCACTCACGACAATGCATACGTCACTTCCCTTGTTCTGAAAACGATGCGGCCGAGTACTGTCGAACAGATAGGCATCGCCTGGGCGCAAAACGGTGGTTTCTCCATCCACCGTCAATTCAAGCAGCCCCTCGATGACGATGCCGGCCTCTTCGCCTTGGTGGGTAAGCGGTGCCTTGCCGCTGCTGCTGCCGGGTGCATATTCTTCGAAGAGCATCTGTATCTTGCGCTGATGCAGGTTTTGACCGACCTGCCGGTAGGAAACTCCGCCCCGGCCAAGTTGTGGCATCTCGGCGCTGCGGAACACGGTAGAGTTTTCGCTCGGGGCATTATCGCTGAAGAATTGCGACAGGCTGATCCCTATCGCGTCAAGCAGGCGCTTCAGGGAACTTACCGAAGGACTGATCTTGTCGTTTTCGATCAGCGACACGCTGCTGCTCGGCACGCCAGCGCGGCGGGCCAGCGCCCGCTGGCTTAACCCGGCGCGTTCGCGGTGACCTCTCAAGCGATCCCCGATCGCCGGAGAATGAGCCTCTTTGCTCATTATTTTCAACATCTCCCCATAACAAATTCATCTTTTCAGTTACTTGAGGAATTTTAGAAACAGTCTTGTGAAAGACCCCGAAAAGGGGCTCCTCTAGTTAAGTCAAGGGGGAATACAACCATGGTGCCAAACGATCTTGCCGCGCATTGGATGCCGTTTACGAATAATCGCGCCTTCAAGGCCCATCCTCGCATGCTGGTTGCAGCTGATGGCATGTTCTATACCTCACACAGCGGCGCAAGCATTCTTGATGGCACGGCAGGCTTGTGGTGCAGTAATGCGGGCCACAATCGCCAACCGATCACCGATGCGATCCGACGGCAGGCTGCCGAACTCGATTTTGCACCCGGTTTCCAGCTCGGCCATCCCATGGCCTTTTCCATGGCGTCAGCCGTGTCCGCTATGCTACCGACAGAAATGAACCGGGTGTTCTTCTCCAATTCCGGTTCGGAAGCGGTCGATACCGCGTTGAAGATCGCTCTCGCATTCCACCGCGCTCGGGGCGATGGCCAGCGGACCCGGCTTATCGGGCGCGAGCGGGGCTATCACGGCACCAATTTCGGCGGAATGTCGGTCGGAGGAATCGTCAACAACCGCCGAACGTTCGGCCCGTTGCTGCCGGGGGTCGACCACCTTCCCCATACCCTCAACATTTCTGAAGCTGCTTTCTCCCGAGGGCAGCCGGAATGGGGTGCGCATCTCGCCGATGATCTGGAACGGCTCATTGGACTGCACGGCGCTGATACGATTGCGGCAGTCATCGTGGAGCCACTTGCCGGATCGACCGGGGTGCTCGTGCCGCCACGGGGTTATCTTGAGCGGCTGCGCGAAATTACACGAACGCATGGTATCCTGCTAATCTTCGACGAAGTCATCACCGGATTCGGGCGGCTGGGCGCACCTACGGCAGCACATTTTTTCGGGATCACTCCGGATCTCATCACGCTGGCCAAGGGCATCACCAATGCAACCGTGCCCATGGGCGCTGTGGGCGTGTCCGATCATGTCCACGATACGGTCATGCAGACAGCGCCTGACGGCATAGAGCTGTTCCATGGTTACACCTATTCCGGCCATCCTCTGGCCTGCGCTGCCGGCCTTGCCACACTGGAGCTTTACCGCAGTGAGCAACTGTTCGAGCAGGCGGCAGCACTTGCGCCCTATTTCGAGAGTGCCGTGCACCGGTTGGCGGATGCGCGCCATGTGATCGACATCCGCAATCTCGGTCTTGTGGCGGGCATCGAGCTTGCCCCACGCCCCGGCGAACCGGGCAAGCGCGCGATGGAGGTGTTCCATCACTGTTTCGACAATGGCGTCCTGATCCGAGTCACCGGCGACATCATCGCGCTGTCGCCACCGTTGATCATCGATCACGCGCAAATCGACCGCATTGTCGAGCAGATCGGATCATCCTTGGGGGTAGTGCGCTAAGCGTTCATTGTCCTCGAAGCGATTTAGGCTGAGGACTCACTGATCACAGCCAGATGAGCACGGTTGCCGCCAGTGTGAGTGCGGAGAAGTAGACGGTTGGGCGTCGGTCCCAAAAGCGTTGTTGCCACGCGGCGGGTTCGTGCTCACCATGCCCCCGACAGGGCTGCGCCTCACCTCCTTCAGACGGCCGAACATGATCTCGATGCGTTTACGCCTTTTGTACCGCCGCTTATCGTATCTGACGGGCAGGGATCGGGATTTGCGGCCCGGAATGCAGGGTTTTATGCCCTTTTGCTCCAGCGCATCTCTGAACCAGTCAGCGTCATAGCCGCGGTGAGCGAGCATCCACTCGGCCTTGGGCAAATCGTCGAGCAAGGCCGCGGCACCGGTGTAATCGCTGACCTGGCCGGCAGTGATGAAGAAGCTCAAAGGGCGGCCGTTTGCATCAGTCACGGTGTGCAACTTCGTGGTCATGCCGCCCTTGGTCTGGCCGATCAGGCGCCCGAGATCCCCTTTTTACTCCAAGGCTGGAAGCCGTGCGGTGGCCTTGAGATAGGTTGCGTCGATCATGACGGTCTGCGGCTCAGCTTCTGGGCGGACAGGCCTTATATCATCCGAGTGAACACGCCCATTTCGCCCCATCGTTTCCAGCGATTATACAATTTCTTGTGCAGCCCGGATTTTCTGGGCGCATCCCGCAAATGCAGGCCTTTCCGGTTGACGAAGATAGTTCCGCTCAGGACCGGCCGATCGTCAACCCTGGGCTTGCCGTAGCTCTTGGGATAATATGGCTACAGCCGCGCCATCTGCTCGTCCATCAGCCAATACGGGTCGTTCATGCTCGGTCTCCTAGCAGAGCCTGGAGCCGAAGGCCTGCGAACGCATAACCACATCGCCTCAGCCAATCAAAGGGTCATGATCCTAGAGCGGTTTTCGACCGTTCTGAATCGTGGAGGGATTCCCCTCTGTCGCGAATTCTGATTCAGGATCTGTGCTGGTGAAGGAGGCCAGCATGGATGGGTCAGCCTCTCTCTATGGATTTGCGTGT
>JACCDH011031491.1_pt1 | contig 26949 bp, 17 predicted proteins | sample 7442481 | NCBI WGS metagenome assembly JACCDH01 (sample SAMN15323433, study PRJNA562643) | freshwater metagenome | isolation source: river surface water | place: USA:Blue River Watershed | collected 2017-08-15 | reverse complement strand
GATGGAGAGGGGATACGAAATTAGTTTCTGCATGCGTTAATAATGAACTACAAAAATACGAAATTAATTTTTAGGGCTATTTAAATCCTAAAGAATAACACCTATTTAGGGTTTAATTGTACCTTTGCCAACTAAAATTAGTGGTATTTTCTCTGAAATGAACTTCAATTATCCAAAAAACGAAAAACTAAAAAGCAAGATTACCATCGGATTGTTATTTTCCGAAGGGAAATCAGTATCGAAATATCCCTTGCGATTAGTCTATCATTCGGGTGCATTGGAAGAAAATCAACAGGTTAAAGTGGGTGTTTCGGTTTCTAAAAAATACTTCAAGAAAGCGGTGGATCGCAATTATTTCAAACGCGTTTTGCGCGAAACCTACCGTTTGAACCAACATTTGCTTAAAGACCACCTTAACCAGCCGTATGCGTTGATGCTTTTTTACCAGAGCAAAGACCGCTTGTCGTTTGAAGAAATCAATACCAAAACGATTCAATTATTTAAAAAGTTCTTGGCACAAGTAAACCCAATTGCAAAAGACGAACCAAAATAAAACGATTTTCATACCGTTCAATATTGGCAATTTATTCTTATTTTAGACCTTTCAATCTAAGCTTTCGTTACTATGATTTCCTCATTCAAAAAAAGATATATTATTCCTGTTGTTGCTGTCGCCTTTTTGTATGTAGGGGCTAGTTTTAAGGAAGATTTTTTTGAGGTAGCCAAGCAAATCGAAATTTTCACCACCCTTTTCAAAGAATTGAATAAAAACTATGTGGACGAAACCAATCCTGGTGAATTAATGGATAAAGCCATTAAAGGAATGTTGGCGAGTTTAGACCCATACACCGTTTTCTTCAACGAGCAAGATGTGGTAAAATTCAAAATCAACAACACGGGTGAATATACCGGAATTGGTGTATTAATTACTCGGAAAGAAGACCGATTAATCATCAAAGAACCGTATAAAAATTTTCCTGCCGACAAAGCAGGATTAAAAGCCGGGGATGAAATTATCCAAATTGGTGATGTACTTTTATCCGACTTTAAAGACGATGCGTCGCAATTGTTAAAAGGGGCAAAAAACACCAAAATAGACATCAAATACATTCGCCAAGGAAAAACCAATACCACCCAAATCGTATTGGACGAAGTCGAAATCAAATCGGTGCCGTTCTTTGGAAAAATAGACGACAAAACGGGTTATATTGTATTGGCACACTTCAACAAAAAAGCAGGTTTGGAAACCAAAAATGCTTTGGAACAACTCAAAAAAGAAGGTGCTGAACGAATCGTTTTAGACTTGCGCGATAATCCTGGCGGATTATTAAACGAAGCGGTAACTATTTGCAATCTGTTTGTGCCAAAAAACGAAATTATTGTTACTACAAAATCAAAAATCGATAAACACAACAACACTTATAAAACCACCAAAGAGCCTGTAGATACTGAAATTCCTCTTGCGATTATTGTTAATGGAAGAAGTGCTTCGGCTTCAGAAATTGTGTCGAGCGCTTTACAGGATTTAGATCGAGCGGTTATTATTGGTAGTCGCAGTTTTGGGAAAGGATTGGTTCAAAGACCCGTGGATTTGACTTACGGAACGCAATTAAAAGTAACTATTTCCCGTTACTACACGCCTTCGGGACGTTGCATTCAGGCGCTAGATTATGCCCACAAAGACAAAAACGGAATTGCAACAAAACGTGACGAGAAAAATTTTACGGCTTTTAAAACCAAAAAAGGAAGAACAGTTTATGATGGCGGTGGTATTCAGCCGGATATAGCGCTAGAAGAAACTAAATCAAGTCCTATTGCTGATGCTTTAGAAAAAAACGATGCGATTTTCAATTTTGCGACCCAATATTATTACAAAAATCCAAACCTAGGCAATACGATTCCGAATATTTCAGAAGCAGAATACCAAGACTTCAAACTATTTTTAAAATCGTCTAAATTCTCTTTTGACACTGAAACTGAATTGGCTTTAAAAAATACTTTGGCTGCTGCCAAAAAAGAAAAAATAGATGAAACTATTCGTGCTGAATACCAACAATTGTTAACTGCGCTTCAAAAAAGTGAAACGGCTTTGTTAGATAAAAATCAAAAAGAAATTAAGAATTTGATTCAGGAAGAACTCATCAAACGCTACCAATATCAAGAAGGTTTGTATCAATTTTATCTCAAAAACAACCTTGAAATCAAACGTGCTGTTCAACTATTGAACTCGCCTACTGAATACAAATCCATCTTAAAAATGTAATGAAAAAGTTATTCAAAATAGGATTTTTAATGCTGTTCTTAAGCGGATTTGCTCAAGAAAAAATTGCACAAAATATCTATTTTGACTTTGACGTGGACCAACTTCGAGAAAACCAAAAAAACATTCTTTGTGATTTTTTTCAAAAAATTGACAGTAGCCAAATACAATCTGTTCGAGTTTTTGGATATTGTGATGATCGTGGTACAGCTTCTTACAATTTCAATTTATCAGATAGAAGAGTAAGTACCGTCGAAAAAATCTTGCTCAACATTGGATTGAATCCCAAAAAATTGATTGCTTTAGAAGGTAAAGGAAGAGTGTTGATTAACAAAGACACGGTACCTGATTTAGACCACACCAGATCTCAAAATCGGCGCGTAGAAGTCGTAATAGAAAAACTGCCCCAAAGGACTTATTTCATGGGGATTCCACGCTTGTTTTCTGACTTTCATTTACCCCATAAAAAAGGAGATCGTATCTATTTAGAAAATGTACGCTTTAATGTTGGGAGCAGTTATTTGGACTTAAAATCCCGAACTATATTGGACAAGATTGTCGTGGTTTTAAAAAACAATCCTTACATAGAATTTGAAATTCAGGGTCATGTTTGTTGCACCCCAAAGTATTATTCAGACGCTATTGATAAAGATACCAAAGAAAGAAAATTATCGTACAACCGTGCCAAAGCCGTGTACCGCTATCTCGTAATGCGCAAAATAAATCCTGCCCGAATGACTTTTAAAGGCTATGGCAATCAATTCCCTATTGGTAGAGAGCCAGAACTAGACCGAAGAGTGGAGTTAGTAATTACAAAATGTTAGTGACTTTTCTCCATTTGTATGTGCGGAATATCATCTTCTAAATACATTTCGCTTGTTTGAACAAACCCATGACTCTCATAGAATTTTTTCAAATACAGTTGAGCCCCTATGGTAATTTCGGTTGCTCCAAAATGATTGAAAACTCCAGCTATTGCCTGTTGCATTAATTCGTGACCCCATTTTCTATCTCGGTATTTAGAATGTACTACAACCCTACCAATAGAAGCATGGACAAACGAGATTCCGGGTTTAAAAAGACGCGCATGAGCTACAATTTTGCCTTCAAATGTTCCAAAAAGATGCAATCCTTTTTGGTCTTTGCCGTCCAAATCAAGATAGACACAGTTTTGTTCAACAACAAAGATTTCGCTTCGCAAACGCAGAATATCATACAACTCGTGTACAGAAAGTGATTCAAAAGATTTAATCTTCCATTCTAATGCCATGAATTTTATTTTTATGTGGGGTAAATGTATTGTTTTTAAGTAAATGAACCGAATGGATAATTGCTTCTAATTCGTGCATGACGTCTCTTTTTTCTTGGGAAGGCGAATAACAAAATCCTTCCAAAACTAGCAATCTATTATTAGCGGTATCTACAATGGCATAATTGATAAAAGGCCCAGACATATAATCGTTTTGGAGTTGCCAAGTGCCTCTTGTTTCATATGCCAGTCGATTATCCAATTTTGATTTAAAAAAATAAGGCGTGTACCCTGTCTCGCTAATCATATAGGTATTGGGCTCTCTCCCTTGAATAAATTGCCCAATGGAATCTCTCATTTTAAGAATAGCTAGTTCCACTCGCTCTTTTTTAATCGTTTTCATTGGTACCTGATACAGTAACAAACTACTGCTACCGCTTATTATTTTTTTCTTTAGCCAAACAAAATTAGGCTTTCGCATTACTACTTTAAATTGGGATGGGATTTGGATTGCAATATTGAATCGTCGACCAATAAAACTATTAGATGCTATTACTTTTTTATTGATTCTTTGACTTTCTTTAATCTCGCCCTGCTCAATCAATTCTATCATCTCTTGATAATGTTGTTCGATCAAATCCAAGACTTCCGTAGCAGTGATTCCCGAAATATGAAATACTTTTTGAGGAGTTGCGTATTGATTATTTTTGATCTCGAATCTTTTTTTAAAACCTTTTTTTACAACAATAATTGTGCGAGTATCAATAGCAAACCCTTCCATTAATTTGACAGGGTATTGATTAATAGTAAAAAGAGGTTCTTCTTCAGGTAGTCCAATTACTGGAGAAGCAAACTTATTTCGGATGCTATCGCCAATTTCTCCGTTCCACAATTGATCATCAATAATTACCGAAATTGTGTTGATTTTACCCGTTGTTTTACGAGGTACGTTGGTTTCTTTCTTGAAGCAAGAAAACAATATAACTGAAAGGAGCAGACATAAAAAATGAGTTTTATTCATGATTCTTACATAATGAAATAAAACCCAAATTTAAATTGATTCATTGAATTATCCGTTAATTTTTAATTTCATACCTGGTTTCAACTCTTCGTCTTTAATATTGTTCCATTTTTTCAAATCTGAAATGGTGACTCCTGGATATTTTTTTGAAATGCTGTATAAAGAATCTCCTTTCTTTACATAATACTCAGTTGCTGGTGCTGAATACTCTTCTTTCTTTTTAAAACTTGCAACTGGCGCTTTGTTTGTTACAATTGCAATCTCATTTTTAGCAACAATCAGAGTACTTCCTAAAGCAATCGAATTCGTTGTTAAATTATTCCATTGTTTTAAATCGTCTAATGACGCTCCAAACTTTTTAGCAATATTTCCTAAATTGTCTCCTTTTTGTACAACATACTGAATGTCTTTTCTTTCAGGTGTAGCCACTACATCTTCTTTAACTGGATTTTTTACAACTTGTAGTAAAGCACCCAATTGAATGCTATTGTTTGTCAATTTATTCCACTCTTGTATATCTGCTACTGATATATTGAATTTTTTAGCAATGTTACTTAGGTTATCACCCTTTTGAACTACATAAAACGAATCCGTTTTAGTAATCAAACTATCTTTTAGAACTGCTTTTTTGTCCACTTCTATATTAGCTACAACTAAAGATTTCTGTTCTATATCAGTTCCGTTGATTCTTAGATTTTTTCCGTAAGCAACCTGATTTCCTTTAATATTATTCCATTTTTTAAGATCATCAACTGCCACATCGTATTTTTTTGCTATGGTACTTAAATTATCCCCTCGCTTAACACGATAGTATCGCACTTTAGCTTGTGCCAATCGTTGCAATGTATTGATTGAATCTTGAGGAACAATTGGACGAACGATTTGAAAGGGCTTTTCTCTTAAATTAGCTTCTCTATCTACATAAGCATATATTTTAGATTCATTAGATGTGAACACTGCCATTTTATCCTGAGGCAATCTTAAATAGTGTGCTTGATCCTTGTAAGAAGGTACTGTATTCAATTTAAAAGATGGATTCAAAATTTGCAGTTGCGCTATTGGAATGTCGATTAAGTCAGAAATCTGCTTGAATGAAATTTGCTTTTTAATCATCACTGTATCGGTAGCAAAATGCTTAATAGGGGCTCTTTCAGGTTTAATACCGTGTTCCTTGTGGTATTCATAAATATACATGGTGGCCAAAAATGCAGGAACATAACCTTGCGTTTCTTTAGGTAAGTTTTTACGAATATTCCAATAATTTTGTTGTCCTCCTGAACGTCGAATTGCCTTGGCTACATTACCTGGGCCTGAATTGTATGAGGCCAAAACCAAGTCCCAATCACCAAAAATTGCATACATGTTTTTCATGTATTGGGCTGCTGCCTCACTCGATTTTAAAGGGTCGCTTCGTTCGTCAACATACGAATCGATTTTTAATCCATATTGTTTTCCTGTTTGATACATAAATTGCCAAAGACCTGTTGCACCCACTCTAGAAACCGCTTTTGGATTTAATGCTGATTCCACCACTGCTAGGTATTTGATTTCAAGCGGAACATTTTGTTTGTCTAAAGCTTCTTCAAATAACGGAAAATAATATTCTGAAATTGCCATCAAACGTTCAAAAGCACGTTTTCTATTTTTCAAGAAAGACTTAATTATATTTTCTAATCCTGGATTGTATTCTATATGAAATGGTGATTTTTCATCCATTTCTTGGAGTCTCGCTTTTAATACTTCTGTAGGCAGTTCATACTCTACTTGTTCATCAAAATTAATGGTTTGAATATCTTGCGAAAGATTGTTGTACAAATCTAAATCGGTCAATTCCTTTAACCATAAACTATCGACACACGAAGCCAAATCGTCTCTAACAAATGTTTTTTTGATTGAATCTAAGTACGATATTTTAATTTCGGGCTTTGGAATATCTCTTTTTTCAACCACTTCTTGTGAAAAAAGGGATAATGAAATTAACAGAAAAAAAGAAAGTATATATTTTTTTATATTCATAGTTTATGTAATCAAGGGGCTAAATTCCAAACGATTATACAATCATTTTTACAAACTTACTAGGTTCAAACTTAAAAAGCATATAATTATTGTTAAAAAATCAGTTTTAAAGGCTTTTTTTAGATTTTTTGGTTTATTTAACACGAAAATCTACACTTTAAATCGCTTTAGTGTAAACTTGGTAATTTTAAAAAATGGAAAAACCTTAGCTATACAGCTAAGGTTTTTTATTCACTAACCCTTGTCTAAATGGCACAAGGTGTTTTAGTATTTTATTCTAGAATAGCTGCAATTCCAGGCAACACTCTTCCTTCTAACATTTCGAGCATAGCACCTCCTCCTGTTGAAACGTAGCTTACTTTCTCTTCAAAACCAAATTGTTTTACAGCAGCAACAGAATCTCCTCCTCCCACAAGTGAGAAAGCTCCGTTAGCTGTTGATTCAGCAATGAATTCTCCTAAAGCAATCGTTCCTTTTGCAAAAGTTGGCATCTCAAAAACTCCTAAAGGTCCATTCCAAAGAATTGTTTTTGATTCCAAGATTACTTTTTTGAAGTTTTCTAACGATTTTGGTCCTGCATCCATTCCTTCCCATCCGTCAGGAATAGCTCTTACATCAACTACTTGTGTATTGGCAGTATTAGAAAAATCGTCTCCCGCAACTACATCAACTGGTATATGAATTTGAACTCCTTTTTCTTTTGCTAAACGCAAAATTTCTAAAGCTAAATCTTGTTTGTCATCTTCGCAAATCGAATTTCCGATTTTTCCGCCTAAGGCTTTTATGAAAGTAAACGTCATTCCACCACCAATGATCATGTGGTCTACTTTGTCTAAAATATTTTCGATAACCGTTATTTTTGAAGATACTTTTGAACCTCCAAGAACAGCTGTTACTGGTTTAACACTGTTTTTTAAGACTTTATCCAAACTTTCAATTTCTTTTGCCAACAATGTTCCAAAACATTTATCTTTTTGGAAAAATTGCGCAATAATTGTCGTCGAAGCGTGGGCTCTGTGAGCAGTTCCAAAAGCATCGTTCACATAAATATCTCCTAATGAAGCTAATTCTTTGGCGAAAGCCACATCTCCCGCTTCTTCTTCGGCATGAAAACGTAAATTTTCTAACAATAACACTTCGCCTGATTGTAATTTATCGGCTGCTGTTTTAGCTTCAGCGCCTACACAATTTGGAGCAAATTGAACCGAAACACCCAAAATCTCCGAGGCAGTTTTTAAGATGTGTTTCAATGAATATTTTTCTTCGGCTCCTTTTGGACGGCCTAAGTGTGACATCAAAATTACACTCCCGCCATCAGCTAAAATTTTATCAATTGTTGGTTTAGCCGCTTCAATACGAGTCACGTCTGTGACATTAAAATTCTCATCCAAAGGAACGTTAAAATCAACGCGGATGATGGCTTTTTTATTTTTGAAATTAAAATCGTTTACCGTTTTCATTGTGTCTGTTTTTTTAGTTTTTCTGAAAGAGAAACAAAGATAGTACTTTTAACGAAGGGTCAAATTACGAAAACGGATAAAAAATCAGATTTTCTTAACGAAATCGTTGTAAATTAATTAATCTGTTATTTTTTATTTTGTTTTTTTATAAAACTGGTCTTTTATTTAAACAAATATCCAATTCCTAATGAAAAACCATAGCTTTTTGAATTTTCAATAGGAGACTTTAATACATTGGAAAAACCGTTAAAATAATTAGCATTGATAACAAAACTTGATTTAACTTTATAGGATAATCCAAAAACACTCCCAAATTCAAAGTTTTCAGCTAAATCTGTCTGAGTGTAAGAATTATAAGTGAATTTATCATTTACTAGAAAATTAAATGATGGTCCTGTTTCGAATGAAAAATTCTTCGCTAAATACAATTTTGCCAAAATAGGAATCTTAATATAATCTAACTTGTGTTCAGCATAAACTACAGGCATAGTTGCTCCGCCATATTGGGGGTAATTCACAAGAGCTTTCCCTTTAATTCCTTGACTTGAATATACTATTTCGGGCTGAATTGAGAATTTTTTGCTCAATGGAATTTCAACAGTTGCTCCAAGATAAAGTCCAGTCTTGTATTTTTCATCGTATAAATAATCATTAGAGGTCATGTTGGTAAAATTAACCCCTCCTTTTACTCCAAATTGGATTTTCTCTTGTGATTTTACCGTTGGAATTAATACAATTGTGAATGCGATAATTAAAATTATTTTTTTCATTTGGATTAAATATTTAATTTTTAATATTCTTTAATTTTTAAAATACAAAATTTACAACAGATTAGAATCTATTCAAATGTAAGTTTTTTTTTATTATTTAGATTGTGGATCTGAAAAATTTAACATTTTAAAATTCCTAAATATCAACTATTTAAAGAATAAATTAATCATGAACAGGACTTTGTGTACAAGGACAATCACTTATTCCTTGAAGAAAATCAAATCCTAAAGTAACCATGTGTGTTCCTGAGTTATAGGCGGCAATTTGGTTCAATGTAACTTGATACGAATAACCAAAATAAAAATTTGATTTCTTAAACCCCGCCATTGGGCCTACAGTCAACGGCTTGAATGGTTGATCGTTTAAAAAACGATAGGAAACGCCTGTCCAATAATAATCGTCATAACTATTATAACGACGGTATTTTAAATTCATATCGATTGTCGAACGTTTATCTCCTGCAAAAAATTGATAATACAAAGAAGGTTCTATTTCAACATTTTTGTTGTAACTGTTTTTTATTACATAACCCGAATACAGTTGGTAATTCAACACCAAACTGGGTTCGATACCTAAATAAGTGTCTTTAGTTTTAGGTAAAATATTAGACGCATTGAAACTGATATAAAACCCTTTATTACGATACAAAAGTCCCACATCAAAATTATTGTTAGAAATGGATCTGTTGTTTGTAATACTTGGGTCTATAATCGGAATTTCATAGGTGGTATTAAATTTACTTATGTCTATTTTAAAACTATTAATATTGTACGACCACCCAAAAGACAAGTATTGTTTAGAGTAATAATCTAAAATAATATGGTGTGCAAAAGAAAATTTAGCCCCCGTTTGAAACGTATTTCCATTGCTGTCATTGTACAATGAAATTCCGATTCCTGAGCGATTGGCCAATCTAAAATCAGCATAAAGCGATTGATTTTTTGGCGCCTCTTTAATGCCTACCCATTGTGTTAATCCATTAGCTCTAATCCGTAAATTATCTCCAATTCCGGCAAAAGTAGGAGATAACACAAAATTATTATCGGCTAAATATTGTGTAAAAACAGGCAGATGTAACTCTTGGCTAAAGCCCAAAAAACAAAACAATAGCACACTATATGTAAATTTAATTTTCATTGATTTTCTTTTAACTAATTATCTATAAAGTGTAAAATGACCCACAAATTCCCTATCGTCTTTTGAATTATTCAATTTCAACACATACCAATAATCTCCTGAAGGAAGTTCCTTTCCTTGGTATTTTCCGTCCCAAGATTCTCCATATTGAAAAGTTTGTATTTCTCGTCCGTAACGATCGAGTACTGTAAAACTTAAGTTTTTATAATTGATGGTACAACCAGGTGCCCAAGTATCGTTAATTCCATCACCATTAGGTGTGAAGTAATTGGGTATGCAGATGTCGATGTAATTGAATTTTTGAGTCGCCGATGTTGTACACCCATTAGCGTCTTGTACCGTAACTAAATAGTCTTGTGTTTTATAATAAATATAACTCGGGTTGGTTCCGTTGGATTGACCCTCAAAAGTGAATTTGTAATTCCCGCCTCCACCATTTGGCACTGCTATAATTTCATTTAACCCACCTTCTTGTAAAACCAATGTTAAAGGGTCTACTTTTTTAATACTAAAAACAGGGGTGTCTTTAACACATCCATTAGTGTGTTTCACTCTTATAAAATGAACTCCTGGAGTAAGGTTAGTAAACACATTACTCGATTGATAGACTCCTCCATCTAACGCAAATTGGACTAAAGCAAAATTGGCGATGCTAGAATCTAAATTTACCGTAACCGAATTATGTTGTACATTGCTTACACAATCATAATTTACTATAGTTGTTGGATTCAATTTTACCGACTCATCCATATTTACTGTCCAATCCAACGTGCAATTGTGTGCATCTTGAATATAAACAGTATGAGACCCTCCTGTCAAATTAGCAAAATCAAATTGGGTTTGAGTTGCGCTTCCTGTTGTAAATGGACCTGTTGGGTTATCTAAAGACACATTATAAGGAAGCGTTCCTCCTGAAATAGCAATACTAAATTGTGCATTTTTATCATCATAACATATTTCCTGTACAATTGATGTACTTAGTGTTTGTACCGATAAAACTGTAGGTTCCCCAATGGTAACCAACTTTTTATCATAGCATCCTAAAGCATCTTGAACCAACAAATCGTAATTTCCAGGGGCCAAATTCTCGAAAAGATTGGACTCAGTAAACTGACTCAAATTAGGCGAAATAGCGTGCTTAATAACCACAGTTCCTCCTGTAGAAGTAATATTTACAGTTCCGTCATTAGACCCTGCACAGAGCACATCTGTTAACGAATAGGTGGGCTTTAATTTGGCAGTAGGCTCTGTAATCGTAACAATTGTGGACTCTGCTGGAACACAATCGGCACTGGTTACTTTTACTTTATATTTTCCTGCTGGTAAACCTGTGAAAATACCGGTTGGCTGAGCTGGTCTAACTAAAGTATCAACCTCATCTAACAATGTATAAGAATAACTTTCTAAACCGCCTTGGGCTGTTGCCAAAAGAGATGCTGTGCTGTCTCCTTTGCAATTTACCTTAGCAAAAGTGGTGTCTATTGTAACTGATAATCCTTTGGGAGATTCCACCACCACATCATTAGAAACATAACTCCCACAACCATTATTGTCTTTGACATAATAATGATTCGTACCTGTATTTCCATTTAAAACACCTGATAAAAACGGACTAAAAGTACTATTATCAGCACTAAAACTATAGGGAGGTGTTCCGCCTGAAATTTGTAAATTCAACTGGGCGGGAATCATACAAGTAGCTGCTGTTTGTAAAGACAATGTAGCAACTACATGGGTTGGTTCTTGAATTTCGATTATTCCAGATGTAGCCTTACACGACCAATTATCAGTAACCGTCACAGTATATTTACCAGCTCCTAAATCTTTAAATTCGTTTGAAATTTGCGAACCAAAAACAGTTGAATTGGGACTTGTTTCATTTAAAGTGTACCCATAATTACTGCCCTGACCTCCTGAAACAGATGTTACCGAAATGGTTGCGGTGCGATCCGAAAAGCAACGTAAAAGAGCCGTGTCTGAACTGGCGTTAAAAGTAATTGGGCTTGGATTTTTTAATTCCACTTGTTGGTCAACCAAACAACCTTTGGCGTCTCTAACATATATTTTATAGATTCCTTGCGTTAAGTGGGTCAATTCATAAACATCTCCCCAATCTTGAATCATCGTTCCTCCTTTTTCCCATTTGAACTCATAAAAATCAGACCAACCACCCGTTGGCAAAGCAATAATTTCACCATCATTATTCCCTACTGCACAGGTAATATCCGAATGGGATTCTGACAAAGAAAGAGCGGCTATTGGCTGACTAATCGTAAAATTTTTGGTTATACTACAAAAGGGCGCATTACTCAGAGTTGCCTTAATAGAGTAAGTATCTGCTTTTAAATTTGAAATTGTAATTGGGCCAGATGATGTAATTGTTGAAGATTGAATTGAATTCCCTGCACTATCCTTAACATCATAACTAAAAACACCTGCTCTGCTTGGTGTGCTTTGGTCAACTAATGAAATAGTAGCACTTCCATTACTTCCTCCAAAACAAGTTACATCTGATGTCGAATCAATGGTCAAGCCAAACGTATTGGGTTCATTGACAGTGTAAACATCTTGAATTGTACAATTGGTTACTGTATTCTTTACAGTAATTAAGTATTCTCCAACGGTTAAGCCAGAAAAAATTCCAGTTGAATTGGAAGAAAAAGTGGTGCCAAGTAAACTTCCTGATATAGGACTTAACGAATAGTCTAAATTGGATGGTGTACCACCAATGCCTGAAACAGAGACTTGGATTGTTTCGTCGGAAACACAACTAATTAAACTTATGGGATTCACATTAATTTTATCCAAGATATAAAATGGAGAAATCGTTGTTGAAGCACTTCCTGAGCAACCTTTATCGTCATACACATTAACAGTATAACTACCGCCCGCTAAGTCCGACTCAATATACGTTGGATTGGGTCCAAATTGAACGCGTGTTCCATTTTTAATAAATTCATATTGGGTATAAATTTCTGAACCGCCCATAACTCCACCAACCGAAATGGATGCATTATTCAAATTATTAGTGGAAGAACATCCAAATTCGATAACTGTTGGTGTTGGAACAACAATTGCGGCAGGCTCGCTAACTGAAATCGTATTTGTTGCAATACACCCTCTTCCTGAAATCACCTCAACAGTATACGTTCCTTTGACTAAACCTGAAAAAGTATTGGATTCTTGAAAATTAATTCCGTCAATGCTATATTTATAAATTGGATTATCATTTACCCCAACTGCTGGAGTAGCAATTGTTGCTGTTATGGAACCATCGTTTCCAGCATTACAAATCACCGATTTTTGAGATAAAGTTAAACCGGTAACTGCTGTTGGAACTTCTAGAGTTACTAGAATACTATTTTCGCAGCCCGTACTAGTATCTCTAACAAAAATCGTGTGATTCCCCGAACTTAGTCCTGTAAAATTTGGACTAGAAACAGCGCTTCCTCCATCTATTTTATATTCAAAATTTCCTGAACCTCCCAAAGCCATTGCTTCTATTTTACCGTCAGCCGTGTTACAAGTCGGCAATTGAATGACTTTTGAAGATAGTCCCAATGGACTATAAATGTTTAAAGACTGTGTATTCGAACATCCATTTACATCTTTTATAGTAATAGTATGTTTCCCTGAATTTTGATTTTGTAAAGTATATGGTTCTATAACTAGACTAAAAGCACTCCCGTTAACACTTGCATAATAGGGCGTGATTCCGGCTGTAGTTTCTGTTATATTTATTGTAAAACTACCTTCATTAACGCATGGGTCAACCAACAACAAACCAATAACGGGTTCCAAATCTTTAGTTACAATAACGGATTGTTGCTTAATACAACCGTAAGCGTCTCTTACAAACACCGTGTAACTACCTCCTTGACTCACTGTAAATGTGTTAGATGTTTGCCAAATTCCATCTGGAGATGGTGGTGGAGGCGGAATTAAACTTGTACTCCCTATTGGGCTAGATGTCGCACCACTTACTGCTGAAATTTGATAGTAATACGGTGCTGTGCCGTCTTTGGCTTGAACGCTAATTATACCCTTTTCATTACAATTTACATTTTTTAAAATTGTAGCCGAAAGACTTAAATCTATTGCTGATTCTGTAATAGTAAATGAATCAGAAGCTATACTACAACCAACATTGGTAGCGCCCAACTCTTCTTTTACCAACACAAAATAATTTCCAAAAGACAATAACCCAACATCAGAAATAGTAATTGTTCCATTAGCTGGAATACTGCTCGTTCCAGCAACTCCAACAACAGGTGTTACGGATTGTGAGTTGTACACCTGATATGAAATTGAGGTAATTGCCGAATAATTATTTTTTATTGTGAACGTTACTTTTCCATCAGCTGCGCCTTTGCATGTTATATTTTTTACCTCTAAATTACTTACTACTAATGTAGAATTAGTAGCTATTGCACTTTCGGACGTTTTATAATGATAACATTTCGTTGTGTCATCATAAACAATGAAAGTGTATTTTACTCCAGGTAGTAATCCTGTAAATGTAGCTGATTTAGTAACGTCGCCTACCTGCCATGAAGGATCTGTTGGGGAGTAAACTAATCCTGGTTTATAAATAGCAAAATAGAACGGTCCATCAGAGCTAAATGCATTTGCCTTTGCAACTGCTACTTTTGCCGTCCCTCCTGAAGCACAATTTATTGTTGAAATTGAAACATTTATGTCTAAATCTTCGGGAGGAGATGATACTTTGATGTTTTGTTGTAACACAGAACAACCATTGGCATCCACCACATTGATTTGGTACAAACCAAAATCTACTACATCAAATGTATGGGAGGTAGTTCCTGAATTATTTAACTCAGAATTATTATATCCATTAACTCCTGTTACAAAGTAATTGTATGAAGGACTACCGCCCACAACTCCATCTACAATTACCGATCCTTTGGAAATTCCTGAACTACTACACGTTATATCTACCGCATGAGAAGTAACATTGATTTTGTTGGGTTCTGAAATGCTTATATTCTTTTTGTTTGTGCATAATTGGCTATCTGAGACTGTAATTTCATAAGTGCCTGCAGGTAATCCCGAAAGTTGGTTGCCATAACTTGTATTGGTTGTCGTATTTTTTGTCCAATATGTAAAAGGTGCTATTCCTTTAGTGCTATCTATATTGACTTTAATCGCGGCGGTACTTTCTCCGTGACACAAAATGGATTGGATTTGGTTTAACGAGCTAATCTCAGGCAGCGTTTTTGGATTAATTGTTATCGTGTTGGTGGTTTTGGCACAGCCGTTGGCATCAATAATTTCAAAAGCATAACTTCCCGTTTCAGAATCTTTTACGGAGTACATAAATGAAGTGGTAGTATCTAGAATAGCAATGTCGTTAGTCGAGATTTTTGCTCCGTTTTTATATACTCTATATCGTATTGCCCTTATTCCTCCACTTATAACTACCTTAATAACCGCATCTGGACTCGAAGTACAATCCAATGCTTTGGTCAAAACAGCAGTTACTTTTAATTCGTTGCCAATATTGATATTCTGAGTGGTTGCTTTACAATTATTGCTATCAATTACTTCCACATTGTAAGTTCCCGGTCCAAGATTTGAAAAGCTATTTGATGTTTGCGATGGGCTTCCATTTAAACTATAAGAAAAAGGTGCAGTCCCAGAAACAACATCAATTTGTATTGTGGCTTGATTAACTGCATCATAACATAAATCAGATATTGGGTTTACTGATGGAACGGGTTCAGATGGCTTTAAAACAGTAACTGCAACTTGGGTTGCATTAGTACACCCATTCGCATCAAGACCTCGAATCACATATTTTCCGGGTGGTACATCACCAAAAATTCCTGAATTTTGAGTTGAACGCACCTTTGTGGTGTTCAACTCATCCCACAATTCATATTGATAAAAAGGAGTTCCTCCGGATGAACTAGCTGTAATACTTGCTCCTCGACTACAAGTGGCTGATGTTGAAACACTAGCTGTTGTCACTAAGGGCAAAGGTGCTAATATTGTAATTGGCAAAAATGATTTCACACAAACCCCTGTTGCTACCGCATTATAACGAACTTTGACCGTATAATTAGTAGCAGACAACCCTGTTATCTTGAAAGGGGAAGTCATGGCTGTTTGCCAAGTGGCACCGTTGTCTTTAGAGTATTGATAGCCTGTGGCAGAATTAAAATTTTGAGCAGTGATTGTGATTTCTCCATCACTCCAACCAGCACAACTAACATTTTTTGTGTTAGTGATATTAGCATCGAATGCCTTACCTGTGGGAACAACGAAACTTACGGTTTTAGTGGCTGCACATAATTTAGGTATTTGATACGCTGAAATATCATCAATGGCAACATCATTACCTCCCTGTTGCTGTTGAATAGAACGAACTGTAAAACGCAATGATGTGTTGTTTCCCGGATTTAGCGAAACAGAATATTGTATCCAACTTTCCGTTTGAGGTATATTTCCAGTGTTGTAAGATGAAATTTCTGAGCCTGTGCTATCTTCCAAAGCAATTCTTAAATTAGGAGCCCAACCCCCATAATTCTTTGAAAGTAGATTAGCCGCATAGAATTCAACGCTTATAGGTTGATTCGGAACAATGTCGTTAATAATTTTAGAATAAATAACTGGTCTTGTGTCATCTCCTTTAATATTTACAACCAGATAACGCCCTTTTTTTAAAGAGGAATTAGTAGTATGATCTACAGGTCGAAACCATGCACCATGAGGATATATAATGTAAGAAGTAACCGAATACTCTCCATCATTAATATGAAGCCACCAATTTTTATCTAAATTACAAGTAACTGGAGGTGTTTGTTTTTCAAAGCAATAAGCTGCGCTCATTCCTGGCGAAGTAGTATCTGCTCCATAACCAAAATCTTCTTTTAATAAATTACTTGGAGTAGGCACTATTAAAGGTTGATAGTTGACTTCTAATTGATGATTTCCGGGAGCTAAATTTTTAAAATTACTACTCGATTGAACTATTCCATCCAAAGTATAGGTGTAAGTAAAATTAGTTGTAGTGACATTTGTAATTGTAACCGAACTATTGGCTGTACCATCACAATTAAAAGAGTCATTGGTTACTGTAATCGTTGGAACCCCTATGTTTTCTACTATTACCTTGTTTAATGCCGAAACACACCCAATAGCGTCTTTAATATAAAAAACATATTCTCCTGCTGGTTTTAGCACAGAAGTGTTAGTTTCCCAACTATTTTGATTGTCATAACTATACTGATAGGGAGGTGTCCCTCCTTGCGGATTAGTAATTCTAATTTTAGCTTTGTCCTCGTTTGGAGAGGGTAAACAACCTATCAATTCAGAAACACCTGCCGTAGCAGATAAGCCAAATTGTGGTTGAGTAATAATAATATCTTCTGCTTTTGTACATTTTACTCCTCCATAAGAATATTCAATAACCGTCTTAAATGTAGTTCCTGCAGGAGTAGCTGACAGCCCTTTAAAAATAGGGTTTGTTGAAAAAGTAAGCCCGTTATCAATACTATACTTAATACTATTTCCATTAGCATTTGTAACATTAAACTTGATTTGCCACAAATTGGGATAATAACAATTTTCATTCACTTTCTCAATAGTATAGAGAGGTGATGGTTGTGCTGGTACTTGAACGGTTATTATATCCGTTTGATTGTTAGCATCAACCACTTTAATTGTATAGGTTCCGGCAACAGATACCGTAATTTTATTGCTCGATGCTGCTGTTGTATTTCCATTAAAAAAATACTGGTAAGGAGGTGTTCCTCCTGTAACAAAAAGTTCTACATATCCAGGCTGGCAAGTCACGGGTTGTATTGCATGTGTAATTTGAAAAGGGGAAATGGAATTAATCGTTATATCGCCCGATTTCCAATTGCAATCATCTGTTTTTACTGACCAAGTGTAGGCTCCTGAATTCAAATTTGGAAAAGTATAGTTACTGTCTGAAACAGGACCAACTTCATTTATAACATTGGATCCTTGTGTTATCTTATAAAAATACTGTTCTCGAACATTCGATGCCGTAAGTTGAATTGACCCTTTTTGATTAGAAGTGGTGGGTGGTGTAACCGTGGTAGCAATACTTAAATCTTGATTAGTTATAGTTATAGGAATCGTAAAAACACAATCTGAAGGTGTGGCGCCTTCCCTTCTTACCTTAATAATATAATCCCCTGCAGTAGTAATAGAAAACACATTAGAAGATTGATAGTCAATGCCGTCTAAACTATATTCATAACCTGTTAATTGAGCTACCCGAATTTCTCCTGGTTTACCACAATAAATAGCAGTAGTATTTATTGGAATATCCAAAGCATTTTTATAGACATTGAAAAAATAGACTTGATTCCCATTTTCTTGATATCTTACTCTAAATTGACCTGCGGTTGTTGCAGCATAATTTACTCCTGTTCCTACCGATGACCAACCACATGCAGTAGCTATATTAGGACAGTCTTTTGTGGTATTGGGGGCACAACTAGTTTCGTTTAATTGTTCCCAAACTATAGCTGTTGCTCCTGAAGATGGTATAGAAAGTGTTCTCGAGCTCGTGCTTCCGCACAAAAAAATCTTAGCTAATTCTGTACCATCATCAGGACAAACAGAAGTTAAATCTGCTTGAGCTTTAAGTGGATTGGCATTTGTTGTTGTTTGTACTACAGATAATTTGTTGTTTTGTGCAAACCCTACAACAACACAAAAAAATACCATTGCAACACTCCTTATGCATTGACGTTTTTTTAAAATTAATTTTAAACCTAGGGTTAGTAGAATCAAACTATTCATGTTGTCTATTATTTTAATAACTACTATGGGGTCTAGTTAGATTTCTTGTTTTAGTAATTAGTTTTCAATTTTTACAATTGCCATTTTGACATTATAGGCTGTTTTTTCTTTGTTATTCAGTGCTTTTTTGGCTTCTTCTAACGAATTAAATTTTTCGGTATAAATAAAGTATTTACTCGAATTTGAGTCATAGAAAAAATCTACTTGACTAGCTCCTGCCGAAACAACTTTAGTAACAAAATCATCTCTTTTACCAACTTGATTATGTACGGCCAAAATCAAATAATACCCTGAATCTGTATTTTTAACTCCTTTTATTATTTTAACATCGTGCTGTTCTTCGCCAAAATCCAACTCTTCTTCTTTTAACGGTATTGTGCTTAGAGGAGTCGTGCCCTTGATTTTTTCTAAAGTAGCTCTATCTTGTGCGTATCTTTGTTTATCATCAACAAAATTGGCTCGTTTGATTCTTCTTTTTTTCTCAATTTCCGTAGCCTCATTGATTTGTTCTAAAGAAGATTGTAAACGATTATTGGTTTGAATGGTTTCTAAATGTTTTGATTTAAGAGTGTTTACAATTCCCTCTAATTGCTTAGCCCATTCTGAATTTGATTGTTTTTTTTGTGATTTGACTTCCAAAAACAAACTTTCTAATTCTCGAATTTTATCCTTTTGTGTATTGGTTATTTCTGTCAACTCTTTCTTTAATTGTTCTAATTCATTATTTTCAGCTGTAATACTCTTAAACGGTTTTGGTTCGCTATAAATTCCTTTTTCGCTCAAATCATTTTCTAATTTCATATCAGCCAAATTTTCTTGTTTGTTTGCTACTTTCAGTTGTAGTCGACTTAATAACTCTTGTTGTTTGAGCTGCTCGTCTTCGAGTGATTTTACCATTTTAGATACCACTAATTCTTTTGGTGTTGACGGTGCTATAATTGCAATAGTATCTTTTGATTGGTTCAATGTTTCTACTTGTTTTTCAACCAAAACCACAGTTGATTTTGGTTTATCTTCTTGAGAACTTACAACACTACTTGATGTACTGCCTTTTTCAATAGGTTTTGCACGCTCTATAGCTACCACTTCAGGTTGTGGTTTTGGAGAAGTTGTAGTTTTGTCTTGAATTGTAACCGCTTCATTTCGTGTATTTTCAATTATTGGTGTCGATGGGCGTTTTACATTAGAGTAAAACACTCCCGGTTCTTCTTTTGGTTTAATAATCGAACCTTCTTTCTCTTCCTCCCAATAGTTATAATTTTTTGTTTTCCATTTGTATGCTAAAGTAAGTTCGTGTGAAGATCCAAATTGGGTTAAACCCCCCAGGTCTCTTTCATAATTATATTCTAAAGCTATTGTTGAAGTAATATTAATCCCAATTCCTGCCGAAATTCCAAAGATGGAATGGTATCCTAATTGGGACCAAACTCCAATAGGCATTGAAAGCATCGCTTGGCCTGAAATTGCTGTTTTGTTTTTACTAATTTCTGTTTTGGCTAATGCCGAAAACCTACTTCCGTCCAAAAATCCTTGCGATTCGATATATCCTGTGTGCATAGCGTGAAGCGAAACTTTTTGGAATGGGTTATTTGTAACCAATTGTGATATTCTCAAATTATACGCTAAGAGATTCGGGAAAGAAATTCCAAAATCTAAAAATTCACCACCGTAATTTAATCCTGGTTGTAACACCAAGAATTCAGAGGAAGAGGTGTTTTCTAAAACAGGATCGTTATAATTAATCACCACTTTTGATGTGTTTAATCCGCTCTGGAAATAACCTACAGTAAGACCAAAGGTTAGATTGTTTTCTTGGGAAATTCGAACGTTTTGTGCAAAATTTGCTAGTCCTCCAAAATTTGAGAAAACCCCATAATTTTGTTGAAAAAAAGCAAGTCCAATTCCTTGGTTGTCCCCAAATCGTCCGGAATAACTTGCTAAATTAGTTTGTGGTGCGTTTTCAAAATTTATCCATTGCTGTTTTGAATACAAAGAGATAAAGGTGTTTTGTTCTTTTATCCATGAAAATGCAGGGTGAATCAAAAATCGATTAAACTTTAATGAATTTCGTATTGGTAAATCCAAGGATACTCTATCTGCCTGTTGCGCATAAACATTAGACTTTATCACTCCCAATACCAATAGCACTATAAATAAATATCTCATGTTATTGGAGTAGTGTTAAAGATCCTTTCTTAATTTTTTCTGGGGTGGTAATCCTATAATACAGTACTGGAAAACTCACTTTATAATTACTATTGGGCCAGTCATTTTTATAATTGAATGTTTTGAAAATTTGCTCCCCATTAGCATTCAATAACAACACCTCAACATCACCTTTAAAAGAATATTCTTGAGGGATCACCCATGTATCATTAATACCATCGCCATTGGGACTAATTAGATTAGGAATTACAAGACTATTAGGATCGCCTCCAAATTGTACCCTAAATGAAAGTTCGTTCGATAATGAACAGCCTGAAGTTTGATTGATTGCCACTTTATACGTCCCTTCTTCGCCTACTTCATAAACACTATTCATAGCATTTGAAATTAAAGTATCATTCCAATACCATTGGTAAGTAGGTAAAATTGCATTTGTGATTACATTTACTTTTTGTGTGTCTCCTTTTAAAAGTATTACTGTATCGGGTATATCGAGTTGACTTGTTAATTTCAGAGCTTTCAATATAAGCGAAACTTTTTCTTCACAGCCTCCATAATTTACAACCACAGCATAGCTCCCTTCTTGATTAACAGAATAGGTTGAATGGGTAGCCCCTGATATTGAACTGTTATCTTTATACCATTGATACGCATTGGCATTTTCTGTGCTTAAAACCAATGGTAATTGACTTGGGCAAAATGGATTCCCTATTGAGGATTGAATGGTTGGTTTTATACCAGAATAAGGCGAAATAAGCACCGTATTAGAAGTATAGTTAGCATTTGAACACGCTCCATAATCAATTTCGACAAAATAATTACCCGTATTGGTTACCGCTAACGAACTTCCTTTTTCCGATGTAATCAACGCTCCATTTTTATACCAATTGTATTTTAGTGTAGTAAAAATCAATGGTGAGTTTTGATTACTCGCTGATAGGTTATCAATAGCTAGTTGAACCGTTCCGGCGGGACAGATCGTTAGTGTAGCTATTTGATTATTGATGGTAAAGTTTTTTTCAAACGGCTTGTAGTAAACTGGAAAAATAGTTTGATTAGATGCGTTTACAAAAGGTGAGCTAATCGTGTTGGTACTGCTTTTTACCTTTATCTGATAGGTTTCAGAGCCTATTAAAGTGCTTGGGATTGCAAATTTTATTGTTTTTCTCGTGCTTGAAACATCTGTAACAGCGATGGTTGTAGTTTCAATTAAATCTGTTGAAGTTCCAGAACTGTTGTTAAGCACAACTATGAATGTGGTTCCACTAGGAAATCCGGAGTAGTTAAAAGTAGCGTTAAACTCATTAAACTCGCCAGCACAAATACGATTAAGCTGTAATGGTAATGGACTAATTATTTGTGCAGTTGAAATTCCTGTTATTGACCAGGTCAATAACAGGAAATATAAAAAAGATTGGTTCCAAATTGACTTCATTTACGGGGGCTTTAAAAGGTCAATTAATTAGAAAACAAACTCTTAAACAGAGATGGTTTTTGTTGTGGCATTTTCAATTGGTCTATTTAATCGTTTTTAGAAGCAGTTATTTTGTCTATACTTAATCTAAAATCAGGTGTTTTTTCATTAGCTGAATCAATAAATGTATCCTTGTATTGACCATTCGAATACACATTGAAAAAAGCAGTATTTCCGTACCAATTTTCTAAATCTTCATTGTTGGAATTGTTTTCTATAAAAATATTGCCTTTGCATAAATTAAAATACATCTCTTTGAATTTGATTTTGTTCAAATTTTCATCATTAATTGCAATTGTATTTTGTAAAATTACTGCTGGGTTAAATCCCGAAATCACGCTTTTATTCAGTTCAATACTGGTATTTTCTCCTACATAAATGGCTTCTCTTACTAGTCCAGTATTAACATCGTTGCGAATGTCTTGACTGTTGTTTACCAAAGTGATATTAGTGGCCAATACTTTAGTCATTTTTTTCGAAAAATCTACTTCATCTCTTTTGTCATAAGAAACGGCATGCAAACAACGTGATCCTAAATTATTTGTTAGAAAAGGTGACCTAATTGCAATTGAATTATCAAGAATACTTTGTGCTCCATAATTAAATTTAAAGTCATCTTTACTACAACGGTACGAAATTGCTTTTTTAAGCGTTACCTCACCACCTAACACTTCAAAAGAATCTCCTGTGGCATAACTTACCATAATATTTTCTAAAATTGTTTTACTGCCCACACCCGCAAGTAAAAGTCCATTAAATTCGCCATATTCTTTGCTCTTTGCGCCAGCAAACTCAATACGAACGTATCTTAAAATTCCCGAATTACTGGAACTGTTATTCCCTCCAAAAGAGGTCAAGACTCCATTAGAGTCTAGGTTGACAGAAGCTACTCCTCCTAATCTATTGATGGGAGCGTCTCCTAAAATGATTACTCCTCCCCAATCTCCTGATTTTTTCACACTCCTGTTAGAGGTAAAAACAATTGGGTCTGTTTGAGATCCGTCAGCAATTAAAGACGCTCCTTTAGTAATAATTAGAGTTCCCTTTGATTCATAATCTCCAATAATTACAGTGCCTGCTTCTATAGTTAAAGATGCATTGTTGGTTACATATACTTTCCCTAATAGTAAATACGTGTGCTTTTTCAATAATTTGGCATTAGTTGAAATTGTTCCAGACAAAATTTGATTAGGTTCACTATATTCTGTTTTTGTTGGCTTAAAGTCAGTCCATGGACTTAGCCAATTCTCAAAACCTGTTATCCCCTTTTCTTGTTGAGCAAAAGAGGAAAAAGTCAGTAAAAAAAGAAATACTATCGAAATTGTCTTTTTCATATTCGGTACAGATTTATTCTATTTGAAAGTTCCCTAAAGGAAATATAAAGTTCAATGTGGCAGTAAGAAATTAAAAGAAGAATTATTTTATCTATTCTTGTTCGTTTAATTCATGCATTTGCTTCAACACACTCTCATAAAAAAGAATTGCTTTAATTAAACTTTCTTTGTCTGAATACGGCAACATTCCTCTTTGAAACTCAGTAGTAATGTCAAGAAATTTATCTGTTGCATCGTGTTGTGTGTCTAACAAACTAATATTCTCCGAAGTAAATGGAATGCCTAAATCAACCATTGTGACTCCTGGTTTTGAGGCAAGAGCAATGTAAGGAAGGGTTTTAATAAGCGTTTTTGTTCGCTCTACATAAAGCACTAAAAGTTGTCCTTTTTGCATGCTTTGTAATTCTTTTTTGTCGTAAAATTTAAGAATAGATGCGTTTTGTTTGATGATACTTTTAGGAACACTTTTGTTTTGAGAGAACAGCGCTCCAGTAGTAAAAAAGAAGAAACTTAAAACAAGGTATTTTGCTTTCATAGATTTGGGATATTAAAAGATTAACGGGTAATTAACCAAAAACAAATTTATATATTTAAATATAAAAAGCAAGTTTTATACAAAAAAATTTTGTTGTCTCGTTTAATCATTACGTTATTTGACTCTACTGCTTACTCTTTTATCCGAAAAATCGAAGAGTCAAAATCTTTATCTATTCTCCTATTAATCTGTGTTTTTCTGTTATATTTGCTTTATGCAATTTTCAGAAATTTTAGGGCAAGAACACATTAAAAGTCATTTGACCAAAAGTGCCGACTCTGGTCGAATTCCACACGCGCAACTATTTATAGGTCCCGAAGGAAGCGGAACACTCCCAATGGCTATTGCGTATGCACAATATATTTTATGTGGCAATGCCAATGGAGAAAATGGTGGCGGAAACGAATCTTGCAACATTAAGTTTGATAAATTTTCCCATCCCGACTTACATTTTGTCTATCCAACAGTATCTACGGAAGAGGTAAAAACAAAACCTAAAAGTATTGATTTCATTGAAGATTGGAGAGCATTTGTTGCCCAAAATCCATACGGAAGTTTGTTTGATTGGTATGCTGTTTTAGGGGTAAACAACAAACAAGGAGAAATTCGGGTAGATGATGCCCAAGAAATTCTAAAATCTTTAGCATTAAAATCCTACGAAGGCGGTTATAAAATTATGATTGTTTGGATGGCCGACAAAATGAATAGTGCGGCGTCTAATAAATTGCTGAAACTGCTCGAAGAACCACCTGAAAAAACTATTTTCATTCTTATTTCAGAACAAGAAGAAGATATTATTCAAACGATACGTTCGCGTTGTCAAGTGCTGCATTTTGGCGGATTGCCAGAAAATTGTATTGCTGAAGCTTTGGTGGCAAAAAAACAAATTGAACCAAAATTAGCCGCCACTATTGCCCATCAAGCACAAGGAAATTACAATAAAGCATTGCATTTGTGCAAAAATGAAGACGATGATTTTCCGTTTGATGAATGGTTTGTAACTTGGGTTCGAGCCGCTTTTAAAGCCAAAGGAAATGCTGCTGCAATTCAAGATTTAATTCAGTGGAGTGAGCAAATTGCTGGTTTAGGGAGAGAAACACAAAAGAAGTTTCTAGTATTCTGTATTGAAATGTTTCGGCAAGCATTATTACTTAATTATGAAAGTCCAAGTTTAGTTTATTTTGAACCAAAAGTCGAAAAATTCAAATTAGCTAACTTTGCTCCTTTTGTAAATGGAAATAACATACACGACATTTTCAATGAATTATCCGATGCGATGTATCACATTGAACGCAATGGAAATGCTAAAATTATACTCACTGATTTATCCATAAAATTAACTCGTTTAATCCATAAAAAATAAAACTATGAACAATAGTGCTTCCCTTTTAATTTTAATTTTTTTGGCTATTACATTTTTACAATCTGGTTATGACAAGCTCTTTTATTGGAAAGATAATGTATCTTGGCTAAAAGAGCATTTTGCAAAAACTCAATTAAAAAATCATGTCCCTCTAGCTTTATTACATGTATTAATTTTGGAATTGATTTCAACTATTTTATGTGCTGTTGGAGCGATAGAATTACTTTTGAACAGCGGTAGGCTTTTTGGTTATTATGGTGCCGTGTTTTCGTGTATAACCTTATTAATGCTTCTCATTGGACAGCGTTTGGCCAAAGATTATGATGGTGCAAGAACAATAGTGATTTATTTTATTCCTGCTGTAATGGCTGTATATTGGCTTAATTAAATAAAAATGACACCTAAATACCCTTCAGACTCTTTAACTGTTTTAACCGACTTAGTTTTACCAAGTGAAACCAATCACTTGAATAATCTTTTTGGTGGCGAATTGTTAGCTCGAATGGACAGAGCAGCAAGTATTGCTGCGCAACGCCATTCTAGAAATATTTGTGTTACCGCATCCGTAAACCACGTGGCGTTTACCAAAGCAATTCCTTTAGGAAGCGTAGTAACCGTTGAGGCCAAAGTATCCCGATCATTCAATAGTTCTATGGAAATTTATATTGACGTTTGGATTGAAGACCGTGCCTCTGGCAATAGAACCAAAACAATGGAAGCGATATATACTTTTGTTGCTGTTGATGCTACCGGAAAACCTGTTGAGGTTCCGCCAATTATTCCTCAAACCGAATTAGAACAACAGCGTTTTGATGCCGCATTACGTCGCAAGCAATTAAGTTTGGTTTTAGCAGGCAAAATGAAACCCAACGATGCCACCGAGTTAAAAGCTCTTTTTTTAAAAGAATAGATTGATATACGAAGTACGAGGTACGATATACGAAATAAGAACTGAACCTAGTACTTGTCATGCTGTCCCGAAGCCTCGGGATGGATTCAGCATCTACATAATTTGAATGTTGAACTTGGAATGTTATGTTTGCATCACTTCGATCGCAATGACCAACAAGCATCAACAAATTTTGAACTAGATATTAAGAGCCACGAATTAGCGAATTTTAAAATTCACCAATTCGTGGCTCTTAATAATAACATTGATTGTTGACTCTCGACTTAAAATTTAAATCGTAAAAGCATTTCGTTAGTATTTCTAGCAGCGGCTAATGACGCTTGTGTGCTCATCTCATAAGCAAAACCAAACAACAATCGGTTGCTGATTAGTATCGTTGCCATAGCCCCATAGGCTTTATCTGTTCTATACATTCCTCCTATTTCAAAGGTTTTGTCTATTTGTAACATCGTTG
>JACCDH010626839.1_pt1 | contig 26965 bp, 27 predicted proteins | sample 7442481 | NCBI WGS metagenome assembly JACCDH01 (sample SAMN15323433, study PRJNA562643) | freshwater metagenome | isolation source: river surface water | place: USA:Blue River Watershed | collected 2017-08-15 | reverse complement strand
TTGCAAAAGGTTGAAAAACAAAGAATGACAATGCGAAAACGATGATTTGCAAAAGTGAAGAAAACTTACCTGCTTGCTGCATTAGAATGTGTTTTTGCGTGTTTGCGAAAAAATTTTTGCAAAGGTAGTCAAACTTTCTAAAGAAACAATTTAATTTTTGAACAATTCAGGCCTTAGTTTTGCGCAATTTCTTGTAGAGTTTGATTCCCAACATTAAGAGGATGCCCACTCCAAAAAAGCCTATGGTGCCAGTAAGCCAACTCAACTGTCCTTTCAAGACCACAATGAATACGATACTAACGAGTAAAAGTGTCGCTACTTCGTTCCAAATGCGAAGTTGATTTGAAGACCAATTCATCTTGCCAGCTTCACTATTTCTCAATAATTTTTGGGAATAAAAATGATACATGAGCAAAACCAAAACAAAACTAAGTTTGAGGTGCATCCAAGGGGCATTCAGTAAATAACTCGAATTTAAAAAGAGCATCCAAGTTCCAAAAACAACCGTCAATACCATTGCTGGGGTGGTGATAATCCACCACAGCCGCTGCATCATGATCACAAACTGTTTTTGTAGAATTTCTTTTTCTGGGGAGGGTTTATCGGCTGCCTCTCTAAAATATATGAACAAGCGTACCATATAAAATAGCCCTGCAAACCAACTTACCATAAAAATAAGGTGGAGCGCTTTGATAAAGTCGTAGTTTGTATTCGGCATGGCACAAAATTAATTGAAAGCACCTGATTCATGCTATATTTGTATAAAAAGCTTCTCTATGCGCTTTCGGATACTTTTTTTACTCTTCATTTGTAATTATTCCGCGCTTTTTGCTCAGGTGCAATTGCTTTCGCTAGAGGGCACTTACCAAGACAAGAACTTATTGGTCAACAACCCCCCGATGGCCGATGGTTTTGGTTTTTGCATCAGTAAAGTGTTGGTCAACGGAGAAATTTTACCTGCCGTGATTCAAACCTCTCATTTCGAAATAGACTTTCAGCTTTTTCATTTAAAGAAAGGCGATGAAGTTTTTGTGGTTCTCGAACACGCCGCTGGTTGCGAACCGCGCTTTCTCAACCCAAGTATTTTACTACCCAAAAGCACTTTTGAATGCACCTCAATTTCCGCACAAAAAGACGGAAGTTTATCCTGGACAACCGCCAATGAACAAGCTGTGCTCGATTTCAGTATTGAGCAGTTCAAGTGGGGGCGCTGGGTAGAAGTGGGGCAAGTGAAAGGCAAGGGCACCAAAGGAGCCAATACCTATCAATTTCAACTGACACCACACTCCGGTAAAAATACGGTCAGAGTGAGTCAGACCGACAGTTCAGGAAAGCCAAGAGTGTCGAAAAGCACAAGCTTTACATCGAGTGTTCCGGCCGTTACTTTTAGCCCAACCAAAGTACACTCCACAATTACCTTCAAAGCAAAAAACCAAGCCGTAAAAACGAAATACGAGATTTACGATGCCTATGGCAATTTACTCAAGACAGGCTATAGTAGTACCGTAGATTGTCGCAATATCGTTAGTGGCGTTTATTTCATCAACTACGACAACAAATCAGAAAAATTCATCAAAATTGACGACTAAATGAAGCGCATCGAACACCTCGGCATCGCTGTTGAAAGCCTAGAAAAATCAATCCCTATGTTTGAGGCTCTGCTCAACACCACGTGTTATAAAAAAGAAGGGGTGGCTTCAGAAGGGGTTCAAACTGCCTTTTTTCAGGTTGGAGAATCCAAAATAGAACTGCTCGAAGCAACTATACCCAACTCGCCAATTGCCAAATTTCTAGAGAAAAATGGGCCCGGATTTCATCATGTCGCGTTCGAGGTAGCCGATATCGAAGCCGAACTGGCCCGTTTAGAGGCCGCTGGCTTCCAATTGATCCATCAGACCCCAAAAGATGGCGCCGACAACAAGCGCATCGCTTTTTTACATCCGAAATCGACCAACGGTTTACTTGTAGAACTATGTCAGGAAAAGAGCGCGTAAAAAGCAGCTTCGTCTTGATAAAAATGGGTTTGTAGGCCCGCGGCTTTAGCACCTTCAATATGCTGCGGACTGTCGTCGATAAACAAGACATCTTTTGGAGCATAACCCATTTGCTCACAGATCCACACAAACGTTTCTGGATGCGGTTTGCGCTTGCCAATTTCGTGCGATAAATACACTTTTTCAAAAAAAGCGTTTAGGCCCAAATCCGAAACTTTTTGTAGTGATCTGGCGACCTCAACCATGTGCAAAGCATTGGTGTTGCTCAACAAAAAAAGAGGTGCCTGCTGCGCTTTCAACTGACTTAAATGTGCCAATTTTTTGGAAGGAAAAGCGCCAATCATGGCATTCCAAGCCGCCACAACTTGATTGGGAGTGGTGCCCGGGCGCGTATAGGGCAACAATAAATTGACAAAATGCTGCGGTGAAATTTCTCCGCATTCAAAGCGATCAAAAAGCGCATTTTGAGCAAATTGCGTGTAGCGCTCTTGGAAATCCTTGACTCCTAAAAGTTCAAATGCGTTTTCAGTTGCCTGATAATCAATGTCGATGAGCACACCGCCTAAATCAAAAAGAACGGCTTTATAGCTTGCTTGCATGTCTCAAAGTTAAGTTTTTCAGGCTATTTGAACCCATTCTAAATTAGGAATTATGACAATTCAATGACAAATCTGAGCCAAGTAGCACTTAGTTTTGCACTATAGAAAAAGCGCTTTGTTGCAACAACTCCATATCATCGCCTTTACGCACCGACAACTCGAAGTCAGTAAAATCGGTTTGTTGCACATCGAGAAAGAGGCACAAGTTGCACAATTAAGCGAGCTCAAAGCTGCGTTAGGGCTCAAAGAACTCATGTTCCTGACCACTTGCAACCGCGTCGAAATCACTTTTGTCCACAGCGCCGACCTCGACACTCCCTTTTTAACGCGCTTGTTGCAAACGCTCTATCCAAAACTCGTCCCAATCCAACTCGAAGAATTTGTGCGCAAAGCAGAAATCTATTCGGGTAGCGCCGCAGTTCAGCACGCACTTTCGGTTGCATCTTCCATAGACTCCATGATCATCGGGGAGCGCGAAATCATCACTCAAGTTCGCTTGGCCTATGAGTACTGCCATCAGCTACAACTCACCGGTGACCTCCTTCGTTTGCTCATGAAAAAAGTCATCGAAACCGCCAAGCAAGTCTACACCGAGACCAGCATCTCCACCAAACCTGTTTCAGTCGTTTCTTTGGCTTATCAATACCTCAAGCAACTCAATATTCCGCTAGAAGCACGTATTTTAATTGTAGGCGCCGGCGTCACCAACACCACCATGGCACGCTTTCTTAAAAAGCATGGCTTCAAAAACTTTCAGGTCTTCAATCGCTCTTTAGCCAACGCCGAAAAACTAGCTACAGAAATCCGCGGAGCTGCCCATACGCTAACTGCACTAAGTGGATTCAAAAATGGTTTTGATGTGCTCATTACCTGTACAGCCGCCGATGGCGTGATCATCACTCCTACCTTATACAGCAGCTTGCTCAACGGAGAAACGCAAGAGAAAATTGTCATTGACCTCGCTATTCCACAAGACCTCGACTCCGCTATTTTAGATAGCCACGCCGTCAAATACCTATCCATCGAATACCTACAGCGCATCTCTAACGAAAACGTGAAAGAACGCTCTAAAGAACTCCAACAAGTAGAAGAAATCATCGCCAACGCGCGCTATGAATTTCAGCATTTGTTGCGCGAACGCAAGGTAGAAATTGCCATGCGCGAGGTGCCTGCTCAGGTCAAAGAACTTCGAGCTACCGCCTATACAGAAATCTTCAAAGAAGACCTCGATACCCTAGACCCGCAAGCCAAAGAAGTGCTCGATAAAGTTGTCAGTTACCTCGAGAAAAAATACATCAGTGGCCCCATGAAATTGGCCAAAGAAATCATCTTAAATCATGCAGACTAAACCGCTTATCCGCATAGGTACGCGCGGCAGCGACCTCGCCTTGTGGCAAGCGCATTTCGTCAAAAGAGCGCTAGAAGAATTGGGTTGCGAGGTGAGCCTACAAATTATTGTCACGCAAGGAGACCGCATCCAAGACCTCAGCTTTGACAAACTCGAAGGCAAAGGTTTCTTCACCAAAGAAATTGAAGCAGCCTTGCTTCAAAACGAAATCGACCTCGCCGTACATTCACACAAAGACCTAGAAACTACCCAGCCAGAAGGTCTTTGCATTGGCGCAGTTTCTTACCGCGAAGACCCATCAGAGCTCTTGCTCATGCGCACAACTGCTCAAGACCCAGCGCAAAAATGGGGACTCAAACAAGGAGCCATTATCGGCACCTCATCAGCGCGCAGAAAATCAATCATTAAAGCACTCAGACCCGATCTTCAAATCGAAGAATTGCGTGGAAACGTACCAACGCGCATCGATAAATTGCGCAGCGGACAATACGATGCCATTTTATTGGCCAACGCCGGGGTCAGTCGCTTGGCACTCGACCTCAAAGACTTGCACACACTTGTGCTCGACCCTACTGAGTTTATTCCTGCACCCGCACAAGGAGTTTTGGGCTTGCAAATTCGCCAAAACGACTCACAAACGCAAGCTATAGTTGCGCAACTGAATCATCCTGATGTTGCAGCTCAAATTGCAATTGAACGCGGTGTTCTTCAAGCTTTGCAAGGTGGCTGCCAGCTACCTTTAGGTGTATTCTACGGCCCCAACAAAATTTATGCTGCGCACGCCAATACTTCGCTGGAGCCAGCCAAATTTTTTGAGTTCAACACCGAATCCACCATTCAAGAGATCACTTCTGCCTTGCGCAAATAACCATGAGCAGGATTTTCATTTCAAAAGATCCACAAGACCTCAATAGCGGTCTTTTGGCCTTGCAAAAAAATGGAATCCTCGAAGCGCAGTCACTCATCGAATTCAGCGCACTACCTTTTGAATGCCCAAGTCACTACGACATTCTTTTTCTGTCGAGTATACGTGCCGCAGCCTTCTTCTTCAGCCAATGCGATTCAGAGGCAACTGTTGCATGTGCTGGTCTAGAAACCGCCAAAAAAGTTGCTGAACGCTACCAAAAGGAAGTTGCGTTTATTGCCCAACAATCCGGGCAGCCGCAAGAAGAAGCCAAACAATTCAATGCCTGGAGAAATGGCCGAAACGTTTGTTTTCCGAGTAGTCAGATAGCACTAGGAACCTACGCTGCCTTGATTCCAGATAATGAAAAGATCATATTGCCCGTTTACAGCACCCAATTCAAAAGTCTTCAAATCCAAGAAAAAGACATCTATGTTTTTTCTTCCCCGAGCAATGTGCTTGCCTTTCTAGCACACAACACCATACCCGCTCAAGCGAAAGTTGTAGCATGGGGCAGCTCAACCGCGCAAGAATTGGTCAAAAAGCAAATTAGTGTCACTACAATTCTCAATGGGAACCAACAAACTGAGCTACTCACTTGGCTCAGTAAAGTGCTATAAATTGTATCTTCACGCATGAAATTTGAACAATCAGAGCAAATAAGTCCTGACCTCATCTGCCTTTTTGAGCAGACTGTTCTCGGTACCAACGGCGCAAAATACAAGCACCTCGATGTAGCGCAAAGCGTGGCGCACACAGACCACCCACTGAGTTTTTCCTTGCGCAGGAGTGAACAACTGATCGCCAATATTACCTTTTGCAAGCGGCCGTTTGGCTTGTACTTGCGCTATTTTGCTTTTGACAAGCGCTTTCAATCCAAAGGGAAAGCACGCATGAATCCGAAATCACAGATCAAGCAAGAAATCGAAAATGTTTTCAAAGACATCACAGCCAAATACCCTGGAAGCCAAGATTATTGTTACGCTTACATCGATGCTAAAAATGTGCGCAGCAAATGGATGAGCGAAACTTTTGGTTTTCAGACCAAAGCGTATTTAGCCACCCAGACTTTTAGTCGGGTTTTTCCAAAAGCTGCCACAAACTTAAGAGAAGAAAAAATTTCCGACGAGGTCTATCAAATAATAGAAAGCAACTACAGCCACTACAGCGCCTACTTTACCCACTTTTTTGAAAGAGGTACAGTTCATTCACTTTGTAATGCTAAAGGCGAGCGACTGGCTTTCGCACAGTTTCATAAAGTGCGGTGGGAGATTCAGCGCTTACCCGGCAAATTAGGTGGGCTTCAAGTAAAGCTCTTGCCCTATATACCATTTCTCAATAAACTCATACAGCCCAAAGAACATACTTTTTTAGTGCCCGAAATTGTGTGTAATCCGTCGGGTGACCTCAAAGATGTAGAACGCCTATTTGAAGCCGTATTGGCCAAGGAAAAACTCCATACACTTCTTTGGTGGAATGACACACGCGACCAACTTTATCAAAAAGCAAGCAAAAAATTTCGCTGGGGCCTTTTACACCAAATGATTGGTGTAGCAAAAGTAGATGTAGTAGTAAGAGGAGCCTTTGAACCAAAAGAGCCCATTTTTATTGCGGCCTTCGATATGGTTTAAACTAAGCTTGATAAGAGAGAAAGCGGGTAATCAGCAGTTCTTTAATGCGCTTATCGACAATTGATTTGTGGCTCAAATAAAACGCAAATTCTTCATCGGTAAACAAACCGCAGGCCATACCAATATAACGATTGGTCAAATTTGGATTTTTCGACAAAAAATTGCTGAGTTGGGTTCTTTTTAAAACCGGGTTTTCAATTGCTTGTATAGCCTTAAATAAAGGATTTTGGAACCATTCAAATTGGAAAAGTTCATGCTGTAGTTTCAGTATGGGACGCAAAACGTCGTTTTGAAACGATTCCAATTCAGTAGATACAGTGGCTTCTTTTCTGACGCTCGGCCTAAGTTGTTTTATAGATACATTCGACCTCATGCTTCTTCAGACAAATCAAGCAAGCGAATGTTCGGATAAAATTCTTCGAGGTAGCTCACCAATCGCTCCTCATCTGGGTTCGAGGTAAAGAACAACGACTTGCATTTCGGGAGACTTTCTGTAAGGCGCACGATATAGCCCTTGTGGCCGGCACGCATTTGTTCGTCGAGACCTAAAATGATGAACATCTTGAGCTTTTTGATATTGAAACCATTTTGAAAATAAAGCTCGGCCATGCGGCGAGTGGTTCCTACAATAATTTCGGTGCCATCAAAAAGGTCGTTGCGTTGCTGCAATTTATTGCCCTTCTCTACAATAAGATCGACGGTAAGGTCTTTAGGCTTGACTAACTTAACAAACGCAGCATGAATTTCTCTGGCTTGGGCATCGCTGGTACATAGAATAATTGCTCTGGGTGAACCTTCTTCTGGTTGAGGAATAACGCCATCTATGAAAGGCCAAAGATTTGACTGATATTGTTCGGGAAGTGCAGAAACCAAAAGGTATTGAGCAGGCTGCAACGCTTTGTGAATACTTTCCATTAAGCTTTTAATTTGGGGTTTTCGTGGTGTCGTGTAGCGTCGCGCTTCGTTTTTTTCTCGAGGTTTTTGACCAATGCGGCATCGAGGTCTATGCCTGTCTGATTGGCAAGGCAGCACAATACAAATAAGATATCGGCCATTTCGTCGCCGAGATCTTTGTCTTTATCGCTTTCTTTTTCAGATTGTTCGCCGTAGCGTCTGGCCATAATGCGAGCGAGCTCTCCTACTTCTTCCATCAAAACAGCCATGTTGGTTAGTTCGTTGAAGTAACGCACCCCCAATGTTTGGATCCAGTGATCAACTTTTGCTTGCGCTTCTTTGATTTCCATGTTGCAAAGGTATCAAATCCTCTCGTTGATATGCTTACCTTTGTCATGTATGGAAAAATTGAGCAATTTCATCAACGGCCAATACGTCGCACCGCACAACGGCCGCTACCTAGACAACTACGAGCCTGCCACTGGCCAAATATATTCACTCATCCCCGATTCTGACGCCCACGACGTCGAGCAAGCTGTTCTAGCAGCTGAAGCGGCTTTCCCCGTGTGGTCCACGATGGGCATAGAGGGGCGTGCTGCCATTCTGCGCAAGTTATCGGAAGGTATTGAAGCCAATATGGATGCTTTTGTAGCTGCAGAGTCCAAAGACAACGGCAAGCCCCTGAGCCTTGCCCAACATGTGGATATTCCAAGAGCGGTGTCCAACTTTCATTTTTTTGCGACAGCTATCGAGCATTTTGCGTCGGAGTCTCACCAAATGGAAGGTGTTGGGCTCAACTACACTACCCGCAAACCTATTGGCGTGGTGGGCTGTATTTCGCCTTGGAACTTGCCGCTTTATCTTTTCTCCTGGAAAATTGCGCCTGCTCTTGCCGCTGGCAATTGCGTGGTTGCCAAACCTTCTGAAGTAACGCCCTACACCGCCTATATGTTGGGTAAAATTGCCAAAGAAGCTGGCATGCCCGACGGCGTACTCAATATTTTACACGGCACCGGCCCAAGCGTTGGCGACGCTATTGTAAAGCACCCAAAAATCAAAGCAATCTCTTTTACAGGCGGCACCAAAACTGGAGAATACATTGCCCAAACTGCGGGTCCTATGTTCAAAAAATTGTCTTTAGAACTCGGCGGCAAAAACCCAAATATCATTTTTGCCGACTGCGATTTCAAGGACGCACTCAGCACCACCATTCGCTCTTCTTTTGCCAACCAAGGCCAAATTTGTTTGTGTGGTTCGCGCATCTTTATCGAAAGACCTATTTACGAGCAATTCAAAGAGGCGTTTGTTGCAGCTATGGCCAAAAACAAGGTGTCGTTCCCCACTGACCCAGAAGCAAAAATGGGCGCAGTGGTATCCAAACCACACATGGAGAAAATCCTCAGCTACATCGAACTTGCCAAAGAAGAAGGTGGCACTATTTTGTGCGGCGGGAAGCGCAAAATTTTAGACGGCGTACATGCCGAAGGTTATTATATTGAGCCCACCATCATTGAAGGTTTGCACTATAATTGCCGCACGAACCAAGAAGAAATCTTTGGGCCAGTGGTGACCATCACACCATTTGACACCGAAGAAGAAGTGCTCACCATGGCCAACTCCACCCAATACGGACTTGCCGCTACCGTCTGGACCTCCGACCTCAAGCGCGCGCACCGTGTTGCAGACCAAGTTCAAGCAGGTATCGTTTGGGTCAATGCATGGTTGGTTCGCGATTTACGCACACCATTTGGTGGCGTCAAAGCCTCTGGAGTCGGCCGCGAAGGCGGTTGGGAAGCCCTGCGCTTTTTCACCGAAGCCAAAAACGTGTTTATCAAGTATTGATGAATTGAATACCATCAAAAAAATATAATTTCATTGTGTTTTATTCATCGATACCAAATGAAATACGGCATCCTATTTTTACTCTTCCTATCATTTGGTTTGAGGGCCCAAATCAAACCAGCGCTTTTCCAATTCAAGACCGATACCGTGCTGCAATGGCACTATCATTTCGGCGATGAATTTAGTGGGAAAAAGGTAGACGAAACCAAATGGTATCCACGCTACCCTTGGGGTGGCTTATTGCTCGACCAAAGCCAATGGGCAGTGCCAGAAATGCTCTCCCAAAAAAATGGCTGGGTGCATTTAGGTGCCAAAGAATTTGGGCAAAAAACCGCAGTTCCAAACTGGATGATCAACCAACAGCAAGCGCAGGAATTAAACATAGATGTCAAAAACGATTCCGTTTACCTAGACTACCTCACTTCGTGTTTATGGAGTATCGACACCTTTCGCTACGGCTATTTTGAATGCCGCGCCATTGTGCCTTCAGGCAAAGGTTTGTGGCCCGCCTTTTGGCTTTTCGGCCAAAACGGTAAAGATGAAATCGACATCATGGAATGCAAGGGCGAGCGCAGCAACGATGTGCATGTCGATATTCATTTGCCCGAGCGCCAAGATTACGTTAAAAATAGCATAGGACTTCAAAAGGACTGGGGCGGATGGATCAGGATGAAGGCTCCTGTTGTCAATAACACCGTTATTTACTCTGGTGTATGGTTGCCCAATTCACTGACGTATTTTGTGAATGGAGTTCCGGTTTCTCATTTTGCTGGCGATTTTTCTACGCCCATGAATGTCATTGTCAATTTAGCAGTTGCAAGAGACAGCTACCCGTTCAACCCCGGGCCAGATACCAAAACCCAATTCCCTGCCGATTACCAAGTAGACTACGTCAGGGTATGGAAATTAGAGCCAAACGCGGCAAAAAAAATAACGGAGTTTCCTCAAATAGACCCCGAAGAAGATGGATGGATTCCAGTCAAAAAAGCAGTGCTTAAAAATAAAATAGGGCTCATCTATCCTAAAAAAGACCTGCAAAAAGAACAAGGATTCGTAAGTCTCGTTCCTACTTCCAACGATACTTATTTTGTTCAGGTCAATGGATCAGGTGCGGTAGAAGTGAGTGCCTGGGTGAATGGGTTAGAAAGCCCAGGCTATGTAGCCGAAATTGAAAAGCGCAAAGGAAAAAACATATTGGGGAGGGACATCTTTATTCAACTTAAAAATGCCCCACAAAACATCGAACTGCGCATCACTTACAACGGAAAAACGGCTTCCTACTTTCCTTTTAATTAGGCGAAGTTTTTTCTTTTTCCTTGAAACGATACCCTGCAACAAACTTAAGGGCAAAATAGATTTGACGGTATTTGAAGTCATCAAAACGAATGCTCTTGTTGTCAAAATCAGTCACGATAAAAAAGAATTTTTCATCTGAAGAATAACCACCCATTAGTCTAATGTCGTAACGCGGCGCAAGCCCCATTCTAATTTTAGAAAAATCTGCTGTTTCGTATTCCTTGAATTGAACTACCGGCCCAACGCCTGCCCAACCGCCAATTTGCCAATTATTTTTGCGATTGACATATGCGATACCTGGCGTTGCACCAAAGTCAAATGCTTTGAGGTGCTTTATATTTGTAAACGGATCGCTAGCGTTTTGAAACACACTCGGAATGAGGCTACCCGATGGATTGCCCGACCCAAAATAGTTGAGTGTTCCCTTTAAGTACCAAGTAAGAATTTGAGTATTATAGTGGGCGCGCTTCCCTAAAAGCCCATTCATCTGAAAATCAGGATTTCCGAAATACCACGCATTTGCCATCACATTCAGTGCATAAGCATCGGGCAAAATAACTTTAGGATTTTTAAGCGCATAGCCGAAGGTAGATTTGAACTCGAAGTCATACCAAACCCTTCTGTAAGTAAGGTCATAAGAGAAATTGTATTGAGTGGTTTTGCCAAACTTATTGTTTGGGCGCAAATTGCCAACCACCGGAAAACCCATCCGTAAATGAAACCATTTGTAAGCAAAACCCAAGCCCAAAAAGGGGCTAAAATTGTTTTTATAAGCTAGCGAAGTTTGCTGCGCATTGAACGGATAGTCAATTCGAAAAGGGTTGACGTTGTAGCCTAAATCTGCATACATCACCGGCCTATGACGGAAACTCTCCAAAGCCGACTGCTGGGCCAAGGAAAATGTACTCCATAAAAAGAGACTACAACTAATGAGTGATACCTTGCTCAAGCCCAATGATAAAAGCCAATACTTTTGCGCGCTCTAAACGCTCTACACTACGGCCAGAACCGCCGCCATGACCTGCATCCATGTTGCACTCAAAAATCAGTGCTTCTTTGTTGGTGCGCAGCGTTCTGAGTTTGGCTACGTATTTGGCGGGTTCCCAATACTGCACTTGAGAATCGTGATAACCCGACGTCACGTACATGGCTGGGTAATCCATCGCATGCAAGTTGTCGTAGGGAGAGTATTTCAATAAATAATAGTAGTAATGCGGGTCGGTCGGATTGCCCCATTCTTCGTATTCACCTGTGGTGAGCGGAATGCTTTCATCTAGCATAGTGGTAACTACATCGACAAACGGAACCTCAGAGACAATTCCTTTGAACAAGTAGGGCGCCATATTGGCAATTGCACCCATTAAAAGCCCACCTGCGCTGCCGCCATTTGCATAAATATGGGCTGGGTCGCAGTAACCCATATGACCCAAAAATTCTGCAGCGTTGATGAAGTCGGTAAAGGTGTTGATTTTTTTATCAAACTTGCCATTTTGATACCAGTCTTCACCGAGATATTTGCAGCCACGGATGTGGGCAGTGGCAAACACAAAACCACGGTCTAATAAAGAAAGGCGCGTCGGGCTAAAAATATCTGGAATGGTGTAGCCATATGATCCATAACCATAAAGCAACAATGGCGCTTTGGATAAAACAGTTCCTTTCTTATAGACAATACTGACAGGGATTTGAGTGCCATCGTTGGCAGTAGCCCAAACGCGTTCAGAAACATAGTTATCAGGCGAAAAATTTGGATCTTTTAGTTTTTTCTCAAAGAAGATATCGCGCTGTTTGGTTTTCAAATCGTAGGTGTAAACCCTAGAAGGTGTGGTCAGGGAATTGAATACGTAGTACAGTTTTGAGGCATTGTAGTCGTCGTTAACGCCAAGACCTAAATAATAGGTTTCACCGTCGACCTCAATATATGCTTCTTTGCCATCTTCTACGCCTTTTAACTTCAACTTCAGCAATCCATTATTGCGCTCTTCGATCAATAAGAAATCTTTGAAAACACTTAAGCCTTCGAGCAGCACTTTTGGATCGTGTGCGACAATTACTTGGCAGGTTAAAAGGCTCGAAGGAAGCGTTTTAGAAAATAGAATGCGGTTATTGATGGCGTTGTCATTGCTCAGAATATAAAAGCCATTTTCGTGGTGCTCAACCTCGTAAATATGACCCGCTTTTCTTGGGAGAAAAACTTGGGGCAGCGCTTTAGCTTGATCTGCATCTAGCAGCAAGACCTCAGAAGTTGTGGAACTATAGCTATAGATTTGAATGTATTTACCTGTCAAAGTTTTGCCGATACCCACGCTGAACTTGTCGTCTTTTTCTTCATAAATAAGTTCATCAGCACTCTGTGGCGTACCGAGAGTGTGGCGGAAGATCAAGTATTCGCGCAGTGTTTCTGGATCTTTCTTGGAGTAGTAAACCGTTTTGTTGTCGTTGGCCCAAACCAAGCCACCACTTGTTTCGGTGAGCACATCTTTGAGGTATTTGCCATTTTGACGAAAGCGTATTTCATATTTGCGGCGGCCTTTGAAATCTTCGCAAACAGCGAGGATGTCGTTGTTTGGTGAAGGCGCCCAACTCGCTAATTCATAAAAAGATTTGCCTTTGGCGCGCTCATTTTCATCAAAAAACAATACCGCTTTTCCGTCCAACTCGTAGCGATAAATTTGTTGGTAATCGAGGCCTTCTACGTTTCGCGTTTGGTATTGATACTTATTTAAAATGAAGGGCGCACTTGTTTCGTTGGGGTCAATGCGTTGTTCAAATTCGTTGAGCAGTGCATTGACAAGGGGGTCTAGTGCCTTAAAATAAGCTGCCGCATAAGTGTTTTCTGCTTTGAGGTAATCTAGAACTGGCTGAGTATCGCGCTCGCGCATCCAGTAGTAAGGGTCTTGGCGCTGATGACCATGTTTTTCTAAAATTTGATCTTTGCGCGGCGCAACTGGTTCTTGGGCAGTGATTTGTTGGTGCATAAGCAAAATGAGAGTGGTAAAAATAGACAGCTTTTTCATGGCATGATTTATCGCAAAATTAGCGATATTCTCTCTTGAAAAGGTTAACTTTGAAAAGTGAAGAAGCTTTATAAATACCTCCTCAATACCTTACCGCGTCCGCTACTCATTCGGCTCAGTTATATTTTCAGATTAGTGGCGCCTACCCTTTACAAAGGCAACAACGTCCACTGCCCGGTCTGCGACAAATCATTTTCCAAATTTCTTTCTTACGGCTCAGACGTCGCCCACCGCGACAACGTTCTCTGCCCCTACGACCTCACCTTAGAGCGCCACCGCCTTATGTGGCTTTACCTCAAAAACCACAGCAACTTTTTTACACAAGCAAACCTATCTGTGCTGCATATGGCTCCTGAGCAGTGCTTTATCGATCGCTTCAAAGCTCAAAAAAACCTCAATTACCTCACCGCAGACCTCGTGTCGCCAATTGCCGATCTACATTTTGACCTCCATCAAATTCCTCTAGAAGACCAGCGCTTTGATGTTGTATTTTGCAACCACGTCATGGAACACGTCCAAGACCCTATCCAATGTATGTCAGAACTTTTCAGGGTTTTAAAGCCCGGTGGTTGGGCCATCATGCAAGTGCCCCAAGATTTCTCCCGAGACACCACCTATGAAGACCCTACAATTGTCACTGAAGCAGACCGCGAACTGCATTATTGGCAAAAAGACCACGTGCGTTTATTCGGAAAAGACTACCCAAGTTACCTCGAAAAAGTGGGTTTTGAAACCAACATCTTTGATTTTCATTCTCATTATTCAGTAGCAGAAATCGAACGCTTTTGCCTCATGAAAAATGAGGTCTTGTACATCTTCAAAAAACCAGGAGCATGAGATTACTCATTTTAATTTTCTGCTTAATAACGACTATTTTTAGTTGGTCTCAAAAAAATATTTTTTTGAACGTTAAACCCGTGTTTGGCAACCAAGACTTCGCCCTCAACCAAAATTTCATAGGGAATGATGGTGTCGCAGTAGAAATCGAACACTTCAATTACTACTTATCCGACGTCAAACTTTTTCACGATAACGGGCAGCAAACCAACCTCCTCACCGACATCTGGTTGCTTACCCCAACGCAAAACAGCCTTTATTTGGGTTATCTTGCCGTCAATCAAATCGATTCTATCAATTTCACAATTGGCGTTCCCAAGCGCTACAACACTCAAGCCGGCTCGCTCGCTCAAGATATTTCTACCTACCCCGAAACACATCCACTGAGCTTTCAAACTCCTTCTATGTATTGGGGTTGGTCTTTTGGCTATATGCACATGGTCATCGGCGGAAAAGCAGATAGCAACAACGACGGCGTGCCCAATTCCTACTTTGAATTGCACAATCTAGGCAATAACAACCAACAAAGTGTGACCTTGCCTGTAGTGCAAACCAATACTGGAAATCAACTAGACCTCAACCTCAACTGTCATGTAGACCGCTGGCTCAACCAAATGCCTCTGGCAAGCGTTGGTATTCTCCATGACGAAACTGGCCTGAACCAAAGCATCATGCAAAATGTAAACACCCAAGACGTATTCACACTAGATGCCGCAGCCGAGCTTCAAGAGCCAGCAACTATTTTCATTACTTGGAAACAATCTGCAAGTGAAATCACCATGCAAGGCGTTCAAAATCTATTGATTACAAACTATCAAGTGTTTTCCAATACAGGTCAAAAAGTATTGGACAAACAGATAAATGCACCTGCTGCATCCGTCCTACTAGAACAACTACAAGGTGGATTGTATCTCATTTACGTGGAATTGAACAACGGCAAAAGTCAAGTATTTCGCATTGTTAAACCTTAACTGATGTGGCGCTTTATATCCATAGCGCTTCTTTTGCTCGGCGGTTTTTTAACCCTCCGTTGCGGCCAAACCCAAGACCTCAATGCAAGTGTTTTGGTACCAGCGCCATCAGACAATCCTCAAAATGCCGAGAAAATCGCACTCGGGCGCAAGCTGTTTTTTGACACCCGACTTTCCTTAGATGGAACCGTTTCTTGTGCCACTTGCCACGACCCCAGAAAAGCCTTCACCGACAACCTCGCCAAAAGCAAAGGCATCAATGGGCAGCTAAGTGAACGCAATGCGCCGAGCATTCTCAATGCCGCTTTTCTGAAAACAGCCATGTTCGATGCGCATTTGCAAACACTCGAACTTCAGGTGCTTGTCCCGATTCAAGAGCCTGTAGAAATGGGGCACAACATGAAAAACCTCATCAAGCAACTGCGGCAAATTCCCGAATACCAAGCGGCAGCACAAGCCATTTTTGGTCGAGAGTTTGACGCCTGGGTGCTCACCCGCAGTATTTCGGCATTCGAAAGAAGCTTGCTCTCCATGAATGCGCCATTTGATCAATACATGGCTGGAAATAAAAAGGCCATGAGTAAAGATCAAGTTGCTGGTTGGCGCATTTTCTCAGAAAAACTCTATTGTACACAGTGTCATCCGGCTCCTTATTTTACAACTTATGCAGCTGCGAACAACGGCTTGTATGCAAAATACGACGGTAAAATTGACCAAGGTCGCTTTCGCATTCACCACGATTCTTCAGACATCGGCAAATTCAAAATTCCATCTTTGAGAAACCTGCCCCTCACCTATCCCTACATGCACGACGGCAGCAAAAATTCCATTGCCGAAGTCATTGCACACTACCAGCAAGGTGGCGCCAAACACCCCTTACAAGATCCTCGAATCGTCGCATTTGAGCTCACGGCAAAAGAAAAAGGCCAACTCCTCGATTTTTTTAGTGCTTTAGTCGATACTTCTTACCTGCGCAGAAACAGCTTTTAAGCGAGATTGCTTACCTTTGTTGCTTCAAAATCAAAGGCTATGTATCGCTCACACACTTGCGGAGAATTAAGAATTGAACACATCGGAACAAAAGTAACGCTCGCTGGCTGGATGCAGCGCTCCAGAGACCTCGGCGGCATGACCTTCATCGACCTCCGAGATCGTTACGGCCTCACCCAATTGGCCTTCAACATGGAAGTCAATGCCGCACTTTGCGAACAAGCCCGCAAATTGGGCCGCGAGTTCGTGATCCAAGTAGAAGGAGAAGTCATAGAACGCAGCAGCAAAAACAAAAATATCCCAACTGGTGAAATCGAAATCAACGTCACCAACCTAACTGTCCTCAATGCAGCTAAGTTACCACCCTTTACCATCGAAGACGATACAGACGGCGGCGACGAACTCCGCATGCAATACCGCTACCTAGACTTGCGTCGCAATCCAGTTTTGGAAAAACTGCGCTTGCGCAACCGCGTGGCCTTAGAAACCCGCAAATACCTAGACTCTAAAGAATTCTTAGACGTCGAAACCCCAGTATTAATCAAGTCTACGCCTGAAGGCGCCCGCGACTTTGTAGTGCCAAGCCGCATGAACGAAGGGCAGTTTTATGCGCTTCCGCAATCGCCACAAACATTCAAGCAATTGCTCATGGTGAGTGGTTTTGACCGCTACTACCAAATTGTCAAGTGTTTCCGCGACGAAGACCTCCGTGCAGACCGCCAACCAGAGTTTACCCAAATCGACTGCGAAATGGCATTTGTGGAGCAAAACGATATCCTAGAAATGTTCGAAGGCCTCATCAAGCACCTCTTTGAAACCGTTCGCGGAGTCAAATTCGAAGGTGCTTTTCCGCGCATGACCTACGCAGAGGCCATGGAACGCTACGGCTCAGACAAACCAGACATCCGTTTTGGCATGGAGTTCGTAGACCTCACCGCGCTGGCCCAACAAAACGACTTTGTTGTTTTCAATAGCGCAGAAGCAGTATTAGCCATCAACGCAGAAGGCTGCAGCGAATACACCCGCAAACAACTCGACGAACTCACCGAATGGGTGAAGCGTCCTCAAATTGGCGCCAAAGGCTTGGTTTATATCAAGTGTAATACAGACGGGACATTTAAGTCTAGTGTAGATAAATTCTATTCCGAAGATGACCTGCGCGCCATGGCAGAACGAGCCAATGCAAAGGCCGGCGACCTCCTTCTTCTTTTGTCCGGAGATCTTGCCAAAACACGCAAACAACTCAACGAATTGCGTTTACACCTCGCTTCCCAACTTGGCCTCCGCGACCCTAACGTATTCAAACCGCTTTGGGTCTTGGATTTCCCGCTACTCGAATGGGACGAAGAAAGCGGCCGCTACCACGCCATGCACCACCCTTTTACATCGCCTAAACCCGAAGATATGCACCTCATTGATACCGACCCAGGAAAGGTGCGTGCCAATGCCTATGACCTCGCCATGAACGGCGTAGAGCTTGGTGGTGGTTCTATCCGTATCCACGATCGCGCACTCCAATCCAGAATGTTCGACCTTCTCGGTTTCAGTAAAGAAGAAGCACAAGCACAATTTGGTTTCTTAATGTCTGCATTTGAATACGGAGCTCCTCCACACGGTGGTTTGGCCTTTGGCCTAGACCGCTTAGTTGCTACCATGGGTGGCTCGGAGTCTATCCGCGACTACATCGCCTTCCCGAAAAACAACTCAGGCCGCGACACCATGATCGACGCACCATCGCCACTAGACGCTGCTCAACTCAAAGAATTAGGCCTCAAGCTCAACTAAGCTGCTCCTCAATTGTTGTAAAGATATGAACCCACAAATCGATCAACTTCAGGCTGCGCTCAGCGCCAAACGCGCACAACTTCTTGCGCATCCAATGTACGCAGAAATCCATAGCCTAACTGATTTTCAGTTGTTTATGGAGCAACACATCTTCGCTGTGTGGGACTTCATGAGCCTTCTCAAAGCCCTACAGCGCCACCTTACCTGCGTAGAAGTGCCATGGTCACCAAAAGGATCGCCTGTTACACGTCGTTTTATTAATGAAATTGTGTTGGGCGAAGAATCTGACCTAGACAAAGATGGTAAAGTCCTGAGCCATTTCGAGATGTATTTAGAAGCCATGCAGCAAATTGGCGCCAACACCCTTCCAATTCACCAACTCACTGAATGGCTTTCTTACGGAAAGTCCCTCGACGAAGCACTTTACCAACTCGATATCCGCGAAGAAACACGCGCCTTTGTTCGCTTTACTTTTGAAGTAATCAATGGCGGGCAACTCCACAAAATTGCCGCCTTATTTACGTTTGGACGCGAAGACCTCATCCCCGATATGTTCATTGAAATCTTGCGCGAAATGCAAAGCAAAGGCCAAACGAACATCGATAAACTCCTCTACTATTTGGAGCGACACATCGAAGTAGACGGCGGTGATCACGGCCCTATTTCACTCAAAATGATGGAAGAAATTTGTGGTTCTGACGCCAACAAATGGCAAGAAGCCACAGAAGTTTCTATTCTTGCTTTAGAAAAGCGCTATGCGTTATGGGATGGCGTTCAGGCTAAACTCAACTCCAAGTAGTACCTTCCTTACCGTCTTTGACTACAATTCCAGCTTTGGCCAAACCATCTCGGATCTGATCTGAGGTCGTCCAGTCTTTGTTGGTACGGGCTTGGCCACGCAACTCTAAAACGAGATCCATGACGGGTGCCAAGCGACTTTCGGAGCCTGCAGCTTCTTTTTGTAAGCCCAAAACATCATAGACAAAAACGGCGATTTTCTCTTTCAAAAGCGCGAGGTCGGGTGCGGAGATTTGTTCTTTGCCATCATTGACCAAGTTGATGAGTCGGGTGGCTTCAAACAAATTAGCAACAAGAATTGGCGCGTTGAAGTCATCGTTCATGGCTTTGTAAAAAGACTGAACCAAGGCAGTTAAATCAAAAGAAGATGTTTCTTTGGCCTCTAGACGATCTAGCGTAGCTACGGCATCTATGAGTTTTGACAAGCCTTTTTCTGCAGCATTCAGTGCATCTTGTGTGAAGTCGAGGTTGCTGCGGTAGTGGGCTTGCATCATGAAAAAACGCACCACATTAGCAGAATACGACTTCTCAAAAAGACCCGTACTACCATCGAGTATTTGCTTAGGCAAGAAATAATTCCCAAAGGACTTAGACATCTTTTGACCATTGACATTGAGCATGTTGGCATGCATCCAGTAGCGCGCAGGATTGCAACCAAAAGAGCCGCAACTTTGCGCAATTTCGTCTTCATGGTGCGGAAATTTGAGATCCATGCCGCCGCCGTGAATGTCAAATTGCTTGCCTAAGTATTTGGTGCTCATGGCCGTGCACTCGATGTGCCAGCCGGGGTTGCCGTTGCCCCATGGTGAGCGCCAAATTTGCATGTCGTCGGGGTTGGCTTTTTTCCAGAGTGCAAAATCGGCAAAGAAGCGCTTTTCTTCTTGTGCATTGAGTGCACGCGTTTCGTTTTCAAGCTCATCTACTTTGCGCCCACTCAGGATGCCGTAGTTGTAGTCTTGCATGTACCGGCGCGTATCAAAATAAACAGAACCATTTACTTCATAGGCATAGCCGTTGGATATGATTTGTTCAATGATTTCAATTTGTTCTTGGATATGCTGAGTAGCCGTTGGTTCAATTGATGGCGGCAATAGGTTGTATATACGCTGTAATTCTTGAAACTTGACAGCATATTTATAGACGATTTCCAAGGATTGTAACTGCTCGGCTTTTGCTGCCGCTCCAATGCTGTCTACTTCTTGGCCCGCCGAATTGGTGATGTGGCCTGCATCGGTGACGTTGCGCACATACTTGACCTGAAAACCTAAATGCAAAAGGTAACGGTAAATGAGGTCAAAATTGATGAAGGTGCGCATGTTACCCATATGTGGTTCGCTGTATAGCGTAGGCCCACAGACATACATACCGATACGTCCCTCTACGATTGGGACAAAAGGTTCCTTTTCTCCTTTTAAACTATTGTAGATAACGAGTTGGTCTTGCTGCGCTTTCATTTTGAACGATTATTCTTGCAAATTTAGCCAAATTTACGGCATCATTTTTGTTAAGTTTGCAGCATGAACGGATTATACAGTTTGCTAACCACCCTCCTGATTTCACTAAGCCTTAGCGGTGATCTGCCCTATGCTACCATTCAGAGGGGGATGGAAACCAACGACGCACATGCAATTGTAAGTCTCGGTAAAGATAAAATAGTGCTGCAAGTTCCTGGTTCTGATGGTGCATACCCCCTTTCTCAAGCAGAAATGATCTTGAGTAGCTTTTTTCAAAAAAATCCGAAAGGCACCTTTGTTTTTCGCTACAAAAACACAAAACCGTTAGAGGGTAACGGCACAGCAATTGGCTCTTATTTAGCTAAAGGTGTCAGCTATCGCGCAACTTTTCAGTTCCGTAGTGGCAAATACGAAACCAAGCTGGAAAGCCTGAGCATCGTCAAAGAATAAAAAGGGTGTGCTTACGCTTGTTGCGAACGGTTTTCTTTAAGCGTATTGAAGAAGATAATTCCGTAACCAATAGCAAGCATCAGATGGAACGGCACCATTCCGAGGTCACCATAAATAGCTCTGTTCACCGCCGTAAATCCGAAAGTCACCATAAATGTACCTTCTAAAATATTGATAATCGATAGGCTCTTTTTGTCGTATTTGTTGCCTTTGAATTCATCTTTCTTGGAAACATTGAATTTCGGGGTGCGAACAAACGAACTTTTGATACCCAGATAGCCTTCAATGACCGCAACTGCATTGCTTAGACCTAAGGCCATAGAAACCGTTAAGAACTGAACAAAGCGACCTAAAAAGCGGAATAAGTCCCCAAAGAAATTGCCGCGTTTGTCTCGGAAGGAGTTCCAGTAATAGAAGCCCAAGAAAATGGTGCTCGAGAAGAAATACATCCCGTACTTGATGTAGATATTGAGATCAGAGAAAGAATCTTTGATGTGCAATACCGCCAAACTGAGTAGAGAAAGAATCAAAATAAAGAAGAATACGGACGAGTTGAAAAGGTGCGCCAAACCGTGAATGCGGTCGCTGAGTTTGAGGCCGCGCGTAGTTGCCAAGCGCTTCCACATCTTGATGAATACCTCTGCGCCGCCTTTCATCCAGCGGTGTTGTTGGCTTTTGAGTGCAGACATCGTAATTGGCAATTCTGCCGGCGACTCTACCTCTTCTAGATAAACAAAGCGCCAGCCCTTCATTTGGGCGCGGTAGCTGAGGTCGAGGTCTTCGGTGATGGTGTCGTGTTCCCAACCGCCTGCGTCGTCAATAGTGGCGCGGCGCCAAACGCCTGCTGTCCCGTTGAAATTGATGTAGTGCCCACTTGCATTGCGACCGCCTTGCTCAATGGCGAAGTGTCCGTTCAATCCAAATGCTTGCAATTCGGTAAGCAAGGAATAATCTTTGTTAAGGTGTCCCCAACGCGTTTGTACCACACCTATATTTTCAGAAAAATATGGAATGGTGCGCAATAAGAAATCTTTGCTCGGCACAAAATCGGCGTCGAAAATGGCGATGAATTCGCCTTCTACTTTGTCCATGGCAGCGTCGAGCGCACCCGCTTTGTAACCTGTGCGGTCTACGCGGTGAACGTGTTGAATATTGATACCGCGCGCAGCAACTTCTGCACATTTGTTAGCTATGATGTCTTTGGTTTCGTCTGTGGAGTCATCGAGCACTTGGATTTGAAATTTATCGCGCGGATAATCCATTTGAGCGGTTGTTTCGATGATGCGTTCTGCCACATACATTTCGTTGAACATTGGCAATTGGACGGTTACTTTGGGTGCATTGGCTAGATCAAAAGGTGGGGTAACGCGACTTTGTTGTTTTTTCTTGTTTCTGACATAGGCAATTGCCAAACTTAATTGGATCACGCTGTAGAAGAAAATCAAGACCAAACACAAACCGTATATCACAAGAATGATACGGGCCACCATATGTGACCAATAATGTTCTTGGCCTTTGTAGTCGCCCCAGTTGAACATCCAGGATACTTTGAGTTGGGCTGTAAAAGGCTGCGTTTGGCTGAAAGTATAATGCACAAGGTGTTCTTTGGCATTGGTTTCGAAAACTTTCAAGACCGCTGCGCGGTAATCTTTGTCAATGAGCTTAATGGTAGACTTTCCGATAGGAACATTGCGGAAGGTGAATTTTCCGTTTTCGTCAGTTTCTGCAGTATATACTTTTCCTGTAACGGCAGATTTGAGTTGTACCTCAACGTCCTCAACTTCAGACTTGGTCTTGAAATCTACAAGAAAACCTTCGATTTTTTTAGAAACGGGGATCGCGAGGTCTTTGTGCGCACGGCCAGAGAAGGCAATAAATAGACCAAAAAAGAGGAGTAATAAAGAATTCTTCATTCGAGAAAACGCAATAGGTTTGAAAATAAAAAGCAAATATAGATTTATTCTTTCATTAAGGTCATTTCATCGACCAAGTGTTTGGCTCCAGAGTAAATATCCATGACCCAAAGTACGTAGCGGATGTCCACCACAATGTTGCGGCAACGGTTTGGGTCGAATAAATAATCGCTCATGGTGCTTTCCCAGCTGCGGTCAAAATTGAGACCCATGAGGTAGCCATTTTTATCGAGCACCGGCGAGCCAGAGTTGCCGCCAGTGGTGTGGTTAGAGCCCGTAAAACAAACCCATAATTCGTCGCCTTGCGCATAAGGGCCATAGTTTTTGGCGGCGTGTAAGTCGAGCATGCGCGGCAAGAGTTCGAAGTCAGGGTTACCTGTATTGTATTTGGCAACAATACCATCTAAAGTGGTGTGTTCGGTGTAGCGCATGCCATCGGTAGGTGCCGAACCTTCGAGCTGCCCGTAGGTAATACGCAGCGTAGAATTGGCATCGGGCCAGTGTTTCTCTAAAGAAAACATCACGTATTTGCCTTCGACATAAACCTGCATCCACTTATTGACCTCTGCTTGAAAAGACTTGTAAGCCGGCACTATTTCATTTCTAAAAGGCGTGAAATAGGCGCTGAAATGCACAAAACCTGGGTCTTTTTGCAGTTTTTTGAGCGATTTCGCACTAAAACTGCTCAAAAACGCTTTGTATCGTGCCGCATCAGTAAAGATCGATTTACTATAAATCAGATCGGTTAATTGCTCAACCGTTGTTCCTTTCAACTCTTGTTGAGAATAATTAAGATATAACTTGGTCAGCTCCAAGAAAATTTGACGATCAACAGCTGCATTGTAATTTTTGAAGTAGCCATCTGCACTGGTTTGTAGTTTGGCTAAGACACCCTGCAGTTCGTTGTTGGCTGCATATTTAGCATAATTAGTCAGTAAATCCTCTAAGCCTCGAACCAACTTGAAATATTCCGGGCCCACAGAAAAATATTCCACACCTATTGCATAATTGTATTCCGTTTTGGTGCCTTCGGCCATGAGGCCATTAAGCGTTTGCAGCGCAACCGCATATTTAGCCCATTCAGGTTTGCTAATGGCCATTGCCTTGTATTTGGCTTCATACTCAAGTTTGAGTTGGACCGCACCTAAATTCTCTAAGCCCTCTACCTGACCGATCCATTTTTTCCAGGCATTGGCAATACTTGCTTGCTTTGCTGAATATTGAATGCGCGTGAGGTCAGAAGCTTTCATGCCAGCGTCGATAGCCGCCAAAGAATGGTTGCGCATTTCAATGCGCGCAGGGCGTTCTTTTTCAATAATGAATTTGAGGTATTCTGAAACAACGTGTTGTTCAGTGGTACCCGGAAAACCGTAGACCATAGTGAAGTCGCCTTCTTGACGGTTTTGAAAAGAAATCGGGAGGTAATGCAGCGGCTTATAAGGTTGGTTGTCGTTAGAAAACGCAGCTGGCTTGTTGTCTTTACCGGCGTAAATGCGAAAAACCGAGAAGTCGCCGGTGTGGCGTGGCCAAACCCAGTTGTCGGTGTCGCCACCAAATTTGCCAATAGAGTTTGGCGGAGTGCCCACAAAACGCACATCTGTAAACGTTTCCTTGACCATGAGGTAATAATCATTGCCATAATTAAAAGGCTTGATCTCTGCCTCAAAATGGGTGCCTGCAATGGCGGCAGCCACTAATTTCTTGATGTTGGCCGCAATTACCGCTTGATCAGCTTTAGAGCTCGCACCTGCCAAAACAGCAGCTGTAACGTCCTCGATGCGTACAATTCTGGTAGCGGTAAGGCCCGGGTTGGGCAACTCTTCTGCCAAATTTTTAGCCCAAAAACCATTTTTCAAGTAGTCGTGTTCCAAAGAGCTATGCGACTGTATTTGGCTATAGCCACAGTGGTGATTGGTCAGAAGCAAACCCTTGTCTGAAACCAACTCTGCCGTACAACCGCCGCCAAACTGAAAAATAGCATCTTTGATACTTGTATTGTTGACGCTATAGATATCGGCCGCACTGAGCTTCATGCCCTTGGCTTTCATGTCGTTTTCAAACGCCGCAATCAAAGACGGAATGAGCATGCCTTCCTCTGCCAACACTGGCTTAAGGCCCAAAATAGCTACACAAAATAAGACGAGTAAACGCAGTTTCATAGGGTTGATAATTTGAACACGAAGGTAGGGAAATTATGGAAGTTGCAATATGTACCCGAACGGGTATATTTTATACTGTCATGTATGTATTTATACCCTTTAAGGTATATTTATGTCGTTTTTCTATATATTTGTACCCTAAAAGGTATAAATATGGAGTCTAGAATCGCCGATTTTATCAAGGAAAGGAGAAAACAACTCGAACTCACACAACCCGAATTAGCAGAAAGAGCAGGTGTTGGGCTACGCTTTATTCGCGAATTAGAACAAGGGAAACAAACCGTTCGCCTAGACAAAGTGAGTCAGGTATTGCATTTCTTCGGGTGTCAGTTAGGTGTTGTAGAAATGGAGAACGCATGAGAAAAGCAAACATATTTTTCAAAGATGAATTCGCGGGCATACTCTATGAAACCGAAGAAGGCTTCGCGTTTCAATACGATGAAAACTACTTAAAAAAAGAACACGCCAAACCCGTAAGCCTAACCCTTCCACTCCAGCAAAAGGCTTTTCAAAGCACTTCGCTTTTTGCCTTTTTTGACGGTCTCATTCCAGAAGGTTGGTTATTAAACATTGCCATCACCAACTGGCACATCAAACCCCTTGATCGTTTTGGGCTCTTACTCAGCCTGTGTAAAGAAAATATTGGCTGCGTTTCCGTGACTCCTTATCCTCAAAAACCATGAATAAATGCCTCATTTGTTATCAGACACTTGATAACACCTCTATAGATTTTCACTCAAGTTGTGCAAAAAAACTATTTGGCTCAACAGAAGCGCCTATTCTCGATTTTGAACTCAATCAATTGGAAGATTTAGCCAAACAATTTGTCATTCAAAACAAATCAGTTACTGGCGTGCAAGCAAAAATTTCACTCCATATTGAAAAAACCCAACAAGCCCAAGCCCGCCTCACGCTTGTAGGACTACATGGCGACTACATTTTGAAACCGCCATCTGATTATTTTGAAGCGCTCCCTGAGAACGAAGACCTCACCATGCATTTAGCTGCTATGGTAAAAATCAAGACAGCACAACACGCTTTAATTCGACTCAAATCTGGTGAACTTGCCTACATCACCAAGCGCTTTGATAGGGACAAAAAAAATAAACTCGCCGTAGAAGACTTCTGCCAATTAAGTGAAAACCTAACCGAACACAAATACCGTGGTTCTGTAGAAAAAATCGGCAAACTCACACAAACATTTACAACCAATAAAGGATACGAAGCACAGCGCTTATTTGAATTGGTTCTGTTTTGCTTCCTGACGGGCAATGCAGATATGCATCTAAAAAACTACTCAATAATTGAAAATACCTTGGGTGGTTTTGATTTATCACCTGCCTATGACCTCGTCAATACAACTATCGCCATGCCCGAAGACAAAGAAGAGTCTGCGCTTACCATCAACGCCCGAAAAAGCAAACTCAAACGCAAAGACTTCGACCTACTCGCCACCTCATTCAAATTGAATGAAAAAGCGCTTCAGTCCATCTACCAACGCTTCGAAAATAGCATAGACCCATGGCTCCAGTTTGTCAATAAAAGTTTCTTACCCAAGCACCTCAAAACAGACTATTCAGACTTATTGAAATCTAGACACATGAGGATTTTTAATGAAATGACCTAACTACCTCACCTGAAACCAAAACGAGCCGCCGTGTCTTTCAACACCTTTGAGCTGCTCTTGGCTGAAAATGGGGTCGAGTTGTTGGCTGAGTTCAGGGTCTTCAGAAATGAAGTAATTGGCCATCAAAAGCTTGTATTTCGACGGATTCGCCAATAGGAAAATCGCCAAACCGTATTGCTCAGAATAAAAACGATCGCACATGAATTGCGGGTAGTCGTAGGGCAAGTAAATGTCGTGGATGTGCACAATTACGCCGCTAGGAAGCAGTGGCAATACTTCTAAGAAGAAAACCGTTGAATCAGAATTAGGCAACATCCGATGCGAGTTGTCTATGAACAATACATCATTTGGTTTCATGCTGAAAACCAAACTAAAATCGGTGTCTTCAAAAGGTTTTCTGATGACTCGATTTGCCAACTGATCTATCTCTGCCCTTGGTTGCGGATCGATTGAAAT
>JACCDH011249310.1_pt1 | contig 26966 bp, 26 predicted proteins | sample 7442481 | NCBI WGS metagenome assembly JACCDH01 (sample SAMN15323433, study PRJNA562643) | freshwater metagenome | isolation source: river surface water | place: USA:Blue River Watershed | collected 2017-08-15 | reverse complement strand
CAATAGAACGAACATTCAAATTATGCGGACAAATAGGCGTAATAACCAAACTAGAAGAGTCAGGAAATAAAATGGGACCATTGCAACTCAAGTTATATCCGGTAGATCCTGTAGGGGTTGAAACAATTAATCCATCCGCCCAATAAGTATTCAAAAACTCCCCATTCATATAAGTATGAATTTTGATCATGGGAGAAGTGTCTTTCTTGTGAATGGTAAATTCATTCAATGCAAAAGGAGCATCTTCAAATAATGGAGTATTAGAATCTAGGTGGATCAAGGTTCGCTTGTCTATGATAAACGTATGATTCACCAAAGCATCTACCGCTGTTGCGAGTTCTTCTCTACTAATACTTGCCAAGAAGCCTAATCTTCCAAAGTTGATTCCTAAAACAGGAATATTTTTTTCTCTAATAAGCGTGATGGTGTCTAGCATGGTTCCATCTCCACCCAAGCTAATCACACAATCCACCGATTCGCCCAAGTCTTCATAACCTGAAAACTGTTGGATTTTATTGCACAATTCTTGTGGAATATTGAATTGTTCAAACAGTGTATTGAACAATAATATTTCGGTGTCGTGCCTATTTAATTCTTCTAATAAAATCAACAATGGATTTTCTTGCTCAATATCTAAACCACGACTATAAATAGCAACTTTCATGGGGGAATATTTAATTGACTACATGTTGAGATAAGAAAGCAAATGCTGATAATTTTCTTTCAGCTCATTGGCATATTCTTCTTCTCCATAAAAATGTCTTACGGCGTAATCGTACCGCTGAAAAGTAGCAACAATATCAGACACTTCTATTCTATTAATCTTAATCGTTATTACAACTAAACCAGTGCTGGCTTCGGTATAAGTATTCAACTGGGTAATATAAGCGTCATTGGTTTCCACCAATCTGCTTAATTCACCAAATGAAAAATTACGTTTATCGGTTTCTAAAACAATGATAGCACCCTTGTCTTCATTTCCTAAAAATGTAGACATTCCTTTTAAGAATTCTTTGGTGAGAATTACTCCTAACAATTCCATTTGAGCACTAACTACAGGCAATAGAGAAAGTTCAAAAGAAGCAATGAGTTTTAAAGCGCCCAAAAAATGTTCTTCTTGGTGAATGGAATATCGCTTTAGTATTTCAGGATCAGATAAATGCATATCAGCATCTATTGCATCTAACAAATCTTCTTTAGATACTAAGCCAACATATTTTTCTTCGCTTAATACGGGCAAATGCAATACATCATAATCATCCATTAACTGTAATGCAAATGATGGCTTATCCGAAATATTCAGTGATGGAAAACTGGTATTTAATAATTGAGATACGATCATTCAATTACAAATGTACAAAATGAATTACGCAACAGCGTTAGTTTAGCCCTTGTGTTTGTCTAAAAATGCACTTAATATAGTGTTAAACTCCGCTGGAACTTCCATCATTGGGGCGTGACCGCACTTATCAACAAAGTGCAATTCGCTATTTGGAATCAATTTATTGAATTCTTTTCCAACAAATGGGGGGGTAATGGTATCGTTATTTCCCCATATTAAACAGGTGGGTTGCTTAATTTGATTCAACTCTTCACCCAAGTTATTCCGAATGGCACTTTTAGCTAAAGCAATGATTTTAATTACTTTAACTCGGCTATTGGTGATTTCAAATACTTCGTCTACCAACTCTTTAGTAGCCATTGCTGGATCATAAAAAGTAAGCTGTGTTTTCTTTTTAATGTATTCGTAGTCTCCTCTTTTAGGATAGCTGTCTCCCATACCATTTTCAAATAATCCACTACTTCCGGTTAAAGTAAGGGTCTTGATTTGTTCTGGGTGCTTTAACACATGCACCAATGCCACATGACCACCCAATGAATTGCCCAATAAATGGATATTACGATAACCCCTGGTTTCAATGAATTTGTTTACAAATTTTTGTAAACCACCTACGCTTGTATGAAAGATATCTAAATCGAATAGTGGTAAAATGGGTACCACTACTTTGTAGCTTTTTCTGAAATGTTCTATGAGGTCTGCAAAATTGCTCATGGCACCAAATAAACCGTGCAAAAGCAACAATGTTTCTCCCTCCCCTTCTTCAATAAATTTAAACTTGTCAACTTCTTTTAACTCGTAGTTCATTGGGTTCTTTTTCTTTAAGCTAGCAATTCTTGCTAAAGTAGTTAAAATACTAGAGATTTTCAGCTGATATTTTTATTAATTCCGCCAAAAAAATTGGTTAAATCGGTGAACATATCTTTAAAGAATGGAACAGCTTTACCCAATGCATCAACACTGTATGGTCCCCAAAAATGGATATAAGGATAACTATTAGAAGCAGCAGCAGCTTCGGGTTTAAGTAACTGCATTTTTTCTGCATAAAAAATAATCACACTAAAAACAGTGATATACAACAATGCATACAAAATAAAACCTCCCAATTTATTTGCCCATCCGAGCAAAGACAACGCTAAAGCTTGTTCTAATACTGCACCTAAAATTCTTACTGCAATAAACACAGCAACCATAATTACAATAAATGCCAAGAAAGGCAACCATGTAGCAGCAATATCAACAGAATTTCCCAACCATCCTGCTACCCAAGTGCTTAGTTTTAAAGCAGCTGCTAATCCAATAAAAACAGCCGCAAATGAAAGTGCTGCCACAACCAATCCTTGTTTTAACCCTTTTATTAAAGCAAGAACCAGCAATGCCAGCACCATGATATCTAAAAACATAAAGGTTATTTGCTTAATAACGCTTTAACAGCGGCTGCAATTGCCTTGCCGTCTGCTTTGCCTGCTAATTGTTTGGAGGCAACACCCATCACTTTTCCCATATCTGCTGCAGAACTTGCACCTGTTTCAGCAATAATTGACGCAACAGCAGCATCCAATTCTTCCTGCGTTAATTGCTTTGGTAAAAACTGTTCAATTACTGCAATTTCTTCCATTTCTTTTTGGGCTAAATCGGCTCTATTTTGTTGTTGGTAAATATCTAATGAATCTTTTCTTTGCTTCACTAATTTTTGCAACAACTTTTGCTCTTGCTCTTGGGTAACTTGACCATTGGCTCCCGGCTCGGTTTTAGCCTTGATTATTTCGGCTTTGATTGCTCTCAAACCTCTTAACAAGGCTTCATCTTTGGCTTTCATGGCATCTTTCATGCCACCCATTACCTTTTCTTCTAAGCTCATGGTGTTTTATTTATTTTGATTTAATTGAGATTCACGAAACTTTTTATAAAACTCTTTAGCATGATTTTTCATGCCTTCTACCAAATCTTGCTGTTGGGTTGCTCTTAAATAAGTATCGGCCATTCCCATCATGGTTTGGTAATAAAAATCGGCCATTTCATCTACCATCATATCTTTTGTCCAAAGATCAATGCGCATAGCAGATTTATCGGCACCATCCCAAAAAGCCAACATCATTGCTTTGGCATCTTGTTTTACATCGGCAGTACTGTCTGAGGCAGACCAGTCAATCTGCTGAGGTACTTTATTTTCATCTAAGGTAACATTCACGGTAATGGTAGATTGCTTCATATTCATCATTTAAAGTGGCGCAAAACTAAGACGAAACCGCTTTTGTAGCGAGTATTTCCTTCCAAAATAACTGGGCAGCTTGTTCCCAACTATATAGGGCAGCTTGTTCCAGCCCTTTTTGTATCAATTTTTCTCTCATTTTTTCATTTCGGTACAATGCCTGCATTTGCGAAGCAATATTTTCTGGATCGCTTGCATCCGCATACAAAACCGCCTCTCCGCCTACTTCTGGCATACTCGAATTGTTTCCAACTACAACCGGTACGCCCGATTGCATGGCTTCCACAATCGGCAGCCCAAATCCCTCAAAATGGGTAACATACAAAGAAGCATATGCTGCTCCTGTAAGTTTTTGCAAAATGGCTTCTGCTACATATCCAGTTAATACCACATCATTGCGGTATTTAAAAGTTTTTAATTTCTCTACAAATTCTTGGTATTGCCATGCCAATCTTCCAGCAAAAACCAATTTCATATTACTCTTATGCCATTTCTTAAATAATGAAAAAGCTTTTAAGATATGCATCATATTCTTGCGAGGATTAATGCCACCTACACACAAAAAATATTCATACCCTTCGGTATATGCTTCTTTTACTTGCTCTTTTTCTTCCCAACTCAAGGGTACAAAACCACTTCGTGCAGCCCCACTAATAACGGTTGGGTCTAATGCCAATTGAGGATATGATTGTATAATATCTTGTTTAGAAAATTCAGATACGGTAACTACTCTTTTAGCTTTTTTAAGAAAGCGAGGAGTCATTGCTGCATAATGCCATCGTTGTGTCCAACTAATATGTTGTGGGAAATGTTTGAATGCTAAATCGTGCACTACCAATACTTGTGGAACGCTGGTGCTCAAGCTACAAAAGCCATAGGGCTGTACCCATACATCGGCTTTTATTTTTTTAACCGCCAATGCTGCACTTATATTATACCAGTAAAAAAATGCTGGAATATGCCTTGCTGCTGGTGCAACTGTGATAGATTCTACGTTCTCTCCAATTATTAAATCAGTGGGGTGTGGCCTATCATAAACAAACACAAACTGATGTTGAGGATATTGCTTTACCAATAATTTAAAAATGGATACCGTATAATGACCATACCCTTCTAAATTAGCTGAATTAAAAAAAATAGCATTGACTGCAATAATCATAGTACAAAGTTAACAGCAGATAAAAGCTAATCATTCACATCGGTTACCCCACCAGAAACAGTAAACTTCATTGCATCGGCAGCGCCAATATTTGGAAGTGGTTTTACTTTATGAGTAGGAACAAAATAAGTGATTCCTGAAATGGCATAAGAATGCGGAACGTATACGGTTACATGGTCTGCTAACCCAAAGTCTTCACTAGATTGCTGGGTAATGAATCCAATGCGCCAAATATCTGCTCCATCAACATTAACCAATACTGGTTGATTGAATTTCTTTTTATTTCCAGCAAAAGCTTCTAGAAAATCCTTAACAGAAGAATAAATGAATTTGATGCCCGGCGTTTTCTCTAAAACAGTGTCAAGAAGGGCTACCAAACGATTAATCGCAAATAAAGAAGACAGCCAGCCCACCATTAACACCAATGCAATTACCACTAAAAAGCCAAGACCTGGCATTCTGATAATATTTCCATCTGCATCCCTTTGTACCAAATCTGGTGCAACATTTCTCAAAATGCTGGGTAAAATATCGTCTACAACATTGAACAAACTGATTACTACCCAAATAGTTATACCAATCGGGGCCAATACAATCAGCCCTTGAAAGAAATATTGGAGTAAGCGTTTTAACAAAGACTTGAAGGTCATAATTCCTGCAAGATACAGCAAGTCTAGCAGTTGAGCCGCTTTACCACTTATCCAAGAAATGGAGCGTTTAACAATAAATTAATGAAAAATAAACGTTGGAAACTTTGGTTACGAAAATAGTTTCCCTAGTTTTGCCCTCCGAATTTAACAATATGGAGCAAAGAATTGTAGAAAAAGCCCAAGAACTCTTTTTCCGTTATGGATTAAAAAGTGTTACTATGGACGATATCGCATCCAATTTGGGCGCCAGCAAAAAGACCATTTACCAATATTTTAAAGACAAAGACCATTTAGTAGACGCAGTTGTTCAAAGAGAAATTGAACAAGACATGCATGAGTGTACCCTTATTGCCTGCAGCTGTAATAATGCGGTTCAAGAAGTATTTAAGGGATTTGACATGTTACAAGAAATGCTGACCACCATGAATCCTGCAATCATTTTTGAAATGCAGAAATACCATCCAGAAGCGTATAAAAAAATGAATGCACACAAGAACAAGTTTTTTGTAAACATCATGAAAGAGAACCTGCTAAAGGGAATTCAGGAAGGCTACTACAGAGAAGACATCAATGTAGAAGTATTAGCTAGGTATAGAGTAGAAAGTATTTTCCTTGGTTTTAACCCAGATATTTTTATGCAGGGGAAGTTGACCCTAGTGGAAGTGGAAATGGAACTAATGGAACATTTTCTGTACGGGATATGCACCCCAAAAGGACAAAAATTAATTACTAAGTATAAACAGCAAAGAGAAAAATAAACAATATGCACACCAAAATTAAATTAATCGCACTGCTTTGCATGATGGCAATGATGCATACCGCAATGGCACAAAAGGCCAACCGGTACGAATTCAGTATAGAGCAAGCAGTAGCATATGCAAAAAAGAACAACGTGCAAGTAAAAAATGCTTTATTGGCCATTCAAGCACAAATGCAAACCAACAAAGAAATTACTGCATCAGCTTTACCAACTATTTCAGGTAGCATTGGTACACAGCATTTACCCAATGTGGCGGTTCAAACATTACCCAACTTTATTTCACCAGCAACTTACCAAGTTTTAATTGACCAAGGTGTTAAAGATGGCAATGGTAATCCTATTAAAATGCCTGCAGACTTTGGATTCATTGCTGCACAGTTTGGAACCAAATGGAATGCCAGTGCAGGTATTTCATTACAGCAATTATTATTTGATGGACAAGTTTTTATTGGTTTACAAGCTAGAAAAGCATCTATTGATTTTCAGGAAGCGGCTGCCAGAGTTACTGAAGAAAATATCAAAACCAATTTATACAAAGTCTATTATCAATTAGTGGTTAGTAAAACTCAAATTGAATTATTAGATGCCAATATCAAAAGACTAGAAAAACTAGACTACGATGTAAAAGCATTGTATAAAAATGGATTTGCTGAAAGAATTGATATTGATAAAATAGCCGTTCAATTAAACAACTTAAGCACTGAAAAAATTAAAGCACTGAACAGTATTGCAATGGGTTATATCGGGCTAAAAACCTTGATGGGAATGCCGGTTTCAGACACGTTGGTGCTAACGGATACTTTGGATTACGCGCAAATAAAAGAAGACATCACCAAAGGAGCATATAATTACCAAGACCGTCGTGATTTTCAATACCTCAGTTCTGCTAAGCAGCTGAATGAATTTAATGTGAAGCGCTATGAGTTGAGCAAATTACCTACTGTTGCTTTGGGAGCGAATTACAGCAAGTTGGCTCAAAGAAACCAATTCAACTTTTTTGGAAAAGGAGATTGGTTTACTTCTTCATCCATTGGTGTAAATATTGCAGTTCCCATTTTCAGCGGATTTGCTAAGGATGCGAGAATTAAAAAAGCAAAAATAGAATTAGAACAAACCAATAATCAATTAGAGAATTTAAAATTGAATATTGATCAATCGGTAGAACAAGCCAAATTAAAATACAAAACAGCTATCGCCACTTTAGATTTCCAAAAGAATAATATGGCATTAGCAGAAAAAGTGTATCAACAAACAAAGAAAAAATACGAAGCAGGAACCGGTTCTAATACTGAAATAAATGCTTCAGACGTAGACTTGAAAGCTGCACAAACCAACTATATCAGTGCATTATACGATGCAATTATAGCAAGAGTTGATTATTTAACTGCAATTGGAAAATTATAAAAATATTAAACCACAAACAATGAGAAAAGCAACCTATTTATTACATATTTTAACTGCCATCACTTTATTGAGCAGTTGTGGCAGTGATAGCAAAGTAGGCAATGACCTTGCATCTAAGAAAGCTGCTTTAGAAAAATTGAAAACAGAGCAGAATGCGCTAGCAGAAAAGATTTCATCATTACAAAATGAAATCAATGCATTAGACACAGCAAATACGAGTGCAAATGCTAAACTGATTAATATTACTCCAGTAGCAAGAGAAAATTTTGTTCACTATATAGACTTACAGGGTAATATTACTTCAGATAATATTTCTTATGTATCCCCTAGAATGGGTGGAGGACAAGTAAGAGCCATCTATGTTAAACGTGGTGATATCGTTTCGAAAGGTCAACAATTGATTAAACTAGACGATGCGGTAATTAGACAATCGGTGATTGCTGCACAGAAGTCAATTGAAACGGTAAAGAGCCAATTGAACTTTGCCAAAGACCTTTACAATAGACAGAACAACCTTTGGAAAGAAGGAATTGGCACTGAAGTTCAGTTGATATCTGCAAAAAACAATGTACAGTCATTAGAGCGCCAATTAGCTGCTGCTGAAGAACAAGTGAAAGTGACAGAAGAGCAATTACGCGCTACCAATATTGTTGCAGATGTAAGTGGTATTGTAGATGAACTAAATGTAAGAGTTGGGGAAATATTTGTTGGCCTTGCAGGAGTGACACCACAAATCAAAATCGTGAACACGCAAAATATGAAAGTGGTAACACGTGTTCCTGAAAACTACAGCAACAGAATTAAAGCAGGAGCGAATGCCATTATCAGCTTGCCCGACTTAAATAAAGAATTCAAAGCAACTGTTTCAACCGCCAGCAGATCTATTGATGCCAATACCAGAAGCTTCGATGTAGAAATTAAAATTCCTTATGATGCCAATATTAGACCCAACCAATTGGCTCAAGTGAAATTTCAAGATTATGAAGTACCCAATGCTATTTCTATCAATGTAAATACGGTTCAAACAGAAGAGAAAGGCAAATACGTTTATGTAGCGGTTCAAGAAGGGAAAAAATTAGTTGCTCGTAAGAAAATGATTACGGTTGGTGAATTATATGGCAAATTAATAGAAGTGAAGACCGGATTAAACGAGAAAGACTTACTGATTACCGAAGGTTATCAGAATATATATGATGGACAAACTGTAAAGGTTTTAGCACAATAAAAATTATTTAGCATGAATTTCATTGAAGGCATAGCCAAAAAATTCAAAGAGTTTAAACCCACCAGTTGGGCCATTGACAATAGAACGGCAGTATATGTGATCACTATTTTAATTTCATTATATGGATTAAATAAGTTCACTAGCTTACCGAAAGAGCAATTTCCAGATATCGTTGTACCTACCATTTCTATTACTACGGTATATTTTGGTAATTCACCAAAGGATATAGAAAACCTAGTAACCAGGCCCATTGAAAAACAATTGAAGGGTATTAGTGGTGCTAAAGTGAATAAGATTCAATCTACGTCTCAACAAGACTATAGCTTGATTGTGGTTGAATTTGACACAGATATTAAACCAGAGATTGCCAAAATAAAAGTAAAAGATGCAGTAGATAAGGCACAAACAGACTTGCCTACTGATTTAACGTCTTTACCTAACGTACAAGAATTTTCGATTAGTGATCAACCCATCATGTTCGTCAATATTAGTGGCGATTTTGATGGTATCAAACTAAAACAATACGCAGATAAACTACAAGACAGATTTGAAGAATTAAAAGAGGTCAACCGTGCAGAAATTGTAGGAGCTCCAGAAAGAGAAATTCAAATTAATATTGATCCAGCAAAACTAGCTGCAGCCAAACTTACTTTTAGAGATATTGAAAGTGCTGTCAATTTAGAAAATAAAGACATCAGTGGTGGATTGGTAGAAGTAGGAACCATGAAACGCAATATCAAAATTAAAGGGCAGTTCTCGAGTGCATATGATATGCAGCATATTCAAATCAAGAATGTAAATGGAGCACCCATTTACTTACAAGATGTTGCGCAAATTATAGATACTGTAAAAGAAACAGAGAGCTATGCTAGATTAGATGGAGCGAATGTAATTACCATCAACATTGTAAAAAGAGCTGGTGAAAACTTAATTAATACTGCAGATGGTATTAATAATATTGTTGCAGAAATGCAAAAAAGTGAAGAGCTTCCAAAAAATCTAAAAGTAGTTATTACTGGCGACCAAAGTAAAGGAACCAAAACCTCATTTAATGAATTGGTGAATACCATTATTATTGGATTCATCCTGGTTCTATTGATTCTAATGTTCTTCATGGGTGTAACCAATGCTTTTTTTGTGGCATTAAGTGTACCACTTTCTGTATTCGTTTCATTCATGTTTTTACCACTGGGTGAAATGATTGCTGGTGGCGCAATCACCCTCAACTTTATTGTATTATTTGCTTTATTATTTGGATTAGGTATTATAGTAGACGATGCTATTGTGGTAATTGAAAATACCCATAGGATATACAATAATGGAAAAGTAAAAATCATACGATCCGCAAAAGAAGCTGCAGGAGAAGTATTTATTCCTGTATTGGCTGGAACAGCTACTACATTGGCTCCTTTCTTCCCTCTTTTGTTGTGGAAGGGGATTATTGGAAAGTTCATGATATACTTACCCATCATGCTCATCTTAACTTTAGCAGCATCCTTGGTAGTAGCATTTTTTATCAATCCTGTGTTTGCTGTGAGCTTCATGAAACCAGAAGGGCGTGAATATGAATCTCCTAAAAATGCCATTTTCAAAAAATGGTGGTTCTGGGGTTCTGCTATACTGGGTGTTTTATTCAATATAGCTGGATGGCATGGGTTTGGTAATTTCTTAATCTTTATGATGGGCTTAATTGTCTTAGAAAGATATGTATTAAGAAATGTGATACACTTCTTCCAAGAAAGAGCATTACCAGGTTTGATGAATCGCTATGAGTCATTGCTTAAATATATTTTGGTAAGAAAAAGACCAGTGTATTTATTGATTGGACTATTTGTTTTATTCCCTATCTCATTGATTTTATTAATTCTAAGAGATAATCCAAAACCATTCTTCCCTAGTGGCGATCCAAAATTTGTATATGTGTATTTAAAAATGCCAATTGGTACTAAATCACAAACCACTGATTCTGTATTGAGAATTCTAGAAGGAAGGGTTTACAAAATTTTGGGGAATGATCAACCTGGTAAAGAAGGAAGTATTGTGGAGAGTGTTATTTCTAACGTAGCAGTAGGAGCAAATAATCCAAGAGACAATAATAGAAGTACACAGTCTCATTTAGGAAGAATTCAGGTTTCATTTGTGGAGTTCGAGAAAAGACACGGTAAAAGTTCTTCGGTAATTCAAGAAGAAATTAGAAAACAAATGAAAGGAATTCCTGGCGGCTCAATTGAAGTAAGACAAGAAGATGCAGGTCCTCCAACAGAACCACCAGTAAATATTGAAGTATCAGGAGACAATTTCGACGCCTTAGCTAAGACTGCTATTCAGCTTCAAAATCACTTGGATACCAATAGAATTGCAGGAATGCAAAACTTAGAAATGGATGTTGACTTAAATAATCCTGAAATAACAGTGAATATTGATAGACAACGAGCGTTGGCTGAGGGAGTAAGTACTGCACAAATTGGATTGGAATTGAGAACTGCAGTATTTGGTAAAGAAGTAAGCAAATTAAAAGACGACGAAGATGAATACAAGATACAATTGCGTTTAAATGCAAAATCTAGAAACGATATCAATGAATTAATGAATATGCGTATTGTTTTCAGAGATTTTACTACTGGAGCAATTAAGCAAATTCCATTAAACAGTGTAGCTACTTTAGAATATACCAATACCGCTGGAGGAGTTAAAAGAAAGAATCTAAAAAGAACGATTCAAATTCAATCTGCTGTTACTGATCCATCATTAACGCCAGAAATCAACAAAGCATTGGCTAAGAAGATTGAAGAGTTTAAAGCCAAAACGCCTATCCCTGCTGATATTACCATTAAACAAACAGGAGAAGGTGAGCAACAAGCGGAAACTAGTTCATTTTTAGGAACTGCCTTGCTGAGTGCCTTATTGATTATCTTCTTAATCTTGGTTTTACAGTTCAATAGCTTGAGTAAACCCTTCATTGTATTAACGGAGATATTCTTCTCGATCATTGGTGTATTCTTAGGATATGCATTAACAGGAAAGAGCATGGCTACCATCATGGTAGGGGTTGGTATTATTGGATTAGCAGGTATCGTAATCAAGAACGGTATTCTATTAATCGAATTTACCGACGAGTTAAGAGGACGTGGATACAAAACCAGGGAAGCTGCTATTGAAGCAGGTAAAATCAGAATCATTCCTGTATTGTTAACTGCCTTAGCAACCATTATGGGTATGTTACCATTGGCAGTAGGATTTAATATAGACTTCGTATCGATGTTCACGCATTTAGATCCCAAGATTTTTATTGGTGGAGACTCGGTTGTATTCTGGGGACCATTGGCTTGGACCATTATATATGGATTAATCTTCTCTTTCTTCTTAACCTTAATTATGGTACCAAGTATGTACTTGATTTCAGAAAGATTAAGAAGACCCATGGAACGTTTTTATGGAACTAAATATGTAGCATTATTTGGATTTACCGGACCGCTCTTCTTTATTTTTGTAGGAATTATGTTTGGTGTTAGAAAATTACAAGGAAAGAAAGTGTGGATGGGAGAACAAAAAACTATTTTAGTAAAAAATTAAACATATGCAAAACCACGAAATAGACTACCGCATTTTTGGTGAAGAAATGCAATATGTAGAAGTAGAATTAGACTACAATGAAACTGCTATTGCAGAGCCAGGAGCATTCATGATGATGGATGATGGAGTGATCATGGAAACCATGTTTGGCGATGGTTCCAGACAAAACGATAGCATTTTTGGAAAACTGCTCAATGCAGGAAAAAGAATGCTGACAGGTGAAAATTTATTTATGACTGCTTTCACCAATGTCAACCATGGTAAGCGCAGAGTAAGTTTTGCTTCCCCTTATCCTGGGAAAATTATACCACTCGATTTATCTGTGTACAACAACAGAATTATTTGTCAAAAAGATAGTTTTTTATGTGCAGCAAAAGGAGTGAATGTTGGAATTGAATTTCAACGTAAGCTCGGAACAGGTTTATTTGGTGGAGAAGGATTCATCATGCAAAAACTAGAAGGAGATGGCATGAGTTTTCTACACGCAGGTGGACACGTATTCAAGAGAGATTTGCATCCCGGAGAAACCTTGAAAATTGATACCGGTTGTATTGTAGGTTTTACTTCCAGCGTAAACTATGATATTCAATTTGTAGGCGGCATTAAAAACACTTTGTTTGGAGGAGAAGGATTATTTTTCGCAACGCTTACAGGACCTGGAACCGTTTGGATTCAAACATTACCCATTAGCCGCTTAGCTGGTAGAATTCTACAGTACGGTGTAGGCCCACGCAAAGAAGAAGGCAGTATTTTGGGTGGATTAGGAAATATATTAGATGGTGATGGCAGATGGTAATTAAGATGCTTCTAAAGCAACAATACCATTGCGAATAGCATAAAGGATTAAGCCGGCCGAATTTTTCGAGCCGGTTTTTTCTTGTAAAGATTGTCGATACGCTTCTACCGTTCTTAAGCTCATATTCAACTGATCTGCTATTTCTTTACTGGTGTACTCTGCACAAATTAACTGCAGAATATTTTTTTCTTTATCTGATAGTACAATATGATTAATCTTTTTATGTGGATGATATCTTCCATCAACAATCAGTTGTTGTAATCGATTAGTAGTTGCAGTACAATAAAAACTATGACCACTACTTACGGCAACCAAGGCATTCAATAGTTCTTGTTTGGTGCAGGTTTTTAATAGAAATCCTGCAATACCACTTGATAAAGCTTCAATCAAGATAGCATCATTGAGTATTAAACTAAATACAACCAATTTGCTATCGAACGAATTTTGTTTTAAGTAATCAGCTAATTGAGTAATTGATAGATTAGGAAATTGGGCATCTATTAAAATAATAGCTGGCTGATGAACTACAATAGCTTCTTGCAATGATAAGTCTGATGAAGATAGAATCATTAACTCAACAGATGTCTGCTGTTTTAATAATGCAGCAATTCCGTCCACAAATAGTTCATGATGATCTGCAAGTAAAATACGAGTATGACTATACATATATGCCCAATTTGAACGCTTACAGTTTTCTCAATCCCTCTACCGCTTTTTCTAACGTAGTCTCTTTTTTAGCAAAGCAAAACCGCAATACTTTATTGTCTTGTCCATTATGGTAAAACGCAGAAACAGGAATGGTTGCTACTCCAAATTCTTTGGTAAGCGTAATGGCTAATTCTTTATCGGATACTTGACTAAAATGCGCATAGCTATAACATTCAAAATAACTTCCATGAGAAGGAATACAAGTAAATGGTGTTTCGCGCATTAATATTCTGAAGTAATCTCTTTTAGCTTGTATTTGTTGACCCAATTCTAAATAGGCTTCTGCATTTTGTAGATATTCAGTTAACGCAACCTGCTGTGGTGTATTACAACTAAAACAATTGAACTGATGCACTTTTCTAAACTCTTGCATTAAGCTGGCAGGGGCGATACAATATCCCAATTTCCATCCCGTGCAGTGATAGGTTTTTCCAAAAGAGAAACAAACAAAGCTCCGCTCGAATAAAGAAGGGTATTTCAAAATACTTTGGTGTTCAATCCCATCGAAAATTAAATGCTCATATACTTCATCACTCAAAATCAACATATTAGTTCCCTCCACTATGCTCGCCAATTGCTGCATATCGTTTGCCGACAAAACTGCACCCGTAGGATTATGGGGTGAGTTGATCATGATCATTCTAGTTCGAGGTGTAATTTTTGCTTTTACCTGGTCCCATGGAATAGCATAGTTGGGATATTCCAATTGTATGGGTACCGCAATAGCTTTATTCAATTCAATTGTAGGAATATAGCAATCGTACGCTGGCTCAAACAAAATCACTTCATCACCAGGCTGTAATACAGTGGTGAGTGCAGTATAAATGGCATAAGTACCCCCCGGCGTTACCGTTATCTCATTGGTTGCATTGAGGTGAACACCATATAAATGAGCTGCTTTAGTAGCAAGTGCTTGTAACAATGGTGGATACCCATTCATATGGGTATATTGGTTAAACCCATCACGCATGGCTTTATCAACCAAACCAGTAAGCCCTTCGCTCATCATAAAATCGGGGAAACCCTGACCTAAATTAACTGCACCGTATTCATTCGCCAGTTGGCTCATTACGGTAAAAATAGTAGTACCTACTTGTGGTAGTTTAGATTGTATAGCTATCGACACGTTAAAAAAATTAAGGCTCAATAATATTGGCCAAGCGCTTTAATTCTACCTCGGCAACTTTGGCTGTAAATGCCAAGTTAACCAATCTATACGATTCGTTTTCAAAACTTTGTTGAGCCAATTTTACATCTACTATGGTTGCTTGACCCAATTGAAAACGTTGCATTACTAAATCTAATAACTGCTTACTTAATACCTGATTTTCCTTGGCTGTTCTTAATTGAGCCAATGTATTGGAATAAGCCTGATAGGTTCTTACTGCGCCAGTTTCAATCGTCAATAAAAATTGATCGCGTTGCACTTTGGCATTGCGTGTATTAATTTCTGCAACCTGTTGTTGCTTTTTATTGATCAATCCATTGTAAATGGGAATCGCTAAGTTGACTCCCAAGAATGGACCATAGCTTCTATTTTCAAGAATAAAGCCTGCACCACTTTTGGTATTACTAAAGTTAAAACCAGTTGTTGCGCGCAAAGTAGGCACACGTAACGCAGCAGTTTCTCTTTCAATTAATTCATTAATCTTGATCTGTTGTTCGGCTGCTGATACCTGTGGATTCTTTAATGCCAAGGCTTTTAGTTGGCTGAAATTGATTTTTTCATCAACCACAATGGTATCACTAATGACTACAGAAGAATCTGGACTAACAAAAATCAAACTCAACAAATTGGTTTTGCCTTGATCTATTATTAATTGTTGTGCTTGTTTAGATTGAACCAACGCGTTCAAATCAATTTGAGCTTGGTACAAGTCTGCATTATTAGCAAGTCCTACTTCTTTTCTGCTATTAATAATATCAATTCTTTGTTGAGAAACTTCAATTGATTTATTGATTGTGCTAAGTAAATTCTGCTGACGAACTACATCATAATAACTGGTAATCACCGAAGCCATGGTACTCTGAATTTGTGCATTCAGCATGTCTTGGTTCATTTTTTGTAACTCATCTAATCTTTGTTGTGCAGCTTTAACCCTAAACCCGTTGAATAATAAAATGCCTGCAGTGATATTGGCATTCATATTATTAGAAGATACCCCACTTCTGGTTACATCCCTTGAAGGATCTGGAAATTTCTGGTTAATGGTGGTGATATTCTCCACATCATTTACCGTAGCATTTACGGTAGGTAGCCCACCTGCAATCCCCAAATGGTTATTAATGGTAGCTATTTCAACATTGTTCTTAGCCAATTGAATATTATAGCTATTCTTCAATGCAATAGACAATGCATCGGATAAACTAAGTCTATTTTGACTGTATCCAAACTGAGTCGAAATGGTTACTATAAAAACTAGTAGAATGAACTTACGCATCAGTATGAAATTACTATTGGATGATTGAATAGCATATATTATTACACGAACGGGCAACTAGCTTACTAGCGTACCTACATTGGCGCCTTCCACCACCTGAAGTAAATTTCCTTGTGTATTCATATCAAAAACAATGATGGGCAATTTATTCTCCATACATAAAGTAAACGCCGTCATATCCATCACTTTCAGGTTTCTAGAAATACACTCCTGGAAGCTTAATTTTTCAAATTTAGTAGCAGTAGGATCTTTTTCAGGATCTGCACTGTAAATACCATCTACCCTAGTTCCTTTCAAAATAACATCGGCCTTCATTTCAATGGCTCTTAAAGAACCAGCTGTATCTGTAGTGAAATAGGGGTTACCAGTTCCTGCACCAAAAATTACTACGCGCCCTTTTTCAAGATGACGTAGGGCTTTCCTACGAATATAGGGTTCAGCCACTTGCTCCATATTGATGGCACTTTGTAAACGAGTGTAGACGCCAATTTTTTCTAGCATTGCTTGCATAGCCATGGCATTAATTACGGTTGCCAACATTCCCATATAATCTCCGTGGGCTCTTTCAATTCCACTATCGGCTTCATTCATTCCACGGTAAATATTACCACCTCCAATCACAATGGCCACTTGAACACCTAAGTCGGTTACACGCTTAATATCATGGGCATATTGCTCAATAATCTTTGGATTAAAAGGGTCTCCGTTTCTTTGATCACCTAATAAAGCTTCACCGGATAATTTAAGCAGGATGCGTTTGAATTTTGGTAGCATGGATATATATTTAGCTGTAGGGCAAATATATTCTAATTACCAGTATTGACGATTAAAATGATTCGTATTTAAAATGACTTTATCCATTCTTCTACTGCAGGAACTGTTTTTTCTTCTCCCTTAACGATAGAAAAAGTTTGATCCAAATCCCATATCAACATAGGAATAGAATACTTACCCATCACTTCAACTACGTCTTTCATATAACTGTTGCGATGGTTGGGTTTAATGGTATTAATTGCCCCTACTTCTGTGCACAAAATAGGAACCTTATTCGCCACCAACCAATCGTATACTTTTTTAATTCGCATATCTATAAAGGCTTTGTTACCACGCTCTGAATAATGAGCATAATTATAACGAGTGTCTTTATCAGCATTGGCTGGCATGGGGGGCATTTCGGCTGCATTAAATGGATAAGGCAAACCAACTATAGAAGTTTTTTGCGGATCCCAAGGGGCCCCTTGGTGCGTAAAAATATAGGGTTGATAGAAGTGGAAAGTATAAATTATCTTCTTATCGTTTGGAATCAAGTTTAAATCGATCAATGCATCAATGCCATTAAAATTGGTTCCTCCTACAATCCAATAACGATCTAGATCTTCTTTGCGCAAAGTATTCATTAATTGTTTAGCGCTTAAATTCCAATCTTCTGCTGCAATTCTAGGCTCATTGTATAATCCAAAGTATAACTGATCATAGCCCTTGCCTTTAAATGTTCGAATGACTTGCTTCCACATACTAGCAATTCTATCTGCTTCAGCTTTCTTATTGGCTACTTTATACAGTTTTCCATAATGATAGGTAATAATAAGATTCATGTTTTTCTCCTCAATTAATTGATAAACTTGTGACAGCTCCTCAACTAATTTTTTCTCTAACGTACTGCCGTCTTTTTCTAGAAATAAATCAAATGAAACAGGTAGTCTTACAGTAGTAAAACCAAGTTTTGACGCCAGTTTAACTTTTGCCAACAATTCAGGAAAATGACGAAGCAATTCTTTATCAGTTTTCCAATATTCTTCGAAATAAGAAATGTTCACCCCAGTTTTAAATTTAAAAAGCGTTTGTTGTTGATGGTCGGGGATATAAACTTGTGCAGTTAATTTAAGAGAAAATAATAACAATGAACAACAAAGTAGGCATTGACTAATTCCTTTAATAAAACGGCTATGCATTCTTTTTCTTTTATACTTTTTAAACTGAAATATGCTGAATTAAAATACGGAATATTTTTATACAGATGATTTTTAACATCCCTAAAATAAAAATCCCGCAGCAAGCTGCGGGACCTATATCATTCTAAGTGCAATTCAATTATCCTAGCGCAACACGCTTGAATTCAGTAACAGTAACGTTACCAGCACTCTTTAAGTAAGCTTCAACAGTGATGCCACCATCTTTTACAAAAGCTTGAGCCAATAATGTATTCTCTTTAAAGAATGCATTCAACTTACCTTCTGCAATTTTAGCCACCATTTCTTCTGGTTTACCAGCCATCTTAGGATCAGCTTTCATTGTTTCAATAACAATGGCTCTTTCTCTTTCAATGGTTTCAGCAGGAATACTGTTTGCATCAACCGCTAAAGGATTCATAGCAGCAATTTGCATTGCTACGTCTTTACCAGCTTCAGCAGCTTCAGTAGTTAAACCTACTAATACACCCATACGGTTTGCACCGTGAATATAAGAAGCAACATAAGGAGCTTCAATTCTTTCAAACTTAGCGATACCAATTTTTTCGCCAATTGCAGCCAATTTATCATTGATTAAATCTGCTACTTTAGCACCATTGATAGACACTTCATTTAATTCTTCAGCACTCTTAACGTTGTTTGCAACAGCAGCATCAGCAATAGATGTAGCAAATGCAACGAAGTCAGCATTCTTAGAAACGAAATCGGTTTCACAGCTAATACAAACTACAAATCCAACTTTGTTATCAGCAGAAGTACGCGCAATGATTACGCCTTCTTTTGCTTCTCTATCGCTACGCTTTGCAGCCACTTTCTGGCCTTGCTTACGTAACCAATCAATTGCAGCTTCAAAATCACCATTGGTTTCAGTTAAAGCTTTTCTACAATCCATCATTCCGGCACCTGTTGCCTGACGTAATTTATTTATATCGGCAGCTGTAATAGTTGCAGTTGACATAATTATTTCAATTTAAAAATTCTCAAATAAGGCTTATCTTATCTACCGCCACCACCTGCAGGTCTGCGATTACCGCCACCCGCTGGAGTACGACGCTTTGGTGCACCACCTGGTCCACCTGCTGGAGCACCTGCACCACGACCTCTTCCGCCACGACCAGCTTCAGATTGTGCTTCTGCTTCTAAACGACGAGCTCTTGCTTCATTTTCGTTGTTGTTGTCATCAGTTTCGTCTTCATCTTTAGATGCTTGACGCTCTGCTAAACCTTCTGCAATTGCAGCAACGATATAGTTCGTAATGATTGCAATAGACTTGGTAGCATCATCATTTGCAGGGATAGCAAAGTCTACTTTATTAGGATCAGAGTTGGTATCAACCATACCAAAAGTAGTAATGCCTAAACGCTTAGCTTCAGCTAAAGCAATATGCTCATGACCAATATCTACTAAGAATAAAGCTGCAGGAAGACGGCCCAATTGAGCAATACCACCTAATACTTTTTCCATTTTATCCTTATCACGAGTAAGGGTTAATCTTTCTTTCTTAGTTAAGCTTTCAGCGCTACCGTCTGCCAACATTTTTTCAATGCTCTGCATTTTCTTAACACTCTTACGAACAGTATTGAAGTTGGTCAACATACCACCTAACCAACGTTCTGTAGCGTAAGGCATGTTTACACGCTTAGCACACTCAGTAACGATTTCTTTTGCTTGCTTCTTAGTAGCAACAAACATGATTTTCTTACCGCTCTTAGCAATTTGCTTGATAGCAGCAGCAGACTCTTGTAAGTAATCTACTGTTTTGTTAAGGTCAATAATATGAATACCTTTTTTCTCAGCGAAGATGTAAGGCAACATCTTAGGATTCCACTTCTTTTTAAGGTGACCAAAGTGAACGCCGGCCTCCAATAGTTGCTGTTGTAGTGAAGTGTTATTTTCCATTGTGGTGAATTATATAATTTTTTAAAATTTATTTTCAGTAGATATTCAATACAACGATTAACGCTTACTGAACTGGTAGCTTCTACGTGCTTTCTTATGACCAAATTTCTTACGTTCAACACTACGAGGATCACGCTTAAGTTGACCAGCAGCTTTTAATGCAGGACGTAGTTCAGGATTTACTTCTAGCAACGCACGGGCAATACCCAATTTAGCTGCTTCAGCTTGACCTTTTAAACCACCACCAGCTGCATTGATAACAATATCAAATTTGCCTTCTAGTTCAGTTGTTTTAAGAGGAGCTTCTACTTGGTTTTGTAAGTAAACCAATGGGAAATAAGCTTTGTAATCTTTGTCGTTTACAGTTATTTTACCTTCGCCCTTGCTAATGAAGACACGAGTTACGGCTTCTTTACGGCGACCAACTGCATTTTTTTGTTTTTCCATTTTATTTATGCTTGGCGTCTGGCATTGCTACCAGACAATGTTTTAGAATTTAAGTTCCTTAGGTTGCTGAGCGGTATGAGGATGTGCAGTACCAGCGTACACAAACAATTTCTTGATCATTTTACGACCAAGTTTATTTTTTGGTAACATACCTTTTACTGCTCTTTCCATAACAACTTCTGGACGACGCTTTAATAAGCTACCAGCAACTTCTTCTTTCTTACCACCTGGGTAACCAGAAAAGTTTAAGTATACTTTGTCTTCTAACTTATTACCAGTGAAAGCAACTTTCTCTGCGTTAATAACGATTACATAATCGCCACAATCAACGTGAGGAGTGTAATAAGCTTTGTTTTTACCGCGTAATACAGCAGCAATCTTAGATGCAATACGTCCCACGGTTTGATTAGTACCATCAACTACATACCAGTTGTGTTGAACGGTAGCCGCATTCGCATGCTTGGTGGTGAAATGAAGTTTACTCATGATTCTTTGTTTTAAGTGAAATCGGCGCTATCCCACCGATTAGAATATTCCCATTTTTTGGGAGGGCAAAGGTCTGATACCGCAATGGATATACCAAGAAATTTGGGGATTATTTTTACATGCACATTTGTAACTAATTGATTATCAATAAAAATTTGCGCATCTTTTTTTCATCTACCTTTGTATTCATGGCATATTTACAGTTTTCAGGCGAAAATTTATTTGACGGAAGCCGATTTTTGGGATCCAACCAAGTGCTTATCACGAACGAAAAGGGAGAAATTGAAGCAATTGTACCCATTCAGAATGCTGGAGAAGAAGTGCAACAACTTAAAGGGATTATTACCCCTGGATTGATTAATGCCCACTGTCATTTAGAATTGAGTCATATGAAGGGGGTTATTCCAGAACATACTGGATTACCCGATTTTATTTTAAAAATTGTCAACGAAAGACATTTTCCTGAAGAAGAAATATTGGAAGCCATTGCTCAGGCAGAAGCATCCATGTTGCAAGAAGGCATTGTAGCAGTGGGAGATATCAGCAACAATGCATTAACCGTTCCACAAAAACAACAAGGAAATTTAGCCTACCACACGTTTGTAGAAATCAGTGGATGGAAACCAGCGATAGCCCAATCAAGATTTTCCAATGCGCAAAATGTAATGGAACAGTTTAGGTTGATTGAAGCCGCCGCTTCATTGAATCCACTCAAAAGTTCGTTTAGTCCGCATGCGCCTTATTCTGTTTCTTCAGCACTTTGGCAAATGATGATGCCCTATTTTGAGGGCAACACGGTAACCATACACAACCAAGAAACCCCAGCAGAAAATGAATTGTTTCAAAAAGGCACGGGAGACTTCGTTCGAATGTACCAAGCCATGAATATAGACCAGACCCATTTTAGCCCAACCGGTCAAAACAGTCTGCCGTCTTATTTCCCCCAACTAAAGAATGCAAAAAATATATTGTTGGTACACAATACCACCACCAATGAAGCGGATATCCATTTTGCCAACCAATTGGTAAAGCAACATGCACAAGAATTGTATTATACCCTTTGTGTGAATGCTAATCTATATATTGAAAATCAATTACCACCCATTGAATTATTGCGCAACAATAAATCCAATATTGTTTTAGGAACGGATAGTTTATCGAGCAACCACCAGTTGAGTATTTTATCCGAATTGAAAACCATCAGCAAGCACTTCCCAAACATCCCATTAGAAGAAATGCTAAGTTGGGCCACCATCAATGGTGCAAAAGCTTTGCAATTAGATCAACAGTTTGGAAGTTTTGAAAAAGGAAAAAAGCCAGGGGTAATTTTAATTGATCAAATTAAGAACAATCAGATAAGCAAAGAATCGGCTGTTCGTAGAATCATATAACCATTTAATTAACTCAACGATTTTTTTCGGAGTTGAAAATACATTTTACTCATTACTTCTTGGTGAGGCAATGTTAAAATAGCAATACCAATAAATAAGCCCATAATAACTAGGTTAATATTTTTATCTAAGTCTAATAACCGTATTGCAGAAAAAAGTCCCACTAGAGATATTGCAGTGAGCGGCATACATTTAATCATTAATGATTTCCATGTTAAACTCACAGTTTTTGTTTTAGACAAATGCTGTCGAATATTTTCCAAAGAAATTATTGAGTGCCATAAACCAAAATAAAAAATAAAACACAATGGCAATGGAAGAATCAATGCACTAATTAAAACAAAAATGATTAGTAGAAATATGCTCTTTATATTTAGAAAGCTTTGTTTATTAATAATATAAAACACCATAAGTGTTAAAAGAAAAAGGCTAAAACTTGCACCAATAGCAAAAATAGATATTTGATCTTTTTGTAAATAACTAATCAATGCTGGACTAAAAATATTGATTCTTTGAATAATGGGTAAAACCGAATCAATATGGATGAATAGAATAATAAAAAGTATCAATAGACCATATGTTACTTGCAACAAAACACCTAATAAACTGGGCTTTGGAAGATCAAGTGGCAAATCTGTCTCACCAAAATGAAAAGCTGAAATCAATAAAAAAAGATAAAAAGATAGTGTAGGAAATAAAAACCAAATAAACCCATACAAAAGCATTGAACTAAGGTATTTAGTATGAAATTTTTTTGCAGAAAACAGTCTGTTATTTAACAAGCTATTTTGCTTTGCAACTTCATGGTCCAATGAGCCATGTGGTATTCCAGTTATAATAATAATTATACTAAAGATAATCCACTGAATATTTTCCGGTATAGCAACAATCAAATGATGTAAGATTCCAATCATTCCAGTAAAACAGGCAAGGGAAATAAAAAGCAATCGACTAAAGTGATTTTTTTGTACTGTATTTGCCATACTAGAAAATTTGTTTGATAAAATCTTTCTTAGGCAATTTAGCAAACAATAATGCTTCCTGGAATAAAGAACTGTCTTCATCTAAGAAACGCAGAATATGTTGGTAAGAAACTTTACGAAAAAGCTGCATTAAAATTTGCAATGCTTTATTGGGTTGGTATTTTAGTAATTGCAACAAAAGGCGATCATAAAATTTAAACCGAGTATTCCTAAACTCAGCAGGTATTTCCTGATTATAAAAATGGTTGGCTAATAATTGACTATCCCTATAAATTCGATTAAAAGCATATCCCGTAGTAGGCTTAACCATTCCAGCAGCTGTACCTATTGCAATTGCTCCTTCTTTAGTGAACCTTTTAAAGGAAAAGTTGGTCATGGGTATACTAGCCTGCTCTGTTTTAATTATTTTAAATGTACAGTTCCATTTCTTTTGAATATAGTTTTTTAATACTGTTTCAAAAAATTCAGTAGTATAATCATCAGAACAAAATCCTGTAATTTCAATAAGTGCATGATGGGCACTATAAGGTAATACATAAGCAAAATTCACTCCAGATGTTTGAGGAATATCAAAATCCATCAGTGTTGCTGACTGTGCATTAAACACCGGTTCATCTGTTTGAATTTCCCAACCAAAAAATTGTTGCTTTAGAAATAATTGCGTTTCCTTAGCTACTGCTTGTTGGTTCCAGTAACTAGAGTATAAAGCTTTTGTAGAAAGAACACCCTTATTTGTGTTGATTAAAAATTCAGTGCCTTTTTTTTCAACAGATAAAACAACTTCATTGGTGTACTCAATATTCGAATGTTGTTTAATCTCATTGAAATGAAATTCAAAAAAGGTTTCACTCTTTATAAAACTATATTGATATGGATGAATCAAGCTTTGTTGGGTCTCGTTAGGAAATCCAATGCTCAATTCATTCCAAGTAGTATTAAAAATGGATTGATAAGGATGCGCTTCCATCTTATGCCAAAAGCACCAAGACTTATTCGCTGAATACACTTTATCAGCATCTACAATTAGAATAGATTCGCCCTTATACTGAGCATGATGAATAAGCTGATGCATCAATTGCATACCAGCACATCCTCCTCCTAAAATGATAATATCGTAATTGGTGGTATTCATAAAAAAGGGTTGCAATAATCAAACTATTGCAACCCTATTATTACTTCAGTTTGAATTAGATTATGCTTTTTCTTCGCTACGGCTTAATGCGTAGATCACTAAACCAAATCCAATTTTGTTGATAGCATCTGCAATATTGTAAACAATATCCATTGCTTTTAATGCTGCTGCTGTATCAGCAACTGGCTGCCATCCAAATAATCCGCCTGGCGTACCTAGGATATATCCTAATGGATAAATAGCCCAACCAACCAATACGAACCATGATAATACTTTTGTCGCTTTTGCAACTTGTACACCCGCAGTTTGAGCAAGCTTTGCAACTTCTCCAAACCAAATTAAGTACACAATGTAGAAGTAAGCAAGTCCTGAAATTACACCCCACAATACACTACCATTTCTGTCAAGTACTTCACCAATGTAGCCAGTTAATAACATCACTAATGAAGCGAAAATGAGTTTCCATAATAGAGCAACTTTAGCGCCTGCTTTTTTAGTAATTAAGTAGAACTCAACACACATCAAAGGAACAGTCAAAATCCAGTCTACATAACGGAAGAAAGTAGGTGATTCACCTGTTTCTAAATTGTAGCTTCTCATGTAATAATAGTGAACAGCTGCAATGAAAGTGATTAATCCAGAAACCAATAAAGAGGTACGCCATTTTTTGTCGGTATTATTTAACTCAAAGAAGAAAAATACCGAAGCAGCCATCATGGCCATTGTACCAATGAAGAAGGTAAACGCAACATAATTGTCACTTGCAATCGGAGTTGCATTCAAGAGGACTTGTAGCATGTTAGATGTTTTAAGGTTAAAGAAAAGTTTGTTTAAGAATGAATGACTATAAGTTAAACGCAATAGTTGAAAAATGGTTGAAACCCACTAACAATAGGGGTTACATCATATTGCAATATTTTATACTATTTGGACATATTACAACTTTTTTAAGAAGAATCTCTTAAACAAATAGACGTAAACCGTTTTTGAAAAAAATTTTTGAATTACAAAAAAAAATCTCCTCATTCTGAGCTAAAAGCTTAAAAAGAGGAGAAAATAATCTAGAAGTAGGAGATTACTCGGTAAACGCCACCCAATCGTCTTGGTTATTAATTTTCCAAGTTTTTTCAGATAGACCATCAGCACTTAACAACACACAATTAAGATACCCGTCTACAGTGCCAAAATTACTGTCTTTTGCAAAGCTCAATAAAATTTTAGAAGACCCTTCCATCCAATTTACGCGAACTGTCCATGTTGAAAGGTTGATAATATCAGCGGGTAAACTCACCGTCTTAACCAATACTTCTGTTTCTGTTGTAGTATTAAAACTATATACATCTATTTTATTGGTTCCATTCATTTTTGCATAAACCACTTTGGTTCCATCGCTACTAATTTTGGTAGACAAAACATTCCTAGAATTAACGATAGACCTTGGATCACCCATATTACCGTTTACAATAGTGCCTGAATAGGCTAAAGGTATGGTAGCAGATGAAGTAAGTACAAAACGTTTACCATCTGCAGCAACTTGATGATTGCTAAAACCCAATGGAACAGTGGCTAATTTTTCCTGACCAGTTCCATCTGCATTAATTGTTTCAATTGAAGTAGAAAAAGGATTGCTACCAAAGTTGTTTTTAATAAATGCTAATTTGCCATTGCTTAATTGCTTGATACTTTTATAATTAATTCCTGTTGCAATTGCAAGTGTAGCAATAGTAGTTAAACCTGATCCATCCTTATTTACTGAAACAATTTTAGTGGATGGATTAGATCCGCTAGTAATATGAAAGAAAAATAATTTTTTACCATCTGAAGCAACACAAGCATCTCCTATATATGAATTTAAATTAGAAGGAGGTGTAACCGCTACTACTAACTTGGCATTTGCGCCATTGGCATCAGTAGTATATATATTAGCACTATCAATATAATAAACAACATTATTTACAATAGTTCCAGTTCCACCATTATCAGGGTTGGAATTATCTTTAGAACATGCAGTTGTCAATAAAATAGAAGTTAATACGAAGCAAAAAAATTGAATGGTACGCATACAAATTGAAAAAGGTTTATTTAATAAAAATTAGTTGAGTAAAAGAATTTATTGCTGTAGTTTCCACACAGTTTCATAATCACCAATAGCAGCTTCTTTTTCCCTCAAACTAGTTAAAGCTTTTTTATAGGCAATAGCTAAATTGCTGGTTTGTACTACTTTGGCTAATTCTTCTTTATCGAGTGTTTTCCCTTTTTTAATGACATAAGGCGTGCCTTTTAAAGTCATTGAAAAATATTTAGTATTTCCAACAAAAGAGCGAAATCCTCCATTGGAAACTCCGTCCATTTCAATGGTTAAAAAAGGAGTCATCGTAGGTTTTCCGTCGT
>JACCDH010235221.1_pt1 | contig 26989 bp, 19 predicted proteins | sample 7442481 | NCBI WGS metagenome assembly JACCDH01 (sample SAMN15323433, study PRJNA562643) | freshwater metagenome | isolation source: river surface water | place: USA:Blue River Watershed | collected 2017-08-15 | reverse complement strand
TTCACGGTGGAGATCGGCGACGCCGCCCGCCTGAACAAGGTTCTGGGCACCGTGCGCAGTGTCAAGGGGGTGCGGGCTGCACGAAGGCGGTGAGCACGTCTTATTGAAGCACGCCCTGAAAACGCAAAACGCGATTTTTCCCGCTATAATTCAAGGCTTAGCAGGCGCGTAGCTCAGTTGGTTAGAGCACCACCTTGACATCGCAGCTTGTGTAATAACGAAAAAGGGCCGCAAACCCGCGCCAATGCGAGGTTTGCAGGCTTCAGACAAATTCTGGACTGCGCTATTGATTGCGCTTTTCAGGTGAAGGCGGTTAGCTCAGCTGGTTAGAGCGCTACGTTGACATCGTAGAGGTCGTTGGTTCGATCCCAATACCGCCTACCACCACACCAGGCCCGGCCATTGCGCCGGGCCTTTTCTTTTCAGGCTTGCATCGTGCCTGCGTCGGTCATCTTGTCGGCGGCCAGCTGCACGTCCAGCACGCGCCGGCCCCAGCCCCGGCCGAACGTCGACCAGGTAGGCAGCGCCTGGAGAAACTCCAGCCGCTTGGTTTGGTACTTGTCCACGATCGCCGCCGGCTTCATGGCCGCCACCGCGCGCAGCGTGGCCGGCCCGATCGCGCCGTCGGCCGTCGCTCCCACAACCTCCTGGAGCCACTTGGCCGCGCGTCCTGGCCCGCTGTTGATGGCGGCGTCGAACACGATGTAGTCGACGCCTGTGGGCAGCTCGTCGGCCTTTACCCGGTCCCAATACTTGGCCTTGTACAAGGGCGCGACTTTCTCGGGCGTCAGCTCGCGCATTTCCTTTTCGGATACCTCGCGGCCAACCCATTCCTGCCATACCCGTCTGGTCACGCCCAGGTTAGTCATGCCGCCAGGATCGGCCGGATGATTCACATAGCCGCCTTCATGCTTTAACACGGCGGCCAGGCAGGGTGCAAAGTTGCCTTTCATTTCCTGGCCTTCATATCAATGATCTTTTCCAGCGTGCGGCCGCCAAAGTAAAAGCTCATGATTAGCATGCCCCACTGCCCCAGCAGGTTCACGTAGTTTTCATTCGTGTCGTGGCCAAAGGCGCTCATCATGGCGAACGTGAAGTAGCCGGCCAGGATGGCGATAAGGGTCATGGGGCGGATGTTCTTGGATAGCCAGGAGTCGCTGGCCATGTCGGCCTTCAAGCGCTCGGTCAGGTTGCCCTGCTCGGCTTTGTAGGCGTCCAGGTCCATGGCCAGCTCGGCCAGGCGGCCGTCCTGCGCCATCTGGTCCAACTCGACCTTGGCCTGCTGCGCGGCGGCTGGATCAGGCATGAAGCGGTCCAGCAGCTTGCTGCCGATGGCTAAGATTGCAGGAATGGGGATCACAGTGGTGGCTCCTTCTTTTGTTCGCCGGCACGCTTGCCGCCGCTGTCCTTCGGGCCGGCGAGCCAGTCTTGCCATTGGCTCTTGAAGGCGGGCGAGCTGAAATAGAAGTAGGACGCGCCCAGGCCGTAGCCCAGCATGGGGCCCCCTGGCAGCGCGCCCGTCGCGTAGGCCAGCGACGGCTGGATGGCCAGCTCGTACATGCCGCGCGCGGCGTTGCGCTCAGCGGAGTTGGTGTCGTCGCTGTTGAGGATGAAGTACTTGGCGATGCGCTCCAGGCTTTGCAGGAAGAAGCTCGGAGTCGCGCCGGCCAGGATGTTGGACAGGTCGCGCTGGTACTTCACGCCCATCAGCGCGTTGTACAGCGGGTCCGCGATGCCTGTAAAGCCAGCGCGGCTGAACGCCAGGCCAGCTAGCCAGCCGATCGGAAAGCCCTTGGCCTTTTTTTCTTCCTCTTCCCACTTGTCCGGGTTGAGCAGCGCCTCGCGCGCCATGGTCACGATCAAGTGCCCCATGTACAGCGATGCCAGCGGCGCAAGAACTTGCATGCCGGCCACGTTGGCCGCGTGGGCTGCGCCGCGCTGCTCGTACTCGCGGGCCACCTTCTTCATTGACTTCATGACGACGTTGCGGAAGAACGTCATGGAGAACGACAGCAGGCCGTAGGTCAGGCGGCCGATCGGCGTGTTGGCCGCCCAGGGGCGATCGATGGCCGACGGGTTTTGGATCGCCTGGTTGACCAGGCGGCCCACCATCACGGCGTAGATGCGGCCCATGTCGGTGAGCTGGCCGTCCACGTCGATCAGCTCGTCGTGGCGCGGCATGCGGTCGGAATACTCGCGCGACCAGGCCACAAAGTCGTCGATCTGCTCGGGCTGAATGCCGGCGTCCAGCAGCTCGGCGCGGGCGTGGCCCTTGCTGGTCGCGCTGGCGTCGGCGTCTTCCAGCGTGTGCGCCAACTCCAGCACGTAGCGGCCCGACAGCTGCATGGCCGAACGCCTTTGCGCGTTGGTCAACCCGGTCAGGCCGACACGACGAAAGTAGTTGGCCGTCACGCGGTTCATGTTGGGCGACTGCGCGAACGAGCCGCCTAGGCGGTTGGAAATCATCTCGTCGGCCATGTCGCCCGACACGATGCCCAGCACGCGCGCCATCGCCCGACGCTCGCGCACGCTGCCTGTGCTGGCAATCTCCTGCACGGTCAGGGCTACGGCCTTGAGCGCGTCCAGCGGCTTGCCCGTCTGCACGGCCACCGTCATGGGCTCGGCCAGCGACGTCAGCACCACCCGGCCCAGCAGCGTCATCTGACCCAGAGCGTGGATGTTGCCCAGGGTGCGCTGCGCCTGGTTGGGCATGCTGGATCGATCGTTGCCAGTGACCTGGCCGACAATCTTCTCCACCATGTCGCGGTCCTCTTTGCTCACGCCGGCCTCGACCATCCGCTCCAGCATGCGGTACAGCTTGGTGTTGGTTTCCTTGCTGTTAGACGCGTCCCGGCCAAAGCGGCGGTTGTATTCAGACTTGCGCACCGACATTTCTACGTACCGCGTCACCCGCTCAAACGGGTCTTGGATGTAGTACTTGGCCAGAATCTTGTCGGCCTCGGGCGGCAGCACGCGTTCCTTGAGGAAAGAGCCTGCCGGCGAGTGCGCGCTGAAGCTCTCTGGCGAGCCGTAGCTGATGCGCGTCTGGTACTCGGCCGCCGCACCCGCTGACCATTGATCGCGCACGTACTCATACGCCTCGTCGAACGTGTCCAGGTTGTTCTCGACAAACTCGCTCATGGCGGCCTGCGCGGCGTCGATCTTGTCGCCGTCGCCTTCTTTGTTGGCCTGAGCCAAGGTGCGATTAAGGGCGCTGAGCTGCCTGCGCGCATCGCGGTAGGCTTGCAGCTGCGGGTCGTTCTTGGGCAGCTGCGCCTCACGAATGCGCTTTTCCAGCGCGTCGATTGCCGCCCCCAGGTCGTCGGCCTCGCTCGGTCGCTCGGTGTCGCGCTCAAACACGATCTGGTAGACGCGCGTGGCGTCCTGGATGAATTCGCTGGCGTTGGCCGTCACCAGCGGCTCGTCCAGCAGGCGGGGCAGGTAGCCCTGGTCCTTGACGAATCCGATGTCCAGGCCGGCGCTTCGGTTGTAGTAGTACAGGTCGGTCAGCAGCTCGCGCATGGGCGCGGCTATCTCGTTGATGCCCGTTCCCCTGGCGGCCGCCGCCTCGCCGCCAATGGCCGTCAGCACGTCGGTGATCTGCGCAAGCTGGTCGTCGCTGAGCAGCTTGCCGTTGGCCGTCGTGCTGATGTTGGACAGGCGCGTCATGAAGCGGCGCGATTCGCGCTCGACCGCTTCGGCAAACGTGCCGCCCTCGGCTGTCTTGCGGCCGCTGCCGGGGTCGGTGGCAATGCGCTCGGTCACTGCGCGAATCGCAGAGGCTGCCGCTGCATTGCCGCGCCGGCCGTAGTAGCGCTCCATGCTCAGTAGCACGCCCCGGTTTGTCTCGACCAGCGCCCGCACGGCATCGCCCATGCGTTTGAGCAGGGGGCGGTCGTCGTTGGGTCGATTCTTGAGCTTTTCCAGCTCGCGCGCCCTGGCTTGGAAGGCTTCCTTTTCAGCGCGCCACATGCGTTGCAGCAGCGGCGTCTGTGCGCCCGTGATCTGCTGGTCGTAGTAGCGCGTGGGGTCGGACAGGCGAACACTGCCCGGCATGCCGGCCGTCGTCGCGCCTTGCGGGTTGAGCAGCGCCTGCTCGCGGATGGCGTCAAACAACAGGTCGTAGGCGCGGAAGATGTTGAAGCGATCGGCGTCCTTGGGAAACGTCTTGGCCAGGCGCAGCTCAGCATCGCTTTGGTAGGCGTAGTCGCCCTTGCCGATGAATTCAGTAGAGCCGCCGGCCGCCTCGACCTTGTGCGCAACGTAGGCTTCAAACGATCGCGCCAGCATTTCCGTGGGCTTGCGCCAGTAGTCGGGATCGCTGCCCACCTGGTTAGCAAAGCTGCCAGCGTTCTCGTAGAACTGGCTGCGGCCGGTGCGGCTCTTGGATGCGCCAGACTTGATCGCCTCCAGCTGCGCCTTGAGCTGGGTCGCGTCGACCCCGCGCAGGGCGGCCGCTTCGATGCGGCGCTCCAGGTCCATGATCTTGGTCGCCTGCTCGGCCTGGTCAAAGAATAAGGAGTTGAGCAGCAGCCGGAACGAGTCGCGCACGTTCTCGGGAAACATGGCGCTCAGCGCTTCGCCCTTGCGCACGTAGCCCGACAGGCTTTCAATCAAGCCCTGCTGGCTGCTGAGCAGGTAGTAGTCCAGCGCGTGGCCCCACTCATGGGCAAATGAGTTGGATCGTCCGGGCATGGCAATGGTGGGCGTGTTGGAGGTGACGCCTTCGGTCGACTTGCCGCCGGAGCCCTGCGGGAAGTACGCGCCCAGGAAGCCGCCCTTGCGTTGCAGGATCAGGCCCAGGGTGCCGTTCAAGCCAATGGCCGTCTGCGGCAAATCCAGCACATGCGTCATGAGCTGAAGGCCGCGATAGGCGTCCAGCAGCTGGTCGATCGATTCGCGCACGTTGGCGCGATCGGACTTGCTTACCGCCGACAGGCCGTAGGTGCGTTGGAGTCCCTTGGACAGGATTTCAAACTGACGGGCCGGCGGCAGCAGCTCGGCCTCGGCCGGGTCGTAGCCTAGCTCGACGAACGCGTCCCGGTAGATGCTTTGCCGGTCGGTGAACGAGGCTTTTTCAAAGACGGTGCCGGAGCTTGCGCCTTTGAATCGCTGGCTTTTCTCGGAGCCATCGTTTTGGCCGCCGCTCTGACGGCCCGGCGCACTTGCTCGGGCGTCATCCCGCTCAGGTCGACCGGCTCGCTCATTTACCGCACCGGCCGCGGATTGATCGCGGGCCCCTGCCTGCTCCTGGCGCGGCGCTGGTCCCCGATCTTGTCCATTGAAAAGTTGCTGCTGATTCGGTTGGCCAGCTGCATCAGCATCGGCTCCTTCATCTGCTTGCCCACCTGGCGCAGCGCCTTCTCCATCGATGGCAAGTCCACTTTGGGCGGTGTCGGTGTCTGCATCATTGGCTCCTGCAATGTCATCATAGGCCGCTGCCACCGCCTCGACAACCTCGGGGTCGGTGATGCCGTTGTCGGCCAGGTACTCAGCGGCAGCCTTCTTGCGCGGCGTCGTCTTTTTGGCCGGCGCTGCGGCGCGCGGCAGGCCCAGCTCCTTGGCTGCCTGGAGCAGCTCCTGGAGCGTCATGAACGTCATGCTCTTGCCCGACGTGTTTTGCGCATGGATGGTTGTGGCGCGGTCCAGCAGCGCGGTAATGTCGTTGCGCTTGAGCCCGGCGTCGGCCAGCGCCGCGCGCAGGTTGGTCTTGAAGGCCATGTCAGCGCGCGAGCTGTACGCGCCGCGCGTGTGCCGCGACGATTGGCCGTAGGCCAGGCCGATCACGTTGGGGCCGCTGGCGCTGGCAGGCGCGGCCAAGGCCGGGGTGCCGCCGACGATGGGCGCAAAGAACGAGGCGCGCGTCTTGAAGTCCTCGCGCAGCGGCATGACCACTTGCTGCACCTTGCCGTCGGGCGACGTGGCCAGCAGCGCCCCTTTGCCATCGGCTTGCAGGCTTAGGTTGAACGTGTCGTAGCCTAGCTTGCGGAACATGTCAGCCATGTCCACGATGTAGCCAGGATTGAAGAACGCGCCCTCGCCATCGATTTGAATGGCGACGGGCGGCGGCAACTTCATGTTGAAGTAGCTGCCAGCCTTGGCGATGCCGCGCGCCTTGGCGGCGAACTCGGCGGCATTGAACGACACGGCGCGCGTGCGGTCCTCGCTTTCCTTGGGGATCACGCGATCGACGTCCGGGAAAATGCCGTCGATCGGACGGTTTTGATTGGCGGGGTCGACGGCCCAGGTGCCATCGGCTGCCACGATCACGTCGCCGCTTTGCTTTACGCTGTCCGGGCGCGCCGGAATGTTGCCGCTGACGCCGGCCTGGTTGATGACCACCAGCCGATGGCCGTCAGTGGCCATGATGCGGTCGCCGGCCTCGTCGAGCTTGACTCCCTTGAGGTAGAAGCGGACGTCGTTTTTGGGGACGATGGAAAACAGGGCCTTGAGCGTGCCTTGCCACCCCTTGGCCGCTGGCGCGCTCTTTTCGATCGGCCGTGGCGTGACGCCGCTGACTGCGTTCATCACCTCAACCGCCAGGCCGTCGGCCTTGCCGGCCGGCACTTTGGCGTCCAGCTCGCCCTCCAGGAACAAGCGAGCCGCCTCGGCGTAGTCGGCATTGGCCTGGTCGTTCATCGCCTTGGCGACGTCTTTGCCGTCTTTGCCCGTGCCAGCGGCGTAGCTGGGACTGGAGAAGATGCCGGCGCGTAACGCGGTCAGGAACTTCTGCACGCCAGGGCGCATGTCGCCGGCCGGGGCCGCCGCTTGCTTGATCTTGGCCGGATCGACCTTGAACGCGCGGTAGGCCACGTCGGCCCACGGCTGGCCGCTAATGTCCAGGCTGCCATTGAGGATGGCCGCCTTGATGGTGGCGTCGTTTTTCGGCAGATCGCCGAACTGCTCACGGTACTGCGTGGCCACCTTGTCGAAGGCAAAGTCTTTCTCGGCCTCAGACACTTTTGCAGTGGTGCCGTCCAGCATCTGGCCTGCCTGCTCCTGCCCGCTTTCTTGCAACGCGCGACGGTAGACGCGAACAATTTCAGCCAGGTCGGGCGTGCGCCCGTCGGCTTTGAAGTCGATCGCCGCCACTCGCCTGGCCAGGTCGCGCAGCAGGATGGGCACGCCGTCGGGCAGGCCGGTCATGTCGACGTCATCGGCGGGAGGTGGTGCAGGGGCGGGCGCGGGTGCGAAGGGCGGGGCTGCCGGTGCTGGTGCTGGATTAGGGGCGGGCGCGCGATCCGCAGGGGCAGCCGGCGCGGCAACAGGTGCCGGCGCATCCGCAGGCGCAGGCTTTTGGGTCAGAGCGCGCGCCAGGATCTCAAGCCCCTGCTCGCGCGTGTTGCCACCGTTTTTGCGGTTGTTCAGCTGGGACAGCAGATTCCAGCCGGCGGCCGTCGACTTGCCATCGGGGCCGACAAAACCGTTGGCCGCCAGGATGTTGCGCAGATCGCTGGGCGGCAGTGGCTTTTGGTCGCCGTCGACGATGGCGTTAATTACGTCCACGGGCTCGGGCAGCGTGGTGGCGGCGGGAGCGGGAGCGGTGGCAACGGCCGGCGCTACTGCCGGCGGCTCCGCAGGCCCAGCGGCCGTCGGCGCTGCACTCACCCCCAGCCGCTCCAGCACCAACTGCTGAATCCGCTGATCCATCTCAGGGTAAAGCCCGCTGGCCCGGCCCGCAGCGCCCATCACAAAGCCAGCGGCGTGCATGAGTTCGCCACGCTTGGCCAGCATCGTTGCCTTCTCAATGTCGCCAGGCGTTGCCGTTTCAAACCCTTCCTGAACCAGCGCCTGCCCGTACTGTTGCAGGATGTTCTTGCGCTCTTGCTCTAGGCGGGCGCGTGCCTCTTCCCTAGGCAACTGGCCGGCCAGATTTGCGCGGCTAAGTTGCAGGCTCAATTCCTCGTATTGCTTGGTAGCCTGTTGTAGCGGCGAAACTGGCGCGGCCGGCGCATCAGCGGCAGGCTCGGATGGCGGCGGCTTCTGCGACAACATGCCGGCCAGCGACGTCGCATCGAACCCAGGGCCGGCCTGGACGGTCACGCCAGGCGCGCCGATCGTGGCCGCTGGCCTGGACTGGCCAGCGCCGGCAATCAAGTCGTCCAGCAGGCTGTCAGGGGCGGCGACCGCAGGCTGCGGCTCGGCCCTGGCGGCCAGAGTCGACGGCGGCAGCTCGTCGGTGGCGCGGCGCAGATCGCGGTCGCGCTGGCGGTTCATGCCGGCGCGTACGTTGCTGACTACGACAGGGCCGCCCCCCATCAGCGCCGTCTGGCCCAGCGTGACCTTGAGTGTCTCGCCGGCCTGCTCCAGGTATTTCGCCAGTCCAGCCTCGGGCTCCAGCGCCCACGGGCCGTACTTGTCGCCCAGGAACTGAACAAGCGTCGTGAGCTGCTCGCCTGGGATTTCCTTGACAATCTGGCGCGCCAGCAGCGGGGCCAGCTGCTCGACGGGCACGGCGTTGGCCAGGCCCTTGAAAATCTTGATTTGCTCGGGGAAGCCAAAGCGCTCGCCCAGCACTTCGCCGCCGGCCATGATGCCCGCGCGCACGGCGGCCAGCTCGCCAGGCAGGCCGCGCGAACGGCCCTGGCTGTACTCCTGCGCCGCTGACTGCGTGAACAGGGTCGACATGGCCGGGCCGCCGCCAAAGCCCACCAGCAAGGTGGGGCTGGACTGGACGATGCTGTTGATGACGTCGAACGCCAGGCGCTCGTTGCCGCCGGCCGGGCGCAAGCCGCCGGCCACGTTGCGACCCAGGGCGGCCGTATCGCCGGCCGTCTGCGCCACGCCGTCCGCGCCCACCAGGTCCGCACCGGCTTGCACCAGGCCGGGGACCACCTGGCCCAGGCCGGCCATGCCTGCGATGACGCCGCGACCCACCGGGTTGGTGACGCTGCGGCGCAGATCGCCAACCATCTGGTCGGCCTTGGGCGTCGGGGCGATGGTGGGGCCAGGCACGCGCATCAGGCCAGGTGTCGCTTCAATTAGCGAGCGCGCCACTGTGCCGCGCAGGCCGGGCGCATTGACAATTTGCAGGCGCTGTTGGGGGTTGGCGCGCAGCATCTCGCCGCGCAGGGCGTCGGCAAAAGCCGGATCGACGCCCATCGGCATGGGGGCCGGCGGCGGCAGCTCGCCCAGCACGCTGGTCGGCCGGGGCTGGCTGACGCTGGTGATGTAGGCAAACAGATCGGCACCCATCGGGTCGGTGGTCGCGCCTTCGGGCAGAACAGTCCGGGGTGCCGTCCCACCACCCAGGCCCGATTTTCCAGCAGCCGCAGGAGGGGTCAACGCCTGACCCTGGGACGGAGCTGCTGAAGTTTGAATGAGGTCGTCCAGCAGGCCATCGCCTCGCATGGACGGTGCCGGCGCTTGCGGTGCGCGCGGCTGTTGCGAGCCGATCAGGTCGTCAAGCAGGTTGTCATTGGGCATTGATGGCGGCCTCAATTTGCTGGCGGGTGTAGCCGGTGCGACGGCCGATTTCGGCGTACACCTTGTCGGCGGGGACGTTGTTGGCCAGCGCCTTGCGCACGCTGGCCGTTACGCTGTCGGGGACCACAACGCGAGCGCCCAGAACGCCGGGCTTGACCTGCGATGCGCTGCCAAAGAACTCGCGGAAGGCGCGGTCGGTGGCCGTCGACAGGTTGCGGAACTCCGGCGAGTTGGGGTCTGCAAAATACTGCGAGGCGTTGTTGCGGATCATGTCGCGCGCGGCCACCGGAATGGCCGTTCCTATCGCCGTCGCTTTGGTTTCCAGCATGCCGTTGACGGTCTTGATTTCGGACGTCTTGAATCGCTCGGTTTTGGGTGCGCCGGCCCCGCCGGCTCGCGTGCCGCTCGCACGCGGCTGGCCTTCGACTGCCTCGCCGCCCAGCGTGCCAGGCTGCTGCAAGCTGCCGCTGCCAACGGTCGCGCGCCCGCGCAGGATGTACTGGCCTTGCTCGTTGGGCGCGATGCCCAGGGCTTTGCCTTGGGCCGGCGTCACGATCACGTCCTGGTTGTTTCCGGCGACCACAGGGCGGTTGTCGTTCTGGTAGCGCGTGCGGTAGTTGGCACCGCCTTGCTGCATCTGCTCACGCTGTAGAGAATTCGCGTTGATCGAATCCTGCTTGCGCTGCTCTTCAGCGGCGTCACGCGCAGAAATTGAGTCCTGGCGGCCGGTTGTCAGTGCGGTTTGCGTGTTGGGGTTCAGGCCGACATACGGCGCGAACGCCAGGGCGCTGTCAGGCGCGGCGCTGGCTGCCCGCGTGGCGTAGCCGCTCATGCCAGCGGCCTTCATTACGTCGTCGAGCTTGAGGCCGCGAATGGCCGCCTCCTGGATCACGTTGGCCATCTTGTCCTGCGCGGTCGCCCCCGACAGGATGGCCGACGCGATTGGGCCGCCGACGTTGCCTTGCGTGGTCAGCAGACTGCCGTAGTCCACGGGCGCTGCCGGCTGGAAATTGGGGTTGGCGCGAAACGGATCGTCTTGCAGCACGCCGCCGCCTAGGAACAGCTCGGCGATGGCCGACGCCGGCAAAGTCATGGCGTTGTTGATGTCACGCTGGCCTCGCGTTTGCTCGCTGCGGTAGTTGGCCAAGCCGTCGGCGGCGCGCGCCTGCGCCATGTTCTCGACGGCCGCCGATTGCTGCTGGGACGGCGCGCTGGCGCCACCGCCAAACAGCGCGGCGGCGAGCCCCTCCATGCCCTGGCCAATGCCCTGGTCACGGTAGGCGTAAAACGGGTTGGCTTTGGTTGCCATGTCAGTCCCTCACGGAGTAGCCGCCCAGCCGCAGGCCCAGGCCGGCGGGGGCGGGTGCATTAATGCCTTCGCCGCCGCCCGCGCGCAGCCCCATGGGCGAGCTGGCGGGGATGTTCAGGGCATAGGGGTTGGTGGGCGTTTGCTGGTTGAGCGCGCCGACGCCCAGGTTAGACAGGCCGACAAACAGGTCGCCCATGATTGATCTTTGTGCCTGGGGCACTTGCGGCTGATACAGCTTGCCGCTGGCGGCCTCGACTTCGTTGCGGGACACGCCCTGCGAGCCCTGCGCAAAGTTGCGCAGCAGGCCGGCCAGCTGGTCGTTGCCGGTCATGCCGTAGGTCTTGTCTTCCATGGTCTTGCCAAACGCCTGCACGCCGGCCAGGGCCTGCGCCTCGGCCGACGAGCGCCCGGCCTGTTCAGCCAGCATGGCGGCTTCCTTGTCAGCGGTCACGCCGCTGGCCGCCGGCACGATGCTGGCCGGGGTGGGCCGCGACAGCAGCGACTGAAAAGCGCTGGCAATGCTGGCGGCCTTGCCGGCAATGTCGCCCTCGACGTTGCCGAACATGCCCAGCGAGTTGGCAAAGGCATCGCCAGCGGCCTGCGCGTACATCTGCTGGCGCTGAATTTCTGCGGCGCGCAACGCGGCCTGCTTTTCCAGCACCTGGCGCTGAAACGCGATCTGCTCGCGCAGCTGCTGCGTCTGCTGGCCGTACATGGCCCGCTGGCCTCGGCCGTCGACCATCGCGTTGATGGCGTTGCCGATAGAGCCGATGGCCGCGTAGCCGCCGGGTGTGTTCATCGATTGCGCAAAGGTGGCCATGCCCGCTCCTTAAGACACGACACGGCCAGCGCCGCTGGTGCCGTAGAGAGTGACGCCGGAGCCTGCGGCTGCTGCGCTGCCTGCCGGGTTGTTGGGCACGCTTGCCGCCATGTTGGCGATCAGCTGCCCCAGCCCCTGGTACTGCGGGGCCACGCTCAGGCCCTGCGCCTGCGCCTGCGCCATCGTGCGGATCGTGCCGGGGTCGGCCAGGCTGGCGTTCGATTCGATCAGCTTGCTGCGCGCCTGCTCGACGGACGCTCGCGCGTTGGCGGCGTAGGAGCCAGCGGTGTCCTGAATCTGGAGCTTGCTGCGATCGTATTGCTGCTGGAGCTTGGCCAGCTGATCGGCGCGCAAGGACGATTGCAGGTTGCCGGTGCGAGACAGCTGCGCGACCAGGTTGCGCTGCTGATCCTGAAACTGCTGGTCCAGCTGCGGCAGGGCGTAGTCCAGATACGACTTGGACCGCTGGTTGTAGAAGTTGTCGTCGAATTGGCCAAACAGGGAAGAGATTTCGCCCTGGCCGGCGGCGATGTTTTGTTGCCGGCGCTCTTCGGCGGCGCGCTGGGCCGCGGCCTCAGCCTCGGCCTGCGCGATGCGCCGCTCTTCGGCCTCGCGGGCCGCCTGGGCCTGCTGGCTGGCTGCGTCCGATGCGGCGTTACGCGTGCGCCGGCTTTCGTTGGCGGTTACTGCGGTCGCCGCAATGATGGCTGCGGGGATGTTGCACATGGCTGTCCTCGTTGCGACACGAAATTAATCGCGTCCTGGCGAGGGACATCCAATACGCCGGGTTTGCACATCCAGAAGGGTCTGAACGGCAGGCCGCTGACTCCGAACGGCTGGGGCTCGCCGACTGTGAACCCCAGCCATCCCAGCCACTGCTGAGCCTTGATGTTTCGATTGTCGACGAAATTGAGCAGTGTGTCATGCTGCTCAAAGAAACTCATGACGCGCTCGCGCGCGCCTCGCACGACAACGCGCGGGTGGCGCTCCAAGTCGTCGCTGGCCAGCATCCACACAACGCCCGTCAGGGGGTCGGGCGGCATGGCGGCGCAGCCGGCCAGCAGGATCACGCGATCGCCCGCTAGCGCGGCGTAGGTCTTCCAAGAGTGGCGAATGCCGCCTACCAGGGCGTCCAGTGGCGCAAGGCCGTCGGCAGCTTGCAGCTCGTCCAGGTCGGCCTGGCGCAAACAGGCGGCCAGCTGGCTCGCATGGTCGGCGGTGGCCGGGACGATCTGCACGGCCATCAGCCCGCGTCCCCCAGGTCGTAGTGCAGCACCAGGGAGCCCACTTTTGCGTAGCCCTCGTTTTGGCTGGTCAGCTTGATGGCCAAGTGCGTCGTGCGCATGGGGAACGCGGCGGCGTCCTTGCCGAACGTGGTTTCGTCCACGTAAGCGACGGTCATGAGCGCGGCCTGATCGTTGGGGTTGGGCGCGACTTCGACCTTCCACACGCCTTCGCTGGCCATGTCCAAGGCGGTGAACGTCTTGGTGGTCGCCGGCTTTTGCGCGTCGACGTAGGGCACGAACGCGACGACGGGGGTGTCGTCGTAGGTGGTGCCGTCAAGCCCACCCAGCAGGTACAGCTTGCCGTCGCCCCCTCGGCAATAGAGCCGGCGGCCGATGATGGCCCAATCGGTGACGGCAAAGCCGGGCTCGTACAGACTCCAGGCCGATACGCGCGAGCCGGGGAAGTAGGAGAACACGTAGACCTTGCTGCCGACGGCCAGCATGTAGCGCCCGTCGCGCGGCTCCAGGACGGCGCGGCTCTCGCGCACGGCCAGGCGGTCGGCGTTGATGTCCGACAGCACCAGCGTGTCGATCGGGTTGCCGATGTCGGTGGCAAAGGCGGCGTTGGACGAATCCCTGGCGCGCAGCGAGCGAATGCCCGATTCGGACAGGTAGAACACGTCGGAGTCGCCAATCTCCTGCACTGACAGCGGCGCGATCGCGCCCGTGTTGTTCAAGACCTGGAGCTGCTGGTTGCCCGACGCGGCCACGTCCACGAACCAGATTTGAACCGTGCGCTCGGAAAACACTGCCAGGTTTTGCTGGTAGTTGGCGATCGACGTCAGGCGCTCGGAGCCTTCGGCGTTGGTGGCCAGATTAATAAAGCCTGCCTCCTTAGCCACTTCGTTGGCCTCCAGCGGCTGCTCAATGCCGGAGAAATGCACCAGCGAGCCGGCCGTCGTGTAGACCTTGCTCTTGGCCGGCTTGCTGTACTCGCCTGGCAGGTAGGTTTCGCTGCCAGCGGGCGACGTGACCAGGTTGACGCCGCCAGCCAAGGCCACGCTGGCCACGTCGGTGGTGACGTTGCCTGCCTTGGTGATAGCCAGTGTCTTGCCATTGTTGGCCGCTCCGGCTTCTTGAATGATGACGTTGACCTTGTTGCCCACGGCCAGCGCCCGGTACTCGGGGGCCGATTGGTATTCGTTGATGGCTGCTGCGATGGCGGCGGCAGTCGTGGCGTTGTTGCCGGTGTGGGCGATGGCCGACCCGATGATGTTCACGCCGTCCACCGTCAGGGCCGTGACGGCGTTGTCGATGCCGCCGGCCAGGCTGCCCACGCCGCTGACAGAAAAACTGCCAGTAGTGCTGACTGTGAGGGCAAGGCCGTTGAAAGTCGTTCCAGGGGTGACGGCCGCAATGGTCACGGTCGAGCCGCTGGCCACAGCCGTGAAGTCAGGGTTGCCGACGAAACTGTTGATGCCGGCGGCGATCGCGGCGGCCGTCGAGCTGTTGCTGCCGTTGTGCTGCACCGGCTGCGTCAAGATGGCCAGGGTGCCGGCGCGAATGGACGTGATGCGGTCGCTGGACGAGTTGATGCCGCCCGTAACGGTAAAGCTGGTCGTCGCGCTGACGCCGCCCGTGGTGCCGCCCGTGATGGTGAATGACGCGCGGGCCCGCGCCTCGGTGAACTCGGCGTGCCGCGTGCCGTTGTAGAAGTGAAAGACGCTGCCGTCGTCGTACTGCGCGATCACGTAGGGCTTGCCGGAAAACGCGCTGACCTGGATCACCTTGGCCATCGCCGCGCCGCTGGGGTGGGTTAGCTGCTGGTACACCAGGTTGGCCGGCGCGTTGGCCGGGAACGTGACGCTGGCCGGCGCGACGGAGCCAAAGGTGTACAGCACGCCGCCGACGGCGGCCAGGCCAAACGTGCTGGCCGGCAAATCGACCAGGGGCACAAACGCCAGGCGCTTTTCAATCTCGCCGCCCCGGTTGATGTGGCCGTTGACCAGGCTCAGCAGCGAGCCGGGCACCGACAGCACCGGCATGCGGCGCGTGTCCATGCCAGCGCGGAAGTCTTCGATGGCGAAATAGGGCATAGCTCAAGCCTTTTGGACGGCGATGATCTTGGGGCCGCGCGGGTACGTGGCCGGCGCACTGGCGGCCATGGAGAACGTCGCGCCCTTTTGGGCTCGCCCCTTGAGCTTGGCGTAGTGCCTCTCAGCCATCTGGAGCTTGAGGCTCGCGTCCGACGACTTCTCGCGCGCCAGGATTTCGGCGGCCGAATACAGCACCAGCAACGTGTCGTCCAGGTCGGCGCGGTCGCTCTCGGCCACCAGGGGGCGCAGGCTGCGGATGCCGTGGACGCGCACGATGTTGGCCGACTGCGCCAGCGAGCCGTCTTGCGAGGGGATCGGCCACAGCTCAATCTGGTCGTCCTCGGCCTCGGACCAACGCTCGACGGGGAAGGCGCGAATGTCGCGGTCAGAGTCGTGCTGGTCCAGCTGCTCGCGGCCAATGCCGTAGGTCACAGGCACCCAACGGTCGCCGTACTTGAACTCCACTTTTTCAATCTTCTCCCAGGTCAGATCGGCCGGGATGTCGTAGTAGCGCTGGCCGGCCTGGATTTCGATGTCGCGCTGCACGCGCAGGAAGCTCCAGTTGTAGTCCTCCCACAGCCGGCGCTGCTGGCGCTGGAGAACCTTGACCAGGACATCGCGCATGGCGACTCCCAGGCTGACCTGCAACGCATGCCCGGCCTCTGCGCGCACATCGTCGATCAGCTGTCCCAGGGTTGCGTTGCGGGCCATGTCTTCTCCTTACTCGGCGTCGGCCACTTCGGCGGCGGTCATTTCTTGGGCAGCGCTGGCCTTGGCCTTGCGCTTGGTAGCGGCGACCGTCTTGCTGATGACGAACTCGTCGCTGATGCCGGCGTCGTCCAGCGTCTTGGGAAGCGCGCCGGCTGCGCCAAAGGTGTCGCGCACGACGTTTTCAGGGGCCTTGTACAGCGAGCCCAGGCGCGAGCGCTCGTCGGCACTGTCAACGGATTCGTCGGCGATCACTTCGATGTTGCGCACGGCGTCTTCGCCATGGATCACGCGCAAGATGGCCAGCTCGGGCACGGTCACGCGTTCCTTGAGGACGGTCATGCCGGCTTCACCGCCAATGGCTACGGTGCAGTTGCAAATTTGCATTGAGGTTCTCCTGGTAGGTTGCTAGTCAAGCAAAGGGGCCGCCGCTCAAGTTGAGCGACAGCCCCCTTGCATTCACCTGGTTAGGCGAATTGGTAGACGCCGTGGCAGTTCAGCTGCTGAGCTGCCAGAACGCCGGTCGTGGTCATAGCGCGGTACATCACGTACTGGTTGTGAGGACGGGCGGGCGAGTGCCGCTTCATCTTCTCGTTTTCCATGTAGTACATGCACAGCTTGGACGTGTCCAGGATGTAGCAGCGCTTGCTGTAGTCGGTCGTGCCGCCCAGGGTGGTGCCGATGTCGTCCATCGTCGGGTCGTACTTGAACACGAGGCCGCCAAAGGTCACGTCGCCGTGCTTGATGTCCTGGTTGCGGGCGTAACCCTGCTGGGTGTAGTAGCCGCGAGCGCGCAGCTCCTTGTTCAGGCGATCCATAAAGTCGGAGCCGCACAGCGCAACGTCAGGCTTGCCGCCAAAACGCTGGAGCTGACGGAATTCCTTGTTCAGGGTGTCGATCAGCTCGTCGCCCGTGGACGTGGTGGTGATCGACAGGTTCACGCGGTTGCGCCACCAGGCGTTGGCCGTCGCGTTCTGGTCGATGCCGCCGCACGACTGGCCGATAGCGCCGGGGGTGTCCTTGATGAAAGCGCGGATGCCGGCCAGCGCGTTCGCGTCAGCGGTACCGTCGCCCCACAGGAACGTGTTCAGGCCGCGAGCGTAGCCCTCGGCCATGTCCTCCAGCTTGTCCTCCAGCAGGTTGGCCAAAGCGCTTTCCTCGCGGCCACGGTTGGCCTTGATGCTGTCGCCAGTGGCAGAGTCCACAACGGTGATGCCATCGCGCTTGAGTTCAGTCAGCGTCACGCCGATGCCGATGTGATGCTCCTTCCAGGTGAAGTTAGCGCGCTTGATCTTCGCCGGGTTGACGTAGTTCACCGTGTCGTTGTGGGTGTAGCCGCCCAGGGTCGAGTCGTACTGACCCTTGACAGCGACCGACACAGCGCCTTTGCCGCCGGGGAAGGTCTTGGCCTTGCCGTCCATGGCGGCCAGCAGCGGCTTGTCCTGGATGGTGGACGAGAAAACGCTGCCCTTTTCGATGTAGTAGTCGAGCGCGGCGTTGGCGATGTTGTCGATTTCGGCTTGAGTAAATGCCATTTGAAAATCTCCGATTCAGTTGCGAATCGGCTCAGGCCCCCGCCGATGCCCGACGGATCACGTCCAGCAGGCTTTTCGGTTCAGGAGCGGCAGAGCCGTTAGTCTTGCCCCCGACCGCTGTACGCATTGGCGTCTTGTCCCCTCGCACGCGAAGCAGCGTCTGAGTCACGGTGTCGTATGCGTCTTTCGACAACTTCACCGCCTCTTCCGCAGACTTAGGCATGCCATGGGCCGCAACATGAGCGCGCACACGGTCTTTCACCAATTCAGCCTTCAAGTCAAAGTCTGGGTCGACGGCCTTGGTAGCCGTTTCCCACGCCGTCACTGCGCCGGCCATCGCCTGGACCTGGGAGCGCTGGTCTTGCTGACTGCGCTTGTCCAGTTCTGACTTGGCCTTAGCCGCTTCGCGTTGCGCCGCCAACTGCTGCTGGTACAGCTGCTGCGCGGTGTCCCGGTCGATGTAGCCGTTGTCGACTTTTTCTTCCAGTTCCGCTGGCAGCTTCATGCCCGCAGCCGTCGCCAGCTGTTCGACCTTTTGGCTCAGGGCTTCATAAGCCTTGGCCGGGTCGCCCACTTTCATCTGAGCCATCATCGCCAGGCCCTCTGCCACCTCTTCAGGCGTCAGCTGGTTGGCATCCATGAAGGCTTGAATCTCGCGGTATTGCTTCGCGTCAGCCTCGTACTCAGCCATCTGGGCCTTGTACGTGTTCTTTTCCTTCACAAGCTCGCGAAAACGCGGGTGCTTGTTGAAGGGCAGCTTGGAGTAGTCTTCAGGCTGGTTGCCTTCAGGCTGCTCCGAAACGGTTTGTTGACTCTGATCTTCGGTTGGCGATTCCGATGCGCCGTCGTCGCCCTGGTCGTCAGCGGATTGCTCCACAACGCTTTGGACGACAGACAGGAGGCTGTCTTCTGTTTCGCCTGGCTTGCTTGCGGCTTCGGTTGCTTGCGCGCCCTGGTCCTCAAGCTCCGGGGACGAACCGGATTGCTCTTCAACTTGCATACGTCACCTTTGCGTTTGGTTTTCCTGTATGAATTTTGTCTGAAAAAGCGCGACCGGACAACAAGCCGGGCGTGCGAATTCACATAAGCATGGGAGCGGGCCCGCTTGGGCCGACCCCTGGCGCGCCGGCCATCGGCGCATTCAGGGCCCCAGCAGCGCCTTGGGTGGCCCCGGCGGCGGCGTTGGCGTCGGTCATGCCGTTCATGGCCACGATGGACTGCGAGCCCTCGGCCAGCGCTGCATCCAGGTCCAGCTTGTCGTCCATGCGCTTCAAGACTTCCTTGGCCAGCCACTTGGGATCGATGCCAGGGATTTGGATGATGTAAGGCAGCACGCGCTCAATGTTGCGCAGCTCTGCGGCCTGGTTGGGCTTGCCAGTCGAACCAGCCTCAATCTCCAGCATCACCTCGTCGGCGATTTCCTGGGCAGTCAGCTCCGGCCAGGCAGCGCCCGGTCCCGCGATCATGCGCACCTGGTCGGCGCTCATTTCCTGGAACAAGATTGCACCGGCCGCGCGCGCGACCTCAGACATGAACGAATCCAGCTCGTCGACCTGAGCCCCCAGGGCCGACATGCGGGCGCTTTCAGCCACGCTGGTTTCGGTGGCCGTCGCGCCCCCCGTGCCGCCAAAGTTGGCTTCTTGCGCGCCGACGGCCAGCTGCACATCGTCGAACACGGTGCCCACCTCGTACAGGTTGGGGTCGATGCCGGTCGTCTTGATCGGAATGACAACATCCTCAGACTTCTGGCCGGCTTGCAGCCCCTGGACAGTGATGACGTCATGGGCGTTGCGCGCGGCCAGCTTGGCCTTGTCTTCATCTTCCAGCGCGCCGGCCGGCGTCAGGTAGCCGGGCCGGTTGGCCTTGCGATGCTCGCGCAAGCCCTCGCGCGCCCGGTTGTACTCGCTGACCATCGACCGGATCAGGTGGACGTCCGACGGCGGGTAAATCTCCTTGTCATGCTCAACCTCGTTGACCACCAAGGCAAACACGGGCCAGAAAGTTTCCAGCTTGAGCTGCGGCTCGGCCGGCTCGACCAGGAAGTCGGAGTAACCCTCGGCCATGGTGTACACCAGGCCGCTGGGCTTGTCGTACAGCTCGTATACGCACACCATACCCTCGTCGGTGGTCTTGCGCGTCGTGCCGTCGGCGCTGACCAGGCCGGCGCGCGAGCTGTCATGCGATCGGCCCTTGACCTTGTAGCCTGTAAAGCAGCCCTTGACGTCCTTGCCGTAGATTTCCTGGACCTCCTCGGCGGTGAAAAACATCTGATGCGCGATCCAGCGCGCGCCAATGAAGCCGCGCAGCTGCTTGCAGCGCGGGTCCACGATGATCGACGTCGAATCGGGGAAGTCGAACATCAAGCCCTCGCGCACGATCACCTGGGGCTCTTGTCCCAGCGCCTTGAGCGACAACGCCAGTTCCTCCGATTGCGCCGACGTGTCGTTGAACTCGCCCTCAGCGGCTTCTTCAGCCAGGCGCTTCAAGTGGTCCAGGCGCACCTGGATGTCGTTCATGCGGGCGCTGATTTCGGGCCGGCGCTGCATTTCGCGCTGAAACCCCAGCTTCACGTAGCCCACGCCTGTGGTGAGCATGCGCCGCACCAGCGCCTTCATCTGGCTCTTGAACGTCGGCTGCGACTCCGACATGAAGTAGCTGAAAAGCAGCTCCAGCGTCTTGGCCACCTTGTCCAGGCGGGCGCTGTCGGCCTGCACTTGCTCGTATTCCTCCAGGACCATGGCCACCGCCTCGGGCACGGGCATCATGGCCTGCTGGGCCGCCTGGCGGGCCGCACGAGCGTCGGCCAGCATAGCCGGCGAGCCATCCCACAGGCGGTACATCATGCGCTCGCGGCGCTTGGCCACGCAGCGCGGGTTCTTGGCGTACAGGGCCGCTGTGCGCTGCTGGACGTGGCGCTGCGCGAGGTTGACGACATAGCGCGTGTCGTTCCACTCGTCCGGGTCAAAGCCGTGCAGCACCAGGTCCATGTCCTTTTTCATGCGCTCAAAGGCCGCCTTGTGGTCAGCGCGGGCTGACTCGACGCGAGCCAGCAGCTCCGCGACCAGGTTCTTGCGGGCAGCGATCGGCTCCTGGTCCTCTTTGGATTCGGCCTCGCCCATGGTGGAAACGATGATCTTCATTTGTTCTTCCATTACCAACCCCTCATGGCTGCTGCCAGCCGTTGTTGCTTTTCACGATGGGCCGCGCTGGCCTTGAGCCAGCCCAGCGTTCCATATTTCGGGCCACTGTCCATCGGCTTGGTGCGCGACGGCGTTGCCATGCGATCGACCGCCCGCCCCAGCCAGGCCAGCGCGTCCACAAAGTCGTCGTGCCGGGCGTTGGGAAACTTGAGCAGCTCGTCGCGCGCCTCCATGACCCAGGGCGCGTGCTTGGGAAACTTGACCTTTTTCATGGACATGCGGCCCATGATCGACTGCGCACGCTGCACCTTGTTGCCGATCGGCGTGACCTCTTCCACGGTGAAGTAGGTGCGCTCTTCCTGCATGCGCTTGCGCAAAAACGGGCCGATGGCTTTGCTGATGTGGCCCTTCTCGGCAAACCACAGCAGGGGCCTCCACTGCTTGGCCAGGCGCAGCATCGCCTCGACTTGCTTGTCAGCGCCGGCCTTTTCCCACCACACGTCCAAGATGTACAGGTCGCCGTATTGATCGACGCCGCCGACGATCATCACGGTGGCGTCGTTGCGCGTCTTGTCTTCGCCGATGGCGTGATCGCTGGCGGCGTAGATGCGCAGATCGGGCGGCAGCTGGCTCTTTTCGTAGCTCATGAGCCAGTCAGCGCGAAACAGGTCGCCGTCCTCGGGAGTCGGCCGCTGCTGGTACAGCGCAGAAAAACCCTTAGGGTCCAGCGTCTTGGCTGCGTTGAGAAAGTCCAGGTCGAACCGCTCAGGCCACAGCGCCTCGCCCGGCTTGCGGCCCAGCGGGTCGTTGTCGATGGCGATGGCCGGCAGGTTGATGATCTTCCACTTGGCCGCCTCGTCCTCGCTGTAGCAGGGATTAGACGGGTCGGTGATGCGGCCGATCAGGTCGTCTTCATGCCAGCGCGTATGGACGACGACGACGCAAGCGAACTTGGTCATCAAGCGCGTCATGGCCACTTGCGTGAACCAATCCCACAGTTTGGCGCGCAGGGTAGGGGACTGCGCTTCCTCGGAATCTTTGATCGGGTCGTCGATGATGAGGATGTCGGCACCGCGGCCTGTGATGGAGCCGCCGCGCCCGACAAACGCCGCCATGCCGCCAGCGCCCGATTGCAGTTTTTCTTTGGACAGGCCGCCCGCGCGAAAGCGGAACTTGGGAAATACCTGCTTGAACGACGGCGATTGCATGATCGCCCGGCAGTCAGAGCCAATGTCCTGGGAAAAGGGCTCGTTGTACGTGGCAAAGATGATGTTGCGGTACGGGTCGCGCCCAAGCAGCCAGGGGATGAAGCGCCGGGAAATCAGCTCGGTCTTGCCGTGACGCGGGGGCAGCGTGACGATTAGGCGGGGAATGTGGCCCTTTTCAACTTTCTCCAGCACCTTGGCCAGCGCCCGGTGGTGCTTGGCATCCTTGAACGTCGACAGGTCGACGCTCTCGGGGTCTTCAATGTCGGGCATGGTGAACTTGACGAACCGCAGGAAGTCGTCGCGCGACTCCAGGGCGGCCTTGGCCCGCTTGGCCGCTGAGATCCGCTTTTCGATGGCCGACAGCTTGGCCGCGCCGTCGTCGGGCGCGGGCAGCTCGGTATCGACGACAGCTTCTTGTGTCATGCCAGCAGCAACGGAACAACAAAGCCGACGGCCACCACTAGCAGAGCCACCAAAACGGCGGCCTGGACGAATGCGATGAACAGGTCTTGCATGCTTGGCCTACTTGATCTTCAGGTGGTCCCACATGGCGATCACGGTCGCGCCGAGCGCGCCGATGAACAGCAGCGGTTTGGCCAGCTTGGCCAAGAACTCCAGCACGGTAAATGCGCCCTGGGCGGCGTTAAAGGCCTGCACTACGTTGGCCGTCTCGGCCTTGAGGCCATCGACCTTCTGCTCTAGGCTGATCACGCGCTCGTAAATTTCGCGGTGGCTGATTTCTTGGTGGTCGCCCATGGGCAGCTCCGTCATGCAGTGGCCGGCGCGTCGGCCGTTTCAGTGGCGGGGGCTGGCGCAACGTCTTGGCTGGGCCAGGTCATTTGCAGTGCCGCCAGGTCGTCCACCGTCGCACACGCCTGGATGGCCGCCTCGTTGGCATCCGACGCAGCGCGAATCGCAGCGCGCGCAGCAAGCGTTGCCTCGTCGGCAGGCTTGACGCCTTCGGCGGCACGCACGATGCGCCAATCGGTTGCCGCCAGCAGCGAACCCGCCGTGGCTTTGACTTGGGCGATGAACTGCGACTTCAGGCCTTTGCTGATGACTTGCACGCCGTCAGCGTCCAGCATTGGGTTGCCCTCGCCGTCCACTGCTGGAATGTCTTCCAGTTGCTTAGGAACGCCCGGTGCCCAATAGAAGCGATCATCGTAGGCCACCGGATCAGGCACTTCGCTGATGCCGATGCGGTTGCGTTCAGCAGGGGTCGCTAGGCGCAGCCAGTTAGCCGGGTACTGGATGTCGCCATGCGTGAAGGGGGTGTCGAGTGCGAGGGGGGTTCCGTTGAGCATGAACATGTTGCGTCCTTATTGAGCAAGGCTGTACTTAAAAGGGTTTTCAGCAAAGGCCGCGAAGATGAATGTTCCGCCGCTGGTGTTTTGGTTTGTGGACTTCATCTTGAAGCCGTTCGACAGCCAGTCGAAATGATCCGTAGATGCGTCCTCAGAATTGGACAGGTTGGGGTACAGCACCTTCGTGTCGGCATTACGCGGGCTGCGGGCTGAGTCGTACATCGTCCAGTTGCCTGCGCTGTCAGTGCGCTTCAGAAGAATGAACCTCGGCCTGAACCCGCAGAACACAAACGGCCCATCGCTGGAGCCGTTGCCGGTGTAGCTGCCGAAGCGCGAGAAGCCTGCGACCTCGGAGAACAGGTAGGCGACATGGCTGCTGCCGTTTTCGTTTGTGGCTGGGTCGGTGCCAACGGTAAAGGTTGTCGAACTAAATCCGTTGAAGACCGTGGAAGATGTTCCGACGGCAGCGGTCTGATTAAGGCCAAGAAAGCTGTCTACACCTGACAGCCGTTGATGCCACACGCGCCAGTTAGGCGTTCCGCTGGTTCTGTTTTTCACTATCACCATCGCTGGTGTCACACCCAGCGAATGCGACACGGTGCGGTTAGATGCGCCGTTGCCGCTGTACCCAACGATGTCGAAGCCCGGCGTTGCGCCTTTTTTCCATAGCCAATCGACGTATGTGTAGGCTGCGTTATTGACTGAGCCGCGAGAAAGATCGGAGTCCAGCGAATAACCATCCGATGTGAACGCAGTAAGAGCGCCGGTTGCGGATGTGTCTTCAGCAGCAGTGGTGTTAGACGCAAGTTGTTTCTGTGCGCCGCGCACGGTGTCATTGATGACATGGCGCTCATTGCCGCTGCGAATTTTTATCCACACTAGATCAGGCGTAAATGCGTAGCCAGAGATCGTGGTGGCTGTGCTTGTACCGGTGCGCGTCCTGACATCAAACCACTGATTCGGCTTGCGGATGCTCGGCTCCGGCAGGTTGCCGGTGTGCAGTGCGCGAAAGCCTGTCGGCGGCGTGTAGGCGAAGGGGCGCTGGCCGAAGTTAAAGGCGTGGAAGTAGGTGACGCCCGCGCCAGCGTTGTCATCATGGGCGCAAGCCATCCATGCCGAACCCGTACCCGAGCTGTAAATGACGCCTTGGCTGACGTTGTTCTTGTAGCAAGTGAGCGAACCCGCATCGGCATCGTAGGCAAAGCCCAGCACATCGTTGGTTGTAAAGGTCGCGCCGTATGCGGATGCAGCGCCGCCACCGATTTGCTTTTGACCATCAGAGCGGTAAAGCACAGTGCCGCCGCCACGCCATGCCGTGTTGTCTTCGCGCTGGATGCCTAGCGCAGAAACTGTAAGCGCACCGCCAACGGTCACTTCCCAATACCACTTGCCGCTGGACATGGCGAAAGCAGAGGCGGCAGAAGATACGAGGTTGGTCGAAGCCTGCCCCACTTCCAAGTTGGCATTGCGAAAGCTCATGGGGTTCTGCGTGCTGGGGCGGTACAGCGGATTCAGCACCGCATAGTTGCCCCTGCCGTTCCCCCCGTCAGCCCACAGCGTCGGCACGTCGAGCATGGAGTCGTAAGTCGCGCCAGCGGTCAGGCTGATGTTGTTCGGCGTCCAGTTGTTGCCGTTGCCGCTGGAGTCCTTGCCGATGGCCGCTGCGGTGGCTGCGCTGTTGTCGGAGAAGTTCAGGTAGAAACCATTGACGCCGTAGGTGCCGCCGTACCGCTTGGGTTTCCAGACGCCAGTGATCGCGTCGGTTTCGCCGAAGCTGAAGGCCGTGAGCGCCTGGCCGTCGATCCAATTGAACTCCGTCAGGTAGCCATCGAAATACTGAGATGCATCCTCGCGGCGTCCAATCGAATGCGAAGTGGTTGAGTTAGCTCCAGTGTTGTAGTTCTGCGTTGGGTATGTGGCAGTCGAGAACGCAGTTACCTGAACGCCGTTCACATAGATTTTCGCCCGCTCACTGGCCGTTGCCTGCGTAGTGTCCACGGCCACGACAATGTGATACCAAGCGGAAGGATCACGGAACACTTGCGTGGTGCCCAAAAACCAAGGGTTGCTGACGCCGAGCTGCTGGCTACCAATACTCAGGGTGGTGCCGCCGTTTCCGAAAGCGATCTGATAAGTCAGCGAATTCCCAAAGCTAATGATCTGTCTGTCGCTTGACGAGGTGGAATACTTGATCCAAAACGAAGCCGTATGCCGCTGCTGATTGCCTGCGACACTAGGCGTGCGCGAGAAAAACGCCGTCGCACTCGACCGCAGCCGCACACTGCGCTGAATCTGATAGTCGCCGCCAGCCGATGCCAGCAGCGCAGAAGCGTTGACGACACTCACCGCACATCTCCGATCAGGCGCGCCGTGATGCGCGTGGCACTCTCGACGTAGTAGGCGAGGACATCAACCGCGCTGGCCGTGGTCGTCAGGCTCGGGGCCGTGCCGGAGGCAAACTTCCAGTTGCTGCCAAACGCCAGCGTCCTGCTGCCGGTGGCGTCTTGCGTGATGACGATGACGCCGCTCTGGCCTGCGACTACGTTGGTCGGGTTCGCTAAGGTGCGGTTGCCCGCCAGGGTGACGCTGAAGTTGTTGGCAGTGGCGAAGTTGGGGGTGATCGTCGCGCCGTCAGTCAGCGCCGATACGGTGCCGCGCTGCGCCGCCGTGAAGGACTGCGCGGCGTTGGTCTTGGCCGTTGCTGCATCAAAGCCCTGCACGCTCACGCCAATCGCACCAGGCTGAAGCGCAGTCCCAGCCAGCGTGCCCTGTGCGGCAGTGGCAAACGCCGTCGATGCCTGCGTAGCAGCCGTCCCCAGCCCTAAGTTCGTGCGGGCGGCGCTGGCGTCAGTCAGGTCAGACAGGTTGTTTGCACGGCGCACAATCGTCGTCGGGTCAATCGACGCGGCGCTGGCAGCGGCAGCCGTCGCACTGGCCGCCGCATTCGTGGCCGATGTGGCCGCCTGGTTGGCCGCCGCCGTGGCGTCGGACGCCTTTTGCGTGGCCGTCGTCGCGCTGGAGCTAGCCGACGCCGACGAGTTGGCCGCCGACGTGGCAGAAGACGCGGCATTGCCGGCCTGCGTCGTGGCCGTCGTCGCCTGAGTCGTGGCCGTCGTCGCGCTCGCAGCGGCGTTGGTGGCGCTGGTGCCCGCCGACGTCGCAGAGTTGGTTGCCGACGTGGCGCTGGCAGCTGCCTCGCCGGCCTTGGTCGTCGAAATGCCCGCCTGCGTTGTGGCCGTCGCAGCGCTGGAGCTGGCCGAGGTGGCCGATGCCGACGCCTCGCTGGCCTTCGTTGTGGCGATGCCGGCCTGCGTCGTCGCGGTCGCTGCGCTCGTCGACGCTGACGACGCAAAGCCCTGGGCGTTGGTGGCCGACGCGGCCGCCAAATCAGCGGCCAGCTGGGCCTCTACGCCCGTGCCGCGCACCATCACGTTTTTGCGGCCGGCAACGGAAGGTGAGGGCGGGGCCGTCACAAACGTCAGCGTGCTGCCGCTGATCGTGAAATCCTGGTCAGGAATCTGCGCCACGCCAGCGACAAACACCACCGCCGCATTGTTGCCCGCGTAGGTAAACGACAGCGTGAACGCCGTCTGCGAGCCCGTGCCGCTGAACAGGTCGACAGCCTGGCCGCCGCCTTGCAGCGCGCCGTTGGCAATGAGCAGCCACTTGCCAGCGGCGTTGTCGGTGGCAAAAGCAGCCGCCGCCGTGTGGGCCACAAGGCACAGGTACGTGGCGGCGTTGAACGTGGCCAAGTCGCCCACGGCGTAAGCCGTCGCCGTCGCCCACACGCCGCGCGGGTTGTACTCGCCCTGGCTGATGATGGCCAGCGTCGACGCGGACAGCGACTCCGGGGTGACCAGCTGATTTTTCAACGCGCCATCGTCACGCTGGAGCAGCGCAAGATTGGCGAGGATTTCGTCGGCCGTCAGCTCAATCGCATTCAGCTCTGCGTCCACAGACGTTGCGGGCAGCGGCTTGGTCGGATTGACCGTCTGGTAATCGGTGAAGTTGTATTGCCGGTTGTACGGCGTCGGTTGAGCCATGGCGCACCCTTTTTGATGCGCTCAATTGTATGGTTTGGTGTCTGGTAAATGTCGACAAATCGCGCATCAAGATGGCGATTGGGCGCTGTCAAGTGGGGTCTGAAGGGCGAAGTCGGACAACGCGAAAAATTTCTGGGGGCGGGGGTAACAGTATGGCGGCGGCTGGGCGCGGGT
>JACCDH011329283.1_pt1 | contig 26991 bp, 27 predicted proteins | sample 7442481 | NCBI WGS metagenome assembly JACCDH01 (sample SAMN15323433, study PRJNA562643) | freshwater metagenome | isolation source: river surface water | place: USA:Blue River Watershed | collected 2017-08-15 | reverse complement strand
GTGCCAGCGCTAGGTGCGGCAGTGCGGCCTTCTTTCCAAGGCACCAGTTTCACAGCAGTGCCGTTGTCCAAGCTGGCATAGCTGGCGTAAAAACGCAGGGCTTTGTCGTAGCGGTATTCGGCACCCAATGTGTACATGGTGGAGTCAGAGTTGGCCGCGTTGGCCTTGCGGTCCATGTAGTGACCCTTGAGGGCCACTGTGGGGGTGATCATGTATTCCAAGCCGAGACCGGTCACATCTGCACCCACGTCCTTTCCGCCGCTCATCGTGTCATCAGTTTGGTAGAAGCCCATCACACGCAGCTCAGGTGTCAGCTTGTAGCTGATGGCTGCACGGGTGGCTTCGCGCTTGCCGGTGGTGGCGGTGTCTGCACCGTAGTTCTCGAAAGCCAGAGTGGCTTCCAGACCGCCGGCTTTGTAGCCCAAAGAGGCACTTGTCGCGTCTTCTTTCTTTTCTACGCCGCTGGTGGTGGTGGCGCTGGTGCCGGAGTGGAAGGAATAGGCCACTTTGGCTTGGAAGCCGTTCATCACAGGCGACTGGTACTCGAGCATGTTGTTCAGGCGCTCGTCAAACTTGGCATCACCCACGCGGGTCAGGTTGCGCATGTCGCCCAGCTGGTCGCCAAACAGGTTGAAGGGTTCGCGCGCTGTCTTGAAAGGGGTGTCGAACTTGCCTGCGCGCACGGTGCCGAAATCGCCCTGCAAGCCGGCAAAGGTGTCGCGTGAAGCCAAGCGGTTGTTGGTGTCACCAGTGGCATTGCTCAGGTTGATTTGAATTTCCTGTTCGATTTGCCAGATGCCGGTCAGATTGCCGATTTTCTTGCTGCCTTTGAAGCCCAGACGCGAAGCGTTGCTGGACAGGTTGTTGCGCTTGTAGCTGGCGCCGTCGTCCAACTGGTCGACCGAGAAGCTGGCGCGGCCGTAGATTTCAAGCAGGCCGTCGGTTTTGACTTGTGCTTGTGCCAAGGGGGCCATGGCCAAAAGGGTGGCTGTGGCGATGAAGGTTTTCGAAAATTTCATTGTTCAGACTCCATGTAAAGAACGGGTGAAGTTTCTGTTCCTGACATGACGTCTGCATGAAATTTAAATGAAGATTTGATGACGCATCATGAAGCTTAGGGCGTCATGAGTGCATCACTCGCTATCGAAGGCGTGTGTGATGCGACGACCTTCGCGAAGTAATGCACCAGAGTTTCCTTGACGGTGCGAAAGGCCAGTTTTTCCCATGGAATTTCTTGCTCGCTGAACAAGTGCGCTTCCATGGTTTCGTGGCCAGGGTCGAACTGGTCTCTGGTCAGCCGGGCACGGTAATTCAAATGCACTTGGCTCACGCGCGGCACGCTCATCACGGTGAACAGGTCTTCCATGATGAACTGGGCGCCTGCTTCTTCGGAGGTTTCTCGTGCTGCACCTTGTGAAGTGAATCCCCCCAGATTTGAATTTCGCTGTGCTCGCCGTCCAGGCGTTCCAGTCCACAGAGACTGCGCAACAAATTGGATTTGCCTGAGCCGGATGCACCCAGCAGGCCCAAGCATTCGCCTTGGGCAATGCTCAGGTTGATCCCATTCAATGCCTTGTGGGATTTTTTGAAGGATTTGGACGCGTTGAGCACGCGGATCGCTGAAGGTATGACAAGCATGCCAAGCATCTTGAAGAACTCCTGTGGTGAGGGTTTGACTTTTCCATGACAAATCCATGGCAATCAAGCTTTGTTTTGTCATGAAAATTTCATGGGCTGACACCATCATGTGCGGATGCACGCACTCCATAAAACCATTTTGGACCTCTACCGCGAGAACGGTGATCGCATGTATGCGGATGAGCCCGTCACCCAACTGGAGCACGCATGGCAGTGTGGTCGGTTGGCTGAAAAGTCGGGCGCCAATGCCGCCTTGCAATTGGCCAGTTGGTTGCATGATCTGGGGCACCTTTGGGTCAACAGTCCTGGCACGCCGACCTTGCGCGGAGAAGATGATTTGCATGAAGTGGTGGCGGCTGATCTTTTGGTGCCTGTGTTTGGTCAGGCGGTGGCAGAGCCTGTGCGCTTGCATGTCCAGGCCAAACGTTATCTTGTCGCCAGCAACCCGGCCTATGCGGCCAAACTCTCGCAAGATTCCGCTCGGAGCTTGCGCCTGCAAGGCGGACCCATGTCGCCGCAAGAATGCGCTGGGTTCGAATCGAAGCCGTATTTCAAGGATGCCCTCAAGCTTCGCGTCTGGGACGATCTGGGCAAAAAGAAGGCCTGGTTTGAAGACAGTCGAGAAGATGCATTGGAGTACCTGGAGAAGTTGATGCGGGCTGCATCGTCATGAAAATTTCACGCGTTCGTCTTTTGGGCGTCACGCGCTCCTCGCACCATGGAGTGCAGACCCAAAGGAGTGTTCTCATGAAAGAGTTGCCCAACCCCACCTTCGCACTGTCCCCCTTGAATTTGCCCAGGGGGTCACTTCATCCGGCGCAGTCGAACGCCGCTGTGGATTTCATGCCTCGCCGCGCCCAAAGCGCTATTGAGGTCAGTTGGGCAAAGCATCAAGACGAAGTCCGCGAAGCACAGCGTCTGAGGTTTGACATTTTTGGCACCGAGATGGGTGCCCGTTTGTCCACCAAGGTGCCCGGCCATGACATCGATTTGTTCGATGACTATTGCGAGCATTTGTTGGTGCGCGAAACCGAAACCGGTCAGGTGATTGGCACCTACCGCGTGTTGACGCCCGAGCAAGCCAAGCGCGCAGGCAGTACCTACAGCGATACCGAATTTGACCTGACCCGTCTGCGTGACATGCGCAGCCGCATGGTGGAGCTGGGCCGCAGCTGTGTGCATGCGGATCACCGCCAAGGCGGCGTGATCATGGCCCTGTGGGGTGCCTTGTTTGAATTCATGGAGCGCAATCGCCTGGATGTGATGATTGGCTGCGCCAGCATCCCGATGCTGCACAACGGCATCGTCACCGGCAACGCGGCGGCCAGCATTTGGCACCAATTGCGCGAGACCCACTTGGCGCCTATTCAGCACCATGTTCGCCCTCGTTTGCCACTGCCTGTGGACCAGCTGGAACACGATTTGTCGATTGCCCCCCCCGCGCTGATCAAAGGCTATTTGCGCTTGGGGGCCAAAATTTTGGGTGCACCCGCCTGGGACCCCGACTTCAACACGGCCGATCTGCCCATGCTGATGCAAACCGCAGACATTCCTGCGCGTTACCGCCGCCACTTTGCAGGGAATGCCTGATGCGTGTGCCCACCGCAGACCTGCAAACGACCATGTTGTTTGAGGCGTCACCGATCAAGGCACGCTCGACGGGGGATGCCCCTCAATCCATGGACGATGACGAGACGCCCGCAGGCCGAACCCGCTTGCGGGCGATTTTCATTTCGGACCTGCACATCGGCACACCGGGCTTCCAGGCCGATGCCTTGCTGGACTTCTTGAAGCACCACCCCAGCGACACCTTGTACCTGGTGGGGGACATCGTCGATGGCTGGCAGTTGCGCCGCCGTTGGTTTTGGCCGCAAAGTCACAACGATGTGGTGCAAAAGTTGCTCCGCCGTGCGCGCAAAGGCTGCCGCGTGATTTATGTGCCGGGCAACCACGACGAGTTCGCGCGCCACTTTGCGGGCCATGCCTTTGGCGGTATCGAGGTGGTTCACGACACGGTTCACACCACGGCCACGGGCCAAAATTTGTGGGTCATCCACGGCGACCATTTCGATGGCGTGATCCAGTGTGCCAAATGGCTCGCCTATGTGGGTGACTGCTTGTACGAGTTGACGCTCAAGCTCAACCGCCACCTGAACACCGGGCGCGCTCGCATGGGCTTGGGTTACTGGTCTTTGTCGGCTTACCTCAAATTGAAGGTGAAAAAAGCCGTCAACTTCATCAGCGACTTTGAAGTCGCGGTGGCGCAAGAGGCCAAGCGCCGTGGTTTCGACGGCGCGGTGTGTGGGCACATCCACCACGCCGAGATTCGCGACATCAACGGCATCTTGTATTGCAACGATGGCGATTGGGTCGAGAGCCGCAGCGCCTTGGTCGAGCACATGGATGGCCGTTTGGAGATCATCCATTGGGGCGAAGGCGCGGTCATGACGGTGCGCGAGATGAACGCTGTGGAGGCTTTGGTATGAAACTGGCACTGATCACCGATGCCTGGCATCCGCAAGTCAATGGCGTGGTCACCACGCTGCACGAGCTGGTGGCCGCTTTGGCTCCACTGGGTGTGCAGGTCGAGGTGATCCACCCCGGTCTTTTTGAAAACAAACCCTGCCCAGGCTACAAAGGCATTGATTTGGCGGTGCGCCCGGCCAAGCGTTTGACCGAGATGCTCGATGCCATGCAGCCCGATGCCATCCACTTGGCCACCGAAGGCCCGTTGGGCTGGGCGGGTCGCCGCTATGGCCTCAAGCGCCGCTTGGCATTCACCACAGCGTTTCACACCAAGTTCCCTGAAATCTTGCATGCCGCTTTGCGTGTGCCCCTGTCGTGGGGCTATGCCTTGTTCCGTCACTTTCACCGTCCTTCGTCGGGGGTGATGGTGCCCACCCAGGGCGTGCTGGACATGCTCAAAGGCCGAGGCTTTGAAAATCTCAAGCCTTGGACGCATGGCGTGGACCTGGGCTTGTTCGCGTACCACGACAAACCGCTGGACTTGCCTGCACTGGCGCATTTGCCCAGACCTTTGTCTTTGTTCGTGGGCCGTGTGTCTTACGAAAAAAACATCGAAGCCTTCTTGTCCATGAAGCTGCCGGGCACCCGTATCGTGTGCGGGGTGGGACCTTTGGAAGACAGTTTGCGCCAGCGCTTTCCCAGTGTGGTCTGGATGGGCGTTTTGCCTCGCCATGAATTGGCGCAGATTTATGCCGCCAGTGATGTGTTTGTGTTCCCTTCGAAAAACGAGACCTTTGGCTTGGTCATGCTTGAAGCCATGGCTTGCGGCACGCCTGTGGCTGCCTACCCCGTCGATGGCCCCTTGCAGGTCTTGGGGGCAGACACAGTCGGCGTGAAGGGGGGTGTTTTGCACGAAGACCTTCAGCAAGCCGTGACCCAAGCCCTGCGCATTCCGCGAGACCAGGCGCGGCGACGGGCCATGCACTTTGACTGGCCTCAGACGGCGCAAAGCTTTGCTTCTCATCTGGTGGATGTGCGCCAGCGTACCGAGTGTGACGCGAACGCTTCACATAATGGTCATCAAATTGACTTGAATGGTTCTTAGGATCAGAACGCAACGAGACGAAAACCAAAAACCATGAGTTCTGAATCCTCCAAAAGTCACAGTGACAAAGCGCCATCGCACCTGTTGGACCGCGACTTGAGCATTCTGGCTTTCAATGAGCGGGTGCTCGATTGGGCGCACCGCCCAGATGTGCCCTTGCTGGAGCGCTTGCGCTATTTGTGCATCGTCTCGTCCAACCTCGACGAATTTTTCGAGGTCCGCGCCGAGCCCCACGTGATGGGTGCTTTGCAAGGCCTGCGCACCGGGCCCTTCACACAAGACAGTTGGTCGGCCATCACCGAGCAGGCCAACGCCATGGTGGCTCGTCAGTACACGCTGTACAACGACGATTTGTTGCCCGCTTTGGAGCGCCAAGGCTTTCGCATCCTCTCGCACGGCGAACGCAACGCCGAGCAGCGCCGCTGGGTGCGCAGTTATTTCCAGCGCGAAGTCCAGCCCTTGCTGGTGCCGGTGGGGCTCGATCCCGCACACCCTTTTCCGCAGGTGGCCAACAAGTCTTTGAACTTCATTGTTCAGCTCTCAGGCAAAGACGCCTTTGGCCGCTCCAATGAAATCGCCATCGTCAAAGTGCCACGCGTTTTGCCGCGCTTGATCCCGCTGCCGGCCAAACTGTGTGGCGGCGCGACCTCGTTTGTGTTGCTGTCGAGCGTGATCCGTGCGCATCTGGCCGAATTGTTCCCGGGGCGTGGGGTGGGGCAGTTCTCCCAGTTCCGTGTGACGCGCCATTCCGACTTGGCGGTGGACGAGGACGACGTGGGCAACCTGCGCACCGCTTTGCGCCAGGGCCTGCAACACCGCAACTACGGCCAAGCCGTTCGCCTGGAGGTGTCTTCGGACTGCTCCTTGCGCTTGGCCGAGTATTTGCGCAAAGAATTTCAACTGCCCGAGTTGTCGGTGTTCCGTGTCAACGGGCCGGTGAACTTGGTGCGACTGATGCAGCTGATCGATCTGGCGCAAGCCCCTCATTTGCTGTTTCCGCCTTACAAGGCCAGCTATCCGCAGCAATTGCCTGCGCACGGCTCGATCCTGTCGCGCTTGCGCGAAGGTGATGTGCTGATCCATCAACCCTTTGAAAGCTTTGACGGCGTGCTGGCCTTTTTGCGCGAAGCGGTGTCCGACCCGAACGTGCTGGCCATCAAGCAAACCATCTACCGCACCGGCAGCGATCCGGCCATGATCGATCTGCTGCGCGAGGCGGTGCGTCAGGGCAAAGAGGTCACGGCGGTGGTCGAGCTCAAGGCCCGCTTTGACGAAGAGGCCAACATCAACTGGGCCGAGCAACTTGAATCGATCGGTGCGCAGGTGGTGTATGGCGTGGTGGGGCTCAAAACCCACGCCAAAATGCTGTTGGTCACGCGCCGCGAAGGCCGCAGCTTGCGCCGGTATGGTCACTTGTCCACGGGCAACTACAACCCTCGCACGGCCAGGCTTTACACCGACATCAGCTACCTGACGGCCGACCCCGCCATCACCCTGGACATGGACCAGTTGTTTGGTCACTTGGCCAGTCAAAGCAGTTTGCCCAAGATGAAGCGTTTGCTGGTGGCACCGTTCACGCTGCACACCGACATGCTCTCGCGCATCCGCGCCGCAGGCACAGCAGCGGCTGCAGGTCGGGGCGGTCGCATTGTTTTGAAGATGAATTCGCTGACCGATGTGCCCATGGTGGAAGCCCTGATGGCCGCAGGTCAGCAAGGTGCCCAGATCGACTTGGTCATCCGCGGGGCCTGCATATTGCCCGCCGGTGTGCCCGGCGTGAGTGAAAACATCCGGGTGCGCTCGGTCATTGGCCGCTTTTTGGAGCATTCGCGCGTGTTTTATTTCCGGGCCGGTGAGACCGAGTCTTTGTACCTGTCGAGTGCCGACTGGATGAGCCGCAACATGATGCGCCGTGTCGAGTTGGCTTGGCCCGTGGACGACCCGGCGCTGCGCCAGCGCATCATCGATGAATGCTTGCTGGCCTATTTACACGACAGCAAAGACGCTTGGGACTTGGCCCCCGATGGTCGTTATCACCGCGTAGGACTGCATGCAAAGGGTCACGGCGCACAAAACGCTTTGATGGCGCGTTACACCGCCGCACCTTCGCAGGCGTGAGCATGGACTTGATCTTGTGGCGACATGCGGAAGCCCACGATGCCGAACCGGGGCAAGACGATTTGCGAAGGGTCTTGACCCCCCGAGGTGAAAAACACGCCACGCGCATGGCGGTGTGGCTGGATCGCCAATTGCCCGAAGGCGTGCGCATTTTGACCAGCCCCGCGCTTCGGGCCGAGCAAACCGTGAAAGCCTTGGGCCGCAAATACAAAGTGCGCGATGCATTGTCACCCGGTGCGTCGGTGGACGACCTGCTGGAAGCGGCCGGTTGGCCCGACGCCAAGTGTCCCGTGGTCTTGGTGGGCCACCAGCCCACCTTGGGCGAGTTGGCGGCCAAGCTGCTCAAGATGGGGGAGGGCACTTGCCCCATCCGCAAAGGCGCTGTCTGGTGGTTGCGCAGCCGCCAGCGCGAGGACAGCGAGCAAACGGTGATCGTGTCGGTCACCACGCCTGAGCGGCTTTAGTGCCCTCAATGCCCTAAAGGCCCTAAAGGCCCTAAAGGCCTTAAAGCGTTTTAGGCCTTGCTGGGGCGGCCTGTTTTCAGGGTGGGGACGGCCGCCAAAGCCTTCTTGAAACCGGCATCGGGCAAGGCAAAGATGGCTTGCAGGCCGGCGCGGATCAGTTCGCTTTTCTTGATGTCCACGCCCAAAGCCATGGCGCGTTTTTTCATGTCGGCGATTTGTGCGAACTCGGCTTTGGGAATGGTGAAGCTGTCGCGCACGACTTTGACTTTTTTCTCTTTGACGGCCTTGGCCTTGGGGGTTGCAGGCGCGTTCACCACAGGCTTGACGGGCTTGGTCACAGGCTTGGCGCTGACTGGGGCTTGGGTTTTGGCTGGCGCTGCCTTTTCAGGCGCTGCTTTGCGCACAGGTTTGACCACGGTCTTCGCTTTCAAGGGGTCTTTTTTGACCGTGGCGGTGCGTTTTTTGGCAGGCGCTTTGGCCACAGGCTGGCTGGCTTTGGCGGTGGTTCCGGCGATGGAGGGTGCGATGCTTTTTGCTTGGGCTTTGCTCATGTGGGCTCCTGTTAAAAAACGATGCATACAGTTTATACCGTTCTTTTTTTAAAATCAACACAGCCCGCACGGACTAGACCCTTGGGTCTCTACCCTCAGATCAATTGAATTGAACTTTGAGTTCCCAGCCGGTTTTGAACCAGGCAATGGTTTCTTCGCGCAAGAGGTGTGCGGACTGCGGCCATTGCTCTGCCCAGGCCGTGCTCAGCTTGAGTTTGGCCACCTTGCGCGAGGTATCCACGTTCAACTCAAAAGCGCTGGTGTCCGGGTCCCGGCGGGCATGGCACAAGATGACCGCCATGCGCAAGGCCATCAGCTGCTGGACAAACAAGGGGTCTTGCAGGGGTTCGTCGAGTTTGCGCAACTTACCCCGGTGGCCCAGCACCAGCTGGCTCAGTCGGTGCAATTCGTCGATGGTGAAGCCCGGCAAGTCGGTGTTGTCCAAGATGTAGGCGCCGTGCTTGTGGTAATCACTGTGCGAGATGCGCATGCCCACTTCGTGCAGTTGCGCTGCCCAATGCAATTTGCGCAAATGCCTGGGGGCTTCTTCGTCGGCGGCTTTGCCCAGCATGGCCGACAGCAAGGTCTGCGCGGTGCGCGAGACGCGTTCGGCTTGCGTCAGGTCCGAGCCAAAACGGTGTGTGAGCCAGGACACCATCTGGGTGCGCACATCGTCGTGGGGGCTTTCACGGTCCAGCAGGTCGTACAAAGCGCCATGGCGCAAGGCGCCTTGGGCGGCATGCATTTCATCGATCTGCAGCAAATCGAAAACCGCCCGCAACACCGCCAGGCCACCGCCGATGACGGGACGGCGGTCTTCCTTGACACCTTCGAGCTTGAGGTACTCGGGCTTTTGTGCTTTGAGTAATTTGTCTTTGAGCCAGTCCAGCCCACTGCGGGTGATCAGGCCTTCGGGCCAGCCGGCCAAGGTGAGCACATCGGCCACCGCGCCCACCGTGCCCGATGAGCCATAGCAGGTGTCCCAGTTTTGACGCGGATATTGAATTTGGGCTTCGTCCAGCACCGCTTTGGCGGCAATTTCCGCGGCTTTGAAGGCCGAATGGGTCCAAACACCATCGGGGAAATATTTCATGGACCAGGCCACGCTGCCCACACGGTAAGACTCCAGGGTTTTGGCCTGGGCGTTTTTGCCCAAAATCAATTCGGTCGAACGCCCACCGATGTCCACCACCAAGCGACGCTCGGGCGATTGGGGCAAAAGGTGCGATACCCCCATGTAAATCAGGCGGGCTTCTTCACGGCCGGCGATGACCTCGATCGGGTAGCCCAAGATGCTTTTGGCTTTGGCCAAAAAGACCTCGCGATTGCGCGCTTCGCGCAGCGTCTGGGTGGCCACCGCGCGCACTTGACTGGGCTTGAAGCCTGCGATCCGTTCGGCAAACCGTGCCAGGCAGTCCCAGCCGCGTTGCATGGCTTCGTCGCTCAGGTTGCGCTCGGCATCCAGGCCATTGCCTTGGCGCACGGTTTCCTTGATGTACTCCATGCGCCGCAGATGCCCCGCCTCGAGTTGACCGATTTCCAGGCGAAAGCTGTTGGAGCCAAGGTCAATGGCGGCGAAAAGGGACTTGGTGAGCATGAGCGAGTCTGAGACAGGGGTGCCACAGATTATGTGACGGTTCTTTGAAGATTTGATGACGGTTGGAGGCGCTACGCATCGAGTGCCTCAAAGCGATGCACGCCATGCCTGCGTCAAGACCGGAAACTGACCGGACTGCTCGATCAAAGCCAGTGTGGCCCGTTGGTCTTGATCCTGGCCAAGCGTGCGCTGCGCTTGCCGCAAGCGCTTGAGTCGCCTGCGCAAGGTGTGGCCGAGTTTTTCTGGCACCAGCCCTTCGAGCACATAGCGCTCTTGTTTCATCAAGATGCGGCAAGCGTGTTGTGGCTCGGGTTTTGTAGCCTTGAGCCCATGCTTGATTTTTTGGTGCAGCTTGCGCAAGCGCTGCCCCGTCCAGACTTGCCAATCTTTTGGGCTGCAAGTCTTGGCGCAGTGGGCTTGTTGCAGCCACCTGCGCCAGGCCCGCCAGCCCGCCTGTGTTTCGGGTTGTTTCAGGGCTTGGTACAGGTGGCGCCGCGTGGTTCGGCGTTGGCTTTGCAGTTGGCGAATCAATTGAGGCCATTCTTGGGGTGCGATGTCCGGATGCTTTTGTCGCCAAACCGGCAAGGTGCTGCCCAGGGCGACATCGAGATTTCGAAGCGCACCGCTGCACCGCCAGAGGTCTTGAAGCACAGCGCGATGTGCTTGTGGGGGCTTGGGCAACATGGGGCGGTAAAAGCAACGCAAGCCTTTGAAGCGCCGCCAAGCCACGCGGGCTTGGTGCAAGGCTTCTGGGTGGGGGGCGCTTGACCAAGCCTTGAGCCCATGCGCGGTGTCGCGCAGTGAGGTTTGCATCAACCGCAGCAGGCCTGCATGAGGATGGACCGGCCCACCGAAACCAGGTCCCGTGTTGTGCGAAGCCCCTTTTTTGGATCGCTTGTGCATGGCTCACTTCATTTTGAAGTCGCGCAGGTCCAAGGTGGGCCTGGGCATGCACAAGGTCATGGACTGCAGGGTGTGCACCAACAGTTCGGCCACCATCAGGTCGCGGTAGGCCTTGGAATCGGCGGGCACGACGAACCAAGGCGATGTGTCGCTGCTGGTGGCTTGGATGGCCTGGGCATAGGCATGCATGTAGGCCCGCCAGTGCCTGCGGTCTTCAAAGTCCGAGGCCTGCACTTTCCAGTGTTTCAGCGGGTCGTCCAAGCGGGCTTGTAACCGTTTCTTTTGTTCGTCCTTGGAGATGTGCAAATAGCATTTGACGATGGCGATGCCGCTGTCACTCAGCAAGGACTCAAAGTGGCGGATGTGGTGCCATCTTTTTTCGCACTCGGCGTGCTTGATTTGCCCTTTGACCACGGGCACCAGCACATCCTCGTAATGGCTGCGGTTGAAGATCACCATCTCGCCCAAGGCGGGTGTTTTGCCATGGATGCGCCACAAAAAGTCGTGCCTTTGCTCCAGCGCCTGCGGCACGCCAAAGGCCTCGGCACGCACCCCCAAGGGGCTGATGTGTGCAAACACCGTGCGGATGCAGCCATCCTTGCCCGAGGTGTCCATGCCTTGCAAAACCAGCAGCAAGCCACGCGTCTTGCTGGCGTACAGCATGGCTTGCAAGCGGTTGAGCTCTTCGGCCAGCACGGTCATGCGTGCAGGCCACTGCAGCTTGTCTGTTTCTGAGGATGCTTTGGGCAAGGTGGGCAGGCGCGACAAGTCAAGGGCCTTGCCATCCGGGATGCGCCAGTCGGACCAGTTGATGGCATTCATGGACATGGGATGTTCACAAAGCCAAGGCCGCGCTGGCCCAAGCGCCAAGCCAGACCGCCGCCATCACCAGCATGAGCCCGGGCAAGATCAAGATCGCAAACGATCGCCCACCGGCACCGATGGCCACCGCCGACTTGCTCAAGGTGTTGGTGCTCACCGCCAGCAAGATGGCCATTTGGGCTTGTGACAGGGATGCTTGGCCTTTGTTCACCAGGCTGCTCATCGAGGCCACGCTGGCATGCGCGTCCACAAGGCCAGCCATCATGCTGGCGATCACCACGCCCAGCTCACCGATCCAATGGTTCAAGGCCGCGGTCATGACCGTGACGCTGAGCACCGCCAGGCTGAGGATCAAGGTGGTTTTGTGTTCAAAGGCATGGCCTTTGAGTTCCATGCCCTGTGTCTCCACATCGATCTGATGGCGCTGGAACAACCAGGTGGCATACAGGCCTGCTGCGCTGCAACCCAGGCCGATGGGCAGAGCCATCCAGGTCAAGCTGCCGGGCAGCAGCAGGGACACCAGCAAACCCAACTGGACCATGGTGGAAACGGTGGACAGCACAGCGCCCATGGCGGCGGCAGCCATCATCTGTGGCTGCTGCCTGGCCACCTGACCCATGGCCAAAATGGTGGCGGTGCTGGAGACGAAGCCGCCGGCAAAACCGGTCAGCGCCATGCCTGCGCGCAAGCCTAAAGTCCTTTTGGCCATGTAGCCCACGGCGCTGATGCTCATGACCGCCACCACAAAACGGGCCAGGTCGTGCGGGTTGACCGCCTGGTAGGGGCCGGTGTAACGGTCGGGGCTCAGTGGCAAGAGGATCAAGGCCGCCGCCAAGAAGACGATCACGTCCTTGAGTTCTTGGGCGGTGATGACTTGGTGCACAAAGCGGTGCATTTCCTCGCGGGCGGCCAGCATGGCGGCCAAGGCGATGCCCATGATGGCGGCCAACTCGGGCGAGGGCAGGGCTAGCGCCCCGAGCAAGCAAGTCAGCAAGATCGCCACTTCCGAGGTCAGGCCGGGGTCGTGTTGCCTGGACTGTTGGTAGGCGGTGACCGACAAAGCCCCCAAGGCCAGCACGCTGGCACTGAGCAAAAAGGCCGCTTGCAGGCTCTGTGCGGCAAAGCCCAGTAAGGCGGCACCACCAAAAGTGCGAATGCCCGCCGAACGCCTGTGGGGGCCAAAGCCTTTGTGCCGTTCACGTTCCGCGCCCACCAGCAGGCCGATGCCCATGGCGACAGACAGCGGGATCAAGGCCGCAGGATCGGCGAGTGTCAACATGGTGCTTGAAAAATGTAGAGAAAGTGATTCATGGTTTGGCTTTGACCCCCAGCACCTGCTGGACAACGGTCTGCCATCATCGCGGCCATGCCCAGGGAGCTCTGTGCGTTGAAACACAGCGGTTTTTTGTTTGACACATTCTTGTCACAATTGGGTTTTACAGTCGAACACATGTTTGAACAGGCGGTCAATGTCTGACCTTCTGACCCTTTGAAAACCCTGAACCAGGAGTTGACATGTTGAAAATGAAATCCGTGATCGCCGCCGTCGGCCTGAGCGTTTTGGCCGCCACCAGCTGGGCCGCCGACATCACTGGCGCTGGCGCCACCTTCCCCTATCCCATGTATGCCAAGTGGGCTGAAGCCTACAAAGCAGCCACTGGCGTGGGCCTGAACTACCAGTCCATCGGTTCTTCGGGTGGTTTGAAGCAAATCCGCGCCAAGACCGTGACTTTTGGCGCCTCTGACGCCCCAGTCTCGGGTGCTGACTTGGACAAAGACGGCATGGTGCAATTTCCAGCCATCATCGGCGGCACCGTCCCCGTGGTGAACCTGGAAGGTTTCAAGCCCGGTGAGTTGCGCATCAGCGGCCCCGTGCTGGCTGAGGTTTACATGGGCACCATCACCAAGTGGAACGATGCCAAACTGGCCGCTTTGAACCCCGGCAAAAAACTGCCTGACCAAGCCATCACCGTGGTGCACCGCGCTGACGGCTCTGGCACCACCTTCAACTTCACCGACTACCTGAGTGCCGTCAGCAAAGACTGGGCCGACAAAGTGGGCAAGGGCGCAGCGGTCAAGTGGCCTGCGAACTCCTCCGTCGGTGGCAAAGGTAACGAAGGCGTGGCCGCCAACGTGAACCGCGTCAAAGGCGCTGTGGGTTACGTCGAATACGCCTACGTCAAGAAAAACAACATGAACTTCTTGCAGTTGCTCAACGCTTCGGGCAAGTACGTCAGCCCCGATGACCTGACCTTTGCCGCAGCCGCTGCTGGCGCCGATTGGTTCAGCGTGCCCGGCATGGGTGTGTCCATGGTCAACGCCAAGGGCAATGACAGCTGGCCCATCAGCACTGCATCGTTCATCTTGATGTACAAAAAGCCGGCCGACAAAGCTTCTTCGGACGAAGTCTTGAAGTTCTTTGACTGGGCTTTCAAGAACGGCAAGAAAATGGCGGCAGATCTGGACTATGTGCCACTGCCAGATGCTTTGACCGCACAGATCCGCACCAAAGTCTGGTCCGAGATCAAGTGATGGTTTGAGCGAAGTCATCGAGGACTTCCTGGCCTCTCATCCGCAAGGGTGAGGGGTCTTTTTTAAAGATTGCAAGGATATGCAGTTGTCACAAGGAATGAATATGGGATCGATCGATCAGCCCAGCCAAGCGCCCGATCAAAACATGCTGGCGGTCGTCAAACGCCAACGTATTCAGGACTTCTTTTTTCACAAGGTCACCCTGAGCTTTTCGCTCTTGGTCTTGTTTGCCCTCTTGGGCATCATCATTTCCTTGCTGATCAATGCTTGGCCCTCATTGGCCAAGTTTGGTTTTCAGTTCATTTGGCGTGTCGAGTGGGACATCGTCAACGAAGAATTTGGTGCGGCCATTGCCATTTTTGGCACCTTGGTCAGCGCCCTGATTGCACTCTTGATCGCCGTGCCATTGTCTTTTGGCATTGCCCTGTTTTTGACCGAGACCTGCCCCACCGCCTTGCGCCGCCCCTTGGGCACAGCCATTGAATTGTTGGCGGCGGTGCCCTCCATCATTTACGGCATGTTCGGCCTGTTCATCTTCGCGCCCTTGTTTGCAGAATATGGTCAGCCCGCTTTGCAGTCGACCTTGGGCCAGATGCCCCTCATTGGCAGCTTGTTTGGTGGCGCCATGAATGGTGTGGGCATTTTGGCTGCAGGCATTGTGCTGGCCTTCATGATCGTGCCCTTCATTGCTGCGGTCATGCGCGATGTGTTCGAGATCGTGCCCCCCATCTTGCGCGAGTCGGCCTATGGCCTGGGTTGCACCACCTGGGAGGTGGTCCGCAGCATCGTCTTGCCCTACACACAAAAGGGCGTGATTGGCGGCGTCATGTTGGGTCTGGGGCGTGCGCTGGGTGAGACCATGGCGGTCACTTTCGTCATTGGCAACTCGCAGCGTTTGAGTGCCTCGCTGTTTTCGCCCGGCACCACCATCGCTTCGACTTTGGCCAACGAGTTTGGCGAAGCGGCCGACTTTCACTTGTCCACCTTGTTTGCATTGGGCTTCTTGCTGTTCGTGATCACTTTCATCGTCTTGAGCCTGGCCAAGATCATGTTGATCCGCGCAGAAAATGCCAAGGGCTCCAAAACTTGATGCCCCGCACCGGAGAAATACGATGGATTTGAAAATTTACAAACGCAGACAGTTGGCCAACCGCATTGGCTTGACCTTGTCCATGTCGGCGATGGGCTTGGGCCTGTTCGTCTTGCTGTGGATCTTGTTCGTGCTGCTGTCCAACGGCTTGGCCGCCCTTGACTGGGCCATGTTCACCCAATCGACCCCAGCCCCTGGTTCTGAAGGCGGTGGCTTAGCCAATGCCATTGTGGGCAGCTTGATGATGGTTTTGGTGACGGCTTTTGTGAGCACGCCCATCGGCATTTTTGCGGGCGTGTACCTGGCCGAATACGGTGATCAAAGCAAAACGGCCGAATTGACCCGCTTTGTCACCGACATCATGCTGTCGGCGCCTTCCATCGTGCTGGGTTTGTTTGTGTATGCGGTGCTGGTGGCGCAGGTGCAGCACTTCTCGGGTTGGGCAGGTTCTTTGGCGCTGTCTTTGATCGCGGTGCCTGTGGTTGTGCGCACCACCGAAAACATGCTGCGCTTGGTGCCTGGCAGCTTGCGCGAAGCGGCTTTTGCCTTGGGCGCGCCCCGCTGGAAAGTGGCCACCTTCATCACCTTGCGTGCTGCCAAATCGGGCGTGATGACCGGCTTGCTGCTGGCGCTGGCCCGCATCAGCGGCGAGACAGCGCCCTTGCTGTTCACCGCTCTGAACAACCAGTTCTTCTCGACCAACATGAACGCCCCCATGGCGAACTTGCCGGTGGTGATCTTCCAGTTCGCCATGAGCCCTTACGACAACTGGGTGCGACTGGCTTGGGGTGGAGCCCTCTTGATCACCTTGACCGTGCTGATCCTGAACATCTTGGCGCGCGTGTTTTTCCGCGAAAAAGCCCAAGGCTAAATTTTTTGAATGGATGGAATTTCCAATGCCTACAACGCAAAACCTGCCATTGAAAAACGCGATCGAAATTCGCAACCTGAATTTCTTTTACGGCACTTTTAAAGGTCTGAAGAACGTCAACCTCGACATCGCCGAAAACAAGGTCACCGCCTTCATTGGCCCATCGGGCTGCGGCAAGTCCACACTGCTGCGCACGCTCAACCGCATGTACAGCCTGTATCCCGGGCAGCGCGCTGAGGGCGAGATCAACTTTTATGGCCAGAACATCCTGGACAGCAAGCAAGACCTGAACTTGCTGCGCGCCCGTGTGGGCATGGTTTTCCAAAAGCCCACGCCTTTCCCGATGTCGATTTACGACAACATCGCATTTGGCATCCGCTTGTACGAGAACCTGAGCCGCTCCGAGATGGACGAGCGCGTGGAATGGGCCCTGAGCAAAGCGGCGATCTGGAACGAAGTCAAAGACAAACTGGGCCAAAGCGGCCTGTCATTGTCCGGTGGTCAGCAGCAGCGTTTGTGCATCGCACGCACGGTGGCGGTCAAGCCCAAAGTCATTTTGCTGGACGAGCCCACTTCGGCACTCGATCCGATTTCGACCGCCAAAGTCGAAGAATTGGTGACCGAGTTGAAGAAAGACCACACCGTGGCCATCGTCACCCACAACATGCAGCAAGCTGCGCGTGTGTCGGACTTCACGGCCTACATGTACCTGGGCGAGTTGGTCGAGTTTGGTCAAACCGAGCAGATCTTCATGAAGCCCGCCCGCCAGGAAACCGAAGACTACATCACAGGCCGTTTCGGCTGATCAGGAGCACACCATGGACAAACACATTTCAAGCCAATTCGATGCCGACCTGACCAACGTGTCTTCACGCGTTTTGGAGCTGGGCGGTTTGGTCGAGTCGCAAACCCGCCATGCGGTCTATGCCCTGGCCCAATTCAGTGCCGAAGTCGCTGACCAGGTGATTGCTGCTGAAAAGCAAGTCAACACCATGGAAGTCGAGATCGATGCTGAGCTGGCATCGATCATCGCCCGCCGCCAGCCCACTGCCCGCGATTTGCGATTGCTGATGGCGATCTCCAAGATCACCGGCAACCTCGAACGCGTGGGCGACGAGGCCGATCGCATTGCCCGCATGGTCAAACAAATCCTGCAACAGGGCAGCCCCCGCAATTTGCCATCGTCTGAATTGCGCATCGCTTCTGACCTGGCCTCGGGTTTGCTGCGCAAGTCTTTGGACGCCTTTGCCCGTCTGGATGTGAACACCGCCTTGGTGATTTTGAAAGAAGACGATTTGATCGATGCCGAGTTCAACGGGTTCGTGCGCAAATTGGTCACCTACATGATGGAAGACCCCCGCACGATTTCGGCCAGCTTGGACTTGCTCTTCGTGGCCAAAGCCATTGAGCGCATTGGTGACCACGCCAAGAACATCGCCGAATTTGTGATCTATGTGGTCAAGGGGGCCGATGTGCGCCACACCGCTTTGTCTGACATTGAGCAAGCCGTCAAATGAGAAGCCTGCCTCGGATTCTGATTGTCGAAGACGAGTCGGCTATCGCCGAACTCATCTCGGTCAACCTGCGCCACAACGGGTTTCAGCCCGTGTGGGCGATGGATGCCGAGTCTGCGCAACGTGAACTCGATGAAATCTTGCCCGATGTGATCTTGCTGGACTGGATGCTGCCCGGTGAAAGCGGTTTGGCGCTGGCACGGCGCTGGCGCTCTGCTGCGCGGACCAAGGCTGTGCCCATCTTGATGCTGACGGCTCGAGGCGATGAAGCCGACCGCGTGGCGGGTCTCGATGCCGGCGCCGACGATTACATCGTCAAACCGTTTTCGCCCCGTGAGTTGTTGGCCCGCATCCGTGCGGTCTTGCGCCGTCGTGTGCCGGAGTCTGCGGGCGGTTTGGTGAAAATTGCCGAGCTGCAACTCGATGCCGACACCTACCGCGTCAGCTGGCAAGACAAGCCTTTGAAGGTGGGCCCCACCGAGTTCAAGCTTTTGCAGTATTTGATGCGTCACCCTGAGCGCGTGCACACACGCGGCATGTTGCTGGACAAAATTTGGGGTGACCATGTCTACATCGAAGAGCGCACGGTGGATGTCCATGTCAAGCGCCTGCGCGAGTCCTTGGGCGAAGCGGGCACCATGATCGAGACGGTACGCGGTGCCGGCTACCGTTTGACCGGATCGCCTGCGCCCTGACGGACAATCGACGGCATGTTTTCTTCGATTTTCGTGTTCCTTTTCTCGACCGCCTCGATGGCGCTGTTGGGTTGGTGGTTGGCAGGACCGATGCTGGCTCTTGCATTGGCCATGGCTTGCGCCCTGTGGGCCGCATTGGCCATGCTCTGGAAAATCCACCGTCTGGAGCGCTGGATCTCGGGTTCAGACCTGATGCGCGATGTGCCCTGGAAGGGTGTGTGGCTGGAGACCGCCCAGCGCATGCAACGGTTGCTCAAACAGCGTGACAAGCTGGCCAAGGACCATGAAAAACGCCTGAACGATTTTTTGTCGGCGATCCAGGCTTCACCCAATGGTGTGACCTTGCTCGATGAGCAAGGCCGCATCGAATGGTTCAACGACACCGCGGCCACGCACTTGGGTTTGGACATTGTCCGAGACCGCATGCAGCATGTGGTGCACTTGGTGCGTGATCCTGTTTTTTCACGTTATTTTGCGCAAGCAGAACACCACAGCGATGTGGTCATCGATGGCCGGTCTTTGACGGTGGCACAAAACACCAAGCTGTCGGTGCAGTTGCATTCGTATGACGAGGGCCGTCAATTGCTGCTGACCCGCGACATCACTTTGATGACCATGGCCGATGCCATGCGCCGTGATTTCGTGGCCAACGTCTCTCACGAAATCAGAACCCCATTGACAGTGCTCAGTGGCTTTGTGGAAACTTTGCAGATGATCCCGCTGGCGGAGTCAGAGCGCAAGGAATACCTGGACTTGATGGCCGTGCAAGCCGGCCGCATGCAAAGTCTGGTGGCCGACTTGTTGACCCTGTCGCAGTTGGAAGGCAGCCTCCCGCCGGGCACGTCCGAAAAAGTGTCCGTCAAAGACCTGATGGCGCAGGTGGCCTCTGATGCGGCGGCACTGTCAGCGGTGCTGGGCGACAAAGACCCCGAGCAAAGGCATGTGGTGCACGACATCGTGTTTGAGCCGGCACCCGAATGGGCCATCTTGGGGGGGCGCTCAGAGTTGCACAGTGCGATCTCCAACTTGGTCAGCAATGCCATTCGCTACACACCTGCGGGCGGGCGGGTCCATGTGTCGTGGTCGCGTGATCCAGAGCATGTGATTTTGTCGGTGAAAGACACGGGGCCAGGCATTGCGCCCGAACACCTGCCCCGCTTGTCCGAGCGCTTTTACCGCGTCGACCGCAGCCGTTCCCGCGAGACCGGTGGCACGGGACTGGGCTTGGCCATCACCAAACACGTGGCGCAACGCCATGGGGGCGAGCTGCGCATTGAAAGCCAACTGGGCAAAGGCTCCAACTTCATGTTGGTGTTGCCCATCAGCCGCGTGGAGCCCCTCTCGGATTGATTGGTTTACCGCCAGGTCTTGTGTTTGCACGACTGGACAGCAAGTGGCCTTGCCGATCAGCCACTGCACCAGTGTTCATCGTTTCATGGCCTGCGTTCACTGATCCGGGGCAGTCTCGCATTTGTCAGTCACGCGGGGATTACCCCCATAGTCCGGTGGCATGGGTTTGGGTATCTTTCTTGAATCTGGAAATCAAAACTATAGGTTTCGAGAAACAATTAATAGGAGATCCCCGATGAATGCCGCGCAGTTTCAAAATGCGATGATCGTTTGCATGATCGTCGGCTTTGCCGTGATGGAGTGGGCCACCCGGCGCTACAAAACCAATGTCCACGCCACCAGCAACGACACCAAGCTGGAATTGCTGATGTTCCTCAGTTTGCTGGCCGTCACCCAGCCCTTGGCCATTTTGGTCACTTCCAAACTGGGCGCCGCATTTTTCCCGGACGCCAAAGGCATGCTGGCCGACTTGCCCTGGTGGGGCATGGTGGGCGTGCTCTTGTTGGCCGATGACATGACCCAGTATTGGTGGCACCGTCTGTCGCACTCACCTCTGCTGTGGCCCTTGCACCGTGCTCACCATTCGGCCGAATACATGAGCATCCGGGTGACCTTCCGCAACAATTTCTTTTATTACCTGATGATGCCGGGCCTGTGGTTTGGCGGCGCTTTGTTGTACTTGGGTTTTGGCGGCATGGTTTACGCCTCTTACATCATCGTCAAGCTCTTTGTCATTTTGGGCGCCCACTGCGCTTGGCGCTGGGACGAGCCGCTGTACCGCATTCGCGCTTTGCATCCCCTCATGTGGGTGCTGGAACGCACCATCTCGACCCCAGCCACGCACTGGGCGCACCACGCCATCACCAACCAAGACGGTGTGGGCCACTACAAAGGCAACTTTGGCAACTTGCTCTTCTTTTGGGACATCCTGTTTGGCAGCGCACATATCACGCGCCAATACCCGGCCAAGGTGGGTCTGATCGATGACAAGCTGTTTGGCCAGGAGCGCTGGTACCACCAGATGTTTTTCCCCGTGCTGCAGTCGCGCCGTGAACATTCGGCCCTGAAATTTGGCGGCACGATTTACGCCGAGCCTGAAGAGGCGACCAAAGCCTCCTGAAGTGTTAAGGTGCTCTGGTGCCCTTCGGTGCGGCACAGAGCAGGCCTTGCGGTGAATGACGCCCAAGGTGTTGTCCTGCTCATCAATTGGAGGTGAGCCATGGACGACAAAATCACAGCGTTTTTAGAGCGCATTGGGCAACTGGAGGCGCAGCTGGAGGCTGAGTTTCAGCGCAAGCGCCAGGCGCTGGAGGCTGATTTTGAAGCGCGCAAGGTCCGCTTTGAGGTCGAGGTGTTGGCGCAGCAAAGGCGCTTCAAAGAAGGTGTTCTGCGCTATGTGTGGACCGCCGACTGGCGGCACCTGCTGACGGTGCCTTTCATCTACCCCGTGATCTTGCCCATGCTGCTGCTCGACGTGTTTGTGACGCTGTACCAGTGGCTGTGTTTTCCGCTGTACCGCATGCCGCGCGTCAAGCGTTCGGACTATTTTGTGTTTGACCGCACCCACCTGGCTTATTTGAATGTGGTCGAGAAAATCAACTGCGCCTATTGCTCGTACGGCAATGGTTTGATCGCCTATACCCGCGAGGTCGTAGGCCTGACGGAAAAGTTCTGGTGCCCCATCAAGCATGCGCGGCGGGTTTTGCAGGCGCACCCGCATTACAGCGGCTTTGTGGACTATGGCGATGCACAAAACTACCGCGACCAGCTCAACCAGTTGCGCCAGCAATTGCAGCAGATTCAACCGGCAGCCACAGCCGCGCTGTCGCAGTCTGGACAGCTTGATGCGGGCGGCCTGACTAAAGTGGACGGCATGAAAAACTTTCAAACTTTGGCCGATCTGGCCGCATGCGTCGGCCAAGACGTGGCCACCACCGAGTGGGTGCAGATCACCCAGGAACAGGTCAACCAGTTCGCTGAAGCCACGGGGGACCACCAGTGGATCCACGTCGATGTGGAGCGCGCCAAGAAGGGCCCGTTTGGTGGACCGATTGCACACGGGTTTTTGACCTTGTCTTTGCTGCCCCAGTTTTTTGACAAGACCGTCAATGTGGTCGAGAAAAGCATGGGCGTGAACTATGGCTTGAACAAGGTGCGCTTCATGGCGCCGGTGCTGGTGGGCAGCCGTTTGCGCGGCCATTTGCACCTGCATTCGGCCACGCCCATCGAAGGCGGCTTGCAGATCCAGTGGAATGTGACGGTAGAGCGCGAGGGCAGTGACAAGCCCGTGTGCGTGGCCGAGTCGCTGGCGCGAATTTACGCTTGAAGCGCGTCTGCGCTGGCGCCGCCAAAACCGTTTTGGCGCCAAGCTTCAAACACGGTGACCGCCACCGCGTTGGACAGGTTCAGGCTGCGCTGGCCTTCGCGCATCGGCAGCTTGATCCGTTGTGCGGGCGCAAAGGTCTCGCGCAGCTCGGGTGAGAGGCCGCGCGTTTCGGCGCCAAACACCAACCAGTCGCCCGGCTGAAAAGCCACGGTGTGCGCCACGCGGCTGCCCTTGGTGGTCAGCGCAAACATGCGCTCAGAGGGCGGTTTTTCTTGCGCCAGAAAAGCGTCCCAGTTTTCGTGGCGGCGCAAAGCGGCGTACTCGTGGTAGTCCAGACCTGCGCGGCGCATGTGCTTGTCGTCCATCGAAAAACCCAAGGGCTCGATCAAATGCAAGGTGCAGCCGGTGTTGGCCGCCAAGCGGATGACGTTGCCCGTGTTGGGCGGGATCTCGGGTTCGACCAGGACGATATGAAACATGGCCGGTATTGTGCCCTGTGCGCGGGGCTCATTCGCCGCCGGCTTCGGTGCGGGCCAGCACCACAGCGCTGATGTGGCGGGCCCCCGCTGCCCGCAAGGCCAGCGCGGCGGTGTGCAGCGATGCGCCACTGGTCATCACATCGTCCACCAACACGATGCGGCGCCCGCGAATTTCGGCTGCTCGCAGGGGGTCGATGGCAAAGGCCCCATTCAAATTGGCCAGGCGCTCGGCTCGAGGCAGCGTTCTTTGTGCCGGGGTGTGGCGCGTGCGCAGCAGCAGTTCGGCTTGGGTTTTGGCAGCGCAAAGCTCACGCGCCAATAGCAAGGATTGGTTGTAACCCCGCTCAGCCAAGCGCTCGGCCGACAAGGGAATGGGCAAGATGCCATCGGCCATCGCCACCGCGTCTTCGACCCATGGGGCATGGCGCATCAAGCTGCCCAAAGGCCCAGCCCAGCCCGGCTGCTGGTGAAATTTCAATTGCGCAATCAAGTCGATCCAGGGCCAGGCGTAGGCCGTGGCGCTCAGGCACAGGTCCAGTGGCGGAGGGGACTTGATGCAGGCCCCGCAGCGCTTGGGCCCCAGATTGGATGCCGGCAAGGGCAGGGCGCAGGTGCTGCACCGTGCAATGGGTTGGGCAAAACAGCGGATGCAGGCTTCGCACAAGGGCGCTTGGGGCCAGTCCCGACAGACGGCACAGCGGCTGGGCAGCCAACGCCAAAAGCCGCCGGGTCGCTCAAAGACTGGCGGTTTGGCCATCCCCCTGAACAGCGTCCATCCCATGGGGTCAATATACTTCCGTCACCGTCCTGACCACAAGCGCACCGGCATGGCCTGTGTTTGTGACCCAGTTCAGCCACCTGTTTGCTTTGGCCATGTCTGCACCCGAACGTCCTCCTTCTCTTGACCCCATTGCCGCAGCACGTTGGGCCGCCCTCCCTGCGGCGGGCCGCGCATCGCCTTGGCTGCATGAAGAAGTGGCCTCACGCATGCAAGACCGTTTGGACTTCATCAAGCTGCAGCCTCAGCAATGGGCGCATTGGGAGCCTGTGCGGGGCGGGCTGCAAGCGCACCAAGCCTTGCAAAAGCGTTACCCGCAAGCCCAGGTGTGGCTCACCAGTGCCCAACAGGCCGAGGCCGAGGCGGCCGACAAAGTATTGAAAGCCGCTTGGTGGCAGCCCGCCAGGTGGACGGGCCCGCGTGTGCAAACCGGTGTGCCGCCCGAAGGCACGGTCCAGATGCTGTGGGCCAATATGCAGTTGCACGCTTCGGCCCAGCCGCAAGCTTTGCTCCAAAGCTGGCACCGGGCGTTGGCAGTCGATGGGTTTTTGATGTTCTCCTGCTTCGGTCCTGACACCTTGCGTGAATTGCGCACGGTGTACGCACAACTGGGTTGGCCCGCACCGGCCCATGAATTCACCGACATGCACGATTGGGGCGACATGTTGGTGCAAGCCGGGTTTGCCGAGCCGGTGATGGATATGGAGCGCATCACGCTGACGTTTGAAACCCCCGAGCGTTTGCTCGCGGAGTTGCGTGAGTTGGGCCGCAACCTGAACATCCAGCGCTTTGCCGGTTTGCGCGGTCGCCAATGGCTTGCCCAATTGCATGCGGCGCTGTTGACTTTGGCCCAGCCGCAAGAAGGTGGGCGCATGGCACTGAGCTTTGAAATTGTGTACGGTCATGCCCTCAAACCGAAGCCACGCGCCAAAGTGGCGGCCGAAACCGAAATCGGTCTGGCCCAGATGCGGCAGATGCTCAAGCGCTGATGCGCCCGATCCAATAAGCTTTGATTTTTATCAAAACCCCCTTGTAACTCGGGTAAAATCCCGCCACATTTGGCCAAAGTGCGCGCTCTTGAGCGCGTTAGGTTATTGAAAGTTGACGCGTGTCAAATCCGTCTTACCAGTTCGCACAGGTGTCCGGTCCCTCCATTGATTGGCGGCTCAGACGCAATTGTTCGGTAACACCATCCCAACTGGGGTGGTTTTACGGTTCTCTGTGTGCGCTCTCATTGGGCATTGGCGTATTCTTCTGGTTTCAGGGGGCGACGCTGGTGCTGACGTTTGCCGGTTTGGAGTTGGCTTTGGTGGGGGTGGCCTTTTTGGCCTATGCCCGCCACGCCACCGACGGTGAGTGGATTTCCCTGCAAGGACCGCATTTGGTGGTGGAGCTGGAAACCGCTGGCCGCCGTGAGCGGGCTGAATTTGCGCGTCAATGGGTAAGGGTCGAGCCAAAGTCGGGTGACCACAGTCTGATCGAGTTGTCAGGCCAGGGTCGTTCGGTTGAGGTGGGGCGCTTTGTGCGTCCTGAGCTCCGGCAAGCGCTGGCGCGAGAAATCAGAAGGGCTTTGCGTTCAGCGTGATGCCATGGCGGCAAAGGGGGTTTGGCCCCATTTGCCAAAGGTGTGAGTTCAACAGAGTCTTGGAAGTTAGTGAGAACCATGAAGAATATTTCCAACCAATTAGCATCGCTGCTATCCCGCGCAGGCATTTTTGCAGGCGCATGGCTGGCCACTTCTGCTTACGCGGTCAACGATTTGCCCGGCGGTCCCGCCGTCAATCAGCTCAACTTTGCGCCGCCAGTGACCAAAATCGCTGAAGAGCAACATTGGCTGCATTGGATGATGTTGATCATCTGCACGGTGGTGTTCATTGCTGTTTTTGCAGTGATGTTCTATTCCATCTGGAAGCACCGCAAGTCGGTGGGGCACAAGCCTGCGACTTTCAGCGAATCCGTGACGGTCGAAATCTTGTGGACCGCAGCGCCATTCCTGATCGTGATCTTGATGGCTTTGCCTGCAACCAAGGTGCTCGTCGCCCAAAAGGACACCACCAACGCCGACTTGACCGTCAAGGTCACAGGCTACCAGTGGAAATGGGGCTATGACTACATCAAAGGTCAAGGCGAAGGTCTGAGCTACATCTCCACACTGGACTCGAGCCAGCGTGCAATGTCCAACGCAGGCAAACCTGAAGGCGACAACTACCTGCTCAAAGTGGACAATCCTCTGGTTGTGCCTGTCGGTCAAAAAGTGCGTGTGATCACCACCGCCAACGATGTGATCCATGCTTTCATGGTGCCCGCCTTCGGCATCAAGCAAGACGCAATCCCTGGTTTTGTGCGTGACACTTGGTTCCGCGCTGAAAAGACGGGCGATTTCTACGGTCAGTGCGCTGAGCTGTGTGGCAAAGAGCACGCTTACATGCCTATCCATGTGAAAGTGTTGTCTGCACAAGACTACACCGCCTGGGTGGATGCTGAGAAGAAAAAGCAAGCAGCCTTGGCCGATGATCCAGCCAAAGTGTGGGCCTTGGACGACTTGTCCAAGCGTGGTGAGAAGGTCTATGCCGCCAATTGCGCTGCCTGCCACCAAGCCAACGGCAAGGGCGCTGGCCCGATCAAAGCACTCGACGGCGCTGCTGTTGTGCTCGATGCCAACAAATCCAAGCAAATCGCGGTTTTGCTCAACGGTCAAAACAACGGCACCATGCCTGCATGGAAACAGCTGTCCGACACCGAAATCGCCGCTGTGATCACCTACACCAAGAACAACTGGTCCAACAAGACCGGGCAGATCGTGCAACCAGCCGAAGTGCTGGCCGCACGCAAGTAAGTCAGTACCGCATTAAGTAAGAGGAAATCAAGATGAGTGCCGTTCTCGACCATCACGATCATGCCCACGACGACCACGGGCACGCACCTGCGGGCTGGCGTCGTTGGGTCTACGCGACCAACCACAAAGACATTGGTACCTTGTACCTCTTGTTCAGCTTCGCCATGTTGATGGTGGGCGGTGTCTTGGCTTTGTTGATCCGCGCTGAGCTGTTCCAGCCTGGCCTGCAGATCGTCAACCCCGAGTTGTTCAACCAATTCACCACCATGCACGGCATCATCATGGTGTTCGGTGCGATCATGCCCGCCTTCGTGGGCTTTGCGAACTGGATGCTGCCTTTGCAAGTGGGCGCTTCGGACATGGCCTTTGCCCGCATGAACAACTTCAGCTTCTGGCTGATGATCCCCGCCGCTTTGATGCTGGTGGGTTCGTTCTTCATGCCCGGTGGCGCACCCGCTGCCGGTTGGACCCTGTACGCACCGTTGACCCTGCAAATGGGTCCCTCCATGGACGCTGGTATTTTTGCCATGCACATCTTGGGTGCTTCGTCCATCATGGGCTCGATCAACATCATCGTGACCATCTTGAACATGCGCGCCCCTGGCATGACCTTGATGAAGATGCCCATGTTTGCATGGACCTGGCTCATCACCGCTTACTTGCTGATCGCTGTGATGCCTGTGTTGGCTGGCGCGATCACCATGACCTTGACTGACCGTCACTTCGGTACCAGCTTCTTCAACCCCGCCGGTGGCGGTGACCCTGTGATGTACCAGCACATTTTCTGGTTCTTCGGTCACCCCGAGGTGTACATCATGATCTTGCCGGCTTTCGGCATCATCAGCCAGATCGTGCC
>JACCDH011478024.1_pt1 | contig 27006 bp, 23 predicted proteins | sample 7442481 | NCBI WGS metagenome assembly JACCDH01 (sample SAMN15323433, study PRJNA562643) | freshwater metagenome | isolation source: river surface water | place: USA:Blue River Watershed | collected 2017-08-15 | reverse complement strand
GGTATAAATAGCAGCATGTCCACAAGCTGTAACAGTATGCACATATGGGATAAGGGTAAAATTACAGGAGGCACCTTCATTCGCCAATTTCAGGAATCCATTTTTAGTTTTAAAAAAAGGGCTATACCTATTAACGTTGTCCCAACGCATTTGGTCAATTACAATCCCAATGACCAATTTAGGTTTACTGTTATTTGACTTATTGGACTGTGAATTTGCAAGGTTTACGAACATTACAAATAGCAAAGAAAGCACCATTTTCATACTGCAAAATTTATCCTGCAATTTACAGCTATTTATTAAGCATTAAAAGATAAAAAATGATTAAATTTGCATTAATAATTAATTCTATATGTCAGATATTTTTGATCGTTTAATTAAAAACTACGGACCAATTGGACAACATCGTGAGAGAGCACATGGTTATTTCGCATTCCCAAAACTAGAAGGGGATGTTAGTTCAAAGATGAAATTTAGAGGACAGGAAATGATTGTATGGAGTTTGAATAATTATTTAGGTTTAGCCAATCATCCTGAAGTAAGAAAAGCCGATGCAGATGCAAGTGCACAATATGGCTTAGCATTGCCAATGGGTGCAAGAATGATGAGTGGAAATAGTGATTTGCATGAGCAATTAGAATATGAATTAGCCACTTTTGTACAAAAAGAAGATTCCATTTTAATGAATTATGGCTATCAAGGAATCATGAGTGCGATTGATGCTATATGTGGAAGACATGATGTGGTTGTTTATGATGCAGAATGTCATGCATGTATTATTGATGCTTTAAGAATGATACCAGGACACCGTTTTGTGTTTAAGCATAATGATGTAGAGGATTGTGAAAAGCAATTAACAAGAGCTCAAGCATTGGCGGACAAACAAGGAGGAGGTATTTTAGTGATTACAGAAGGGGTATTTGGAATGGCAGGTGATCAAGGAAAGCTAAAAGAAATTGCTGCATTGAAAAAGAAAGTGCCTTTTCGTTTATTGGTGGACGATGCCCATGGATTTGGCACATTAGGAGCAACTGGCGCAGGTGCAGGTGAGGCCCAAGGATGTCAAGACGAAATTGATTTATACTTTTCCACTTTTGCAAAAAGTATGGCTTCCATTGGGGCGTTTATGGCTGGACCTAAAACCATCATTGATTATATCCGCTATAATATTCGTTCTCAAATTTTTGCCAAGAGCTTACCAATGCCTTATGTAGTGGGTAATTTAAAACGTTTGGAATTATTAAGGACAAAGCCTGAATTAAAAGCGAATCTTTGGAAAAATGCATTGGCCTTACAAAATGGATTAAAAGAAAAAGGTTTTGATATTGGTAAAACAGATTCGGTGGTAACGCCAATTTATATGAAAGGTGGGGTGGAAGAAGCTACTGCCATGGTAATGGATATAAGAGAAAACTATAAAATATTTTGTTCAATCGTAGTGTATCCTGTCATTCCTAAGGGGCATATTATTTATAGACTTATTCCAACAGCCGTGCATACGCAGGAGGAGATTGATTTAACCTTAAAAGCATTTAGCGAAACCAAGGCTAAATTGGATGCTGGCGCTTATAAAGTGGCTGAAATTCCAGACATGGCCAATAAATAATTAAGTAGCTTCTATTAAGTCGGCTTCTCTTTGTTCGTTTTTTAGTATTTCAATACTTACGTTTAACTCAAATCCAACCAATAGGATAAGTGCATTAATGTAAATGATAGTCATTACAATAAGTACAGTTCCAATGGAGCCATAAATTTTATTGTAACTACTAAAATGGTTTACCCAGTAAGAAAATCCTACCGTTGTAAGCAACATTAAGGAGGTAGAAAGTAATGAACCTGGTGATACCAAGGGCCATCTTTCTTTTATATGTGGCGCATATTTATAAATAAAGGCGTTCCCCATAAACAACAATAAAATAATAATAAGCCACCTTAATGAGTTCCAATAGGGAAGGATGGTACTTTGCTTAATATCAAAAGCGCCGTTTAATAAGGAAGCTAATTGCTCCTGTCCAATTAATACAATTAAGCTAGCAAATACCAATAACATTAAAATGATGGTTAATCGAATGGCCCTCATTCTTTGATGTAAAAAAAAGGGTTTATTCTGCATAATTGATTTGTCAAAACTGCGAATGATACCTGTCATGGCATTGGATGCGTAAAATAGTAGTAACAAAAATCCAAATGAAAATATACCAACATGTTGACTTAGTAAATCGTTGATGATATCAACGATGAAACGGTAAGTACTTGAATTTGGCGCTATGTCCTTGAATAAGGTTAAAATTTGCTTTTTAATTTTAAACGCTTTAGGGAAGTAGGGGATAATTGAAAAAAGGAATAAAAATCCAGCAGGCAAGGCCATTAATAAATTAAATGAAATGGCAGAAGCGCGATCATATAAACCCATTGTATTTAATTGTCTAGATAAGAATTTAAATACTAAATACAAGTTAATGCCTTGGAAACCTGGGATGTAGATCCCCTTCAATTTTTGTTTGAGAAAATGGAATAGCGGACCCAATAAGGTCCTAAAAAAAGCCCTAATGATATTGATGATTAATTTAGTTAAACTAACGTTTTTTCTTTTGTAGATACTCATCTAATTTTTGCTGGTATTCTTTTGCAAATTTATTGTGTTCTTCATAAGTAGCACTAAAGTGATGATATCCACTAAAATCAGCTTTGGCCACAAAATAAAGGTAGTCCGTTTTAGGGGCATTCAAAACTATATCAATTGTTTTTGGATGAGGGGTGCCAATAGGGCCAGGTGTTAGTCCCTTGTATTTATAGGTATTGTACAAGGAAGGAGTACTTAAATACTTTTCATAAATTCGAGTGATGGTAAAATCCTGCATGGCAAATTTAATGGTAGGGCAGGCTTGCAAAAGCATATTTTTCTTTAATCTATTTTGATACACACTCGCAATTAAGGATTTGTCCGATTCATAATTTGTTTCTTCATCAACTATGGAAGCCAATGTATATACCTGTTGTGGGGTCAGGCCAATGGATTTTGCTTTCTCCAATCGATTATTTGCTTTCCAAAATTGCGCCTCCTGATCCTTCATTTTTTGCATTAATTTAGGAAGGCTGGTGGACCAATACATGGTATAGGTATTGGGAAGGAATAAGGTTAATAATTGAGTAGTATCTACACCAAAAGGGGCAAGAGAATCATTGTTGTTGAAAAAGGCAGCAGCGGTTGAACTATCTATGGAAAAGGTACGTTCAACTAATTGTGCCAACTCGGCGCGGGTTCGGACTTTATTTAAAACAAAATTAACCGTTGCTTGCTGGCGATTGCGCAACATTCTTATGATACTAAGCAAGCTGGTATTTTTTTTAACTAGGTATTTACCTGGTTTAATTTTGGATTCTACATTTAAAATTTTTGAGAGTATTAAAAAGCTAGGCTTATCAAGGATAATTTTTTTGGCAACAAGGGTATCTGCCAATGAAGAAAGCCCTTGGCTTTTATAGTCGAAACTCATTTTTTCTTTCCCAAAATGAGTAGTAATGATGAAAACATTTATTGCTTCATAAATGAGCAATCCACTAAGTAATAAAGTGAATATCTTTTTCATATTTCAAAATACAATAAAAATCCCCACCTTTTATAGATGGGGACAATTTATTTTATAAGGCCAATTCTATTTGGAATAAATTAAGGTTTTTTTGCTGCTGGAGGAGCTGTTTGCACTGGAGCAGTTTGTTGAGGTGCCGTTTGAACTGGCGTTTTAGGTGCAGTTTGAATAGGCAAATTATCTAGAGATCTTTTATTCGTATTGGTTGTATTTGTTTTTGTCAACAACAAAGTTGAAGTAATTGCCAATACAGCTATCACCCCTGCAAAAATCCAAGTGCCCTTTTCAAGTACATCGGTCGTTTGCTTAACACCCATAAAGTTGTTGGACAATCCACTCACATTTGCATTTAAGCCACCCCCTTTAGGATTTTGAATTAATACCATAAAACCTAATCCTAAACAAGCCGTCACTAACAATACTATAAATAAAGTAATCATATCTTCTTTTGTTTTAATTGTTCTATTTGAGACGCAAAATAAACGGATTTTTCAGGAAAAATAAAACTTAATTTAGAATAGATGTCTATTGCCTTTTGTTTATTGCCCTGTTTTAGCCAAATTTCCGCCATTGCTTCGGTAACCACTTCTGTGGCATTATTGGCCTTTTCAGCTATAATTGCGATCATTTTCTCCTGTTCTTCCCCCATTTCAGCCAAATTCTGGCTATTTTCCTCATGGTGCTTTAATACCTTTAACCAAGCGGTGAAACTCCTTAATTGCTTGGTAAATTTATCCTGAGGTACAGCAGATAAGTCTATTTCAATGCCTTGGGCCTCAAAATAGTCTTTTACGATTTTCGGGGTCTCTTTTTCAAATTCTAGTGGATGCGTCGTATCTGCCTCCTGGTATTGAGCCAATTGCTCTGAAATAAGGCTATTTAATTTCTCATCGATATGTTCATCCATTTGATGGGTACCCTCAGTGATATCCTCCAGGGCTAACCATTGGTGTAAATGTAATGCAGAAGGAAAATAACAAACCGCTTTTTGAATTTGAGTCGGGTACAATGGGGAGGAAGTTAATTGGTACTTTTTGGCCAATAATAATTGCAAACTTGGGCTAAATTCATTTTCCTGGACCAAGGTTTCCAATTCGGTGGTGGAAATGCTATCCAGCTGAGCATGCCCAGACCATTGGAATAAGATAGAATTGATAGTGCTTTGAGACATGGTTACCAGTTTGAAAAAATTTGGTTGAAAATATCATCCGTTATATTACGCACAATTTCTTCCATTAATTGACCTTCTGCTTGGTTTAAACTAAGATTTGCAGAAAAATCAAAGTTTCTAGAAACATCAAATTCTTGTTCTTTATTATCCAATGTCTTTTTTAAAACTACATGAACCGTAACTGTAAGTCGGTTGGTAGTTGCTTGTTGTGCACTTACCCCCACTGTTTGTGTAGGATCATAGTTGGTAATGGTTGCAAAAATTTGATAGTGTGCGTCATCACTATTAGTTCTTGTCAATTTTGTTTGACCAATAATTTTCTGAAGCAGTTTGTCGGTAAGTAATGGAGCTAGTTGAGGATTTACAAACCTTGCTTTGTTTTCAATGAATCCAATTTTAACCGTTTTAATATTGTCGGGGATTACGGCATCTCTAAAACTATAAATGCCACAGCCAGAAATGCATCCAAGTAAGCATAGGAAGGCAAATGCATAAAGCATTGTAGAGGCATGTTTTAATATGGATGAATTATTCTTCAATGTCGTATTCTTTAATTTTTCTATAAAGGGTGCGTTCGCTAATTCCTAAGTCGGTAGAAGCGTCTTTTCTGCGGCCTCGATGCTTTTTTAGGGCTTTTAAAATTAACTCTTTTTCCTTATCTACAATATTTAATGATTCTTCCACTTCATAATGCCCTTGTAAGTCATTGTCAATAATTAACGGCTGTTGGGAATTATATTGAACCTGAGGAAGGGCAGGGGTATTGTTAATAGGGGCAGGTATTACATTATTGATGGTATTGGCTGGTACCATATCTTCTTTTAGCTCATTGATCATGGACTCCCTTGTAAAGTTGCCCGTTTGTCCAGCCAATGAAGGATTTTGCAAAATCTCAAAAAACATTTTCTTTAATTCATTCACATCTTTTTTCATGTCAAAGAAAAGTTTGTACAGTATTTCTCTTTCATTGGCAAATTCACCCACTGGGGCGCCTGTTACCATGGGCATATTGTGTTTGGAAGCCGTAGGTAAAAATTCAGCTAAAATAGTTGCATTAATATGGTCGGTGGTACTTAATACTGAAATTTGTTCAGCTATATTTTTTAACTCACGCACATTGCCTGGCCATGTATAGGAGGTAAGTAAAGAACGCGCTTCCTCATCTAGAAAAATGGGTTTGGTTTTATATTTTTCAGCAAAATCTACAACGAATTTTCTAAACAATAATGGAATGTCTTCCTTGCGGTCTCTTAAACTAGGCACACGAATAGGCACGGTATTTAAACGATAATACAAATCCTCTCTAAATTTACCTTTCTGCGTAAATTCCATTAACTCTCTGTTGGTTGCCGCAATTACACGTACGTCTGTTTTTTGAACTTTTGATGAACCTACTCGAATAAATTCACCCGTTTCCAACACACGCAATAATCTTGCTTGAGTGCCCAGTGGCATTTCACCTATCTCATCTAAAAAAATGGTACCTCCATTAACAGTTTCAAAATACCCTTTACGGCTATCTACCGCACCGGTAAATGATCCTTTTTCGTGTCCAAATAATTCCGAGTCAATTGTGCCTTCGGGAATGGCGCCGCAGTTAACGGCAATAAAAGGGTTGTGTTTACGTGCAGATAAACTGTGAATGATTTGGGAAAATACTTCTTTACCCACACCTGATTCTCCTACAATTAAAACTGTTAAATCGGTTGCAGCTACTTGCTCCGCAGTATTTAATGCGTGATTTAGTGATGGTGTATTACCAATAATACTAAACCTGTTTTTGAGTGCTTGTAAATCCATAATTTATAATTTTATCAACTTGATATTGATTTATTCGCTCACTGTACCTAATAAAGTGCCTTTCGTAAAATCGTTTACCAACACATTTACATAGTCCCCTTTTTTTAAAGAATGATTGCCCTTTGGAAAAACAATTACTTTGTTTTGACTATTGCGTCCCATCCACTCCTGATCACTTTTTTTACTATTGCCTTCAATTAAAATTTCAAAAGTCTTGCCAACATCCCGTTTATTGCTTTCGTTGGACAACACCCATTGTACATCCACAATTTCTTGCAATCTTCTTTTTTTCACTTCCTCTGGAATATCGTCTTCATATCTTTTGGCAGCTAAGGTTCCAGGACGTTCCGAATAAAAATACATATAGCTATAATCATAATTGGCTTCCTTCATAATACTTATGGTATCCTGATGATCCTCCTCAGTTTCGGTACAAAAGCCGGCGATGATATCGGCCGATATACTACAGTCGGGCATAATTTCTCTTATGCGCGCAACTTTTGCCAAATACCATTCACGCGTATAGGTACGATTCATTAATTGTAACATACGCGTACTTCCGCTTTGCACTGGCAAGTGAATGTATTTACAAATATTATGGTATTTAGCCATGGTAAATAATACCTCGTCGGTAATATCTTTTGGATGAGAAGTACTAAATCTTACGCGTAAGCTATTGTCAATTTGAGCAACACTTTCCAATAATTGGGCAAAGGTTACCGAAACATTGGTTTCCGGATTGTTCCAATAATAGCTATCTACATTTTGGCCTAATAAGGTGATTTCTTTATAGCCTTTTTCAAATAAATCACGACACTCCGCCACAATACTAAAAGCGTCACGGCTGCGTTCACGCCCTCTTGTAAAAGGCACTACACAAAAGCTACACATGTTGTTACAACCACGCATAATTGATACAAATCCACTAATGCCATTACTATCTAACCGCACAGGAGCAATGTCTCCGTAGGTTTCATCTCTACTTAAAATGACATTCACAGCTTTTTGACCGGTACCTGCTTCAATGATTAAATCGGGTAGGGTACGATAGGCATCTGGGCCCACAACAATATCTACTAATTTTTCTTCTTCTAATAATTGTGCTTTTAACCGCTCGGCCATGCAACCTAAAATACCCACTAATAAACCTGGTCTTGCCTGTTTTAATTTTTTAAATTCAGTCAAGCGTTTACGTACGGTTTGTTCGGCCTTTTCCCTAACTGAACAGGTATTAACCAAAATTAAATCGGCTTGCTGTGGTTGACGGGTGCTTCCGTATCCATTATTTTCCAAAATAGAAGCCACCACCTCACTGTCCGCAAAATTCATTGCACAGCCATAACTTTCTACATAAAAGAATTTATTGAAATGCTTTTTTGGGCTGTTGGATTCAAAAGCTTCACCTTGCCTTGACTCGTCGTGTGTTTTGGTATCGTTCGCGTATAATTCCATGAATTTGAATACTTAAAATTGAGTTTGCAAATTTACTTAAAATTTGATTGAATGTGTCAACTTGTCATATATAACTAGCTAAATATTTGATAATGAATTGTTTAAATGATGGTATTTTTATTTTCTTTAGAATATATATTACTTAAAATCAATCATTTATAATAATTTGTATATTTGGTAAAATGATTTGTTGATGAAGAAATGGCTTGTATTGGTCTGCTGTAGCCTATATATAAATTGGTCCTCTGCACAGGATGTAGCGGTGACAAAACTACGTTCTGAGACTTCGAGAAGCATCAGGAAGGAGGCAGATACAAGTTATTGGAACTGGAAAACAGGCGGGTTGTACAATTTTAATTTATCTCAGAGTTCATTGAGTAACTGGGCTGCCGGGGGCGACAATTTCAATTTGGCCTTTACGAGTTACTTTAATTATTATGCTTTTTATCAAAAAACAAAACACAGTTGGGACAATAATATTGACCTTAACTTGGGGTATATGCAGTCAAGCAATTTAGGCGGACGAAAAAACGATGATCGATTTGACTTCATTAGTAAATATGGCTATAAAATTGACTCCGTAGGACAATTGTATGTTTCTGGTTTATTTAATATGCGTTCACAGTTATTTGATGGATACGCATTTAGTGGCAATAATCCCAGTTTTATATCTAGTTTTTTATCGCCAGCCTATATAATTTTATCTGCCGGGGTGGATTATAAACCCAATAACAAACTGTCCATTTTCTTCTCTCCACTAACCTCAAGAAGTACGTTGGTTTTAAATAAAATTTTATCTGAACAAGGCAAGTATGGTGTTGATACAGGAAAGAATTTTAAGAGAGAAACGGGTTTGTTTGTTACAGTCAACTACATAAATAATATTACACCTACCATCAATTACAGAGGCAGGGCCGATTTTTTCTCCAATTATTATGAAAAGCCGGAGAATGTTAATTTATACATGACCAATTTATTTACGTTTAAGATTCATAAAAATTTCTCCGCCACGTACAGTTTGGATTTAATTTATGATGATAAGATTAGAATTTTCGGACCCAATAAAAATGCACCTGGATTGCAGTTAAAAAGTATTATTGGGATAGGATTTACCAAACCAATTCCAGTTAAGAAAATTATCAGTAAGCCTAAAGTGGTGGCTGATGCACCCGCTTCCTTCAATTCAAATAATTAGTTTTGAAAGACAAGAAGTAGTTGATAGGTTAATAAAGGCCTTACTGCATTGGCTTAATCTTCTTTAAAATAATGCTAGCTGCATTATTTTGTAACCGCTTTGAGGGTATGCTTTATTTTATTCGCCTTGTGGGTAAGGTCCTGATAGTCATTACTGATAATGGTTACATGTCCCATTTTTCTTCCAGGCTTAGTTTGTTTTTTGCCATATAAATGCACAAATACATTCTCCATTGTTAAAACCTCGTCCAAGCCCTGGTAAAAAACTTCACCTGTATATCCTTCTGCGCCAATAATATTTACGATGGCCGAGGGTAATATAGCATTTGGATTGCCAAGTGGATAATCTAATAATATTCTCCAAAGCATATCGTATTGGCTGCTATAATTGGCTTCAATTGTATGGTGACCACTGTTATGCACTCTTGGAGCAGCTTCATTCACCCAAACATCTCCTTGTTTATCAATAAATAATTCAATGGCAAATAAACCAGGACTTTTTAAACCATTCACAATTTTACGGGCAATGGCTTCTGCCTTCCAAAGTTGTTGTTCTTCCAATTTTGCTGGACTTAATTGATAGTCAAGCAAATTATAGACAGGGTCAAAAATCATTTCAGCTGGGGGGTAAATAATGGTTTCTCCTTTGGCATTCATCCCAACAATTAAAGCAATTTCTTTTTGAATATTTATTTTCTTCTCTAATACCGAAGGGACGTTAAAACCTTTCCCTAAATCGGCTTCAGCATGGATAACTTGTACACCTTTTCCATCATATCCTCCTTCGCCCATTTTGTGCACTGCGGGTAAAAAAGAAATATGATTGGGCAATTCGCTATTGCTTTGTGTAATTACATAATCGGCAGTGGGTATTTCATTTTGTGTATAAAACTGCTTTTGTAAAATTTTATTTTTAATAATTCTAATAGCAGCAGGTGTGGGGTACACTTTAACGCCTTCCTGTTCTAGCTTTTCAAGTGCCTCCACGTTTACCGATTCTATTTCAATAGTTAAAGCATCTAGTGTTTTACCAAAATTATAAACGGCCTCAAAATTGGTAATATCTCCAATAGTAAATGAATGGCATAAATGCGCTGTAGGACAATTTGGATCGCTCTCTAAAACAAAGGTAGTAACATCATAGTTGGCTGCTGCTTGTAAAAGCATTCTACCTAATTGTCCACCGCCTAAAATACCCACTTTCATAGCTTCCATTTTATTTTGTCAAAGATAAGGCTAAAAGGAACTAAATTTGTCCTTATCAAATTATGAATATGTCATCCAAAGCCATCATTACGGTAAAGGACCTTTTTAAATCCTACGGGGATTTTGAAGCAGTAAAAGGGATTAGTTTTGAAGTGTATGAGGGAGAAATTTTCGGATTACTTGGTCCTAATGGTGCGGGGAAATCTACTACCTTAGAAATTATTGAAACCCTAAGAAATAAAACCAGCGGAACGGTAATAGTGGATGGGGTTAATTTAGAGCAAGCCCCAGAGGAAATAAAAAAAAGGATTGGTGTTCAATTGCAGACCTCAGGTTTTTACCCCAATTTGAATTTAACCGAATTAATTTATTTGTTTGTAGGCTTATATCAAAGTGAAGTAGATCCCTTGGAATTACTCAAAAAAGTAAATTTAGAAGATAAGGCTAAATCAAAATACAAGGAACTGAGTGGTGGTCAAAAACAGCGTTTCTCCATTGCCACTACTTTAATTAATAAGCCTAAAATTATTTTTTTAGACGAACCCACCACCGGTTTGGATCCACAAGCAAGAAGAAACTTATGGGACTTGATTAAAGAAATCAGAGACCAAGGGACAACAGTAATTATCACCACGCATTATATGGATGAAGCCGAAATTTTATGTGATAGAGTAGCCATTGTGGATAGTGGTAAAATTATTGCGATTAATTCGCCCAATTTATTAATTGACCAATTGGTAGCCACGGGATTTGAAAAAGAGAAAGAAGTAAAAAAAGCCAATTTAGAAGACGTGTTTATTCAATTAACGGGCAAGGAATGGAGGGAGGAATAAGAGCGGTAGAATATTCATTGTAAAGAAGCTATTTTTCATGAATTTTGAATGCGTATAATTTTTAAAAAATATTAAATGACAAACGATCCACGTTATCCTATTGGCAAATACCAAGTCACTCCATTTAGCGAGGAAGTAAAAAATAAATGGATCCAGGATTTAAGAATTGCTCCCTCCGATTTGGAGCATGTGCTATTAAATTTGGACAAGGCGCAATTAGATACACCCTATCGGGAAGGTGGGTGGAATGTTACTCAAGTGGTACATCATTTAGCAGACAGCCATATGAATGCATTTGCTCGTTTTAAATTAGCCTTAACCGAGGAAATCCCTACCATTAAAACATACGATGAAAATGCCTGGTCATTAACGGCCGATGTAGTAGAGACTCCATTAAATGTTTCTGTTACCTTGTTGCATGCTTTGCATGAAAGATGGGGCAATTTATTGTCAAGTTTAACCCAGGAGCAATGGCAAAGAAAATTATTCCATCCAGTGCGAAATACCGAAATTACTGTTTGGGATTTATTTACCATTTATGCATGGCATGGGAAACATCATATTGCACATATCAAAGCCTTGAGAGATCAAAAAGGCTGGTAATAGCAGCAGGCGTATTTTTTTAAGAATGCAATGAAGTGAATAAACTTCTATCCACTTCGGCCACTAAAAATATACTGCCCATCACAATGATTAAATCGTTTTGCTTGGCATTTATTGAAGCTGCTGTAATAGCCTGATTTACATCCTCAAAATTTTGTCCAACCAAACCAAGTTGATTAGCCATGTCGGATAATTCAACCAAGGGCATGGCCCTAGGGATATGAGATTGGGTAAAATAATACTTTGCAGTGTTGGGTAGTAAGTTTAATACCGCTGAAATATCCTTGTCTTTTACCATCCCTATGACAATATGCAACTCTTGGTAATGAAGGCCTGCTAATTGTTCAAGAAGCGCTTTAATACCATGTTCATTATGGGCTACGTCTAAAATGACTCTTGGATTTTCCTGTATACATTCCCAACGACCCATTAAACCGGTATTTTTTTTAATATTTTTTAGTGCAGCAATTACTTTAGGGGCTTTTAATTTCCATCCCATTTGTGAAAGTAATTGCACGGCCACCAGTACCCCTTTCAAGTTTTTATATTGGTATTTTCCTGGCAAATCCGTTTCTACTGTAAAGTTTTTGGTAAACAGGGGAGCGTCTAATAAATGAATCATAGGTTGATTAAATTCAAACAAAGCTGTTTGCCAATTATTTTGAAATGATTGTAATTCCAAAAAGTTTTCAGCAAAATAGATGGGTGCATTTAATTCATTTGCTTTTTGTTCAAATACAAATTTCGTTTCAGGAATGATTTCACTGATGACAACGGGCGTTTCCTTTTTAATAATTCCAGCTTTTTCAGTAGCAATCGCAGGTAATGTATCGCCTAATAAAGCCATATGATCCCAGCCAATATTGGTAATGATACTTAGTTCAGGATCAATTACATTGGTACTATCTAAACGACCTCCTAATCCGGTTTCAATAATGGCGATATCACATTTTTTTTGGGCAAAATACTCAAATGCCATTCCCACAGTGATCTCAAAAAAGGAGGGTTCAATTGCTTCTATCAATCCCTTTACTTTTTGGGTAAATAAAGTCACAAATTCCTTGGGACACATTTCACCATTCACTTTGATTCTTTCTCGAAAATCGTACAAATGAGGGGAAGTGTATAAGCCAGTGGTGTAGCCTGCTTCTTGGAATATCGAGGCCAACATATGACTGGTAGATCCCTTTCCATTGGTTCCGGCCACATGAATGGTTTTGAATTTATGCTGCGGATTGCCTAAATGGCTACAAATTGAAATGGTATTGTTTAGGTTGTTTTTTATGGCAGCAGCACCAATTCGGCTAAACATAGGTAAACGACTATATAAATAGTCAATCGTGTCTTGATAGGACATAAGATTATTGCACTTCAAATTTAAATTTCACCGTTACCACTGAACTATGATCAGACACATTGAAACTTATTTTATTTAAATATTCCCTAATGGCCGATTTGTATTTTGCATCATTGGAGGAAGATCCTTTTGCAATTTGGATAAACCTTCCGGCACCAGATGGGCTTACTTCAATTTCAGCATAAATGGTAGCAGCTTCAACGTCACCACTAAAGGAATAAACCTTCACTATTTTGCGGTCACCTTTGGTTACAAAAGGACCTCCTTTGCCTGTATAGGATTTGCCCTCTATTTTTCCATTAGCTCCGCCTTGGTCACCAGTTCCTCCAGCAATACCTTGATTTTTGGTATTATTGTAACTGTCCTGGTTATTTCCTCCTTTGCCATTGCCCCCTTGGTATTTACCCATTACTGCTTTTGGTTTTTCAACCTTGACATTGGGGGGAGTGATGGTATTTTTTGAAATAACTTTTTCTTTATTTGTTTTCACTAGTTCGTCCGTAGGATCATCCGAAGAAGTATTGATCTTTTCAGTTTCAGGAGTGCTTGTTGCCACTTTATTGGAAATAGTGCCTTCGTCTAATGCAGGAGCCTCTTTACTTAGTGGAGCCGTTTCACCCAAACCAGTTTCACTATTTCCTAAATTCACTTCCATGAACAATGGTTCTGGTGGGACGATAGTGGGAGGTGTTTTTTGCCATTGCAAAACAACAAACAACAAACTTAATACCACACAGATTAATCCTGTGTAAATACCGGCTTTTAAATTTTTTTGTTGTTCGAAGTTTAATTGCATTGCATAAAATTAATGTAAAAATACATCATAACCCAAACGACAGAGGGTAGCAATGATTACCCATAAAAAAACAGTCCTGATAAACTTGTTTCCTTTGGATAGTGCCATTCTGGAGCCAATGATACCACCCACTGCATTGCTAATTGCCATGGGTATTGCAATGGGCCATAAAATAGCACCTTTCATAATAAACAAAACGATAGAACCCATATTGGTGGCTAGATTCACCACTTTAGCATGTGCATTGGCTTGCAAAAAATCAAATCCCAAGAATGAAATAAATGTAATCACTAATAAGCTTCCAGCACCTGGGCCAATAAAGCCGTCATAAAATCCAATCACCATACAAATAAGTGCCGCTTTATACCAAGGAAATGTTAAATTTTCATTTTTAGTTTCCTGTCCAAAGTTTTTTTCTGAAAAAGTGTAAATCGCAATGACAATTAAAACAATTAAAATAACGGGTTTCATAAAGGCATTACTCACTTTTGTCAAACAAAAGGAACCAGTATAAGAGGCAGCAAATGCAATGGAACTAAATAGGATAATTCTGGCAAAAGGTATTTTTACTTTTTTTAAAAAGGTAGCTGCTGCAAATAAAGTGCCAGTAAAAGATGGAATTTTTAAAGAGCCAATCACTTGGGCAACAGGTTGATTAGGTAATAATATTAAACCTGCAGGTGTTTGAATTAATCCACCTCCGCCCACAATGGAGTCCACAAATCCTGCAAAAAATGCCACAATAGATAAAATGATAATTGTACTATCCATTTGTTTGTTTAGTTGGCCAAGTATTTATGACAATACCCGTAATGATAATGATGCCACTTATTATCTGAGCTTGATTAACTTTTTCATTTAAAAATAAAACAGCCTCAAAGGAGCTTAAAATGGGACCCAATGTTAAAAACAAAGAAGCTTTACCTGCCCCAATTTTTTGAATGGCATTATTCCAAATTAAATAAGAAATGGTTGAATTGCCAATTCCGATATACAATACTACCCATAATAAATGCGTATCATAAATTACGGGCTGTACGTAATTCATTTCATATAAGGCACCAGGCAATAATAAAATGGCTCCAATAATAAACAAGCATAACAAAAAGCCTTTGTTTGAAATGCCAACAGGTTTCTTTTTTACAAATACATTATAGGAACCAAAACAAATACCTGCACCAATCATCCATAAATCACCTTTCCCAAATTGTAAACTCACTATGTTGTGAATATCACCTTTAGTTAATAAATAAAGTGTACCAATGATACATAAAAAAATGCCTGTAATATTTTTCCACTGTAATTTTTCATTCACTAGCCATGCACCCAAAAGTGCTGCAACAATTGGGTTAACGGTAGATCCAAAAAGAGCCATATTAATGGCAGTCGCATAATGGCCTGCAGTATAAATTAAGGTATTATACACTGCAAATCCTATTAGCCCCATTAAAAAAAAGTACAATTTATTTTCTTTGATAATGGGCCATTCCGCTTTTAAATTTTGAAAGGCAAAAGGGAATAAGCAAATGGTGGCTGTTATCCATCTAAAAAATGCAATACTAACAGGGCCTGCTAAGTGAATGGCATACCTTGAAACGATAAAATTGCCTGACCAAATAATAGTGGAGCTTATGGCAAGTAATGCACCTATTTGATTTGTTCTTCTCAATGGTGTGCAAAATTTTGATTAAAGTCTCCTTTTATTCTTTCAATAGGTGGGTTAAAGTAGCCAAATTTTAAATCAGGAAATTCTTCTTGAATTAATTCCATCATTTGTTTGATACCCATAATTTCCCCCATTTCGGTAAATCCAATTTTTCCCAAATACCAATCTGGATCAATATTAAAGTTTCTCCACTGTATCATTTTTAGTCCAGTATCCCTAATAAATTCTCTTAAGGCTTCATATTCTTCCACACTATCAGTCATACCAGGAAAAACAAAATAATTAATGCTCGTCCATTTACCCGCTTCCGACATGACCCTAACACTTTCTTTGATATCTGCAAAAGTGTAATTGTTGGGGCGATAATATGCATTGTAGATATTTTCACGTACCGAGTTCATACTAACGCGAATACTATCCAAACCCAACTCAGCTAACGCAGCAACGGCTAATGGATTGGAACCGTTCGTGTTAATATTGATACTTCCTTTATCGGTATGCTTTCTGATTTCAATAATGGCTTCTTTGATCGTCTCCCACATTAATAAAGGTTCTCCCTCACATCCTTGACCAAAACTTACAATGGGGAAGGGAGCAGTCATTAAATGGGGAACGGTATATTCAACTACTTCTGCTGCCGTGGGTTTGAAAGTTAATCGATCCTGTGTTGAGATAATTTCTTCTTCCTGTGGTTGAAAGGAAATACAACCAATACAATTGGCATTACAAGCAGGAGAAATTGGAATGGGACATTCCCAGCGGCCCATGGCTAAATTTCGCGCAGCAGGACAAGTGTAAGTTTGACAACAGTTTTCCATTAAGTGTTTTACCAAACGGTTTTGACTATATAAGGAAAGCAATTGTTGCGTGCCAGTATCAATGGTGTCCTGATCATATCCTTCACAATCCTGTCTAATGTCTTTTTCAATGCGCACAGCGGGCACATAATTTTTCCCCTCTAACCAACCCACCGCAGTGTAGCAAAATAAGGGTAAGGTTGGCGCGTCCGCATCCAAGGTTTCATAGGCGGAAACATATAAACCTGTATGCGCAGGCGGAATGAATGCGGCCACAGCCCATCCCAACTCGCATAAGCGCATCTCACCCGTTTCCACATCAATGCCAATACCTCTGCGTCCTGGCAATTCATATAAATTTCCACCTTCTGGAAGTTCTATCCAGTCTTCAACAGGAATGGGATAGGCATCCCAACCCGCGCGGCCCACCGTATATAAACTAGTGTCTTCAAAAATTTGGCCTTCGCCATCGGAATATAATAAGTAAGGGGAGGTTTGAATTGACATAAGGTAAAGATAATATTATGCGGTAAAATGAAGCGCTTTGATTTTTTAGTAATGATTAGGCAGGAAGCGCCGAAGCATTTTTAATTTGTTCTGCACAAAATTGGTTAAACTCATTGGTAATGCTTACACTCACTGGTTCGTTGATGTCCTTTTGAATGATTTTGTTGTTGTGAAAATCAATAGTGATAACATCGTCCTTGATAAGGGCATTTTGAATAGCCGTCCATGGGTAATATTTTTTCGGAAAAGTATTAACAACAATTCCTTTTGGGTCAAAGGCAATTTCGTAAGGAAATTTAACTTGTCGTTCAAATAAAGCGCCTATTAAAAAAATGCCTGCAATGATTAAAGCATTGGGTAATAGAAACCATCCCCAACTTGCAAATAATAGCGCTAGTCGATAATAGGGTATGGCCCCTTTCTTTTTTTGATATATACAAAATATCCACCAGCAAATCACCGAAGTCATGATGGCAATAATCAAAGAAGGTTGTTTAAAAAAGCCACGGTAAATGCCAAAGGAGAAGCCTAAAATGCTTAAAAGCAGCATAAACTGACTGATTCTGTCTATGTTTTTATAGTCCGGGCTTTTGCAAACGATGATATAGTCAAATAGACGCATAAATTGTATTTATGAGATAGGTAAATTTTGGTGCAATTTAAGCCCATTTGGTTAACTTTGCACCATGAAGAAATCGCATATTATTTTATTAGTACTTATTGCAGTGGCAATTGTAGTACTTATAAGCTATACAGGGGATTTAAGTAGCTATGAAACAGTGGGTTCGGCAAAGCAAAAACCGGGTAAGTTTTTAAACTTGATTGTAAAAATGGACAAATCTGTCCCTGTAGAATACAATCCTGTAAAAGATCCTAATTTGTTGAAATTTGGCGTTCAAGACAGTTTGGGAGGTAGGATTATGGTTGTTTACCATAACACCATGCCCACAGATATGGAAAAATCTGAAAGACTGGTTTTGAAAGGGAAAGTACAAGGAGATGTTTTTGAGTGTTCCTCCATTGTAATGAAATGTCCTTCCAAATACAAAGACAATCCCGAAGCCAATAAGGAACAGCCGGTGACGATTAACAACTAATTTTACAAATTATTCAATGAATACAGCAAACAATCCAGCAACCATTCAATTTATTGGTGAGCATTTATTGCCTGGAAATATCGGTTACATTTTAACAATTGTTTCATTAGTGGCTTCTTTGGTAGCCACTTTTGCATTTGCAAAAGCTTTTTTTACCAATGAAATAAAAGAACAGGGCCCATGGCAGCGTTTAGCCAATATCGCATTTGTGATTGAGTCAGTATGTGTGTTTGCGTGTTTTGGTGTTTTATTTTATGTGATCTCCAACCATTTATTTGAGTACAAGTATGCTTACATGCATAGCGATAAAAATTTACCATTTGAATATTTATTGAGTTGTTTTTGGGAAGGGCAAGAGGGTAGTTTTTTACTTTGGAGTTTTTGGCATTGTCTACTTGGATTGATTTTAATTAAAACTTCCAAAAAATGGAAACAGGAATCATTCGGAACTTTAATGGTGTTAAGTTTTACGCAGTTTTGTTTAGCTACTATGGTGGTTGGCCTTTATTTCTTTGATATTAAAGTAGGAAGTAGTCCATTTATTTTATTGCGTAATGAAATGAATTGGCCAATTTTATCTCGCCCTGATTATTTACAATTACTTAAAGATGGCACTGGTTTAAATACCTTGCTTCAAAATTATTGGATGGTCATACATCCGCCTATTTTATTTTTAGGATTTGCTTCTACATCGATTCCTTTTGGTTTTGCAGTGGCTGGTTTGCTAAAAAAGGACCACAAGTGGGTGACGCCTGTTTTACCTTGGGCAACTTTTTCGGCAGGTATTCTGGGATTGGGAATTATGATGGGTGCTGCATGGGCCTATGAAAGTTTAACTTTTGGGGGCTATTGGGCATGGGATCCAGTGGAAAATGCTTCCTTGGTTCCATGGTTAACATTGGTGGCCGCTATACATACAAATTTAATTTACCGTAAAACAGGAGGAAGTTTAAAAACAACCTATTTGTTTTATGGTATTAGTTTTTTATTAATAATTTATTCTACTTTTTTAACAAGAAGTGGCATACTAGGGGATACTTCGGTTCACGCATTTACCGACTTAGGCATGAATGGACAACTGCTTTCTTTTTTATTGGTTTTTGTGATTCCATTTTTCCTATTATTTATTGTGAGATTTCCTGCATTAAAAGAACCTAACAAGGAAGAGGCTATTGATAGTAGAGAGTTTTGGATGTTGGTTGGATCACTGGTACTATTTTTATCGGCCATGGTGATTATTACAATTACTTCGGTTCCTGTTTATAATAAGCTATTTGACCAGAAAGTTGCTCCACCGGAGGACCCTGCTTATACGCACAATCAAGTGCAGGTATTTGTTGCCATTATTATTGGCTTTTTAACAGCGATTGGACAGTACTTAAGTTATAAAGGAGGCGGGAAGAAAGGGGGTTTCTGGAAAGCAATTCGCTTGCCGGTTTACATTGCTATTGTATTAAGTGTGTTAACCATCATTTTTATAGGAATTCAATATGACGAAAAAACAGTTTCCTTCCAAGTCAATTTATACATTGCCTTAGTGGCGTCTATTTTTGCAGTGGTTGCCAATATGCATTATTGGTTGGTTATTTTAAAAGGAAAAATGAAATCGGCAGGTGCAAGTATTGGGCATATTGGTTTTGGTATGGTGTTAATGGGTATTTTAATTTCATCCTCCAATAAAAAGGTGCTTAGTTGGAATACAACTGGAATTAATGTGATTCAAAAAAGCCCTGATGCTAAAAATCCGGCGGGAAATCCAATGGAAAATATCACTCTTTTTGAAGGTATTAAAACCGAAATGGATCGAGATAAAAAAACAGGAAACTTTAATTACTCCGTTACTTATCTTAGAGATACTGTGGACGAATTGGATAAAAAATTCTTTGAATTAAAATTTGTGAACAAAACAGGAGGAATGGCAAAGGATTCTTTTTATCTATATCCCGATGTATTAAAAAATAATAAAGGCATGGAAGGTTTTTCTGCAAACCCTTCCTCCAAACACTATTGGAACAAGGATATTTTTGTGTATGTGACTTCCTTCCAAGATCATTCAAAAGAAGATACTATCCAATTTAAATTACACCAATTAAAAGCGGGAGACTCCCTTTTTTATAGCAATGGATATGTAAAGTTGGAGAAAGCCATCATCAACCCCAATGCCAATCGTCCAGCGGGTTCTAATGAAGTGTATTTGCAAATGACTGTGCATAGTAAGGAAGGCCTTGTATATAATGCCATGCCAGGAATTAAAATAAATGGACAAGAAATGAGTATGGTTCAGGATACAGTTAGGGCACAAAATTTAATTTTAAGCTTTAATGGTGTAGTCGATCAAGCAAAAGGAATACTTAATGTTGGACTAAAAGAGTCCTCAACATTAACCAATTTAATTACCTTAAAAGTGTATGAGTTTCCCTTTATCAATATTTTATGGATGGGCGTAATTATCATGACCATTGGATTTGGAATGAGTAGTTATGCCAGAATTAAGCAGTTAAAATCGGCTTAATTTGTTTTCCTAATCAATTGTTAAAAAGTTAAATGAAAGGTTACTTTTATTAAATTTGGGAATGAATATTATATGGCAATGCTAAATAATATGAAAAAGACACAAATCATTTTACTAGGGACCATTTTTATTGTTTGCTTTCATTTTAATGCAAAAGCGCAGGCACAAAGAGGTATTTATGATACAATGAAAGTGGAAGCATTTATCACACCCGAGGGAGACACTATTCCTCAATCCTGGCTACCCACTGTCGAAGTAACTGCTTTACAATCGGCAAGAAATAAAAATTTCTGGGCCAATTGGACTAGGTTAAGAAATGCAGTGTATGTAACCTATCCTTATGCAATCACTGCAAGTAGGGCAATTAATGATGTCAATGCACAATTAAGCAAAGTACATACCGATCAGGAAAGAAAGCAAATCATTAAAAACAGGGAAAAGGAATTAAAAAGAGACTTTGCGGACAAAGTAACTGGCTTGTCAGTTTATCAGGGCAAAATATTAATGAAATTAATTAATAGAGAAACCGGTAATAATTGTTATTCCTTAGTAAAAGAATACAAAGGCGGATTTAATGCAGGATTATGGCAAACCGTAGCTTTTTTATTTGGCAGTAGTTTAAAGCAGCATTACGACCCTAGAGGGGAAGACCAAGAAATTGAAAAATTCGTTTTGGAAGTAAGAAAATTATACGGTTACAGGAGTTAATCAAACTAAGTTTTGAGTAGGTTATTGATGCAGGTTTTTGTACCTTTACGCGAATAGCGCGTATCATTATGAGTGAAGAAAAAAGTCTGAATTTTATTGAAGAAATTATCTCCCAGGATCTGGCGTCGGGGAAGTATGCCTCTATATTAACAAGGTTCCCTCCAGAACCCAATGGATATTTACATATTGGACATGCCAAAAGTATTTGTTTAAACTTTGGCTTGGCCCAACATTTTGGGGGTAAAACTAATTTACGTTTTGATGATACCAATCCTGCCAAGGAGGATATTGAGTATGTAGATAGCATTAAGGAGGACGTAAAGTGGTTGGGTTTTGAATGGGCGAAAGAGTGTTATGCTTCCGATTATTTTGATCAGTTGTATGCTTATGCCGTTCAATTAATTGAAAAAGGGTTAGCGTATGTGGACGATAGTACTGCCGAAGAAATTGCACAACAAAAAGGAACGCCAACGGTACCAGGTACGGGGAATGCATTTAGAAACAGAAGTATTGCTGAAAATCTTGCATTGTTCGCCGATATGAAAGCAGGTAAGTTTGCGGATGGTGAAAAAGTATTAAGGGCAAAAATAGATTTAGCGAGTCCCAATATGCATATGCGTGATCCGTTATTATATCGTATAAAACGCGCGCATCATCATCGCACCGGCAATCAATGGTGTATTTATCCTATGTACGACTTTGCGCATGGACAAAGTGACTCTATCGAAAATATTACGCATTCCATTTGTACTTTGGAATTTATTCCGCACCGTGCATTGTATGATTGGTGTATTGAACAATTAGGCATCTATCCTTCACATCAATATGAATTTGCGCGATTAAATATGACTTACACTGTAATGAGTAAGCGTAAATTATTACAATTGGTGGAGGAAGCCCATGTTGAAAGTTGGGATGATCCTCGCATGCCAACCATTAGTGGTATGCGCCGTAGAGGATATACTCCAGAAAGTATCCGTGATTTTTGTGATAGAATTGGTATTGCTAAAAGAGAAAACATCATTGACCTTAGCTTATTAGAATTTTGTGTGAGGGAACATTTAAATAAAATTGCACAACGAAGAATGGTAGTTACTAACCCCATTCAATTGATAATTACCAATTATGATAAAGGGGAGGAAGTATTGCATTCGGAAAATAATCCCGAAGATCCTAATGGTGGTTCACGTGAAGTGCCTTTTAGTAATGAGCTTTGGATAGAACGAGAGGATTTTATGGAAGTGCCTACTAAAAAATATTTTAGATTAGGACCAGGTTTATCAGTTCGTTTAAAAAGTGCTTATATAATTACCTGTGACAGTTTTGAGAAAGATGCTGAAGGAAATATAACCAAAGTTTTTGCAAGCTACCATCCTGATAGTAAATCTGGTCAGGATACAAGTGGTATTCATGTTAAGGGAACCTTACATTGGGTAAGTGCTAAACATGCTATTCCGGTGGTACTGAATGAATACGATCGCTTATTTAGTGTGGAGGATTTATCCACTGCCGAGGGAGATTTTAAAGACTATATTAATCCTAATTCCTTACATAAGGTGAAAGCCTATGCCGAGCCTGCATTGGCCAATGATTCATTAGACGCTCGATTCCAATTTTTGAGAAAAGGATATTTTTACCAGGATGCCAAAAGCACAAAGGATCATTTGGTATTTAATCGAACAGTAACTTTAAAGGATACCTGGGCAAAGGAACAAAAAAAGTAGGAGGCTACTTTAATCAATTAAGTTTCCATAATATGCTAAATCTAGAAACATTTAAAGAGTATTGGGATGTAGCGTTTCCAGATTTGCGTTTACGTAGAACTCATTTTGTTTTAGCAGTAAGTGGGGGCGTTGATAGCATTGTGTTGGCGCATATTATGCATTCATTAAAAGCCAATTGTACCATAGCCCATGTTAATTTTCAATTAAGAGCTGCCGAAAGTGATCGGGACGAACAGTTTGTGCGTGATTTTGCCAACCAATACCAAATACCTGTTCAGGTGCATAAAGTGGATACCCAAAAATATGCTTTAACCTACAAATTAGGTATTCAGGAAGCTGCCAGAGAAATTAGGTATGCTTGGTTTGGGACACTGATGCAATCATTGACCGAAGCTGAAAATAATAAACCACAAAGCCCACTTTTACATGCTTTAACGCCAAAGCCAAAACCCGTTGTATTGTTAACTGCCCACCATGCCGATGACCAAGTGGAAACGGTTTTAATGCATTTATTTAGAGGCACAGGCATTCATGGTTTAACAGGGATACCTGATCGTAGGAATGATGTGTTGAATTTAGCGCGGCCTTTAATTCAATTTTCAAAAACACAAATCAAGGACTATGCACAAAGGCATCAATTAAATTATGTGGAGGATAGTAGCAATGAAAAAGATACTTATACCAGAAATTATATACGGAATATTTTAATTCCACAGTTAACTATTCAGTATCCCTCGATTAGTGAAAACATATTGGCTACCTCAAAAAGAGTAAAAGAGGCCGATCATATTGTATCTAGTGCGGTGTCAAATTTTTGGAAAAAAGGAATTGTTTCCAAAAAAGGGATACTTACCATTTCTATTCATTATTGGAATAAAGTAAAAGGAAATGGTACTTATACCTGGGGCTTGATTAAACAATTTGGTTTCAAAGCGCAACAAATTGAGGAAGTACATAAAATTTTATCGGCATCAAAAGGAGCAATGATTGCTTCTCCAACCCATCAATTTATTCAATGGGGAGATGAAATTCAAATTGTTTCAATAACACAAAAGCAGGAATATGCGGTTATTGATGAAAGTACTATTGCCAATCAAATTAACAAGGGACGACAAATGGCTACTGTAAGCACACAAACGGGGACCTTGCAATTTGAGTTTATTGAAAACTTTGATCTTTCCATTATTTCCAAGGATCCCAATCATGCCTATTTAGATGCCAGTAAAATCCAATGGCCTCTTTTATTAAGGACCTGGGTGGCAAGTGATTATTTTTATCCTTTAGGATTAGGGAAAAAGAAAAAAATTAATCAATTCTTATCCGATTTAAAATTAAGTCCCACCCAAAAAAAACGGATCAATATACTGTCCTCAGGAGAAAAAATTATGTGGTTGGTGGGCAAGCGTATTGATGATAGATTTAAATTGAAGCCCACAAGCAAGAAATTGCTTAAAATTAGTTGGCAAGAAAACCCATAAAGGCGGTTAATTCACAACTATTTTGGCAATATTTTGATATTTTTATAGACTTTAAATATTATATAAAAATATTTTTTAATATAAAATGTATCTTAAAAAGCTGAATAGGATATTTTGCTTGATTTTAATTTTTATGAGTTGCTCATATCAATTAAGCGCTCAGGATTTTTCCAATAAAGGAAAAGACTTTTGGGTGGGATATGGAAGCCATGTATCCATGTATTCAGGATTAGGATTACCTCTTGAATCAGGTGGTTCTCAGGATATGGTTTTATATTTCACCTCCGATCGTGATGCCACCGTAAAAGTGGAGATTCCCTCGGTTGGTTATTTAAGAACCTATACTGTCTTAGCCAACTCGGTGACCGTATCAGATCCAATTCCAAAATCTGGAACGCAAGATGCAAGAATTACATCCGAAGGTAAATCGGATAAAGGAATTCATATTACTTCCGACTTTGCCATTATTGCCTATGCGCATATTTATAACAATAGTATTTCTGGCGCAAGTTTATTGTTTCCCACCAATACATTAGGAAGGTCTTATTATTCCATAAATTATAAACAGGAATCCAATAGCCCTAATTCTTATTGCTATACTTATGTGGTTGCAACCGAGGACTCCACCAATGTTGAAATTATTTTAAGTGCCAATACTGTAGGGGGAAATAAACCGGGGGATACCATCAAAGTGGCATTGAACAAAGGTCAAATTTATAATGTTTTTGGAAAAGTACTAACCTCCAGTCCGAGTAGATCCACTGGCGAGGACTTAACAGGTACTTTAATTCGATCAGTGGCTACAGCAACAAGTAGCTGTAAAAGAATTGGCGTGTTTTCGGGATCGGGTAAAATATATATATCTGATAATAGTGCAAGAACAGCCGATAACTATATTCAACAAGCTTTGCCAGCCAATGCATGGGGTAAAAAATATTTAACGGTACCCACTGCGAAAATGCCCATTAATATTTTTAGAATTGCGGTGAGCGATACCAATGCTGTCGTAAAAGTAAATGGGAGTACTTTGTCACCCGCTACTTTGCAAAATAAATTTTTTTATGAGTTTCAGTCCAATGTTCCTAACATTATTGAATCGGACTTGCCAATTATGGTAGCACAGTATATTACCACCACGGGTAGTTACAGCAACTTCAATAATAACAATGGTGACCCGGAAATGATTTATTTAAGTCCTATTGAACAAACCATTAGTAAAGTAACTATTAATTCTACGCCTTTTGCCAATATAGTAGATAGCTTGCATTATGTCAATATTGTTTTACCTAAGTCAGTTACTGCGTCCCTTAAAGTGGATGGAGTGACCCCAACCAACTTTACGACCCATCCAGGGGATGCTAATTTTGTTTATTACCAAGTTAATCTTGGGTCTGGTTCCCACACCATCGTGGCTGATTCTGGATTTAATGCAATAGCTTATGGCTATGGCAGCGTAGAAACCTATGGATATAATGCAGGTACCAATGTGATTGATTTATATCAAAAACTCACCGTAAACAATGAATTTGGTATTGTTAAATTACCAGCTACTTGTAGGGGTACACCCTTCAAAGCTTCCATTACATTGCCTTATCAACCTTTATCCCTTGCATGGAATATTCCCAAGTATCCCAATATACCACCTAATTATGCTCCAGTATATGATTCTACTTATGTGATAAATGGAAGAACCATTTATAGATATACTTTGGATCAATTGTTAAAATATGATAGTGTTGGAACTTATAATTTTCAAATTAAAGTATTTAATCCAACAGGGGATGGATGTAGTGGGGAACAAACTATCGACTTTGAATTAGTGGTGTACAAACCACCTGGAGCTGATTATACATTACAGTCGGCCCATTGTTTAGGAGATACTTTATTTTTAAAAGACAATTCATTAATAGGTTCGGAAGAGAGAAAATTATATGCCTATAATTGGAAAGTAGGCAATATGCCTTTTGTGAATGCGAAAAATTATTCACCTCGTTCAGATACAGTTGGCATAATTCCAATAAAATATTTTGTAATCACCGACATTGGGTGTATTAGTGATACTTTAAGTACACAGGTCGCCATTGACAGTATTCCGAATGTTAATTTTGTAATTCAAAATATAAAATGTGTAGGAAAGGACATTCAATTTATAGATAGTTCTTTTGCTAAAAGAGGTACAAGTCTTTCACAATGGATTTGGAATTATGGGGATCGAATAATGGATACCGCATTGAATAATGCTTCGGTTCGCCATATGTATGATTCAGCAATTGTTTACCGTCCTTCCTTGACTGTACAAACTTCCAATGGATGTACTGTTAAAAAAGAAAAAACGATTACAGTATATCCGAATCCACAGGTTGGATTTATATTGCCTAAAATTTGCTTAAGGGATGCTTTTGCAGAATTCACAGATAAAAGCCGTATTGCAGACAATTCGAACAATTTTAGTTATTTGTGGAATTTTGGGGATCCTGGAAATATGACTGTCCCCAATACAGCCACAGTAGCCAAT
>JACCDH011828267.1_pt1 | contig 27040 bp, 19 predicted proteins | sample 7442481 | NCBI WGS metagenome assembly JACCDH01 (sample SAMN15323433, study PRJNA562643) | freshwater metagenome | isolation source: river surface water | place: USA:Blue River Watershed | collected 2017-08-15 | reverse complement strand
TTAGTCGTACCGCTCATCCAAAGCAATTTATCGATATACTGGGAACCGGAAAAACCTTAATTCAGGGCACTTACGAACGTTTTTCGAAGTTTATTCCGAAGGAAAACATTCTAATTGTTACCAACGAATCTTACATCGATTTAGTTAAAGCACAATTACCGGAAATTACCGATAAACAAATTCTGACTGAACCGGTTATGCGCAATACAGCACCATGTGTTGCCTACGGCATGTACAAAATAAAGCAACTTAACCCGGATGCCTCAGTTGTGGTTGCGCCATCTGATCATCTAATTTTAGAAGAAGATACCTTTAAAGATTACATTTTGAGGGCTCTGGATGAAGCTTCTAGAAGCGATTGCTTGATTACCTTGGGCATTAAACCAAGCCGCCCGGATACCGGATACGGCTACATCCAATACAATACGCAGAAAATTGCAGACGAGGTTTTCAAAGTAAAAACCTTCACCGAAAAACCAGATCTGGAAATCGCCAAATCTTTCCTCCAGAGTGGAGATTTCTTGTGGAATGCTGGAATTTTTGTTTGGTCGGTGAAAAGCATCATCAAAGCCTTTGCAGATCATCTTCCAGAAATGAATACCATTTTCAAAGAAGGAATTGGCGCCTACAATACCCCTAAAGAGAAAGAATTTACCCAAAATGCGTATTACCAGTGCACAAATATCTCCATAGATTACGGCATCATGGAGAAAGCAGAAAATGTATATGTCATACCTGCTGCCTTTGGCTGGTCTGATTTGGGAACCTGGGCTTCTGTTTATGAATTGTCTGAAAAAGACTACGTTGGCAATGCAGTTATTCCTGCTCAAGGCGTCATGATGTACGATTCTTCCAATTGCATGGTCAACATTCCGAAAGGGAAACTGGTCGTATTAAAAGGCTTACACGATTTTATTGTGGTTGAAGACAACAATACTTTACTGATTTGCCCTAGAGACGAAGAACAGAGTGTAAAGCAGATTGTTGCTGATGTGAAGCAGTGCTTAGGAAACGATTACATTTAGTAACTTCCTCTTTGCCTTACCGCTTCGTAAAGGATAATGCCGGCAGAAACCGATACATTGAGCGATTCGATTTCCCCAAACATTGGAATCTTAGCCAGATGATCGCTGATGCGAATTAAATCATTGGAGATACCATCCTCCTCAGAACCCATAATTATAGCCGTTGGCGCCGTGTAATCCGGTTTATAGAGATAATTGTCTGCCTTTTCAGTACAAGCAACCAGCTGCAAGCCTGATTCTTGCAAAAATTTAGCTGTTTTAGACAAACTCTCCACCCGACAAACTGGAATGGTGTACAAGGCTCCTGCCGAAGTTTTAATAGTATCTGGATTGATTTGAGCAGAACCTTTTGACGGAACCACGATCGCATGCACACCCGAACAAGCAGCTGTACGGGCAATAGCTCCCAGATTACGCACATCGGTGATGCCATCTAATACCAGAACTAGCGGAACTTCCCCATTTTCATAAATCGTAGGGATAATGTCCTCGATTTTTTGGTAGCTAATTGGTGAGATGAATGCGACTACACCCTGATGATTCTTAGGCGTTAGACGGTTTAATTTTTCAATGGGTACTTGTTGTGCGCTAAGCTGATATTCGGTCATGAGCGCTTTTAACTCGTGAAAAATATCGCCTTTTAGGCCACGCTGAATGTATAAACTCTCAATTTCCTGTCCACTCTTTATCGCTTCAATTACTGCACGAATACCAAAAACCAGTTGGTTGTTTTCACGTTTTGGGCGATTAAAAGAGTTCGTGTACATTATTCCGTTTTGAGTAATCCCAAAGGTAGCTATATTTTAAATGGAGGAGGAATTTTAGTAAATTTAAACTAAAGGTTAAATCGCTTATTAACAGGGTCGGTAATTTTAAACATCTTCAATTCAGAAGAACTAGAGCTGATTTCAACATAGTATCCACAACTTATCCACAGCTAATGTGAATTATAAAGCTCAAATGAAGAAAATCTGCTCAATGTGTATAAAGCAAAAAAATTTACCTGTTCAGAACTTTTTAAAATCCATTTTTTAAAATCTATATTTTTGGATACATGAGCATCGACAACGAACAAGATTTTAACCGCGAACAGAAAAGGACTGCCAGCCCGGGCCGCACCAGATTGAATAACCTGGTAAGCGGATTAGGAAAATTACCTCCCCAAGCAGTTGATTTGGAAGAAGCTGTATTGGGTGCATTGATGCTTGAAAAAGACGCCCTTTCTGCTGTTGTCGACATTTTGAAGCCGGAAGTTTTTTACAAAGACGGTCACCAGAAAATATTTCAGGCTATTCAAACACTCTTCGTTAAGTCATCTCCTATTGATATTTTAACCGTTACGGCTCAACTACGCCAACAAGGCGATTTAGAAATGGTTGGCGGTGCGTATTACATCACTGAGCTAACCAATCGGGTAGCCTCAGCGGCTAATATTGAATACCATGCTCGTATCATTTCTCAAAAATACATTCAACGTGAGCTGATTAAAATCTCTACCGAGATCATTAACAATGCTTACGAAGACACTACCGATATTTTTGATCTCTTAGACTCAGCAGAAAAAAATCTGTTTGAGATCGCACAAAACAACTTGCGACGTGATTCTAGAAAAATGGATGACATTATTCGTGAATCGTTGGATTCGATAGAGAAACTGAAAGATAAAGTAGACGGTTTAACCGGCGTTGCATCTGGTTTTTCAGCCTTAGATCGCATTACTTCCGGCTGGCAACCCTCTGATTTGGTGATTATTGCAGCACGTCCGGCAATGGGTAAAACGGCTTTCGTTTTAAGTTGTGCTCGTAATGCCGCAGTACAATTCAACAAACCGGTGGTAGTTTTCTCTCTTGAGATGTCTTCTGTGCAATTGGTCAACCGTTTGATTTCTGGAGAAACTGAAATTGAACAGGAAAAAATACGTAAGGGAAACCTGGCTGAATGGGAATGGCAACAATTGCACTCCAAAATTGGCAAATTAACCGAAGCCCCGCTCTTTATCGACGATACTCCTGCACTCAATATTTTTGAATTCAGAGCCAAATGTCGGCGTTTAAAGGCGCAATACGACATCCAAATGATTATTGTAGATTATTTACAGTTGATGCATGGCAAAGGTGATGGTAAAGGCGGAAACCGTGAACAGGAAATTGGTAGCATTTCCAGAGCGTTAAAATCGGTTGCTAAAGAACTCAACGTACCTGTTATTGCGCTGTCTCAATTAAGTCGTGCGGTTGAAAACCGTCCGGGATCGAGCAAAAGACCAATGCTTTCAGATTTACGTGAATCTGGATCAATTGAGCAAGATGCGGATATGGTATTGTTCTTGTACCGTCCGGAATACTACGGATTGGAAGAAGATGAACAAGGTCGATCTACTGCCGGTATTGGTGAGGTAATTATTGCTAAGCACCGTAATGGTGAAGTAGGTACCGTTCCACTGCGTTTTGTGGGCAAATACGTGAAATTTACAGATCTGGAAGATGATTTTAGCAATCCGGGTGGATTTGGTAATCCTGATCCTTTAGCAGGAATTGCTCCTTCTCAAGGTTTTGATAAGCCCAATAATTTCATCATTAAACCATCCCGTATGGATGATATGGATGAAGATCCATTATTTTAAGCCATCTCTTTCAATCGGGCTGAAACCGATTTAATGTTCTTATTCAGCGTGTCGCTTTCAATAAGTCCATCTCGCATACGAACAATGCGGTGAGCATGTTGCGCAATATCTTCTTCGTGAGTTACCAAAATGATGGTATTTCCCTTTGCATGAATCTCTTCCATTAAACTCATAATCTCTACTGAGGTTTTAGAGTCCAAGTTTCCGGTAGGCTCATCGGCTAAAATGATTGACGGATTGTTAATCAAAGCACGAGCAACCGCTACACGCTGACGCTGACCACCCGATAGTTCATTCGGTTTGTGGTCTACCCGATTGCCCAAACCCACATTTTCTAAAGCTTTTAATGCACGGGCATCACGTTCATCCTTTTTAATGCCGGCATAAACTAAGGGTAAGGCTACATTATCTAAGGCACTAGAACGAGGCAAAAGATTAAAAGTTTGAAATACGAATCCAATTTCCTGATTACGCACTTCAGCCAATTCACTGTCAGTCATTTCGCTCACGTTAATCCCATTCAAAATGTATTCGCCTTTGGTGGGTGTATCTAAACAACCTAAAATATTCATCAAGGTTGATTTCCCAGAACCTGAAGGGCCCATAAGCGCCACAAATTCTCCTTTTTGGATACTCAAGGTCACTGATTTTAAAGCATGGATGGTTTCTGCACCAATTACATACTTACGACCAATATCTTTGATGGAAATGAGCTCTTTTGACATAGTGGAAAATTTAATAGTAAGACAGCACTACCCCAGGTTTTGTTACACCCTATTTTGAAAAAGATTGCTGTTGCAGTTTCTGATAAACCTGGTCTTTCAGCAAATCTGCATCATCAATGGTCATTCCTGTAGTTTCAATAGGTTCGTGAACCCACAGTTGGCCTATGCCCGGGCGAGAACCGTATTTAAAACCATCGTCCCACATCAATTTCCAAAGATGATCGATGCTAACCGGTATAATTGGAATTTGACGTTCAATTGCCAGCCTGAAGGGCCCATTTTTAAATTCGTGTAAAATGGGTGGATATTCATTCCCGATTTTTCCCTCAGGAAAAATAATCAGGCTCATGCCTGCCTGTAAATATTCATCTGCCTTTTTAAACGCTCTAAATGAAGCAATCTTGCTTTCGCGATTAACAGGAATGTCGATGGTTTTAAAAAATATCCCCAATACCGGGTTTCTGACCAATTCTTCCTTACCTAAAAACGCAAAATTGCCCTGCATCAACAACGTAATAGCCGAGATGTCCAGGTTAGAGGTATGATTGGCACAAACAATATAAGGCCGATCCCAAACAATTGGTTGTTGAAGACGATAACGGTAAAAGAATCCAGCCAGCGCTGAACTTAGAAAGCCAAAACCTTTACGGTATTTATTGAGAGTAGGAAAACGCTCCGGTTTACGTGAATAGTAGTAGAAAAATGGAAAAAAAAGCAAAAAACTAAATACTACCGTCAGGATGTACCAGCAGGCATGTAGCTTTTTTAAAATTCGGATGATCATCCTCAAAAATAGAAAAAATACTTACTTTCGCGAGGTATGGAAACTGTTGTTAGCGGTATTAGAAGTACCGGAAAGCTTCATTTAGGAAATTACTATGGTGCTGTGCAAAATTTTGTGCGGATGCAGCACGACTACAATTGTTTTTTCTTTATTGCCGATTACCATTCGCTAACCACCCACCCTACACCCGAGGATCTGCATGGCAATGTGAAGCAAGTTTTAGTAGAGTACCTGGCTGCCGGCTTAGATCCTGAAAAAGCAACACTCTACATACAATCAGAGGTTCCAGAAGTAGCTGAGCTGTACTTATACCTGAATATGAATGCGTATTTAGGCGAGTTGGAACGTAGTACTTCTTTCAAAGACAAAGTACGTTCACAGCCCGATAATGTGAATGCCGGCTTACTTACCTATCCGGTATTGATGGCAGCTGATATTTTGATTCATAAAGCGACTAAGGTTCCCGTTGGAAAAGATCAGGAACAGCATTTGGAAATGGCACGCACTTTTGGTAATCGCTTCAACAGAATGTACCAAAACGACTATTTTCCAGAGCCTTATGCATTTAGTTTTTCAGCAAATTTGGTTAAAATACCCGGCTTAGATGGTAAAGGCAAGATGGGTAAATCGGAAGGTGAAGCCAATGCCGTTTACCTTTCTGACGATGTAGAAACCATTCGCAAAAAAGTAATGCGAGCAGTTACCGATAGCGGTCCGACGCAAGAAAATCAAGCAAAACCTGAAGTTATTCAGAACTTGTTCGACTTGATGAAAGTGGTTTCTACTGAAGATACGTACCAGCATTTTGATCAATTATACAACACCTGCCAAATCCGTTACGGCGATTTTAAAAAACAATTGGCAGAAGATATAATTTTGGCTACCTCACCTATCAGAGAACGGATTGAAGCCATTGCCAATGACAAAACCTATTTACAAAAAGTATCCCGCTTAGGTACAGAAAAAGCCAGAGAGAGTGCTTCAAAAACCATCAAGGAAGTCCGGGAAATCATAGGCTTTAGAAGTTTTTAACGAAAATAGATTTAGCCTTGTTCTAAGCGATAATTTTAGTAATTTCATCCGATCACAATCAAACCCATTTTACTGAATCATGCACATTGCCATCGTTGGAAACATAGGAGCCGGAAAAACAACACTTACTGAACTATTATCAAAGCACTTTGCTTACGAAGCTCAGTTTGAAGCTGTAGATAACAATCCGTATCTGGAAGATTTTTACGGCGACATGAAACGTTGGAGCTTCAATCTGCAGATTTATTTCTTGAATAGTCGTTTTCAGCAAATCATCGAATTGCAAAAAAGTCAGAAAAACATCATTCAGGATAGAACTATTTATGAAGATGCTTACATTTTTGCTGAAAATTTGCACGATATGGGATTAATGAGTGGTCGTGATTACGAGAATTACCGAGCAATTTTTGACAACATCACCTCTTTCATCAAAGCTCCTGATCTGTTGATCTATTTAAAGGCTTCCGTTCCAACTCTGGTTAACAACATCCAACGCCGTGGCCGAGAATACGAAAGTGGAATTCGCCTGGATTATCTATCTAAATTGAATGAGAAATACAAAAACTGGATTGATAATTACAAAGAAGGAAAATTGTTGGTATTGGATAAAGACAATTTAGACTTTGCAAACAATCCAGAAGACCTGGGTGTGGTCATTCAGCGTATTGAACGCGAAATACACGGTCTTTTTTAACATAAAAACAAGGCCCATTACACATGAAAATTCTAGGGCTTATTCCTGCCAGATACGCTTCTACCCGATTCCCGGGTAAACCGCTAGTTGATATTTCCGGCAAAAGCATGATTCAGCGTGTTTATGAACAAGCGCTTAAAGCCAATTGCTTAACCAAAGTGGTGGTAGCTACCGACGATGAGCGGATTTTTTCGCATGTGGAAGCATTTGGCGGCAATGCTATCCTGACTTCGAGCGAACACCAGAGCGGAACAGACCGCTGTGCTGAAGTAGCTGAACATTTTTCGGAGTATGAGGCCTTAATTAATATTCAGGGTGATGAACCCTTAATTGACCCCAAACAGATAGACCTCTTGGGTGAAAAAATTAGTCAAACAGATGTTCGATTGGCTACACTCATCAAGAAAATCGACACACTGGAGGAGTTACAAAATCCAAATACACCGAAAGTCATCTGTAAAACCAGCGGAGAGGCCATTTACTTTAGTCGGCAAACAATCCCGCATATCCGGGAAACCGAACCTGAAAAATGGTTAGAAAAGCATACGTTCTTTAAACATATTGGCATTTATGCCTACAAGCGAGAAACACTAAAGCAAATCGCAAAACTTGAACCTAGCAAACTCGAAAAAGCAGAGAGTTTAGAACAATTGCGATGGATTGAGCATGGATTTCCAATTCACACAGTCGTAACAACCATCGAAACGCTGGCTGTTGACACTCCGGAAGACTTAAAACGGATAATTGAATTAATCCAATCTTAAAGAATTAGAATCAGTACCAAAATGATGATGATAATGGCTGCAACCGAGAGGTAAACCCCTCCGGATGTGAAGCCTTTCATTTCAGATTTGATTTGATACAATTCTTTTCTCAATGCCCTGCGTTGCACCGAACTCAGATGCGATTTGTCCATAGCCTTTATTTCCAACACACGAGATTGTAATTGCACGAGTCGAACTTGCTCCTGTTCGCTTAAATCTTCTTTTTTAGGAGAAGCAGAAAGGCGCTGATTCCCTAAAAGTATAAGGGAAAAACTCAATAGAATGATGATTTTTTTCATGGTGATCGTTTTAAACTAAAAACGACTTCGCACGATCAATATTTCATTGGCATCAAAATTCTCAATTTGTTTTTGGTTTGGGTTTGCGATTCTTCCAATTTTTACCTCCCCGCCTTTTAAAGTCAGGTCTCTTAAGTTCGGGCTGATAAAGCGGACTTTCACCTAAACCTTCTGGCAGAGTCACTTTGGGAATTTCTTTACCAATGAGTGATTCGATACTGAAAAACTTGCGCTGATCGCGTTCATTGATAAAGGTAATGGCTGTTCCGGTAGTAGCCGCTCTGGCCGTACGACCAATGCGGTGGATGTAATCTTCCGGATCTGGTGGAACATCGAAATTTATCACCAACTCAATTCCTTCTACATCAATGCCGCGTGAAAGCACATCGGTACCAATTAGAAATGGCAGTTGACGGGCTCGAAAGGCATTCAATAGGGTTTCCCGCTCCTCCTGATTCAAATCGGAATGGAAAGCTTTGGCCTGAATACCCGTTTTGCGCAAGGCCCGATCCAACTCTTTGACTTTATCTTTAGTAGACGAAAAAATAATACCACTTTGATAGGTTTTATCCTTCAATAAAGATTCAATCAACGGTAATTTCTGATGATCGTAAGTAAGGTAAGCTTGCTGGGTAATGCCTTCAGCAGGTTTAGATATAGCAATATTTACTTCTAAGGGTTGGTTTAAAATCGCGTTAGCCAAACTCCTAATTTTGGGTGGCATGGTAGCCGAAAAAAGCAAGGTTTGCCGTTTTTTAGGTAGGTAAGAAATGATTCGCATGATATCATCACTAAAACCCATATCGAGCATACGGTCTGCCTCGTCTAAAATTAAATGCTGTAAATGATCTAAATTGATGGCACCGGAAGTTAAATGGGCAATCAAACGACCGGGAGTAGCAATAACTAGGTCTACCCCATCTCTTAAAGCACGCTTTTGGGTTTCGTAAATGGCGCCATCTCCCCCGCCGTAAACGGCAATGGAACTAATTCCAGTAAAATAAGCTAGACCCTCTACTTGTTGGTCAATTTGCTGGGCAAGCTCTCGGGTTGGAGCCAAAATCAAGGTATTGATGTATTTTTTATCGGTTTGAGCAATCTGGTGTAAAACAGGCAATAAATAAGAAGCCGTTTTACCTGTGCCCGTTTGTGCACAAGCGATCAGATCATTTTTTTGCATAACCAACGGAATTGCTTCCTTTTGTATCGGAGTTGGTGTCTTGTATCCCATGCTCAGCAGGCCTTCCTGCAAATCGGGATGAAAATTAAAATCGGAAAAGGTCAATTGTAGTTTATTTATTTTTGGATAGCAAAGATACCATTTAAAAAAGGAAGCCATTTGATCGAAAAAATTGCGACCATTGTCTTTATCCACAAAGCCTAATTTCTCAACAAGTTAGTACAGACATCAAAAATTACCTATCTTTGAATCCCGTACAAATAGATGCTTTAAAGCCTTTTTTGGTCTTTAAAAAATCGAAACCAAATCCATCATGACCAAATATATTTTTGTTACGGGAGGCGTTACTTCGTCTTTAGGAAAAGGAATTATTTCCGCCTCATTAGCCAAACTACTTCAAGCACGCGGTTACCGTGTAACCATTCAAAAGTTCGATCCGTATATCAATATCGATCCTGGAACGCTAAATCCATACGAACATGGCGAATGCTACGTAACCGAAGATGGTGCCGAAACCGATTTGGATTTGGGTCATTACGAACGGTTTTTGAATGTGCCTACCTCACAAGCCAACAACATTACCACCGGACGTATTTACCAGAATGTGATTAATAAGGAACGCGAAGGCGCATATTTAGGTAAAACTGTTCAGGTTGTACCGCATATTACCGATGAAATTAAACGGAATATGAAGATTTTGGGCGAAAGCGGTAAATACGATATTGTGATTACCGAATTGGGAGGAACCGTTGGTGATATTGAATCGTTACCATATGTTGAAGCTGTTCGTCAGTTGCGCTGGGAGCTTGGAACTAATAACAGTTTGGTTATCCACTTAACCTTGGTTCCTTACTTGGCAGCAGCCGGTGAATTAAAAACCAAACCCACACAACACTCGGTAAAACTTTTACTTGAATACGGGGTTCAGCCAGATATTTTGGTTTGCCGAACAGAGCATCATCTGTCTGCAGATATTCGTAGAAAAGTAGCCTTATTCTGTAACGTTGATAACAATGCCGTTATTGAGTCTATCGATGCCAGTACCATTTACGATGTACCGCTATTGATGCGTAAAGAGAACTTGGATGGCATTGCACTCAAAAAGCTAAAACTGCCTGCAAAAGGTGAACCCGATTTGGAAAGCTGGAAAGATTTCTTGGGTCGACTTAAAAACCCAACGGCAGAAGTAAAAATTGGATTGGTTGGTAAATACGTAGAATTACCTGATGCTTATAAATCCATTAACGAATCGTTTATTCATGCGGGTGCTAGAAACGAATGCAAGGTTCGCGTAAAGTGTATTCACTCGGAAAGTATTACTAGCGAAAACGTTGCAGATAAATTAAAAGGATTGGATGGTGTTTTGGTAGCACCAGGTTTTGGAAGCCGTGGTATTGAAGGTAAAATTGAAGCTATCAAATACATCCGTGAACAACAAATTCCGTTCTTCGGAATTTGCCTTGGTATGCAATGTGCTGTTATTGAATTTGGAAGAAATGTATTGGGATTAAAAGATGCTCACAGTACGGAGATGAACCCTGACACGAAAAATCCTGTGATTTCGATGATGGAAGAGCAGAAGAAAATTAAGAATAAAGGCGGAACCATGCGCCTAGGTGCATACACCTGCGAACTAAAAAAAGGAACCAAAGCTGCTTCTATTTACGGTAAAACCAAAATAACTGAACGTCATCGTCACCGTTACGAATTCAACAATACATTTTTAAGCAAATATGAAAAAGCCGGAATGATTGCTTCGGGTATTAATCCGGAAAACAACCTGGTGGAAATCGTGGAGCTAAAAGATCATCCATTTTTTGTTGCGGGTCAATTCCATCCAGAATTAAAATCAACTGTAGCTAATCCTCATCCGCTTTTTGTTAACTTTGTCGCCGCTGCTTTGGCTCACAGTCACAAAAAATAAACGCAGCATTAAATAAGACTATGGATAGAAATACATTTTGGGGTCTTTTTTTGATCCTGATAATTTTGGTTGGATCAACCTATTTGATGCAACCCAGCGAGGCTGAAATTAAACGTGAAAAACAGGTACAGGATTCAATTGCTCGATTGAAAGAAAATCCTGAAAAGAAAAACAGCACTAAAACCGCTATTGCATTAAGTACTGAAGCTGAAAAAACGATTGATACCACGACTTACACTGGTCCATTTGGTCGTGCTCATTCAGGAAATGAGGAGCGCATTGTTCTCGAGAACAACTTGATCAAGGTTAATATCAGCACCAAAGGTGGGCATGTTGAATCTGTAGAACTCAAAAAATTCAAATCTTACGATGGTAAACCACTGATCATGTTCTCAGGAGAGCAGAATCAGTTTGGATTAAATTTTACTGCTCAAGGCACCAAAATCAATACACAAGATCTATTCTTTAGTCCGGGCACAGAGAATACCGCTCAAAATGCCGAATTGAGACTATTTGACTCTGAAAACCGCTACATAGCTTACCAGTATAGCTTAGAAAAAGACACTTACAAACTGGGATTAACCATTAAGACCGAAGGTCTGCAAGGCCTGGTTAATCAACAGAAATTAACGCTAAACTGGCAAACACAGCTGAGCCAAAAAGAAAAAGATTTGGCCAGCGAGCAGCGTTACTCTACCGCTTATTTTAAACCAGTTGATGATGATGTAGACCATCTTAGTGTTAGTGAAGACGATAAAAAAGAGCTGAACGAGGGAAAAATTCAATGGATATCGTTCAAACAGCATTTTTTCTCAAACGTATTGGTTGCAAAAAACGGTTTTGACAGTGGTAACTTAAGCGTGAGCATACAAACCACCCCGAAAATTGTAAAAGGCTTTAGCGCCCAAATGACCTTGCCGTTTGATGCAACACAAAGCAATACATTTCCGTTAGAATTCTATTTCGGACCGAATAAGTTCCAAACACTTCAAGCTCAAGGCTACGATATTGAACGTCAAGTTGATTTAGGCTGGGGTCCGTTGAAATACATTAACCGATACGTGGTTATTCCGGTATTTGATTTCCTTTCGGGATTTAATTGGAGCTACGGTTTAATCATTTTGGTATTGACCATTCTGTTGAAAGTGGTTTTGTTCCCACTTACCTATAAATCATACCTTTCAATGGCTAAAATGAGGGTATTAAAGCCTGAGATGGATGAGATTAAAGCTAAAGTTGGAGAAGACAACCCGACATTGTTGCAACAAGAATACCTCAAGCTTTACAAAAAAGCTGGTGTAAACCCGCTTGGAGGATGTTTGCCAATGCTCTTGCAATTGCCAATCATTATGGCATTCTTCTTCTTCTTCCCCAACTTGTTTGATTTACGTCAGCAGAATTTCTTGTGGATGCAGGATCTATCAACCTATGACAACTTCTTCAATTTCGGGTTCAATGTTCCGTTTTTAGGAAGCCATATTAGTTTAATGTGTATCCTGATGACCATTTCGACCCTAATTTATACGTATTTTAACAATCAAATTAGTGGTGCTACCGGTCAGATGAAATACATTGGTTACATCATGCCAATCATTTTCTTTGGCGTTTTGAATAGTTACCCATCTGGATTGAATTACTACTACTTCCTAGCAAACTTATTAACTTTCGGACAGCAGTTTATGATTCGTCAGTTTGTAGACGATAATAAAATTCATGCTCAAATTCAGGAAAACAAGAAAAAGCCTGAATCTGAGAAAAAGAAGTCTAAGTTTCAACAGCGCATGGACGAATACATGCGCCAAGCACAGCAACAGCAAAAAGCCAAACAAGGCAAAAAATAATCTACAAAGGCCTCAAAATAGTTGAGGCTTTTGTATTTTAGAAAATACTATTCCAAAATCATGGCGCTTAATTACGTTTGGATATCCTTTTTCATAATCGCTTTCGCGGTAGCACTTTTCAAACTACTCGTTTTCGGCGATACGGAAATCTTTAAAGTACTGGTAGAAGGCTTATTCGATTCCACCAAAACCTCAGTTATGGATATCGCACTCCCTTTGGTTGGAACCATGGCATTTTGGTTAGGTGTGATGAATATTGGAGAAAAAGCCGGAGCCATCAATTTCTTATCCCGAATTGTAGGTCCGTTTTTTAGCCGTTTATTCCCTGAGGTACCCAAAAACCATCCGGCCTCCGGACAAATGATGATGAACTTCTCGGCCAATATGCTGGGCTTAGACAATGCGGCTACTCCCCTTGGGCTGAAAGCCATGGGAACCCTGCAAGAACTTAATCCAAAAAAAGATACCGCAACTAATGCGCAAATCATGTTTTTGGTTTTGCACACTTCGGGCTTAACCATATTGCCCATTTCCATTATCGCCCAAAGGGCCATTATGGGGGCGCAAAATCCAACCGATATTTTTATTCCGTGTATCATTGCGACCTTCGTAGCAACCATCGCGGCAATGCTTATCGTTTCCATTTGGCAAAAAATCAATCTTTGGGATCGAGTAATTATTTCTTGGCTGCTGGGGCTTACGGCTTTTATCTGTTTGTTGGTTTGGTATTTTACCGCTTACCTCAGCAAAGAACAGATCAGCGAAGTATCTAAAGTGATCAGCAATGTGTTACTTTTTGCTATACCGGTAACATTCATTTTGGGCGCCATCCGTAAAAAGGTAAACGTTTTTGAAACATTTATTGAAGGCGCCAAAGGCGGATTCGAAACCTCGGTGAAAATTATTCCATATCTGGTAGCCATGTTGGCTGCCATCAGCGTGCTTAGAGCTTCAGGAGCTTTAGAATATGTAGTAGACGGCTTTAAATGGGGTTTTTCATTTTTGAATATCGATACTCGCTTTACCGATTCACTGCCAGTGGCTTTGATGAAACCTTTGAGTGGTTCCGGCTCGAGAGCAATGATGCTCGATTCGATGAAAACCTTTGGTCCGGATTCTTTTGTTGGCAGACTTTCTTGTGTATTCCAAGGTTCAGCAGACACCACTTTTTATATCGTAGCACTTTATTTTGGATCAGTAGGCATAAAAAAATCGCGTTATGCTATTACAGCGGGCTTGCTTGCAGATTTATTTGGAGTAATTGCTGCTATTTTGATTTCGTATTTATTCTTCGGATAATTCTTGCTGTACCAAAATATCTTTTTAGGAAATAAAACAATTTCTTAGGAAACAGTATTTAGTTAGGTAAATGTAAACCTAACTATGAAAACTCTTTTCGAAACCATTGTTTGCAACCTATGCTTAGGCATGGCTGCGATAACATGTGAAGCACAAAATCTTCAGCTTTGGAACGGAGAATATCCAACTGTTATTGATTGTAATTTTAGTAATGGACAGGCAGATAATTCAAGCCCGAATAGTGGATTATGGGCCTTTAAAGGAAGTATAAACCAATGGAAATCTGCCACCATTAATCTTAAATGCCAAAACAATTGGAGAGTAGACCTCTCTAAATACTCCGAAATTCAATTTTATATTAAATCAGAAACACCGGGCATAGTGCTCAAATTCGGATTATCGGGCTGGCCATATACCAGCAATATGGTTGATATTGCACCTTACATCCAAAATGGGCCAATAAATAACGCTTATAAATTGGTAAAGATTCCCCTGGAGGCATTAAAAACAGTAGAATACAAATTAAACTCTGTTGAACACCTGCGTTTTGAAACTACAGGGACAGATCTTCAGGTAATCTATGCTGATGATTTTATGGCGATAGATTTAAGCCCGAATGAAGTAGATTCAATTAATTTTCTAAATGATCAAGTGGTTAAACTGAATGTGAAAGATCTCTTCATAATGGAAGATGTTCAGCAAAATACGAACTACCAAATTATCAGTACCAACGATACCGATTTTTTACAGGGCCAAAATCCCTCCAAAATAGGCCGACATTTTTTCGTTAAAGAGTTCCCTGAAAATTCTACAAATCCTATCACCAAAAACGAACTCTTCTTACAATTTGATCAAAAGCTAAAAAATGGCTATGAATATCAGCTTGTAATAAAAAATATTAAAGATTTATCAGGGAATGACTTCAGTCAAGCTAAAACTATCGACTTTACATTTAACGATCAACAATTGATCAATCACTCTGTAAAAGTAAACCAGGTAGGCTATTTTACCTGGGGGCCAAAATATGGCTATGTTGGGAATTATTTGGGCGATGCTGGTCCTATGATAATTACACCCACACAATTTAAAATTCTCCATGCAAAAACTAATGAAACGGTATTGACTGGAATTCCGAAATTTAAAGGAAATGACCCGGTTAGAAGTGGTGAAATAGTGTTCGAATGCGATTTCAGCACCTTCAACACACCCGGAAAATACTACCTGTATGTTCCGGGTATTGGTAGATCTTTTAATTTCGAAGTGAGTGAAAATGTATTGGATTCAACGTATTATACCTGTGCAAGAGGCCTATTTTACCAACGTTGCGGCATCGATTTAGTTCCGCCTTATGCCGATGCCCGATGGTCACATCCGGCTTGTCATCAAAACGATGGTATATCACACAGTTCATGGTTCAATTCTCCGCTTTACAACGGCGAAGCAATTAATGCATACATACCCGCTAAATTAGGTTGGCACGATGCAGGAGATTATGGAAAATATACCGTAAGTGGCTGTAGTGCTGTTTACTACCTGCTAAATATTTTTGATTTGTTTCCAGAAAAATTTGGAGACAAAGAGCTAGACATCCCCGAAAGCGGAAATGGTGTGCCTGATATTTTAGATCAGGCAAAATATGAGGTATCATGGCTAATGAATATGCAAGCTGCAGATGGAGGAGTTTTTGAACGCATTACAACTGTCAATTGGCCTACCACCATGCCGCAAAATGACTTTGCTACCCGATATATTTCAGAAAAAACCACTCCGGCTACAGCCCAATTTGCTGCAGTTATGGCCATGGCCTATCGTTTATTTTTAGCCTATTGGCCAGATCTAGCGAATCAATGCCTCAGTAAATCAAAACTAGCCCTTAATTTTTTATTGGCACATCCTGATGTACTTCCAGCGGGAGGTTACTATGGCGGAAACGTTGGAATAGGTGGCGGTAACTATTCTAGTGTAGGCAGTGATATCGATGAACGTGCTTGGGCTACAGCAGAATTGTACAAATCAACCGGCGATCCGTATTATCATCAATTGTTTGACTCTTATTGGTCACCCAATCCTCCTAATTGGGGTTGGAATCCATTTTTAGACCATCAAATAAATGCATCTATTACGTATGCCACTACCACAAAATACCCAACAGATCCAACTAAAATCAATTCCATTAAAAGTGTAATTTTAGGAAGCGCAACCAATAAATGGATAGACAGATTATCAGTAAGTGATTACCGTAGTGCTTGCGGGCTTGATGTTGGTTTGGGATCTTACGGTCAGTCTTCACGTTATTCGTGGGACTTGATTATGGCCTATGCACTTTCTGGCGATGAAAAATATAGAAAATATGCGCTTTTGAGCCTCGATGTACAGCTTGGCAATAATCCACAGAACAAAAGCTACATTACAGGAGTTGGGAGTAATTATCCGATGCACCCCTTACATCACCCCTCCTTACACGACGGCGAGATAGAACCTGTTCCTGGTATACCTGTATTTGGGCCATGTTCTCATTTGGGATGGTCTAATCCTTTCAATATTATTGTACAGGATCCAAAATATTTGTATCCAAGCGGAGAAAAAACCGAAAGCCCCTATCCCATCTTAAGAAGGTATTACGATATCCCGTCAAATCCTGCAATGAGTGAATTCAATGTGATTGATGAAGCAATTACCTCAAGCGTTTTGGGCTTCTTTAAATCACCAGCACCACAAACTACCATAGAGGAACCCATAACTAAACTGGATTATTTTTTAGGTAAATCTATTGATGACTATGTATTACTAAAATGGGAAATGGCAAGTGAGTTTCAGGTACTATCCTACCAAGTCGAAAGGAGTCTGAATGGAGTGGATTTTACCCATTTCATGAGTTTAAATAGCTGGGGCGACAGTACAAGCCCACAACACTATGTTACTACTGATAAAAATCCTACTGCTAAACTAATTTACTATCGTTTAAGGGTAAATCAACAAGATGGTAGCCATTTTTACAGCACAATCATTTCTATAAATAGATTAGATAATAATAAAATCCATCTGAAACTTTATCCAAATCCAGTTACAGATAAATTACATATTGAATTTTCCAATCCATCCACCCAAAATCTAATGGTAAAATGGAACGTAATGATCAGTGATGTACATGGTAAAATGGTTTTTGAAGATTTTAATAGTATAAATTCGATTAATGAAGCGGTCAATAAATTAGTAGATAAACTCCCACCAGACATCTATATCATCGAATTCAGAAATCAGGATGAAACGATTCGTGAAAAATTCATCAAAAAATAAAAAAAGCCTCAACTAAAGTCGAGGCTTTGGTACCCCCAACAGGATTCGAACCTGTGACCCACGGTTTAGAAAACCGTTGCTCTATCCAGCTGAGCTATGGAGGCAATTAATCGCAAAATTAGTTAATCAAACGAATTAATTAAAATTTGTTCGATCCATAAAAAAAGCCCTTAAAATTTAAGGGCTTTTGTGTGGTCGGGGTCACAGGATTCGAACCTACGACCTCCACATCCCAAATGTGGCGCGATACCGGGCTACGCTACACCCCGATCTTCTTTCGAAGGACTGCAAAGATAGTAATTTTGCAGTTTTTTCAAACAAGGAAGAATTTAATCTTCTTTGTGGCGGAGAGGGCGGGATTCGAACCCGGGGTACCGTTACCAGTTCGTCGGTTTAGCAACCTGTTCCTTTCGGCCTCTCAGGCACCTCTCCAAGTGTTTCCCTTTCGGGGAGTGCAAATATAGCAATTCGGGGAAGCCTTCAAAAATGTTTTTTATTTCTCTCTTCAATAGGATAAACGAACATGAAAAATACTCATTAACATGGTTTTGAAGATGTCTTTTATCGCTTTAATGTCTTTGAGTGTAATGTCACTGTCGATCAATTGGTTTTGACTTAGTTTGTAGTCAACAATTCGATCTACAAGGGCAATAATCTGTGCTTCATCAGGATTATTCAGGCTTCTGGAAGCAGCTTCTACAGAATCTGCCAACATCAGTACGGCAGTCTCTTTTGTAAAAGGAATAGGACCTGGATACCTGAATATATTCTCGTCGACAAGTTTTTCAGGAAAATTCTTCAAGAAAGACTGGTAAAAGTAATCTACTCGTGTATTACCATGATGGGTTCTAATAAAGTCGACAATTAACTTAGGAAGGCGATATTTCTGAGCAATCTCTACTCCTTTGTATACATGTCGGATGATAATCTGGGCACTCTTTTCATACGAAAGTTGATCGTGCGGATTAGATCCACTATTCTGATTTTCAATGAAGTATTGGGGATTCTCCATTTTACCAATATCGTGGTATAAGGCTCCTGCCCTGACCAGCAAGGCATTACCCCCAATTTTATAAATTGCTGCTTCGGCCAGATTTGCCACTTGGAGTGAGTGTTGAAAAGTTCCGGGTGCCTTAAATGCCAGTTCTCTGAGCAGCGGTGAATTGGTATTACTCAACTCAATTAAGGTAATCTCAGAGGTAATTCCAAAAAGTTTTTCGAATCCGTAAATTAAGGGGTAAGCCAATAAGGTAAGGGTAACGCTAATCAAGAATGGCACAAAATTGACCCATTCGATTTTCGCAAACGAAGCATCTTTAATCAATAAGATACCCAGGTATGCAACAATATAAGTTATTAGTATGACCAAGGCCGAAACGAAAAACTGTTCTCTACGGGTCAATTTTCTTATGCTGTAAATTGCCGACATTCCTGCACAGATCTGTAAAAAAGCAAATTCAAAACTATTGGGCACTAAAAATGAAGCTATCAAAACAACCAGTAAATGAATATTTAAGGCCAAGCGACTGTCAAAAAGTACACGAATAATGATGGCTACAATGCAATACGGAATATAGTATAGACTGGGAATATCGAATTTAATGGCCCAAGATAGCGTAGCTAACATGCCTGTAATAATCAATAGTATAAGTGATAATTGTCGGATGTCCTGGTAAATATCTTTCCTAAAAAGCTTCAAAAAGTATACTAACAACATAATTACTAGACCAACCAGTAAAACTTGACCCAAGAAAAGCCACTGCCGATCTGCTCTCAAAAGTGGGTCACCTTCAAATGCAACACGAAGCGATTCTAACTTTTGAAAACTTTCAGCATTAATTACATCTCCTCTACTTATAATCAGTTCTCCTTTTTCTACCATACCTAAGGTTGGAGATATATTTTGATTGGCATCTGCTTCCACTTTTGCGGTCATCTCGTCATCAAACAAAATATTAGGTCTAATTTGCGCTTGCAGCAAATTGGCTAACAACTTTTTATCATTAATTAACGGATCATCGGCTATTGACTGATTGATAAAGGTTATTGCCGTATTGACATCCAGAACTTCAAGAGTGTTTAAATCATGAGATTGATTTTGATCAAGTAAAATAAAATTATAGTTAGGATTGAATCTCTGGTATTTCTTTTTCAGCTCAATAACCCCGTTATTGTAAATCTTGTCCAATAACTGCTGGGCGGTTTTTAAAAAATGTTCTTTTTCAAAATCGCTTAGGCCTAATTGGTCAGCTTCTGAATTAATTGCCACTTTTGAACTCTCAACAGCTTCTTTTGAGACTGTTTTCGCTAGTCGATAAATCGGTTTTACCGATTTGAGTACTTCATTTTCATCTCGATCTAATTGCTCAGGCGTTTTCTGAATAGCAAATTCGAATGGAGAAATCAAATCTTCTTGGTTCCAAACCTTACCCTTTTCGTACTCGAATTTAAAACGAGCCTGTTTCGGAAGTATGAATGCAATAAATAATATCGTCAGTACAATCATCAGGTATTTAAAACCATCCTGATAAGTTGTGTACAATGACTGAAAAAGGGAACGTTTAGTATTTTTTGCCAATGTGCTAAGATTTGCAACCAAATTTAAACAAATATGGTGAATGCCAATCGGTGTTTACCGATTAGTCCAAATCATTAAATTAGACTATGTTTCTCAAGAATTTTACTTGAAGAGTAACCTTAATTAGCTAAATTGCGGGAACAAAATTTATAACGAAAATCTATGAAAGAAGTTGTAATTGTTTCTGCTCAAAGAACACCTATTGGCAGTTTTGGAGGAAGTTTAGCGTCATTTTCAGCCACTCAGCTTGGCGCCATTGCCATAAAGGCTGCAGTTGAAAAAGCTGGCATCAAACCAGAACAAGTTGAAGAAGTATACATGGGCAATGTATTGTCGGCAAATATAGGTCAGGCCCCGGCTACACAAGCCGCAAAGTTTGCAGGATTACCCAATATTCCAACTACCACCATCAATAAGGTTTGTGCATCGGGAACCAAAGCCATTATGTTAGCTGCTCAAAGCATCGCTTTGGGTGATAAAGAAATTGTGGTTGCTGGCGGTATGGAAAGCATGAGTAATGTGCCTTATTATTTAGATAAAGCCCGCAACGGCTATCGTTTAGGTAATGGTGAAATTATTGATGGTTTAGTTAAAGACGGACTTTGGGACGTTTACAACAATTACCACATGGGATCGGCGGCCGAATTGTGTGCTGCAGAATGCAACATAAGCCGCGAAGAACAAGATGCTTATGCCATTGAATCGTATACCCGTAGCCAAAAAGCGCAAGCTGAAGGAAAATTTGCTTCTGAAATTATTCCCATAGAACTTAAGGATCGTAAAGGAGAAGTAACTCTTTTCCAAGAGGATGAGGAAGTGAAGAATGTGAAATTTGAAAAAATTCCTGGGTTAAAACCAGTGTTCAAAAAAGAAGGTACGGTAACTGCAGCTAATGCATCTACTTTGAATGATGGTGCCGCTGCCTTAGTATTGATGAGCAAACAGAAAGCTGAGCAATTGGGTTTAAAACCTTTGGCACGCATTGTTTCTTATGCTGATGCACAACAAGCCCCGGAATGGTTTACCACTTCCCCATCAAAAGCTATTCCCCTAGCCTTGCAAAAAGCTGGATTAGGAGTTGATCAGGTTGACTTTTTTGAAATTAATGAGGCCTTTTCGGTAGTTTCGATTGCGAACAACCAGGCTATGAACTTAAATCCTGCCAAGGTAAATGTAAATGGCGGTGCCGTTTCCATTGGCCACCCGCTTGGTGCTTCTGGTGCCCGAATTGTGGTTACCCTGCTTCATGTTTTAAAGCAAAATAAAGGCAAAATTGGTGTTGCTGGCATCTGCAATGGCGGTGGCGGTGCAAGTGCTTTAATTATTGAGAATTTGGATTAAGTTAATGCGATTCGGATTTGCACTTGCTTTCTTTTTACTACTGAGTTGCTCGGTATTTGCTCAAGCTAAATCAGGTGCTGAGAGACAACTTAAGCGATCTACTTTACAAGATAGCCTAGTTAGCCTGAGTAAAAAGTTTGTAAATCACGAATTGGAACCCGAACGCTACAACGCCAATTATCAATTCATCAAAACCTTGGTAAGTGCACTCAAAGAGCCTCGATCGTTCGATCTAAGTTTCGACTCTTTGAGTGCAATTTCTATTCAAACATCTCCCGATAAACAATTCCGCATATTTAGCTGGCACATTATGAACGATGATGGCTCCTACCGATTTTATGGTAGTATCCAGTTAAACACAGCCGATGGTAAACTTAAATTGTTTCCTTTGCTAGATAATTCGGCTTTGATCAAGCATCCGGAAGATACGACATGCACTCCCGACACATGGTATGGGGCTCAGTATTATCAAATTATTCCGGTAAATACCTCTTCTAAACAAGTGTATTATACCTTGCTGGGCTGGAAAGGCAGTAGCTCGAAATCGACTAAAAAAGTGATTGATATACTCTATTTTAAAGATGGAAATGCGTACTTTGGATTACCGGTGTTTACAGGTAAAACCCATGATCAAGAAGAGAAAAGAATCGTATTTGAATACTCCAGACAGGTAAGCATGCATCTAAACTTTATTCCCGATCAGCAGAAAATCGTGTTCGATCATTTGGTTCCGATGGACACAAAGAGCAAAGAAGATTTTTCAAAATACGTTCCAGATATGACTTTTGATGGCTTCCAGTTATCAAATGGACTATGGAAATTTCAAGAAAATTTGACCCTGAATAATGTACCATCCAAGATGGACGAGTACTACAATGACCCTAAAAAATTAACTAACAACCCAAGTATTAAAAAAAACAATTCATCAAAATAATCACTCATGAAGAGAATTCTTATTTTATTACTGCTGCTTAGCAGCTTCAGTTTCGCACAAGAAGGCAAAAAGGACTATAGCCTTGAAGATATATTCAAAAAAGGCACATTTAGCGCCCGTGGAATTAGAGGGCTTCGGTCTATGCAAGATGGTAAAACCTATTTATCTGTCGAAACCGATCCTCAAACCAAACTCAGGTATGTGGCCAAAAACAATTATAGCGATGGCAAGCTGAATAGCATTCTTTTCAGAGAATCTGATTTGATTTACAAAGGCGATACACTGCCGGTTAGCATCGATTTCAACAGCGATGAAACAAAAGTTTTAATACCGGTTGGTGAAGAACAAATTTACCGACGCTCGTCTAAAGCGAATTATTTTGTTTTCGATTTAAAAAGCAAACAAATTACCGAAGTTTCAAGCCGCGGTAAGCAGTTATTTCCTAGCTTCTCTCCAGACGGTAATATGGTAGCTTTTGTTAGAGATAATAATTTATTTATCAAAAATTTGAGCTCTGGAGAAGAAAAACAAATAACTCTTGATGGCAAGAACAATGAAATTATCAATGGCCGTTCAGATTGGGTTTATGAGGAAGAGTTTTCATTTGCTCAAGCCTTTTACTGGAGCCCTGATGGTAAGCATATTGCATATTATAAATTTAACGAAACTGAAGTTCCTGAATACTCCATGACCATGTTTGAAGGGCTATACCCCTACGACTACCGTTACAAATACCCTAAAGCTGGTGAAAAAAATTCGGTGGTGAGCATTCATATCTATTCTCTGGAAAATAATGCAACTAAATCCGTGGAAATAGGTTCTGAAAAAGATCAGTACATTCCGCGTATTCGTTGGACCCAAAATGCCAATACCTTATGTGTTTTACGCATGAATCGTCATCAAAATAAATTGGATTATTTATTAGCCGATGCAGCCAGTGGGAATAGCAAGTTGATGATGAGTGAAGAAGACAAGTATTACATTGACATTGAAAAGGAACAATTGACTTTCTTGACTAACGGCAAGCAATTTATCAATGTAAGTGAGCGTGACGGCTATAACCATTTGTATTTATACGATATGAATGGAAAACTGCTTAAACAGATTACCAAAGGAAATTGGGAAGTAACCGACATTTATGGTATAGACCAGAAAAAGGGTTTGATTTATTACCAATCTACCGAAAGCTCTCCATTGCAAAGGGATGTGTATGCCATTGGTCTAAACGGAGCCGCTAAACGAAAAATAAACACTTTGAGTGGCACAAATTCGGCATCTTTTAGTACCGATTTCAGTTATTTCATTCTAAGCAATCATAGTGCAAAATCTCCTATTTACGTGTCACTGCACGAAAACAGCGGAAAAGTAATCCGTGTATTGGAAGACAACGCCAAAACCAAGAAAACATATGCTGAATACCAAATTAGTCCGACTGAGTTTTTTAGTTTCACAACATCAGAAGGTGTAAGTTTAAACGGTTACATGATTAAGCCCGCAAATTTTGATGCTTCCAAAAAATATCCAGTATTCCTCTATGTTTATGGCGGTCCGGGTAGTCAAAATGTGGCCGATACTTGGGGCGGAGCCCGAAATGTTTGGTTCAATTATTTAGCACAAAAAGGCTATATCGTTGCTTGTGTTGATAATCGTGGAACCGGTTTTAGAGGTGCGGAATTCAAAAAAATGACTTACCTGAATTTGGGTAAATACGAAACTATCGATCAAATTGAAACCGGTAAATGGTTTGCAAAACAATCGTATGTAGATGCAAGCCGGATTGGTATTTGGGGTTGGAGCTACGGTGGCTATATGTCTTCTTTGTGTATAACCAAAGGGGCCGATGTATTCAAATTGGCTATCGCGGTTGCACCTGTAACCACCTGGAGATTTTACGACAGTATTTATACCGAACGTTACTTGAGAACACCGCAGGAAAACAAAGCCGGTTACGACGATAACTCCCCTATCAATTATGCAAAATTGTTAAAAGGCAAGTTTTTACTAATTCATGGTACAGGAGATGACAATGTACATTTCCAAAACAGCGTAATGTTCTCTGAAGCCTTAATTCAGGCTAATAAACAATTTGAACAGGCTTACTATCCAAATAAAAACCACGGTATATCTGGTGGAAATACAACTATCCAACTGTACCGTAAAATGACCGATTTTGTTTTAAATAACCTTTAACCAATTCTAAAACCTAAACCAAAAATCAAAACATGAGTACTCCATCAACTCCATCAACAAGTCACCCGAAAGGCCTCTATGTGCTTTTTGCAACCGAAATGTGGGAGCGCTTTAGCTACTACGGTATGCGTGCCATATTGGTACTTTTCATGACCAAGGCTTTACTGTACGATAAAGTATTGGCCTCCAACCTTTACGGAAGTTATACCGGCTTGGTGTACCTTACTCCTCTTGTGGGTGGCTATGTAGCCGACCGTTATTGGGGCAATCAAAAGTCAATCATTACCGGAGGATTATTGATGGCTTTAGGACAGTTCTTACTATTTTTCTGTGGTAGCACTTACCAAAGTGCTCCCGAATTGTCAACTGCATTATTTTTTGCAGGATTAGGATTTCTGATTGCCGGAAATGGCTTCTTTAAACCAAACATTTCGTCGATGGTGGGTCAGTTGTATGGGGCCAACGATAAACGGGTTGATGCCGCATACACCATTTTTTACATGGGTATTAACTTGGGTGGTGCATTGGGGCCTATAGTTTGTGGATTAGCCGGAGATACCGGTAATCCTGCTGATTTCCGTTGGGGATTTATGGCTGCAGGTATTGGTATGCTGCTGAGTGTTATCATCTTCAAACAGTTAAAAGATAAATATGTGGTAGATCCGCAGGGCAAAACCTTAGGATTGGTACCTGGAGATAAAAAAGAGATCAAAACCTCTCAAATTTTAGCTTATGCTGGATTATTCGCTTTTTCTTTGGCCGTTATAGGTTTACTCTATGTAGATGCCCGAGTTTTTGGAATTCTTTCGTATTTGCTAGTTGCTTCAGTATTAATTATTGGATTTATGATTATATCCGATAAGACTTTATCAGCAACAGAAAAACAACGGATTGCGGTAATTTTTATCGTTTCATTCTTTGTAATCTTTTTCTGGAGTGCTTTTGAGCAGGCTGGAGCTTCCTTAACTTTCTTTGCTGAAGAGCAAACACAAAGAGATTTGGGCTTTTTAACCGTTCCGGCAAGTTTATTCCAATCCTTGAATTCTATTTTCGTGGTATGCTTTGCTCCTATTGTTGCCTGGTTATGGATTAAATTAGGCAACCGCAATGCTGAGCCCTCATCACCTACCAAAATGGCGGTTGGTTTATTCCTCCTAGCCTTGGGCTACCTGATTATTGCCTTTGGTGTTAAAGGAGTACAACCTGGCGTTAAAGTGAGCATGATGTGGTTAACCAGCATGTACGCCCTGCATACCTTAGGTGAATTGTGCTTGTCGCCCATCGGACTATCGTTAGTAAATAAATTGGCACCCTTCCGTTTTGCTTCTTTATTGATGGCTGTATGGTTTTTAGCCAATGCAGCGGCCAATAAATTTGCAGGCGTATTGAGTGCGCTATACCCCGAAGCAGGTAAAACACCTCAATTTTTAGGTTACCAGATCAATGGTTTATATGAATTTTTTATTCTGTTTGTGCTGATGGCCGGTGCCGCCTCCTTAATTTTGTTTATGGTGACCAAAAAATTGCAGAAAATGATGGCTTAAATTTAAGCAGCCAACACTGGAGAGCCCATAGCCCAAAAGCTATGGGTTTTTCTTTATCTGATTTTAACGCTATTTTTGAAACAACATGACAGTCCAGCATTCCGACAGCATCGTACTCATCCCTACCTATAACGAAAAGGAAAACATCGAAAAAATCATTCGTAAGGTGTTCTCTTTAAGTGTTCCCTTTCACGTACTCGTTATTGACGATGGTTCGCCGGATGGCACTGCACATATTGTAAAAAGCCTGCAGCAAGAATTTCCGGAGCAATTATTTATTGAAGAGCGAAAAGGTAAACTTGGTCTGGGTACTGCCTATATCCATGGATTTAAATGGGCTTTAAAGCAGCATTACGACTATATTTTTGAGATGGATGCCGACTTTTCGCATAACCCTGATGATCTTCCTCGATTACGAGAAGCCTGTGTTGAAGGTGCAGACCTGGCTATTGGTTCCCGTTACATCAAAGGCGTAAACGTGGTAAACTGGCCAATGGGCCGTGTGTTGATGTCGTATTTCGCCTCGGTTTATGTACGATTAATTACCGGAATTAACATTCAAGATGCTACGGCAGGTTTTAAATGCTACCGTAGCCTCGTTCTACAAACCATTAAACTGAATAAGATCAAGTTTGTAGGCTATGCTTTTCAAATTGAAATGAAGTTTACCGCCATTCAGCACGGTTTTAAGGTGGTAGAAATACCCATCATCTTTACCGACCGCACCGAAGGTACTTCTAAAATGAGTCCGCGAATTTTCAGAGAAGCTTTTTTGGGCGTTATCCAATTAAAAATTGGTTCTTGGTTTAGAAAATATTCCAAACCAAAGCATACCTAATCAATAATATTGATACAATTGCTGAACTTCTTGAGCATCTAAAGCCCGATTGTAAATTAATAGCTCATCAATTGTCCCCGTCCAGTTGCTTTGGGGATTAAAATTTCCGAGTAGAATAGCTGAGTTAAAGC
>JACCDH010512579.1_pt1 | contig 27076 bp, 26 predicted proteins | sample 7442481 | NCBI WGS metagenome assembly JACCDH01 (sample SAMN15323433, study PRJNA562643) | freshwater metagenome | isolation source: river surface water | place: USA:Blue River Watershed | collected 2017-08-15 | reverse complement strand
TACTTTATTTAAAACACTTATTACGTGGAGTTAAATTAGGTTTATTTGATGATGCGACTGCAATGACTAAGTTTGAAGCTTGGTATGCACAACATGAAACATCAATTGCTTCTAAAACAGACGCACACAAAAAAGCACAAGCTGCTAAAAAAGTGTATGTACCTGTTGTAAAGAAAGTTGCTGAGCCAGTAGCGGAAGCTGCTCCTGAAGCGCCTGCTGAAGTAGCTCCTGAAGTAACTGAAGCGCCAGCTGCAGAGGAAACTCCAGCTGCAGAATAAGAAGTTGCGAATGCAACCGATAAAACGGTTGGACTATTTGCAACTGATAACTGAGAAAAAAGTATCAGAAATAGCTTTAAAAGCCCCGGTTTCCTTTTGGAAGCTGGGGTTTTTTATGGGACCTATTTCTTATTAAATGATTTAAATTTGCGCATGAGTGAGTATATCCATATTGGAAAATTAGTGGCACCACATGGTGTAGCGGGGGTGGTGATATTAGAACATGCATTGGGTCAACCCATTCATTTTAAAGGGGTGGAAGCATTATTTGTAGAACAAAAAGCGGGCAGTTTTATTCCTTATTTTATTGAGTCGGCTACTGCAAAAACCGACACCATAACCCATTTACAAATTGAAGGGGTAAAAACAAGAGAAGCCGCCAATTTTTTAACCAGTAAAAAAGTTTGGTTGCCACAAGCAGATTTTCAAAAACTAGTCGAGAAAAATTCACCACTTGCCTTGCTAGGCTATATGGTGCAAGAAGCTGGTAAAGATATTGGTGTGATTCAGGAAGTGATTGAACAACCCCATCAATTAATGGTGACCATATTATACCAAGGACACGAAGCCTATATTCCTTTACATGAGGAAAGTTTGAAGGGAGTGAATCATGCAAAAAAAATAGTGCAAGTGGAACTACCTGATGGGCTATTAGATTTATACACTGAGACTGCAGACTAGTTTCCCCTTATTTCATAGTGTTTGAGGCCCTAAAAATAGTTTTTATAATCCTCTATTAAAAAGGCAGAAATAAGCTAGATGCTATCTTCAAATCCTAGCTATAAAACTAAGTTGGATAAGACAATTAGGCATTCCACTTTTCCAACTGCTTTAAAGTGGCAGCTAAATCTTTAGGTAAAGGGGCTTCCAAAAAGAGCTCCTTTCCTTTGTACTCGAATTGAACACTCGCTGCATGTAATGCCTGCCTTCCCATAAGTGGACGTTCTTCTTCTTCGACTTTGGCTAACTTAAAATTTTTCTTTTTGATGCTAGACAATTTTAATTTTTCTCCGTCCCCATATAATTCGTCGGATACGATGGGGTGTCCAATATGTTTTGCGTGCACTCTAATTTGATGCGTACGTCCTGTGTAAATTTGAAAGCTTACCCAGGCGTATTGCTTAAAGTATTTGATAACCTCATAAGTTGTTTTTGATTCCTTTCCTTTTGCATGTATGATCATTTGGCCCTTTTTAATAGGGTGTTCCATCATGTTTTCTTCTACCACACCTGTTTGTTGAGGGCGGCCATTCACCAATCCAAGATATTTTTTAATAATGGATCTTCCCTCAAAAATTTCACTCAATGCTTTATGTGCTTCAGCATTTTTTGCAAAAATGATTAAGCCACTTGTTTGTTGGTCCAAGCGATGCACCGTAAATATGTTGCCAAATTTTTCTTGTAATAAAGATTTAACAGAACCCTCTTTGCCAAAACGGTCGGGGATACTTAACAAGCCGGCTGGCTTATTTAGTACAATCATATCCTCGTCTTCAAATAATATATCTAACATCCTTGTAAAAAGTTAATGCAATAAATGTAGCAAAGCATTTGCTTGCGTTTATTTAGCCGCCTTTCGGGTAAATGATTTGTTCAAAAATTTAAGTAAGCGTACTTCTTTCTCACTTAGAAATCTCCATTTGCCTCTGTCCACATTTTTTTTAGTAAGATTAGCAAACATGACTCTATCTAAATGCCTTACATCATATCCTAAGTGCTCAAATATTCTTCGTACAATTCTATTTCGTCCACTATGAATTTCAATGCCAATTACATTTCTTTCTTTACCAACATAACTCACTGCATCCGCAGCAATAAATCCATCCTCTAATGTAACACCTGCTGCAATGGCTTCCATGTCGGCTTTTGTCACTGGCTTGTCTAAAGTAACCTCGTATATTTTTTTAATTTCGTAAGAGGGGTGCGTTAATTTTTGTGCTAAATCTCCGTCGTTGGTTAAAATTAAAACACCAGTAGTGTTTCTATCCAAACGACCCACTGGGAACATTCTTTGGGTAGTGGCATTTTTAATAATATCCAAAACCGTTTTTCTTCCTTCAGGATCGTTGGCTGTACAGATATAATCCTTTGGCTTATTTAGTAAAATATATACCGGGGTCACCTGTAGTTGTAAAAGTTTTCCTTTTAGCCTTACTACATCCTTATGCTGAACTTTATACCCTGGCTCTAAAACAGTGTCGCCATTTACGGTGATACTTCCTGCTTTTACCAATTCAGCTGCTTCTCGACGTCCACAGGTTCCAGCATGTGCGATATATTTATTTAAAGGCATTTGTTCATAAGGCAGATCGTCACTTGCATTTACTTTTCCAATGCTTGCAGTTCTTTTTGCATCGGCCTTATCCATGGATGCAGGGGTCCTTTTGGATGCAGCTAAGCGAGGTGAGCCAACTCCAGCCCCTCTTTTCATTTCACCATATTTTGCCGGTGTATCATCCACTGCTTTTTTAGGGGCAGATTTTGCTCTTAAGGGAATTGAATATTTTGGCGGTCCAGTTACATAATCCTTTTTAGCATAGCCGCCTTTTTTGTTGTTGCCAACTGGCTCTACTGCAATGCCTCTAGCAATGTCTTTTTTTCTTTGACGTGCTGCTTCACCTGCAGCCCTTGAATCGGCTTTTGCTTTTTTCTTTTCTTGTCTATATTCTTCTTTAACTGCACTGCCTTTTTTCTTGTTGGCAAATTTGTCAAAGTTGTCTGATCTCTTTTTGTTCATGCGCCTAATTAATTATATTATAATCGCTGGATTATCCTTTATTCGCTAATTGTCCACAAGCTGCGTCAATATCCTTGCCTCTGCTGCGTCTTACACGAACGTTTACTCTATTCTTTTGTAAAATTTCTACAAAACGCTCAAAGCCATCTTCATCCGGTTTGTCAAATCCAAAATGATCTACTGCATTATATTCAATAACGTTGATTAAATCCGCTGGCACTTGTCTATATATTTTTGTTAACTCTTCGGCATCTTTTTCAGAGTCATTAAAGTCTTTGAATAAAATATATTCAAAGGAGATTTCTGTACCTGTTTTTTTATAGAAATAATTTAAGGCTTCAACTAATGATTTAATATTATTGCTTTCATTAATCGGCATTACCTCGTTGCGTTTTTTGTCGTTAGGCGCATGCAATGAAACAGCCAATTTAAAACGTACTCCATCATCTCCCAATTGTCTAATTTGTTTTACCAATCCAGCAGTTGATACGGTGATGCGTTTAGGACTCATACCCAATCCGTCGGGGGAAGTAATTTTTTCAATGGCCTTTAATACATTATGATAATTCATTAAGGGCTCACCCATTCCCATGAAAACGATATTGCTTAAATGTTTTTCGTGTGCTGCTTCACTTTGTTGATTAATATAAACTACCTGGTCATATATTTCATCAAAGTTTAAATTCCTTTTGCGGTCCATGGTGCCAGTGGCACAAAACTTACAACTTAAACTACAGCCAATCTGGGAGGAAACACAGGCGGTTTTTCTTTCACTGGTAGGGATAAGCACCCCCTCAATCATATGATCGTCATAAGTGCGGAACCTTGTTTTTAGGGTACCGTCCTCACTTTGCTGTGTTGTATCAATTTGTAAAGCGGGGTAGCTAAAATTTTCTATCAATAACTTTCTTAGGTCCTTGCTTAAATTGGTCATTTCGTCAAAGCTATGGGCATGCTTCTGCCATAACCATTCTACAATTTGTTTTACCCTAAATGGTTTTTCGCCAATTTGAGCTATAAAACGCTCAATTTCAGCGACTTCCACATGTCTAATATTAGGTCTATTCTTGTCCATACTGCAAAGATACTTGATACAATTTGTTTCCATTTATTTCTTTTTTGTAGGGTCAAAAAAACGCTTTACATTCATTCTCTAAAAAAAAGACAAAATGAAAAAATTGATATTATCCTTGGTGGTAGTGCTTGGTTTTATGACGGCGGTTAATGCCCAGTCAAATCCTTTGAAGGATTATTTAGGCAAATATGTATTTGCAGCGGGTAGCCCAATTGCCGAGGCAATGGTTGAAGTGGAAGATACTACTTTGAAAGTATCAAGTCCAATGGGTAGCTTTATGCTAGAAAAGAAAGGGATGGATACATTTTATTTAGCGGCTTATGATGCTTTTGTTATTTTTAAAAGATCAGCTTCTAAAAATGTTGAATCCGTTTCGATATCAGTTCAAGGTATGGAGCTTGTAGGTACAAAAGAAGGGGCTTCTTTAGTTGGAATCAAAGAAGAAGAATTTCAGCATGAAATTTGGGCGGAGAAAGTAGAGCACTAGTGTACATTTTTTAGCTAAAAAGGATAAGTCAACAAATCCTTAAAGGGCAGATTGATTTGTTTTCCTGTAGCTAAATTTTTTATAGTACACTCTTGTTTGTTTACTTCTTCGGTACCGATAATTACAATATTGGGGATTCCTTTTTTCTCTGCATATTTAAATTGCTTGTCAAATTTGCTCTTTTCAGGGTACATTTCACAAGCAATTTTTTTGGCCCTTAACGTCATCATTTGTGCATAAGCGACTTGAGCTTCTGCTTCACCTAAGTTAAAAAATAAAACCTGTGTGGTATGATCAACGCTTGTAGGGAAAAGATTTTTTTCTTCCATCACATCATAAATTCGGTCCACTCCAAAGCTAATACCCACGCCAGGTATATTTGGTACACCAAATAAACTAGTTAAGTCGTTATATCGTCCGCCGCCGCCAATACTGCCCATTTGCGCATCTATTGCTTTCACTTCAAATATCAATCCGGTATAATAATTTAAACCTCTAGCTAAAGTAAAATCAGCCACTAAATGTTGATCCATTCCTGTTGATTGATGATAGGATAAAACATAGTTCAATTCTTCAATGCCTTTTTTTCCGTTTTCATTTTCACCCAATAAATTTGCCAGTGCATTTATTTTTTCTGTATTGGTTCCACTAATGTTTAAATAGCGCTCTACTAATTCCTGTTGTGCATCACTAAAGCCTTTATTGTTTAATTCCTCTTTTACTTTTTCCCAACCTATTTTGTCAAGCTTGTCAATGGCAATGGTCAAATCAATTAACTTATCCTCCCCACCACAAACCTGAGCCAATCCCAATAAAATTTTTCGGTTATTTATTTTTATTGCTACCGGCAATTTTAATTGTTCAAATGCTTTTACATATACTGCAATCAAATCTACTTCGTTAAGTAAACTATCACTTCCCACTACATCGGCATCACATTGGTAAAATTCACGGTATCTTCCTTTTTGAGGACGGTCGGCTCTCCAAACGGGTTGGATTTGATAGCGTTTAAAAGGAAAGGTCAATTGACCGTGGTTCATGGCTACATAGCGGGCAAAAGGAATCGTTAAATCATACCTCAAAGCCCTTTCGGTAATAGCGGTACTGTTTTTCCCTGCCAATACCTTGTCGAATCCCTCCTCAATGGAGGCTTTTTTTTGTGGATTGTCTAATCCGTTGTTTAAAATTTTAAAAATCAATTTGTCGCCTTCCTCCCCATATTTTCCCATGAGGGTCTCTACATTCTCCATGGCAGGTGTTTCCAATGGCTGAAATCCATAAGTTTCAAATACGGAACGTATTGTTTGGAAGATAAATTGACGTTTTTGAACCGTACTTGCATTAAAATCTCTTGTGCCCTGTGGAATGGAAGGTTTGCTCATTGTTTCGAATTTGACCGTAAAGATAAATTTTTAAATTCATCCTATATAATTGATTAATTTGCTCTTCAAATTACTTAATTCATGTCCGATTTTAACCCCAAAAGAGAAAGGTCTGAAAAAACCTATCGAATTTTCAGAAGTATTTATGATTTTACAATGGCTGCACTCATTTTAGGCTGCGGAATTGTCATGTTTGGTGCAAAATATTTTCATTTGGATCAGGTCATTAATTTAGACAATGAGTGGCGCATTATTTTTGGATGTATGTGTCTTGCCTACGGAGGGTTTAGATTGTATAGAGGGTTTCAAAAAGATTATTAGTAAACCGGTTTCATTTTTATTTTCAAATTTTATTGTATGCATCATAAAATTGGGTTATTTATTTTTTCTATTTTCCTATTTGCATGTTCTACTACTAATATGAATACACCCCAGGATACAGTTAATTCAGGGACTATTCGTATTGCAGCAGATGAGAGTTTTAAGCCTTTTTTAGACGAACAAATAAAAGTGTTCAAATCCAGTAATCCTAAAGCAAATTTCATTGTATCCTATAAGTCTGAAATTGAGTGTTTAAAGGACTTTACCTCCGATTCAACGAGAATGATATTTATTACAAGGGGATTGGATAAGCGAGAAGAAGCTTCCTTAAAAAATCATTTAGGTTTTACACCCACATTTGGCATTTTAGCCTACAATGCTATTGCCATATTGGTGCATAAGGATGCCAAAGACTCCTTATTTACAATGAAAGATTTATCAGAACGATTAGTCGGCAACAATCCACAAACTGTGGTGATGGATGGCAATAATTTAACAGGGGTGGTGCGCTTTTTAAAAGACAGTTTAGTGAAGCAGCAGGCTTTTGGAAAAAACGTAGTTTCTACCAATGGAAGTGCGGAAGTGATTGAATATATAAAAACACATCCCGAAGCCATTGGATTTGTGGCCATGAATTGGATTGGGGACAGTTATGATCCAAAACAAGTACAAGACAGAAAAATAGTCAAAACGGCCCTTCTTGAATGTACCTTATGTACCGAAAAGGGTTTGTATGCTAAACCCTCACAGGCAACCATTAGCAGGGGGGAATATTCCTTATCCCTGCCTATTTACTTCCATTTAAAGGAAAATGCACCCGGTTTAGGCTCAGGATTACTCAATTTTATGAGCTTAGAACGAGGCCAATTGCTATTTAAGCGCTCTTTTCTGGTACCTGCCAAAATGAGCTTTCAAAAACGCAATAGTATGATTAATTAGACAGCCGGAATAACTAACAAATTTTAGTTCTTTTGAGGAAATTAAAATATAATTCTTCCAAAAAAATTAATAATTTTAACATTCTCAATTATTGACTGAAGGTTTTATCTTTTTTGAGAGGTGAATGCAGTTATTTTATAAAAAATAAAAAACACGTGATGAGAAAATTGGCTTTTTTAATGTTGGGTATCACTTTAATGGTGACAGGCTTAAACGCACAAGTAGGAAATCCTTCTATTGCAGAAGGCATTAAACTCTTGAATTACGAGAAAAATAAATCAGCACTTGATTTTTTTAAAGCTGCATCAGATAAAAATCCTGCTGATTCCGAAACTGCTTTCTGGTATGGACAGGCTTTATTAGCCCAAAACTATAATGGGGTGCCAACTCCTGAATATATTCAAAAAGCGAAAGCGCTTTATCAGCAAGGTTTACAAGCAAAAGGAAGCGATGCTTGGTTGTTGATAGGAATGGCCCATATTCAATATTTAGAAGGAGGAGATGATGGTCAAATTAAAAATAATTTAGAGCTAGCCATAACTTCTTCAAAAGTTGAAAAGGGTAAAAATAAAGGAAAGAACAATCCTGAAATCATCAATGCCATTGCACGTATTTTTGCTGAATTGCCTATGAATATTGGCGATCACAATTACGCCATTGACAAAGCAAAGGAAGTTATTTCTGCCTATGAAGGTCAGCCTATCAATCCTAATTTATACATGAACCTTGGTATTAATTACTTAAAACTAGGGGGAGAAAAAGGAGGAGAAGCAGTAAGTGCTTTTTCAAAAGCAATTGACGCTGATGCGAATAACGCCTACGCTTATTACAGAATTGGTAAAGTATATCAAAGTCAAAGTAATAAGGATGTTTTTGAAGAAAATTACAGCAGGGCCATTTCTATTGATCCAGCTATAGCCCCTGTATATGTTTCCTTGTATAATTTTTATGCATCTATTGACACAACTATTGCCAGGAAAAACTTGGATTTGTTTATCAAGAACGCAGATAAAGACCCTGCTTTCGAATATTTATATGCCGATTATTTATTTCAGGTAGCACAGTATGACGCTTCATTGGAAAAGGCATTGAATTTAAAAAACACCATTGGTATTGAAACTTACCCACGTATCGCCGTTTTATTAGCATATAACTACGACCGTAAAGGGGATTCTATCAATGCTAAAAATTATATTGAGCAATTTGTCAATAATACCCCAGCTGATAAGGTATTACCACAGGACTATGATTTGGCGGTGAAAGTGATGTCTAAATTCCCTGGTGCACAAAATTCAGTAGCGGCTATTTTAGAAAAAGCAATTGCTGCTAGCGCATCTAACAAGAAAAGTTGCCTTAAATTTTACAAATTAGGTTATGAAATGTTTGAAAAATCTAATATGTATAATGATGCTTATAATTGGTTTGCAAGATATGCAGCCCTCAATGGCATTAAAGACGAGTTCTATTACTTTAAAACAGGAAGTTTTGCTTTAAATGCTAAAAATGGTTTGGCGGCAGATTCTGCGGCCAACGGCTATATCGCTGCCTTCCCAGATAAGTCAAGAGGGTATGTATTCAAAATTAAGGCTGCCATGATGCTTGACTCAGCCAATACAAATGGGCTATTGATTCAGGCATTGACCATGAATACACAGTTTTTGTTGAAAGATGCGATCACAAATAAGCAGAAATTGATAGACAATTATGGCCAAATGTTGGTTTATTATAATGATGTAAAAAATTATGACGAGGCCGTTGTAATGTGCGATAAAATTCTAGAATTAGCACCTGGTGACGCTAACATGTTAAAGTATAGAGAGCAATTTGCAAAAAATGCAGCGTTGATGAAGAATAACGCTAATAAAGCTGGAGCTAAGCCAGCTTCCAATACACCACCTAAGAGCAATTAACTTTATCCGGAAAATATTTAAAAAAAACTCCCCATTTATGGGGAGTTTTTCGTGCTAGGTGCTATCCTTTGTGTATTTTTGCGAAATCTAAAACAAGGGTATGAATTTGATGCAATTAATAGGCGCTGCAAATGAAGTAAATAATGCTGCCAATTACCTTCCAATTGCCTTGCAAATACTATTTGCTGGTGGTTTTGTAGCGTTCATGATTTTGGTTTCTAGCTTACTTGGACCAAAGCGTAAAACAGACGACAAGTTAGCCACTTTCACTAGTGGAATTCCTACGCACGGAGACGCAAGATCTCCAATGGCGATTAAATATTTTTTAATTGCTATTCTATTTGTTTTGTTTGATGTGGAAGTAATTTTCTTTTATCCATATGCAGTGAATTTTAAAAGTTTAGGATGGGGTGGTTTAGGAGAAGTTATTTTATTTGTTTCATTTTTCTTAGTTGGTTTTATATACATCATTAAGAAAGGTGCATTAAAATGGGAAGATTAATATTTTTTAAAAATACAAAGCATACATATGCGTCCAGTTAGATTTAACATTCATCCAAAAGAAGCAGAAATTGCAGATGCAATTTCAATGGCACCTGCACCAGATGGTATAGGAGGAGAAGGATTTTTTGCAACACAATTAAGTTCGGTGGTAGGACTTGCACGAAAAAATTCATTATGGCCATTGCCTTTTGCCACTTCTTGTTGTGGTATTGAATTCATGGCAACCATGGCATCCCATTATGACCTTTCTCGTTTTGGTTCAGAGCGTGTTGGGTTCTCTCCACGCCAGTGTGATTTATTAATGGTAATGGGAACAATCGCAAAAAAAATGGCACCTGTATTACGTCAGGTGTATTTGCAAATGGCAGAGCCACGCTGGGTAATCGCTGTTGGAGCATGTGCTTCTAGTGGTGGAATATTTGATACGTATAGTGTTTTACAAGGGATAGACCAAGTGATTCCAGTGGACGTTTATGTTCCTGGATGTCCTCCAAGACCAGAAGCCATTATTGATGGATTTATGAAAATCCAAGATTTAGTTGGTCAAGAAAGTATTCGTCGTAGAAATAGCGATCAATACAAAGATTTACTAAACAGCTATGGTATCCAATAAAATAAAAAACTAGTTCAATAATATGTCTTTAACATATACAACGATACAAGAAAAATTGGAACAGAAATTTGGCGACCAGGTTTCTTTGTTTTCAACTGACTCAGGAATACTTTCTTTCGAATCCCCAGCTGCACAAAATTTAAAAGTAATGCAATTTCTGTTTGATGAATTGGGCTTTACTTTTTTAACTGATTTGTGTGGTGTAAATTATCCTGATCAAAAAGACGCTGAGTTAGTAGTTGTTTATCACTTACATAATTTTGTAGATAATATTCGTTTGCGTTATTCTGTTGCAGTACCTGTTGCTCAACCCGATGTTTTTACAGCAACAAAATTATTTGAAAGCGCTAACTGGATGGAGCGTGAAACCTATGATTTTTTCGGAATTAATTTTATAGGTCATCCAAATTTGAAACGCATTTTGAATGTAGATGAAATGGATTATTTTCCTCTAAGAAAAGAATTCCCATTAGAGGAACAAACAAGAATTGATAAAGACGACGAAATGTTTGGAAGAGGGTAATTGAAATTTTAAAATTAGCTAAGCGTAACAAAGCATACTATGGAAGCACATCACAATATAGTTTTACCAGAGGGTTCAATTGAAAAAACCACTACTACCCTTAATTTAGGGCCTACGCATCCTGCTACGCACGGGGTATTTCAAAATATCATGGAAATTGATGGAGAGCGTGTGGTGTCAACAGAACAATCGGTAGGGTTCATTCATCGTGCATTTGAAAAATTAGCAGAACGAAGAAATTTATACCAAATCACACCAATTACGGATCGTTTAAATTATTGTAGCAGCCCTATTAATAATATGGGTTGGCATATTACCTGCGAAAGATTTTTAAAAGTTGAAACACCTAAACGTGTTGATTATTTAAGAATCATAATCATGGAATTGGCTCGAATCTCTGATCACTTAATTTGTAACTCCATTGTGGGTGTGGATACGGGGGCATACACTGGCTTTTTGTATGTGATGCAGTATAGAGAATTAATTTATGAAATATATGAAGAAGTATGCGGGTCCCGTCTTACTACAAATATTGGGCGTATTGGCGGCTTTGAAAGGAATTTCACCAATACAGCGTTTACGAAGCTCGAGAAATTTTTAAATGAATATCCAAAGGTTTTACAAGAGTTTGAAAACCTATTTACACGTAACCGTATTTTCATGGAGCGTACACAAGGTACAGGAGGCATTAGTGCAGCAAGAGCCATGAATTATGGATTTACGGGTCCTAACCTGCGCGCTGCAGGGGTGGATTATGATGTACGCGTTGCGCATCCTTATAGTAGTTACCAGGACCTTGATTTTAGCATACCGGTAGGAACCACAGGTGATAACTATGATCGTTTCTTAGTACGTAATGCAGAAATGTGGCAGAGTATTTCCATAATCAAGCAGGCTTACGAAAAAGTACAATCTTTTAAAGGAACCGAAGCAGAAATATTCCATGCAGATGTACCTGAATATTATCTTCCTAAGAAAGAAGATGTATATAATAATATGGAGGCATTAATTTGGCACTTCAAAATTATTATGGGTGAAATAGATTTACCTAAAGGACAAATTTACAGTGCTGTGGAAGGGGGTAATGGTGAATTAGGATTTTATTTAGTGAGTGATGGGGGTCGTACTCCATTCCGTTTGCATTTCCGTCGTCCTTGTTTCATTTATTATCAAGCCTATCCTGAATTAATTACGGGCGGGATGTTAAGTGATGCGGTGGTGACCATGAGTAGTTTGAATTTGATTGCCGGTGAATTAGATGCGTAGTATTTTAATTGCTTAGCGATTTGTGGGTAATTGAATTGCTTTGACAAGGAGATTGATGATGAAAGAATAGGATTCAATTAATGGAGTAAAGTGTTTGAATTGAAAAGAATTATAGAAAAAAGAAAGTTTTAAATATGGCTACTACTTTTAATGATACACAAATGACCGAGTTTAAACGCTTGGTAGCTCGTTATCCAGAAGGGAAACAAAAAAGTGCATTGCTGCCTGCCTTGCATTTAGCACAAGACAGCTTTGGCGGGTGGTTATCTACTGAAACTTTGGACTATGTTGCAAGTTTATTGCAAATTGAACCAATTGAAGTTTATGAAGTGGCTACTTTTTATAGCATGTATAATTTAAAGCCAGTAGGTAAGTTTGTTTTTGAAGTTTGTCAAACGGGTCCATGTATGGTAAGCGGTTCAGACAATATCATAGATTATATTAAAAAAACATTGGACATTAAGCCAGGCGAAACAACCAAAGATGGGATGTTTACTTTAAAACTTGTAGAATGTTTAGGGGCATGTGGCTATGCACCGATGATGCAGGTGGGTAAAATTTATAAAGAACATTTGACGAAAGAAAAAGTGGATAGCATTATTGCGGAATATCGTGCACAAGCTGCTGCCAACAATTAATGCAAACAAAAATTAAGAAAGACCTGAATTAAATATATTAAAATGGGCGTAAAATTATTATTAGACAAAGCAAATGTACCAGGTATACGTACTTATGAAGTGTATCGTCGTGAGGGAGGATACCGCTCGGTAGAAAAAGCTTTGAAGGAAATGACCACAGATGCCATTGTGGAAGAGGTGAAAAAAAGTGGATTAAGAGGGCGTGGTGGTGCAGGTTTCCCAACAGGAATGAAATGGAGTTTTATTGCAAAGCCTGAAGGGGTGCCTCGTCACTTAGTATGTAATGCCGATGAATCAGAGCCAGGTACATTTAAGGATCGTTATTTGATGGAGTTTATCCCGCACCTATTAATTGAAGGTTTAATTGTATCCAGCTATGCATTAGGTTCTAATGATACTTACATATATATAAGAGGTGAATATGCATGGATCACAGATATTTTGGAAGAGGCTATCAATGAAGCAAAAGCAGCAGGTTGGTTAGGAAAAAATATTTTAGGAACTGGCTTTGAGTGTAATATACATGTACAACGCGGCGGTGGTGCTTATATATGTGGTGAAGAAACAGCTCTGATTGAATCACTAGAGGGTAAAAGAGGTAATCCAAGAATTAAACCTCCATTTCCTGCCATTCAAGGTTTATGGATGCGTCCAACAGTGGTGAACAATGTAGAAACATTAGCAGCGGTAGTGCCCATTATTAATATGGGTGGTGAAGAATATGCAAAAATTGGCGTTGGAAAATCAACAGGTACTAAATTAATTTCTGCATGTGGTAATATTAATAAACCAGGTGTGTATGAAATTGATATGACCATATCAGTAGAAGAATTTATTTACAGTGACGAATATTGCGGTGGTATCAAAGATGGTAAAAAATTAAAAGCTTGTATTCCAGGCGGATCTTCGGTACCTATTTTACCAGCCAATTTATTATTAAAAACTGCTAAGGGAGAAACACGTTACATGAACTATGAAAGTTTAAGTGATGGCGGTTTTGCAACTGGATCCATGTTGGGATCGGGTGGTTTTATTGTTTTAGACGAGGATCAATGTATTGTAAAAAACACCTACACTTTAGCAAGATTTTATCGTCATGAAAGTTGTGGGCAATGCTCACCTTGCCGTGAAGGAACGGGTTGGATGGAAAAGATTTTACATAAAATTGAAACAGGTAAAGGGGAAATGAGTGACATTGATTTACTATGGGATATTCAAAGAAAAATTGAGGGAAATACTATATGTCCATTAGGTGACGCTGCTGCTTGGCCGGTGGCTGCTGCCATTCGTCATTTCCGTGACGAGTTTGAATGGCATGTAAACAATCCCGAATTAGCACAAACAAGCAATTTTGGTTTACAACACTATGCGGATCCAATTCATGTACCTGCATAATATAGAAAGATAAACTATGACCGAACAAACATTATTTAAAGTAACAGTGGACGGCATCACAATAGAGGTACCAGCAGGCACCACTATTTTACAAGCTGCACGTCAAATTGGCGGTGAAGTTGCCCCTCCTGCAATGTGTTATTATAGCAAATTGAAAGGAAGTGGTGGTAAATGCCGCACTTGTTTAGTGGAAGTGGCAAAAGGATCAGAAAAAGATCCAAGACCCATGCCAAAATTAGTAGCGTCTTGTCGTACGACGGTGATGGATGGCATGGAAGTAAAAAATATTACCAGTGAAAAAGTATTGGATGCGCGCGCGGGGGTAGTAGAATTTTTATTGTTGAATCATCCTTTGGATTGTCCAATATGTGACCAGGCCGGTGAATGTCATTTGCAGGATTTAAGTTTTGATCACGGCAAATCAAAAACACGTTTTGAGTTTCAAAAAAGAACTTTCAAAAAGCATGATTTAGGTAAAAATATACAATTGCATATGACGCGTTGTATTTTATGTTACCGTTGTGTGTTTACTGCAGATCAATTAACCAATAAGCGTGTACATGGCATATTAGACAGAGGCGATCATGCTGAAATTGCTACACATATTGAAAAGAGTTTGGACAATGAGTTTATTGGTAACGTTATTGATGTATGCCCAGTAGGTGCTTTAACGGATAAAACATTCCGCTTTAAAAATCGTGTTTGGTTTTTAAAACCAATGGATGCGCATCGGGACTGTCCTACTTGTTCGGGAAGGGTTACTTTGTGGAATAGAGGTGACGAAGTATATCGTGTAACTGCACGTAAGGATGAGTGGGGCGAAATTGAAGATACACCCGATGGTGAGCCAGGATGGATTTGTAACACTTGTCGTTTCGATAAAAAGAATGCAAGTGATTGGGTAATTGAAGGGCCACGTGAAATTAGCCGTGCTTCAGTAATTTCTCAAGGTCATTACTCAGGTAAAGTGGGTACTACAAAACCAACTGAAACATTCTTAGCTGTAAATGGGGGAAGGGCGCCACATTTGCTCATGGATATTCATGACGAAAGTGAAGTGAATCAACAAAATATTCATTTGGGTCAAATTCAAGGACCTTCTCATGGTGATACTTTTAATAAAATTGAAAACGCTTCCTAAGCGCACATTAATATTTATAACATGACAATTCTCGCACTAGATTGGGCATTAATGATAGAAAAATTAATTATGATAGCTATTATTGTTTTAGCTAGCTTAGGTATTGCCCTTTATACCACTTTTGCAGAACGTAAAGTAGCTGCTATTTTACAAGACCGTCCAGGTCCAAGCCGTGCTGGCCCTTTTGGTTTATTGCAACCATTAGCGGATGGATTGAAATTAATCATGAAGGAAGAAATTATTCCCAATGCTGCCAATAAGTGGTTGTTTATTTTAGGACCAGGATTGGCCATGACAGCTAGTTTAATGACTTGTGCCGTTATTCCATGGGGAAGTGCAATAGATGTATTTGGCCGTCATATTGAATTACAAATTGCCGACGTTAACATTGGTATTTTATATGTATTTGCGGTGGTAAGTATGGGGGTTTATGGAATTATGATTGGGGGATGGGCTTCCAATAATAAGTTTTCATTAATGTCTGCATTGCGCGCGGCATCACAGGCCATTAGCTATGAACTAGCAATGGGCTTGGCATTGATTGCTTTATTAATGACGACTGGCTCATTAAGTTTAAAAACAATTGTGGAGCAACAGGTGAGTGGAAATTGGTGGAATATCGTTTATCAACCATTGGGTTTTTTAATTTTCTTTATCACGGCAATGGCAGAGTGTAACAGAACACCTTTTGATTTGCCAGAAGCAGAGAATGAATTAAACTTTGGATACCATCAGGAATATTCTTCAATGAAGTTGGGTTTTTATTTATTTGCCGAGTACATAAACATGATTATGAGTAGTGCAATTATGGCATCCATGTATTTTGGTGGTTATGACCTTCCTTTCTTTAATGAAGCAAGTGTATCGCCAAATATTGCAGCAATGATTGGAGTGGGTACTTTGCTCATTAAAATTGTACTATTTATTTTCTTATTTATGTGGATACGTTGGACAATTCCACGTTTTAGATATGATCAACTAATGGGCTTGGGTTGGAAAACTTTAATACCATTGGCATTATTTAATATGTTACTTACAGGCGCTGTAATATTAGCCAACCAATAATTTTATTTTAATTAATTATTTCAAATAGTATGCAAGCATTAACCAATAAAGCACAAGCTGTAAACCGAAAACCAATGACGTTTTGGGAGCGCTTGTATTTGATTAATATTATTAAGGGGATGATGATTACGTTTAGTCATATGTTTAAGAAACAACCTACTATCCGCTACCCCGAAGAAAAGCGTGAATTTAGTCCAGTATTCAGGGGCTTGCATGTGTTAAACAGGGACGAGGAAGGGCGTGAGCGTTGTACCGCTTGCGGATTGTGTGCGGTAGCTTGTCCTGCAGAAGCAATTACCATGGAAGCTGCTGAAAGAGTAGAAGGTGAAGAAAATTTATATAGAGAAGAAAAGTACGCAGCTAAATATGAAATTAATATGCTTCGTTGTATTTTCTGTGGTTTATGTGAAGACGCTTGTCCGAAAGACGCAATTTATTTAAGTGAAACTTTCGCACCAGCAAACTTTACACGTAAAGGATTTATTTATGGCAAACCTGATTTATTAATTCCTAATCCAAAGACAGAAGCGGAAGCTTTTGCGGAGGCAAAAGGAGTAGAAGCTTAATTGATATGAGTACATTAGAAATTTTATTTTTTGCCTTATCTGCATTTGCAATTGTTAGTGCAATTATGGTATTGGTTAGCAAGAACCCTATTCATAGTGTGTTATGGTTAATTTTGGTGTTTTTTGCCATCTCAGGACATTATATCTTATTGAATGCCCAGTTTTTGGCGATTGTAAACATTATTGTATATGCCGGAGCCATCATGGTATTGTTCCTGTTTGTCATCATGTTAATGAATGTAAAGTCAGACAATGAGCCTCAAAAAAAATTACTTACCAAGTTTGTAGGTGTTTTATCTGGAGGAAGCCTGTTGATTTTATTAATCGCATTAGTAAAACAAACCGCGCAATTGCAAGGGAAGCAAGTTTTAATGAAAGAAGGTACAATTGGTTTAATTCATCCATTGGGTAAAGCCTTATTTAATGATTATGTATTGCCTTTTGAAATAAGCAGTGTGTTGTTTTTAAGTGCGATGGTGGGAGCAGTCATTATTGGAAAAAAATAAACATTGAAAAAATTAAATTAAAATAATTCATTAAAATATTCGGTATGCCTATTCAGTACTATATCTTTTTTTGCTTAACCTTATTTAGCATCGGCGTGGTTGGCGTGCTAACAAGACGCAATGCCATTATTGTATTTATGTGCATTGAATTAATGTTAAACGCGGTAAACTTATTGTTGGTTGCTTTTTCAAAAATGCACAGTGGAGCTGCATTGGCTGCTTCACCAACAAGCACGGCGGGTATTGATGCACAAATATTTGTATTTTTTATAATGGTGGTGGCAGCAGCCGAGGTAAGTGTTGGCTTAGCCATTATTGTAATGATGTATAGAAACACACATTCAACCGATATCAATTTCTTAAATAGATTAAAGAATTAATTCATTTCGCATGAAACTAATAATAGGATTAATAGTACTATGGCCGCTGATTGGATTTTTGTTCAATGGGTTAGGTCGTAATATTTGGAGTAAAAAAGTAATCGCTTATAATGCAACGGGCTTCATTTTAATGTCTTTTGTATTTAGTGTATTGGCTTTTTTAAATGTACAATCTAATGGGGCTGCAACCGTGCACTTTTTTGATTTCATCAATACGGCTAATTTCAAAATCCCCTTTGATTTAAAAGTAGATGCTTTATCAAGTTTATTTTTGCTGGTCATTACAGGAGTGGGTTCCTTGATTCACTTATATTCTACTGCGTATATGAAAGAGGAAGAAGCGCCACATTATGCACGCTACTTCGCTTATTTAAATTTATTCGTATTCTCGATGTTGCTATTGGTATTAGGCGACAACTATGTAATTATGTTTATAGGTTGGGAAGGGGTAGGATTGTGTTCCTATTTATTAATTGGGTATTGGTTTACCAATGCTACATATAATTATGCTGCTAAGAAAGCCTTTGTCATGAATCGTATCGGTGACCTTGGTTTTTTACTGGCTATTTTCTGGTTAATTGTAAAGTTAGGCACCGTGAGTTACGGTAGTGTACTAACTGCCCAAAGTTTAGCTAAATTATCTACTACCGATATTACAGCGATCACCCTTTTATTATTTGTAGGTGCCATGGGAAAGAGTGCGCAAATACCTTTATATACTTGGCTTCCTGATGCAATGGCGGGTCCAACACCCGTTTCTGCATTAATCCATGCTGCAACCATGGTCACCGCTGGTATTTACATGATTACCCGTTCAAATTTATTATTTAGTGCGAGCGAATTGACACAACATGTTGTGGCAATTGTGGGAATTAGTACTGCTTTATTGGCGGCAACTATTGCCATTAAGCAAAACGATATTAAAAAAGTATTGGCTTATTCAACAGTAAGTCAGTTAGGTTATATGTTTTTAGGATTGGGTGTAGGTGCTTATTCTGGCGCTGTGTTTCATGTAATTACCCATGCGTTTTTTAAAGCTTTATTATTCCTAGGAGCGGGTTCTGTAATTCATGCAATGCATCATGAACAAGATATTCGTAAAATGGGAGGGTTGAAAGCTAAATTGCCCATTACGCATCTTACTTTTTTAATTGGATGTATTGCTATTGCCGGGGTGCCTCCTTTTAGTGGTTTCTTTTCTAAAGATGAAATTTTAGCGGCTGCCTTTGCCAAAAATCCAATTTACTGGGGATTAGGCGTAGTAGGTGCTGCGATGACTGCCTTTTATATGTTCCGCTTATATGCCACTACTTTCTTAGGACAGTTTAGAGGTACTCAGGATCAAGCACATCATTTACATGAAAGTCCTTCAGCAATGACTTTGCCTTTAATTATATTAGCAGTAGCTAGTGCCATAGCTGGTGCCATTGGAATACCTGAATTAATGGGAGGGCATCATTGGCTATCTCATCAATTAATTCCAATTGTGGGAGAAGTAAAGGAAGTAGCGCTATCACATTCAACTGAATGGGCTTTGATGGGCGCTTCGGTTAGTATTGCGGTCATTGCATTATTAGTAGCTATTAACAGGTATAAGCGCCAAGCAGATGATGAACCTCAAACTGCTTTGGGTAAATTCTTATACCATAAATGGTATGTTGATGAATTGTATGAAAATGCAATTGTTCAACCCTTACATAAATTGGCAGGTTTCTTAAAGGAAATCATTGAAAAAAATATCATTGATGGTGCTGTGAATGGAACGGGCAAACTTGTTCAATTTAGCGCAAGAAAAATTAGACTAGTACAAAATGGACAAGTAGGGTATTATATTTTATTTACGGTCGTTGGCATAATTCTGCTTTTCCTTTGTTGGTTTAATGATGTTGCCATCATCCGATTCTTTAATAATTTGATTAAATAAATTTATAGCAATAATGTTATTACTTTCAACTTTATGTATTCCGTTTATCGCAGCTATTATTTTGCTGTTTGTTAAACATAATGAAAAAGCAAATTACGTTGCTATTGCATGTAGTGGCGTGACAATGGCACTTGCATTTAACATTGCTTTTAATGGAGCAACGAGTTTTGATGCGAATTGGATTTTAAGCATTAATGCAAGATTTTTATTGTCAGCGGATGGTTTGGCCAAAATACTGGTTTTATTAACCGGCATTAGCTTCCCAGCTATTTTTATTGCTACATCAAAAAATGAAATAAAAAATAGAAATCAATTTTTGTCTTTAATGTTATTTACACAAACTGGTTTATTGGGTGTGTTTTTAGCAGGAGATGCTTTGTTATTTTATTTCTTTTGGGAGTTGGCGTTAATTCCAGTTTACTTTTTATGTTCAATTTGGGGAGGAGAAAAAAGAGTCGCGATTACTTTTAAATTTTTCATCTATACGTTTTTGGGATCTTTATTGATGTTAATTGGTATTATTTTGGTTTACACCAACACACCTGACCATAGTTTTTTAATTGGTTCATTTAAAAGTGCACTATTGACGAAAGGTCAGCAGCTTACCGCTTTCGCGCTATTTTTTACAGCTTTTGCCATTAAAATGCCCATCTTCCCTTTACATACATGGCAGCCGGATGCCTATGAACAATCTCCCACTCCAGTGACAATGGTGCTAAGTGCGGTGATGGTAAAAATGGGTTTATATGGAGTAATGCGTTGGTTACTTCCATTGTTTCCAGCTGCGTCATTAAGCCATGCACTCTTTGTAGTTACCCTTTCCATTATAGGCGTTTTGTACGCTTCCTTTATTGCTATACGCCAGGATGATGTAAAGCGATTAATTGCTTATTCCTCCATTGCCCATATTGGTTTAATGAGTGCTGCCTTATTTACGTTTAAATCTATTGGAGTACAAGGGGTCATGATTCAATTGTTTTCACATGGTATCAATGTATTAGGTCTTTGGATTATTGCTGACATTATTGAGCAACAAACAGGTACCAGATCCATGAAGGCCTTAGGAGGGCTTGCTAAAAAGCAACCTACGCTAGCCATTTTATTAGTTGGTTTTGCTTTTGCCAATATTGCACTTCCTTTAACCAATGCTTTTGTGGGTGAATTTTTAATGTTCAATGCCATTTTCCAATTTAGTCCTTGGATGGCCGCATTCGCAGGAGTAAGTGTTGTATTGGCTGCGATATACACTTTGAATATGGTACAAAAAATTGCTTATGGCGAAGTGAGCGATGCAATAAATAAAATGCAATTACCAAATAAAAATGCCCAAAGCATATTAATTGTGTTATTGGTAATTGTTTTTGTCACAGGGGTGTATCCGCAGTTATTATTTAATATCAGCTCGGATACCTTACAACAATTGTTTGTCAAATAATTAAATGAATTAGTAATGAATGCTATAATAGTTTCAACTTTATTAGGGGTTATCATGATGTTTGTTTCTTGGGGAACTACTTCGTCAAAATTGCAAAGAAGTATTGGCTTGATGGGTATGCTGGTACTAATTGTAGCCAACCTAGCGCAATTAAACAATTGGTGGTCCATTGAGTTTAATACCAAGGGAATGCTAGAGTTTAATCAAATGGGCCTTTATGTAAACACAATATTATTTGTAATCACATTCATTTACTTATGGATCAATGGGGAAGAGATTGAAAAAATAGGCAACCATACTGCAGATTTTTATGCTATTTTCTTTTTTATTTTATGTGGGGTGAGTCTATTAACCTCCTTCAATAATTTATTGATGTTATTTATTGGAATTGAGATTTTGTCTATTCCTTTATATATTTTGACCGGCTCCGATAAAAAGAATTTATTTAGCAATGAAGCTTCGATAAAATATTTTTTAATGGGCTCTTTTTCAACAGGAATTTTGTTGTTAGGGATTGCATTTATTTATGGTGCTACGGGTACTTTTACTTTAACAACGCCGGTGGTTAACCCCATCACAAACATACCCAATGAACATTTTTTAATGTCTGCAGGATTGCTTTTGTTATTTGTTTCAATGAATTTTAAAGTTTCAGCAGCCCCTTTTCATTTTTGGACACCTGATGTTTATGATGGAGCGCCTACGGTGTTTACGCCGTTCATGGCAACAGTTGTCAAAGCGGCAGGATTTATTGCATTTATCAAAATATTCGAAGTGCAACGTGTTGCATTAGGGCAAGGCACTTGGATGATTATATTGCCATTGGTCATTGTAGCTACTTTATTAGTAGGTAATGTTACTGCGGTATTTCAGCGAAGCGTGAAGCGTATGTTGGCGTATTCAAGTATTGCGCAAGCTGGCTTTATGTTATTTGCATTATACGGTAATTCAACCTTTAACAACGAAGGCATTTTATTATACATAGTTGCTTATTCACTAGCCACGATTGGTGTATTTGCCGTATTAATAAAAATGAAAGACTATAGTATTGAGTCTTTTAATGGGTTGGCTAAATCCAATCCCACTTTGGCTTTTTTAACTACTTTATTTTTATTTTCATTAGCAGGGATACCTTTGACTGCCGGCTTTTTTGCCAAGTACTATATGCTAAATGCTTTATTTACTGCAGGCGCAGGCATTTGGCTATTGATTACTGCTGTGGTATTTGCAGCCATCAGCGTTTATTATTACTTTAAGCTAGTGCAGGCAATGTATTTTGCAGAAGGCACACCAGCCATCCACCCAATAGGCAAACAATATGAACTTAAGCTTTGGGTAATTGCCATTATCTTATTGGTGCTAGGTGTTTTCCCTCCCTTATTGTTCAATTATATACTCATATAGCCGTTCCTCAAATAGTAGCCCTGTCAAAGCACATATTGTTGAAATCGCACTACCTTTAGGCTAATAAACCTCAAATAATGACTATTCAGGATTCATTTGCATTGGCATGGAGAACGGTAAAAGGGAATAAACTGCGAACCGGTATTACGGTTGCGATTATTGCTTTTGGGATCATGGCCTTAATTGGTATTATTACCGCGATTTCTGCAATGAATCAAAGTTTAAAAGAGAACTTTTCTTTCATGGGGGCCAATGCATTTAGTGTACGCTATAAAGAATTAAATGCAAGAATTGGGGGGGACAACGGTGAAGAGTTTGCTAAATCAAAAAAAGGACAGAAAGAAAAAAAATCAAATTTAGATAAGCCCATTAGAATTGAAGAAGCGACCTACTTCAAAGACCATTTTAGTTTTTCAAGGGCTGTTGTAAGTATTTCAAGAAGGGCGGGAGGTAACAATGAATTACATTACAAGGATAAAAAAACCAATCCGCAAATTAGTTTAATGGGTGGCGACGAAAACTATTTACCAGTAAATGGTTATTCATTAACAGCAGGGCGTAACTTAAACAATGTTGATATTGCCTCAGGTAGAAATGTATGTATCATTGGTAGTAATGTGGCTGCTAAATTATTTCCGAATAAGCCATCGGCCTGTATTGATAAAGTTATTCTATTACAAAGCAAACCCTATCGAGTAATTGGCTTGCTAAAATCTAAGGGCTCAAGCGCGATGATGCGCCAGGATGATATTGCCATTACTTCCATAAAAAATGTAAGACAATATGCCAATATAAATCCATCCTATGCCATTGGTGTGATGGTGAATAATGTAACAGAATTAGAGCCGGCAATAGGAGAAACAACCGAGCAAATGAGAAAAGCAAGAAGGTTAATTCCTGCCGAAGCTGACAATTTTGTGATAGACAAAAGTGATAAGTTCGCTGATATGTTTATTGGATTTTTAGCCGGCATTAGTGGCGCTGCAGGTGCCATAGGAATGATTACTTTAATTGGTGCTGCCATTGGTTTAATGAATATTATGTTGGTTGCGGTTAGCGAAAGAACGCGTGAAGTGGGGTTGATTAAAGCATTGGGTGGCAAAAAGAAAGATGTGCGCCGTCAGTTTTTATTTGAAAGCGTATGCATTAGTTTATTAGGTGCCTTTTTTGGCATTTTACTTGGCGTGGGAGTAGGTAATTTATTTAGTTTAATATTGAATACAGGCTTTGTTGTTCCTTGGTTCTGGGTCTTTACAGGGATAATCATTTGTTCGGTAGTAGGCTTGGCTGCAGGTATTTATCCTGCCATGAAAGCTGCCTCACTGAATCCGATTAACGCCTTACGCTATGAATAGTTGGTATAAATAATTGATAATGCCTCAATGGCAATTAGAATTAAATATATACCAAAGCCTAACTTCGAACATAGCGAAGCGAGTACTTAAACTGCAAAATTTACAATTAGTAAATAGTAAAAGAAACGTATTCAATTTATTATTGCTACAGCGTTTTGTGCGCGAGAGGCGAGTATGTATTTAATTCTAATAGCTAGATTGGTGAAATAACAAAAGGCCCGCATTGCGGGCCTTAAAATCATCGGCGCGCTTTTTTGAGTTTTTATTTTTATTTCAAAAACGATAAAAAAGCAAAGGCCCGCATTGCGGGCCTTTTGTTATTGAAAACTAAAGTAATTATTTAGGATCCAAAATATGTTTAATACGATCTTGTAAGTCATCAAAATGGCTTACAGAACTTGCATCATTGATACTTCCTTTGTTGGCTTGAATAGCTGCAGCTAATTTTTTCAATTGCGCTTTAGCTTCAGAAACAATATCAGTATTTTCAAAATCAATTGCAGGGCCCATTCTCAATACGGGTGCACCTGCTGTAGCGCCAGTAGAAGGATTAATTAAATCACCTAATTGCGATACATATACTTTTTGCAAATTACGACGGAATACGTCTGTTGCTTGACGGCTATTCAATTCAGAGAATAAACCTTTTCTTGTATCCTCCATCATATCATGTAAGGAGTAAGAGGCATTTCCAAAACGAGTAGTGCTTGTGGTTAAACGGTACAAGCGTCCTTTTTCTAATAAATTCTTTAAGACACTTGTTTGAACAGATTGCAATCTTTCATTGGCCACTGGATTAGATATTTTATTCAAAATTGTATTATCTAATAACCATTTTGGTGTTGCAAATAATTGTGTTTGTAAAAAATTCATTGCAGACTTTTGTATTGCAACCGGTGTTGCAGTATATACATCACCTTTTTCTTCTACACTTTTAATTGTTTCATATACACCCCCTACATTTTTTAATACATGTCCCATATAGCGACTGTATTGTCCAACAAGTTGTGTATAGATATCATTTAAATTTTGATAACGATCTCCTTCTTCTTTTGTCCATTCTGGAAGTTTAACAACAATACGCTTTAAGTTTTTTATTCCATACTCGCTTGCTAAAACGGAGTTATCTCCTAAATCCTCTGTTTGTGCGCGTGGGTCTGCATTAAATCCTTCTCCGCCAAACCATAAACGATCATTGCTATTTAAAGCATCAATGATCCATTTGTTGTTAATTTTTTTATCTGCTTCATCTCCCACACCTGTATAAGTGTAGCCCCACTTAATGGCCCACTTATCATAGTCCCCGATACGAGGGAACAATCCCATTTGTGTAACATTGTCTTCAGGCTGCGCTACATAGTTAAAACGTGCGTAGTCCATAATGCTCGCAGTATGACCATTGGCTTCCAACCATTTTGCGTCTCTTAATTTCTCTACTGGAGTTTTGCTACTGCTACCCATATTATGTCTCAAGCCTAATGTATGTCCCACTTCATGAGAAGATACGAAACGAATTAAATTACCCATTAAGCTATCGTCGAATTTCATTTTTCTTGCAGCAGGATCTACAGCAGCTGTTTGAATCATATACCAGTCATGCACTAAGTTCATCACATTATGGTACCAGCCAATATGGCTTTCTAAAATTTCACCACTTCTAGGATCGTGTACTTGAGGTCCGTAAGCGTTTTCAATGTCAGAGGCAAAATAACGAATCACTGAAAAACGTGCATCCTCTAAACTCATCGTACTATCATTAGGCCATTCTTTACCTTGAATTGCATTTTTCCAACCTGCTTTTTCAAAAGCAACATTCCAGTCATTAACCCCTGCCATTAAATAAGGCACCCATTTTTTAGGGGTTGCAGGGTCGATATAATATACGATAGGTTTAACTGGCTCCACCAATTCACCTCTCTTGTACTTTTCCATATCAGCTGGCTTTGGCTCTAATTTATAACGTACAGCGAATATTTGGTTTTCCACTTTGTGTTGATCGTCCGAATATTGCACAAAATTATCTGCGAAATAACCCACTCTAGGGTCAAATAAACGGGTATGCATTGGAACCTTAGGTAATAGTCTAATTGAAGTATTCAACTCGAAGGTAACGGCCCCAGCATTGATTGCAGCTGGAATTGCAGCACCTCCTAAAGGACTACCTGGGGTAGGAGCACTTGCTGAATAGGTTTTTACTGTCCTAATTTCCAAATTAATAGGGTAAGACTTGATGCTTTCAATATAGGATCTGTCCGATGCCAAGCCTGAAAGGTTAAAGCTTCTCTTTTCTCCACTTGTTAAACTAACCGCTTGATTGTCTCCTTTAAAGAAGTCAGTTACCTCAATAACACTGCTGGTAGAGTCTTTTCCTAGGGCTTTTATGTCAAAAGAAGCCACAATCGGGTCTAAATTTGAGTTTTTCACCGCTTTTGCGATGGTTTGGGTAGAATCGGCCTTTGAAATTAAGGTCACCACGCGCATAAATATTTTTTGACCTGGCCCTTTTTCAAATACAAGGCTTTGCTCGTTTACTTCCTCCCCGCCATAGCGTCTCGCCCCGCCCGCTACTTTGGCAAATCGGGTAACTGCCAATAATTCACGGCCCAATAAGCTGTCTGGAATTTCAAAAAAGTATTTATCGTCTTGAAAATGAACGTTAAATACCCCTTTTTGGCTCACTGCTTTTTTGGTGATTACGTCGCCAAAGGCTTTGGGCCCGGGTTTGGCAGGTGCGTCTTTTTTTACACTAGAAGTGTCCATTTTTTGTGCGTTTACACTTGTTGTCAAAACGACACAAAGACTAGTAAATACTAGAAGTTTTTTCATATTATATAAATATTGGTACTAAAATAGAATGATAAATATATTGATTTCTATTAACAGTAGTTAGCTAGATTAATTTTTAAATAAAAAAATGCGTTGAAATTTGTTTCAACCAATAAATTACTTATTTTGTAACCCCTTAGAAACTAGTGCGTAGAGATCCGAGTGAATTCTAATCAATAGTGAAAAGGATAAAATCTTTTTATAAATTTTTATTTAAAACCAAAAATCAATTGAATCATGGCTGATTTAACTAAACCAACTGCGACTGCTGCTACAAAGACTGCGGCTCAGCCTCAAAAAGGCGGTAACTTAGTTGCAACTTTAGCACCGATTGTGTGTATTGTATTAGGATACGTAATCTGGCGTTTTGTGCTAGGTAATGCATCTAATTTCACAACTCCTGATC
>JACCDH010831703.1_pt1 | contig 27084 bp, 20 predicted proteins | sample 7442481 | NCBI WGS metagenome assembly JACCDH01 (sample SAMN15323433, study PRJNA562643) | freshwater metagenome | isolation source: river surface water | place: USA:Blue River Watershed | collected 2017-08-15 | reverse complement strand
GGTACTAACTTGGTTGAAATCTCTAGAACCGCTGCAGCCTAATAAGGACATAACATGAAGTTCGTAACTCGAGCATTTAAGACCAACATCGCGGTTAGAAGCGTTGAACAACTGACTTCTAATACGAACAACTATTATGTTTGTGCGGCATATTCAAACACGAATCTAGGTGTAGCAAATACAACCACATCGGTTGAAGACATTGTTTACGATTTTGATAAGAACATCATCTTCGGAAAAAGAATCGCGTCTTCTGATGTGATAATGATGGCTCGAAATATTCCGTGGGTTGAAGGCAACACCTACGACATGTATGACGACAAAACCGAAGATCTTTATAACAAAGACTTCTATGTAGTTGTAGATGATTTTGCCAACAGCAAAAGTATTTTCAAGTGCTTATTCAATGGCAGAATTCATACCGGCAACACTTACATTACTCAAGGTGTAAGTGATAAGCCAACAGCAACAAAGGTTCAACCGGACGATGAATACTACCGCACTGCCGACGGTTATGTTTGGAAGTTTCTGTGCAACGTTACAGAAGAAGATGTCATAAAATTTGGCACTTCAAAGTATGTTCCTATTCGCACAAATGCTAACGTAAGCGCAAACGCAGTAAGTGGTTCTATCGACACGATTCTGATTGAAGACACTGGTGGTAACTATCAGAGCTATGCAATTGGCAACGTAAAACTTGCTAACTATGGCGGTGACTCGGCCAAAGTGGCGTTAGAGTCTAATTCAACGCAAGCGCTGTTTACATTTAACGCTACACTAACAACTTCGAACACTTTCGTGGTCGGTGCAAGCGCAAACGTTCAAATCACTGCTATCACCGGTAACACTACTATCACGGGCACAATCTACTCTTTTGCCGGCAACGAACTAAAGCTTCTATCATCGACTGACTCAATGTTGACTCAGGCCCAAATTGATGCTGCAACTAGTGCTAAGGTGATTCAGAATACATCCTCTGCCGATGTATTCACCGTACAGAAAGACACTATTAGCGCGCTCTCGGCTAAGACTGGTTTCTACAATGGATCAGCCATCTATATTAGAAGTGGAACAGGTGCTGGTCAATTACGTACGATCCTTTCATACGACATCATTGGAAATGATCGTGTAGCTACTCTTGATGCCCCATTTGATACTACACTTAATACCACTTCGCAATATGAAATTTCACCTGCTGTGGTGATTAAGGGTGATGGACTTGGTGCTAAGGCGATCTCTCACATCAATAGTGCAACGAATGGTCTTCGCGCTATTGAAATCATCAATCGCGGTTCTGGTTACACCTTTGCAGACGTCACACTTGTCGGCACGTCAGGTATGGTCGACCTCGCAACGTCACAGATCATCTCACCAACTCCAGCAGTTCTTCGTGCGATCATCCCTCCAAAAGGTGGTCACGGATTCAACGTATTCCAAGATCTGTTTGCTCACGTAGTCTGTGTATCTGAGACGTTCTTTAGAACAGAGCATCCATTCACAAACGAATTCAATAAGATTGGTCTTCTAGCGAATCCAAGTTTTGCCAACACATCAAACACTTCGGCTTTTGATGATAGACTCATTGCGAATACTTCTATCCTGTTTGGTACAAATTTCTTGGTTGGCGAAACTGTCGCTCAAGCAAACACCAATTACACTGCAATAGTCCACGAGGTATCTGGTTCAAATGTGTACTTTAGCGGTGTTAGAGGCGACTTCTCACTCGACCTCTCAAAGAACATCGTAGGTCAAACGAGTGGAACGATTGGCCAGTTGAACAGTGTAACCACACCAAATAGAATTAGTGATTCAGGTCAAGTGTTGTATGTCGAAGATCTTGATTTGCCTATAAATAGAAACAGCATACAGTCCGAGACGATCAAGATCGTTATTGAATACTAATAGAGGGTAGCAATGGCTCTTATTACAGACCTTTCTAATGAACCATACTTCGATGACTTCAACGAAGGTAAAAACTTCCATCGAGTTATGTTCAAGCCTGCTACGGCAGTGCAAGCACGCGAGTTGAATCAACTCCAAGCAATCCTTCAAAACCAGATTGAAAGATTCGGTGAAAACATCCTGAAGGAAGGCACTATCGTAAAAGGTGGTAACTTCGTAGAAGAGCCAAACCTTCCATACGTTAAGCTTCTCGATGATGCAATTGATACATCATCTGCAACGGTCTCAACCGATGTCAATGCATACGTCGGAATGAAGGCAGTAGGTCTTACTACTGGTATTGAAGCAATCATCATCGCAGGTGAAACTGGTCTTGAGTCTCAGCTCGTAGATCTTAACACGATTTATGTTCGTTACATAAACAACAAGCTAAATGCGAATAACGAGAACATCAACACCTTCAGCGCGACTGAACAGATTCAGATCAAGCAGAAAGACTCGAACGGTATCTATCAGGACTATCATCGAGTAACTGTCGCGGGTGCAACAGGATTCTCTAACTCCATCGGTGAAGGATACGGCGTTCGCTGTGGTGAAGGTATCATCTTCCAAAAAGGACACTTCGTAAGATTCGCAGATGCCTTGACAATCGTCTCAAAGTATAATACAACTCCAACAGGAGTGGTCGTAGGCTTTGTGACTGATGAATCATTTATTACCAGTGACGAAGACGAGTCACTGCTCGATAACGCAGCGGGCTTCAATAACTTCAACGCTCCTGGTGCTGATCGTCTCAAGCTTACTCCTACGCTTACGGTTAAGTCAACAGTCCTCGCAAAAGCAGATGAGACTTTCTTTGCGCTTCAGGAATATGTTAACGGCCGAGTTGTTCGCCGTCGTCTTAGCACACAGTTTAACTCAGTCGAGAGTCTTGTTCAACAGAGAACATCAGAAGAGTCCGGTGACTACACAGTTCAAGACTTCCCAGTTCGTGTCGAGCAGTCTACCTCAAATACTTCTAACCTCAATGTGGTTGTCGGATCAGGTATCGCGTACGTACAGGGTAAGCGTATTGAACTCATCAACGACATCGTGATTGAGACGTCTGAAGCATCTACTTCTAATACCGTTTACAGCCAAGATGTGATCGCAAACTACGGTCACTTCGTAGTAGCAAACACCCTCGTCGGAAGCTTCCCAGTTTCAACTCTGGGATCGATCACTCTTGCAAACTCTTCAGCCGGCGCAATTGGTAGTGCACGTATTCGTCATATCGATCGTGACGGTTCATTGTACAATATGTACATCTTTGATGTAACCATGAACAGCGGACAAACCTTTGATAACACTCGTTCACTCGTAAGTGGTTCTGCTTCTGCTACACTGGTTCTGACAAACAGCAAGCCAATCATCAACGACTTCTCTTTCAAGAATATCATCTTCCCTCTTGGCAGATCGTTTGTTAAGTCGGTTTCAGCCGCAAACAACACTGACTATGACTTCCAAAAGACTGACACCGTGTCGAGTACTGCTGGTGGTACAATCACGCTGAGCCTTTCTGACTCGGCAGAGACTTTCCCATACACGGTTGGATCTTCACTGAACTCAACTCAGCTGCAAGATCTTATCATCGTATCGAACGCGAATAACGCGGTCATTGCAGCTACGGCCGCGACCGTGGCTACTTCACAACAACTTTCGATTACCATTCCAGCACCTGGGTCGACACTTTCGGTGACGATCTACTTTAAGGTGAAGAGAGCCGTTAGTAACGCAAACATCACCCGTAAATCGCTCGAGACGTCATACGTCAAGATCGTAGCGAACACTACAACAACTGGCCCATGGTCGCTCGGTCTTCCAGACGTTTACTCGCTTGAAGGTGTGTGGCAGGGTAACACTACAAACTTCGCTGAGACAAACACGAACGTCACTGACTTCTTCACACTAGACAACGGCCAGACCGATAACTACTACGGCCTTGCTAGACTTAAGCTTAAGCCAGGACTCACTCTGACTTCTGCGAATGGTCTGCTCGTCAAAGTAAAGGCATTCAAGCGTTCAGGTGGTACGAACGCATTCTTCGCCGTTGACAGTTACCCTGTTGATGATGCTTCAGTTGTTCTTCCAGCAGATAAGATTCGTACAGAAAACATCCCAGTGTATCGTGCAGAGAATGGTGTCGAGTACTATCTCAGAGACGTCATCGACATTCGTCCATACGCAACTAACACTGCGGTGTACTCAACGACGATTGCTGGTGCTTCAATCAACCCTTCGTCGACGCTATCGTTCACGGACATCGCCTTCGCAGTTCCAAATGGTTCAATCGAGACGACTTATGATTACTACCTTGGCAGAAAAGACATCGTGATCGCAAACGATCGTGGTGACATTCAGGTCATCGATGGTGTTCCAGCAGACAACCCATTTGCTCCGATCACTCCTCCTAAGTCAATGCTCCTTGCGACACTGTCGATTCCTCCATATCCATCGCTACCATCGATCATCGCGAATCGTGCAGGAAAACCTTCGTATGGTGTAAGCATTACTCGTGCAGACAATCGTCGATACACGATGAGAGACGTTGGTGCAATCGATAAGCGACTCAAGAACCTTGAATACTACACGAGCCTTAACCTTCTTGAGAAGTCGGCAACTGATCTGATCATCACCGACTCTGCAACCGGACTCGACAAGTTCAAGAACGGCATCCTCGTCGACAACTTCGAGAACCTGATGATCGCAGACGTAAAAGAAACTGCATACTCTGCAGCAATCGATCCTACGTTCAAAGAGATTCACCCTCGCTTCAGAGCATATCCGCTTCCATTGAAGATCAGTTCAACTACCAATGTAACTGACTTCGGTAAAGTCGCGACTCTGAATAAGATCGACAATCTTGTGATCGAACAGCCATATGCAACTGATACCAAGAGCTGCACCACGAGCTACTACAAGTACAATGGTGCGATGCAACTGTCGCCTTCAAATGACAGCGCACCTGACTACACGACTGCTCCTGACATTACTCTTGACATCGATCTTGCGACACCATTCATCGAGTTCACAGAAGCGCTATCACAGTTCGTTCCTCTTCAGCGAGTCGACCGCGAGGTCATCCGAACCAGTAGAAGCGGTGGCTTCCTTGGATTCGGTAGAAGAACAACCGAGGTCATTCGTGAGACTACCAGCACGCTTTCAGTAACTGAAGGTCTGCAGACAACTCAAGATCTTGGTGACTTCGTAACCGATATTCAGTTCAAGCCATACCTTCGTTCAAAGAACATCAGAGTCTTTGCAACTGGTATGCGTCCTCTGACTCGTTTCTACTTCTTCTTTGATGGTAAAGACGTCAATGAACACATGGCAACTGCTACGATTGATGGAACAGTTGTAAAGAGAACGTCTTCGTTTAGTGCAAACAACGTAATCACTTCTGATGCTGAAGGCCGACTCTCAGCGGTGTTCAGAATCCCAGCAGAAACATTCTTTGTTGGTGATAGAACACTCGAAGTAATGGATGTTCCACTTTACACGAGTAAAGATGCTGCATCTTCGTACGCTTCAAAAGTCTACAGCGGATTCAACTTCTCCGTCACTAAGACCGGTCTTGCGGCTTCAACTCGTAACGCTGAGATCGACATCACTACTCGCTCACGCGACATCCAGAGAAGAAGAGGTGGTTCTGACCCACTCGCTCAGACGTTTGTTATCGACAAAGAGCTTTCAACAGACGACAGCGTCATGATCACTAAGATCGACCTGTTCTTCGCAAGAAAGAGCACTGTTGGTAACGGTGTAGGTGTTCAGATTCGTGAAGTTGTGAATGGTTACCCAAGCGGTGTAGCAGTTCCATTCTCATCCGTTCACCTTAACGCATCAGACGTCATCGTAAGCTCAACTACTCCTACGACCTTCACCTTTGAAGCTCCTATCGCGCTGAAGACTGACACTGAGTATGCAGTTGTCGTAGCACCTGACGCGAATGATCCTGACTATCTAGTGTGGATCGCTCGTACTGGAAACGTTGATGTCGACACTGGCATCGCAATCACTCAAGACACGAACGCAGGTGTTCTGTTCACTTCAACGAACAACAAGACTTGGACTCCTTACCAAGATGAGAACCTCAAGTTCAATCTATATAAGGCTCAGTTCACCACGTCAACTGGTTCGATGAAACTTGTAGCAGATGATCCGGAATTCTTTGAAATCGGAAGCTACACTGGTCAGTTCGTTAATGACGAATACGTCTTCTTGGCAAATAAGCCAGCTACGAAGACTGGTAGCGTAACACTATTCGCCGGTAACTCAACTGTGACTGGTACGTCAACGCTGTTCTCAACCGAATTCGACATCGGTGATCACCTAGTCGTACGCAATGCAACGAACAACGTATATCAAGTTCTCAAAATTTCGGCGATCGCAAACAACACCACTCTCTCGGTTGTTGATCTTCCTACAGAGAACGTTGTATCTGCGAACAACACGAACTTCTGGTCTTCACCAGTCGGAAGAGTTTCGTACTTCGACACTTCATCACCTGCTATCATGGTGCTCGAAGGATCAAGCGCGAAGAGCACACTCAAGTTCAGTGCAAACGGTACTTCTAATACCGTGATCATCGGTTCACAATCTGGCGCAAGTGCATTGGTCTCAAGTGTAAGAGATCTTCCAGTGAGCTACATCCAACCTTCGATCTTCAGAAGCTCTTTCAATACTACTCGTGTTGATATGTCTGCCTCAAAGCTTTACAATGGTGTAAGCACCTACGCAAAAGACCTTGACTTTAAGACGAACAACTATCTGTCGGATGTTGCAACATACATTAGAAGTAAGAGTAACGAAGTTGATCCTACTATCCCAACATTCGAACTGACGCTCAATCTGAAGAGTGTTGCCGATGGAACGATCGATGTATCGCCAATGATCGACCATGAGATCTCTAACATCACAGCATACGAGTACTTCGTTAACGCGAATACCTCGGGTGAGACTGGTGAATTTGGTGCAGCACTTTCTAAGTATGTATCGAAGAAGGTAGAACTGGCCGATGGTCTCGATGCAACCGATGTAAGAACATTCCTTACTGCGTATCGCCCAGCCGGAACTGACCTCAAAGTCTATGTGAAAGTTCAGTCTTCTACTGACTCACGTCGCTTTGCTGATGTTGAATGGACTGAGTTGACTCCAAGAAGTGAACTCAATGCGTTCTCTTCTAGTGCAGATCGTTACGACTATCGTGAGATTGAGTATCAACTCGACACGACTGCAAAGACCGCAGGTCAAGGTGCATGGTTGAACAACGGAATCATCCGTTATATCGATGCTGCTGGAGGTATTCATAACAGCTATAAATACTTCTCAGTAAAGATCGTTATGACTTCTTCCGGACATAACGTTGTACCAAGAATCGCAGACATGAGAACACTTGCACTATCATGATTCAGACTGAGAGTAAAGACTTCTCAAGAGACATCACGACCAAGGCCCTCGTTAATACAAACAGAGCGGCCTTGGTCGAACACCGTTTTCGCCAAGAACAGGCGAAGCAAACTCAACAGATCAGGTCTGATCTTGACAACTTGATGCAAGAATTCATGATCATTAAGCAGTTCATCGAAGAGATAAAGGCCCGCAATGTCTAAACCATATGTAGCAATTAATACGACGACTGATACCTTTGGCGGATGGGTTACTAAGACCAACGATCTGCTTAGCGACATGTCGACTATCATCGTGACAACAGACCAAGGTGGCGGAACTGGTACTACAACCGGAAACGCACACATCCAAGGTATCCTATCATCAAACACCCTGATCGCAACAGGTTCGTTGCGCGGTGGTAACACTTCAGTTAGTGCAGACCTAACCATTTCATCTAACGCGGTGTTCAGCGGAACGACCCTCATCTCAAATGCGAACACTCAAGTCTCTGGCAACCTAACGCTCAACCTGACGAACCGCACTCTTGCAGTTGCAGGTGCAGCGCAGTTCTCCGGTCCAGTGACTATTGCAAACACTGCTCAAGCGTTCAGTCTTTCGTCTTCTTCTATCGCTATGAGCACGCTCGGTGCATATACACTTACTGCTAACACCGTAACGATCAGTTCAAACATCACTGTTCCAAATGGATTCCTCGTGACCGCGAATGGTGCAAACCTAACGACGATGAATGCTACTCAACTTACGACTGGTACGATTCCAGACGCGCGAATCGCATCAACGATCGCAAGAAGTAACATCACCATCTCAACTCCAGCTAACGCGGGCATCACAGGCGGTGGAGATCTTACCGCGAACAGAACTCTTGTCGTCGATGGTACGATCATTCCTTATCTCGCGAATAACCAAACCTTCTCGGGTACGAACACTTTTGCAAACCTAAGAACTTCGGGCAACCAGCTTCCAACAGCTAACAACACTTTGAACATCGGTTCCGCGACGATGGTCTATGCAAACATGTTTGCAACCTTGTTCAATGGAACTGCTACGTCTGCGCGATACGCTGACCTTGCAGAAAAGTATCTAGCTGACGCAGTCTATGACGTAGGTACAGTTATCGCTGTAGGCGGTCCAGCAGAAGTCACTGCAGCAGATGGTTCGACTGCGCACTCGGTGATCGGTGTGGTCTCAGAATTCCCTGCTTACCTCATGAACAGTGATCTTGAAGGTGGTACCGCAATTGCACTTAAGGGACGTGTTCCCGTGAAAGTTATTGGTGACATCAACAAAGGTGATCGCCTTGTTCCATCGGGAACACCTGGCCACGCAACCGCAGACAACAACGACTCTGGAAGAGCATTCGCAATCGCGCTCGAGAGTGGTACTAATATCGTAGAGGCAATTATCCTTTAAGGACATCATGAATTTTGTTTATGTAAATTACACGATCAGAGACAACGTGTATGACTATGGTTGGCTTTCATTCAAATCATATGTAGAAGAAAATTACAAGGGTAGTGCTAAGTGGAATTGGCACTACCCAATTTATTCTTCGAAGGCCGATGATGTTCAAGAACTCGTTGATGAGATCCTAGCTAAAGATCCTACCATCGTAGGATTCTCTGTGTATGTTTGGAACGTAGGTCTTTCTCGAGAAGTAGCGAGAAGAGTCAAAGAATCACGACCGAATGTATACATCGTGTTCGGCGGGCCGTACTGTGAATACAAAGAAGACCCCGACTACTTCAAGAAAAACCCATACATTGACTTCACATGTCAGACCGATGGATACGGCGAACCATTCATCAATGAGTTGCTCTATCAGATTGAGACTGACAAGGACTGGATGAAAGTCCCATTCATGGTCATGGCGAAAGATGGTGGGTACGAAGTCTCGCCAGTCATCTTTAACAAGAGATCTTTTGCTTGGCCAAAGAAGATCTTCGAGAGAAACGAAGACTACCTGCGTCACGTTCAAATGAATCGTACACCGAGTGTTACTATTCAAACGATCTACGAGACTCACCGCGGGTGCCCGTACGGGTGCACGTTCTGCGAGTGGAGCGGTGGCATCAACTCAAAGGTAGCATTCCGCCCAACGGAAGACATCGTCGAGGACTTGACTTGGTTAGCACAGTCAGGATCGCTTGAAGATCTTCACATGGTAGAAGCAAACCTCGGTCAGATCGATCGTGACGTCGAGATCGTAAAGTTCATCTGTGATCTGAAGAAGCAATATGGCATGCCGAATGAACTCGTTCTTGCCGGCTTGAGTAAGTCAAAGAAGTCTAACGTCTATAAGATCGACAGACTCATGGCCGAAGCAGGACTCGCGTCAAGCTTTAAGATCTCGGTTCAAGACATGGATCCAGTTGTGCTCAAGAACATCGATCGAATCGACGCGCCTTGGGAAGAACAGTTCAAGGTCTATAATGAGCTGAGAGATGAGTTCGGCATAAAGATTCGCGCCGAGTTGATCCGCGGACTTCCCGGAACCACCCTGAAGAATTACTACTATGCAGCAGGAGAGATGGCAAAGCGTAACGTGTTCTGGGAGAAGTACACATGGCATCTTCTGCCGACTTCACCAGCTTCCCATCCAGAGTACATAAATAGATTCAAGATTGAGACGATTGACTCGATCACAGACTCGACTAAAGACACGGTCATGAAGACTCAGTACATCGATGATGGTGAGATCCTATCACGACGTGGACTGATTGAAGCTCAAGAGTTTGTACAGACTTCAAAGATTGTAGTAGCCACTATGTCATACTCCCGAGAGGAGTATGCAGAGATGCTGGTGTCTGATGGAATTATCTTTGCTATGGAAACTGAAGGATACCTTCGTAGAATCACTCAGTATCTTGACACGATTGGTGTACCACACTCTCTGTTTTACCAGAGATTCTATCAGACCTTTCTGACTACCAAGTATCTAGATTCTATTAATTTTTCTGTGCTTAACAGCATTATACTACAGGCTCAGCAGAAAGTACAGGAAAAAAGTGCAGTCAACTTCGAATACTATCGGCTCGATGGTCTGCCTTGGAAGCTGTACGCAAAGATGCCAGCGATCGTCAACATCGTGGTCAACCTGAATCGCCATAAGTTTTACCAAGCGGTAAAGGAATGGATCATCGATGAGTTCGGCCACGACGAGAAGCTGGATGACTTGATCGAGTGGTCAGTGAACTCGGTGAAGTGGATCGACTATGATCCCGAGAATCCACAGTCGTTCGTGTCTGAATATGATTGGACTTCATCTGAGTTGATCAAAGGCCGATACATCAATACACCAAGAGATACCACATACTCAGATCTTAATCACGAGATTGATTGGCATAAATACGATATGAAAACCCGTGTGAATCAATACTTCATTAAGCTGTGTTCAATCAGTGGATCAAATAAGATGTTCAAAACGATAGAGGTGAAGCCATGCCAAATAGAGTAGTGTTGGCAATGAATATTGAGATTGATGACGTCAATAACAAGATTCGTAATAACATCAATAACTGGCACGCAGATAACTTCATACAATTCTGTATGGAAGATGCATACTTTATTGACATCATCACAAAGAACTTGATTAAGCACGACTACCCTAAATCGACGATTGATGCTTTCAAGGCAGGCGACTATAAATCAGTCTTCGAGTCATTCACAGATCAAGAGTCATATATGAAATTCTTTGAAGAAGCGTTTCATGATATGAATCGATTCATCTTCTTGAAATATGAATCAGATACATACCTTGATCGAGAATTAACGGGACATGTTGTGTTGCCTATTGCATACTCCGGCAATCGTCCACATATCGAACACACTTACATTGGATGGGTTACTCCTAAGAGTATCACTCATCTAACTACACACGAGAATTTGACTAAAGAAGCTGCGCATCTATTTCAAGACTCATACTCAAACTTCTTAAGAAGTAAAAAGGATGAGTTCGACGTGTTCTTTGATGGTGCAACAGCTGAAGAAGTGTTGGAGTACATTCGTTCATTATGATTGATTGGGTATTCATATGGTCGAGTCGCAGAGCATTCATCTGGGACAACGTGACGAACAACATCAATCTTGCGTTGACTGAGAAGTATGCACTTCCGGATCGATACTTTCCTGCGCACATCAAAAACGTCGTCGAGACTTATCGTGATCTGGTCCCAAACAAAGAAGCTCTCCGTGGCCAACTACTCGATCAGTTCGAAGCCGAGAGTTTCAAGTACATCGTGGAAGCCACCCACGACGACAAACTCATCATCAAAGAGAACCTACAAATCAAGCTGTTGACAAATGAGACTAACAGCCGTATAATAGATCTAGATGAAGTAGGTATGTATCTTGAGAAGTATCCGTGGGTTGGACTAGGTGTGATCATGTCCAACGTCGAGATCACAGATAAGACTCTTGTCGCAAAGTCTTTCTATTACGCTCGCGATCCAAACACACTGCAGATCATCAACCTCAGTGGTGACAATCAACCACTTGAGCACACACATTTGCCGGTGATTACGTACGGGGTCTTCAAAAAGACGAGTGATCCCTCGATCTACACAGCGATCATGAATCCACATCTCATCTCTCTGGCAAATATTGAGACTGCTGTTCTTGGTCACCATCGCGTTACTACACTCAATGGATTTGAAGATGGCGTGGATACGTTCTTCATTAAACCAAAGGTTGTCGGCGCAAGACTTTTGAATAATGACTCAATGATCTTCGCTGAGAATGACTTTGAGATTCATGAGTTTGTCGAGTGTGCTTTTAACCAAAGAACCGGAAAGATTCCTGCCTTTCCAAAGACGATTGAGTCGAACTTCTTCATTAGCCATGCGCATGGCGTGATGAAAGTGATGATCAACCAACCGATTGGCTACATATCCATTACTTACGATATGGACGCTTTGATAAATAACTATGACGACCGCACAAAGGCGGGAAAGCATAGAGTCGACTTTCTAGTCGTAAGAGGTTAACATGACAGTAGTAACTGATAACACCGCAAACTTCACATCACCAACAGACGCAGTTCCAACGAAGGCTGCAGGTGATATTATCGACGCAGCATCATTCCGTCAAATGGTCGACATCCTTGACGGTTTGATTCAACACAGCCACACATTCACTGACGACTACACATCAAACTGCCAATGTAACTGCAATAGAGGCAGCATCTGATATGTCAGATAACTATGTGAATGTGAGAAGGGTCTTAAACGAGGCCCAAAAGAAACGTCTTCAGAATCATACCCCTTCGGTCTTAGATCAAGACGGTGTGCTTGTCACAACGGTTGAGACGATCAACATCTCTGGCAAAGGCCAAAAGAACAATAAGCTGATCACAGTTTTGCCAGCCGCAGAAGAAAAGGCCGTTCAGTTCCAAGACGCTGAGTTTTTGTTTCGTGACCTGATTCAAGTCAACGCGATGTTGACCAACGCATGTAATCTCGCGTGCTCTTATTGCTATGAGCAACACAACAAAGACTTTGGCCGATTCACAAAGGAATCCCTTAAACAAGTCTACGATTGGATGAATTCGCAGAACAACGGGAAGAAAAAAGTCTTTCAGTTCTTTGGTGGTGAACCCCTCATTCATAAGCCTCTGATCAAAGAATTCATTGAAACGTATCACGACGAGTTGTCGGCGAACTATAAAGACTTTCGTGGAACGTTCATCTCGATGTGTACGAATGGTCTACTGTTGAACGATGAGTTCATTGAGTTCTACTTCTCTCGTCCATACACTCACATGATGATCAGCCTTGACACATTCAACTCGGCGATCGACCATCGTGAGATCACTCCGGTCCAGATGAACAAGCTTCGTGGTGTGATCAAGAAGTGCATTGACACGGTAGATGATCCGCTTCGAGTGGTGATTCGTGCTACGTTGTCGGAAGAGACTTCACGTGACATGGGTAACTTCATCGAGGAACTATATGGCCTCGGTGTTCGGAACATGGTCGTTCATCCTCTTGTTCTCGACTCGAAGCATGGGTTCATCTCATGGAAAGACGAGAACTGGTACACTATGCGCAATAAGATCTTCAACGCGCTTGATCAGTACGATGATCTGTACATTAAGTTCTCTGAAGGTGTTGGCCAGAAGGAAGATAGCAACTGCATGGTTGGATCACACATGGTCGCGATCGATGCATCAGGTGACTTCTCAGGCTGCTACTTCTTCACCAACCAGAAGTCCAACGGTGCAGACATCGCAGTGCTTGGAAACGTCTTTCAAGACCGAGTATACATAGATCGATACAAGAAGTTCCAAGGTGCGTACAAGGAGATGTTCGAGACCGAAGAACAATGCCGAACCTGTGACTATCAGGACGCATGCTACCAGTGCCCAGCAGGAAACCTTGACACTGGTTCACGAATCTTTAGACCAGACGACATGTGTCAGAAGATCGTTAAGCTGTATGTTGACTTCCAAAGAGACGTAGCGAAGAAGATCTTCATGCGTCATGTCAAGAAACGTCATAAGCGACTTCAAGAACTCGGTGACAAAGTATTATCGGCTGAGCTGCAGTACTTCTATGAGAAACTACATGGTGGTGGAATTGACGATTTTGATACTTACCTCAATAGTGATTTGCCTTCTTACCATTCTATCATTGATTCCTGGGCCATGGAGATCGAGACCAAAGCGACCGATCTACGTGAACTCTACAACGCTCTCGCGAAAAAGTATGGTCACCCAGAAATCAACATTGAAATCACATCAGACTTCGTGAAGTGTTATTACATCCAATGCATATCGACAATCATCTTCGACAAGAACCGGAAGAACGAGACAAGTCTCTCGACTTTGCTGGCATAAAGGCGATCACAGTCTATCTCGGAGACACCTGCAACTTTGATTGCGTCTATTGTGATAGAACCTACATTCGTGAAGACATTGGTTCTCAGAATCTGAGTAAGCGATCGTTTGACGACATTGTCAACTTCATGAAGATCGCGAAAGAACATGCGAAAGACCTGAAGGCAATCACCTTTCACGGTGGCGAGCCGATGTTGTACATCAAGCGTATCGATCAATTGATGGATTTGATTCATCCGTTGTTCGGCGATAGTGTCGAGTACTACATGACGACGAATGGATCGTTGATTCCAGAGAACGAATGGTTCTTTGCGAAGTGGAAGCACTTTCATGTGACGCTGAGCTATGACTTCAACTACCAAGAGATCAACCGTGAAGCAATCGATCTGAAAGCATTGGCCGATACGCTTTATCGTAATGACTGTTATCTCATGTTCCAATTCGTGTGTCCACCTGATGGGTTCAATGAGAACACGTTGGCCGCGATCATCTCTGCATGCAAAGAGTCGCGTTGTGATACACTCAATCTCATTCCACTTCGTCATCACCGTGGAAAGCAGAAGTTCAAAGTTCTGATTGACGACTTCGACATGAAGTGGTATGGTGTTTACCTTATGCGATTCATTCATGCACTTTATGTGCAAGGCATCAATCTCAATATCGATGGTAACTACGATAAGATCGACAAGCAATACTTGAACAACCACGGCAAACTGATCCTATCGCCGGACGGTTACATCTACCCAGAGTTCGACTACCTCGAATACAAACGTAAAGAGTTTCGTGTCGGTAAATGGAGAGGCGGTGTTGAACTCGATCGTGTGAAGAGCGAGGAAGACTTCATTCGTGAAGGATGCCGATCATGTGAGCTACGTGATGTCTGTGGACTCAAGTATCTCTATCACATGTTCGACGAAGAACCGGGCGGGAAGTGTGTGGACTTCTATCGAACTATCAGTCTCATGGTACGTCATCTTCATAAGCTTAAGCAAAAACCTACACTGATGCATTGGATTGGTTATGAGTGATTATGTAGGAGAGGACTTTCGTAAGTTCAAAGATCATAGCACGTACTTCATCACTGAAGACGCATTGGCTCCATTGAATCATGACATCGCTTTCAGTCCTACTCGTAAGTATTATTGTGGAGCAAATTGTCAAGTCTGTTACATCAAAAAGAAATTAAACGAGCACCATCCATTTTATGCACAGTCAGTTCCAGAGGTGATCACCGATAAGCAGACTGCTTTGTGGTACGACATCTTTAGTTACTTCTATACGATCCGTGTTGTTGATGATATGAAGTATCTGAAAGAGAACTATCGTCATGTGTATGATTGGTACAAAGAGCATGCATCAACATTTGAATACGGAATGACCGATAACGCCATCATCACTCAACACGAGTCATTGATGGAATTGAATATGAAAGCTTTGTCTGAAGTCACCTTGTCCGAAGAGTTCCTGAATAAGGTCAACTCTAAACGGAACTACAATAAGGTGATGGAGATCATGAGTGACTACATCGACAAATATAATCTGCACAAGATTAAGGTGATCAAGACATCAGACAAAGAACTTGAGTACCACGCGATTGAATTGGTCGAGTGGCTTAAAGACAAAGGCATCGTCAGTTCACTTCACAATGACTTCCGCAAATCGAACATTGAAGATCAAGAACTCGGAAACACTGACTTTGATTTGAATGGTGTATTCGACTACCAGAATACTCACATCCTTTGTTACAACGATCGAACCTATCAGATCTATCGTGGTGCGTTGCATCTCTACAGTGATCGCGTCTTTTATAGCATCGATGATGCGTCTGACATCAATTGGGAACCATTCCACTCGATTGGTGAATCATTCAATCCCGAGAAGTTTATTACTGATATGGTCAGAGGTAAGCTTAAGCTTTACAGAGAGTTCGCTGATGAACTCAAAGACGTGAAAGACCGATCAGTTCAAAAATTTGTGGACTACTATATAAATAGTCATGCTAAATTCAATGTGAACGATGACTTCAACTTCATACCCAAGATTATGCTTAGTCCGAATAGTGTGTTCTACAATCGTTTGATTAAGAATGGCTATAGAAATACGGACATTGGATTGTATATGATAGGTGATCATCCCAAACCAATAATAGACTTCAAGGAATAAGTCATGGCGACTAGAACCGGAACCACATCAACTGCGCTTGCAACTAGCCTGAGAAACGTATACACTAATCCATTGCTTGCAGCAATTCAGGTTGGCGCGGTAGTAGAAGCATATCACCTAAATCTAATTGCCGACTTCATCATTAGCAACATCGGGGTTCACACTCATACGCTTACTGAATTTACACGAATAGATGAATTTGGTAACACCGGTAGTACACTTTCCAACGCAAGAACTACTTCAGCGCCAGACATTGGTTCCGTTTCATTCCCAGCGACACAAGGTGCTACTATTACTGCTGCGAGTTATAATCAATTGGCAGCAGACGTTAATGACGCAAGAGTCCATCGCCACACATTCTCTGATGATATTCCATGACCTACACAAAATTTGAGTTGGCCAACGGCCAGCATTTTTACTATGATTCTCACAATAACAGAATCTATAACTCAAAGGCGGAACAGTTAAATCTTCCGCCTTTGAAGTCACTTGATTGGTATGAAGTAGAAGAAAAGAATCATGGTGTTACCCATAAGGTAAACAACCCGATTGCAATTCGTATTCTTCTTGGCCATGCATGTAATTACAATTGCACGTATTGTATGCAGAAGGACATTGGTAATCCCAATGAAAGACCTCAGTCGATCTACACCGAGACCTTCATCGCAAACATCAAACGTAATCTGAATCTCGATAGGCTTCATCGTATTGAACTTTGGGGTGGTGAACCTTTCCTCTATTGGAAAGACATGGTCGAACTCATGACGTTCTTTGATTCACCCGATCGCGAGTTCTTTATCTCGACCAATGGATCGCCATTCGTGCAGAAACATGTCGACTTCTTCAAATCACTGAAAGCAAGAGTTCTGATTAGTCTATCACATGACGCAGTTGGCCAAGAGAAGCTTCGCGGCGAAGACATACTGAAGAAGCCAAAGAAGGCTGAGATCATTAAGCAGTTGCTAGATCTTCCTAACGTTGGCCTTGGGTTTTCAACTGTCGTTAGTAATGACAACTGCGATCTGTACGCGATCAACGATTATTTCAAAGACTTCTGTGAGGCGAATGATATTGATCGTAAGCGAATGAAGATCACTTTCATTCCAGCCAAGAACTACGATGTTCATGACACAGGTGAAGCATCGGCGAATTACATCCTTCGTGGAGAGAAGCTGAAAGAGTTTGCGACCCATCTCTTCGAGTTTACTGGAGAGAGTCTTAAGGATATTGAACGAACTCGATTCCTGAAGAACAACATCATCTACTCAGAAGAAGGTATCATTGAGTACGCGCAATTCCTGAAAAGAGCCACACCAATTACTACGAAGTCTGGTTGTGGTGCAGACTCGAACGACATTTTGTCAGTTGACATTCAGGGTAATGTTCGTCTATGTCCTCACACTGATGGCAGCTTTATTGCTGGTCGGATCGAGGAAGTAACTAAGGTCGAGATCAAAGGAATGGACATCCTTCGCAAGAAGACTCACTGTATGAAGTGTCCAGTGAAGCGCTTGTGTCGTTCTTCCTGCCCGATCAAATTTCCCGATCATGTGTTTTACTCGAATTGCGCCCTCGAGAAAGTATGGTGGGGAAACATTCAACTCCATGCAATGGCGATGCTATTTGGACAAACCGTAACTATGAAAGAGGTAGGCCTCGATGAAATTGAACAAACCGCTGATTGAAGAACACTCTGCTCTTCTCAAGAATCACTCACTTCTCGTAACGAATCATATTCAAAGCAGAGATGATCTACGCATCTTTATGGAACATCACGTCTTTGCAGTATGGGACTTCATGTCTTTGCTCAAGACTTTGCAGCACGAGATCGTTCCATCGAGCAATCTGTGGATTCCGACAAGAGGAACACGTTCTGACATCGCAAGGATGATCAACGAGATCGTACTATGTGAAGAATCAGACATATCACCCGGAGGAGGATCGGTCAGTCACTTCGATTTGTATCTTCAGTCAATGCTCGAAGTAAACGCAGACGTGAATACGATCAACGTATTCCTGAAGAATCTCGAGTCGACAGGAACAATTCCCTATCACTTAGCACCTAAGCCAGCTGAGAAGTTTATGCGAAACACATTTGGCGCGATTAAACGTGGCCCGCATTGTGCAGCAGCTGCATTTGCATATGGGCGAGAGACAATCATTCCAGACATGTTTACTCGATTGTTGAGCCAACTATACATTGGCAAGCTTGAAGCACCAAAGTTTCATTATTACTTGCAACGCCACATTGAAGTCGATGGCGATGAACATGGGCCAATGTCTGAATCGCTCGTTGAATACTTCTGTGATAACGATCCAGTTAAAATTCATGAAGCTGAGCAAGCAGCGATCTCTGCGATTCAAGCACGTATTGAGTTCTTCGCAGACATAGAACGCGCTCTTTAAAGACTTCTTATAAATAGCCATAGAACTTAAGGAGAATTTCTATGGCTATTAAAGCTAATATCGTCATTGATCAAGGCGCAGATTTTTCTGCAGCGGTAGATCTTGTCGATGTAGACGGAAACGTCTTCAATCTGACTGGTTATTCTATTGCCTCACAAATGCGGAAGAATTACAACTCTTCTGTAGCGGTTACATTTAACGCGACTCATAACGGGTCCGGTGGTCAGATTCAACTCTTCTTAAACAACTCTGCTACAGCTACAATAGAACCGGGACGGTACCTTTACGATGTCGAGATCACAAGTCCCGGCACAGTAAAGACGCGTGTCGTTGAAGGCATTGTAACTGTAACACCAGGAATGACGAGAATCTAATATGACAAACGTTATTCGCGCAAAAGTTACTCAAGGCGGACTGACTCAAGCTAAGGTTACTCCTCAGCAGAACATACTGGTCACCAACTATCGCCTTAACGCTCAAGACCTTCGTCTCGATGAATTGACTGACGTCGTAGCGACAAACCCTGAAGATGGTTCGCTACTTACATATAATGCCTTTGCTCAGGTCTGGGAAGCTCGTGCCAACATAGATAACCCAAACACAGAATTTAACGGAGGCTTCTTCTAATGCCAATTATCAGAATCAAACGATCAGGCACGTCTGCCTCACCAGCGTCATTGGCACAAGGTGAACTCGCGTATTCGTACCTAGCAGGAACTCAAGCAAACGGCGGTGATCGACTCTACATCGGTACTGGAACTGAGACCGGTGGTGTTGCGGCGAACATTGAAGTCATCGGTGGTAAGTACTTCACTCAGATGCTCGACCATGTTCCGGGCACACTGACTGCGAGCTCAGCACTTCTCGTAGACTCAAACAGCAAGATCGACATCTTCAACGTAGATAACCTGACGCTGAATGATAACACTCTGTCCGCGACAAACACAAACGGTAACATCGTTCTTGCTCCAAACGGAACCGGTGTTGTTGACGTATCAGCTAAGCGTATCACGAACCTTGCAAACCCAACAGCGAACACCGATGCGGTTACTCTCGGCTACCTGAACACTACGTTCACATCCAACCTGAACATCACTGGTGATTCAGGAACTGACACTGTTTCTCTTCTGACTGACACTCTTGACTTTAACGGTGGCACTGGTGTTACGACTTCTGTAACCAACAACCAAGTCACGATCAACATCGGTCAGGACGTAGGAACGACCGCTGCAGTAAGCTTCGGCTCAGTTTCTACTTCAGGAAACATCACGGTTGGCGGAGATCTTATCGTCAACGGTAACACGACGTTTGTCAACGTCCAGACTCTCGAAGTTGAAGACGCACTGATCAGACTCGCTGCGAATAACACTACAGATGCGGTTGACATCGGCTTCATTGGTAGATATATCAATGGTGCTAACACTGAACACGCTGGTCTGTTCCGTGATGCTTCCGATGGTCAGTTCTACCTGTTCCGTTCGTATCAGGACGCTGACATCGTTGACAACGTCATCAACCGTGGCGATGCATCGTTCAACCTTGCAACCCTGAATGCGACTACGTTTGTCGGTGCACTCTCGGGTAACGCTACGACTGCTACGACTCTGCAGACTGCTCGTACCATCAACGGCGTGTCATTCAACGGTTCTGCAAACATCACCATCACTGCGAACACACCTAACGCACTGACCTTTAACAACGGTGGTGCTGGTGCTGCTTCCGGTACTACGTTCAACGGTGGCTCTGCTGTAACTATCTCTCACAACTCGATTGGTGCTTCACCTCTCGCGGGTTCGACCTCTCTGACCACCCTCGGCACGATCACAACCGGTACTTGGAACGGATCGATCATTGGCCCGATTTACGGTGGCACTGGTGTTAACAACGGCACGAACACCATCACTCTTGGTGGTAACATCTCGACTGCCGGTTCTTTCACTACTGCAGGTGCGTTTGCCCTTACCCTGACGACCACCGCTTCTACCAACGTCACACTTCCAACGACTGGTACACTTGCGACCCTCGGCGGAACCGAAACGTTCTCAGGTACAAAGACCTTCTCTGCAGCGGTAACCTTCTCGGGCACGACTGTTAACTATGCACTTGGTACTTCTCAGTCGACTGGTACGTTCACGATCGGTGGCCCATCACAGACCGGCGCTATTACGATCGGTCAGTCAACTGGTGCACAGACACTGAACCTTGCAACCGGTGCAACTCTTAACGCTACCACTAAGACTGTTAACATTGGTACTGGTGGTGCAGCCGGTTCGACCACTAACGTTAACATCGGTTCTTCTGTTGCTGGTACTACGACTGTTAGCTCACCAACGCTTGTTGCTACTGCGGTCAACGCTACGACCTTCACTGGTGCACTCTCCGGTAACGCTACGACGGCCTCTGCACTCCAGACTGCAAGAACCATTACACTCTCAGGTGATGTAAGCGGTTCGACATCCTTCGACGGTTCGACTAACGTAACACTTTCTGTTACATATGGCGCAGTCGACGGCGGCACATACTGATAAATATTGAAAAGGCCGGTTCTTACCGGCCTCCTAACTCCGGCTTATTAGCCAATTGAAGGAGGATGGCAGATGCCTCAAATCGTAGTTAAGCGTAGTTCTGTTCCCGGAAAGGTTCCGACTACTACAGATCTATCACTTGGTGAGATCGCTGTCAATACCTATGACGGCAAGATGTTCATTAAAAAGAACGTCTCTGGCACTGAGTCGATTGTCGACATCACCGCTTCTGCTGGAGGTGGTGCAACTAACCTCACATATTCCGCGAACGGTTCTACCGTTACCGTCCTATCAGACACTGGTACGGACGCTGTTGTACTTGCTGCAAACTCTACGATCGCAGGTGTTCTTACCGCTGAAGCCCAAACGATTGCTGGCGCAAAGACATTCACAGCTGCGACGACTACGTTTGGATCTGGAGTAAAATTCAACGGTCCAACCGGCGCGATGACTGCTGGTCATACTGGAGTTTACGGTTACCTTCTCAACACTACCGGTGGCACTGACATCTCCGGTTCTGGTATTAACCTGATCGCAGGTGATACTCTTACGACCTTTGCTACATTCAGCGCAGCCGGTGGTGCTCAACTCCGTTTCAACGACATTGTACGATTCCAAACGACTGGGTCGGGTGTAACAGTAACTGGCAACGTTGCAGTAACCAGCACGATCACCTCTGGTACATGGAATGGCTCAGTCATCTCGAGCACATACGGTGGAACCGGTGTTAACAATGGTGGTCGTACACTTACGATCAACACAGGTAACTTAACCATTGCATCTCAGGCTGCTGGTTCGACGATCAGTCTCGGCGGAAATATTACCACGGCAAACTCATTCACGACTTCTGGTAACTTTGCACTGACGCTTACGACTACTGCTGCTACCAGTGTTACGCTTCCGACGAGTGGAACGCTCATATCTTCAGCTGACACTGGAACTGTTACCTCGGCGATGATTGCAAATAGCACGATCGTTGATGCCGATATTAGTGGCACTGCTGCGATCGCTGTTACAAAACTTGCTGCATCGACAATCTCCGGCGTGACGCTTGGTAATAACCTAAACGCGCTGACTCTTGGATCATATCTGACTGGAACGTCTTATAATGGTTCAACTGCAGTCACCGCTGCAGTTGATGCAACTACTGATGCTTCTGCAGGCAAAATTGTAGCCCGTGATTCAACCGGTGCAATTTCAGCAAACACTGTTAACGTTACACGCGCTGATGGCAATGCTGCAATGCTGAATTTTAATACAGCATCTGGTCAACGTTCATATCTTCTTGCAAACAACAGCGCTTGGTCGGTTGTAGTAGTAGCAGGTGCGAATAGTTCTTCATATCCAAATTTTAGTGTACGCGGCGATAATAACGGTCTAATCTATAATGCTGGTAAAGGCGGCGGGGATCAATTAGTATGGCACGCCGGAAACGATGGTGCCGGTTCTGGACTAGATGCGGATCTATTGGATGGATTAAACAGTTCGTCTGCTTCGACCGCATCTACGATTGTAGCTCGAGATGCAAGCAGTAACTTTAGCGCTAACACTGTTACGATTAAGAGTATCAGCGCAAATGGGTCTATCGGCTCATCTACACAAGTACTTACTTCGAATGGAACAGGCATCTATTGGGCTACACCGAGTGCAGGTTCGTCGAATGCTGCAGTGTCAGATACTGCGCCATCGTCTCCAGTCAATGGATCGATGTGGTATGATTCTTCGGACGGATCATTCAACGTTTACTATGCTGACGGCACAAGCTCTCAGTGGGTCAATGTTGTCAACAACCAAAACGATCCAGTCTTCAGAGTTAAGACTTCAAACTACACTGCATCGAACAGAGACCAAATCATTGCTGACACGAGCGGTGGAAGTTTCACAATCACTCTTCCAGCTTCGCCTATCGCAGGAACTGCTGTTACGCTTTACGATAACGCAAGTTGGGGCACAAACAACCTGACGATCGCCCGAAACGGAAGCACTATCGAAGGCGTGGCTGATGATTTTGTATTAGACGTCTCATCGATCAAAGTAGAGTTTATATATAATGGTAGCACTTGGCAAGTCTACTCGTCAGTAGCGCAGGGCGGACCTGCCTCTCCATCAGTAACATCGGCTGAATTTGCAGCGATTGCGATCGCATTAGGATAATGAGGAAATAATGGGAAAGAAGCTTATTACAGATTATGTGTTCACACCTGGGGCTGCAGGTGTAGGAACAATTAAGATTCCCGGAAGAGTTCAACTTGAAAAGCTGCTGCTTATCACGAACGTTACACGCAATGTTGTGTTGTACAACTTTGCAAGCGCGGAATACTTTGGTACTACTGCAACGTTCACTGCTGCGGATGATCCGGTCAACTTCCCGACGATAACCGATCGTCACGATGGTTACACTACAATCACTCTCGCATTGAGTACAGCTACATATAGTTCCACTGATCGAGTCCAGATCTTTGTTGAAGACACCGAAAAACATACTCAAATTAAGCCCTGGGACTTTGGTACTGACGCCATCGAAAGAATGCGTGTATCGAACCCAGAATCTCTGATCGACGCTGACTTTGAATACGGCCTTCAGCCAACGAAGTGGGCGGGTTATGGTACTGTTCGCGGTTACCCATCTGCATATGAACTTCCGGGTGTCGACCTCACCGTTACTGCGGTGACTACCGACTATCAGACAACAAGCACTACGAACAGTTTGATTACCGTTACCACGTCGACCGCGCATGGTCTTGTTGCCGGAAACGTAGTCAACATCTCTGGTCTTAACTCTGCTATCGCAGGATTTAGTCGTGCCGATGGTAACTTCGTAATCAACACGGCTCCGACGACTACTACTCTTACGTATTTTGCTCGCGGGCTTGTCGGTACTGCATCAGGTCAATCATTGTTCAGCGACGCGACTCTTCTTAAAAAGGGTGCACTATACAGTGGTGCTGCAATTCCCGTAGCTTCTGCAACCAGCAATGGCGCAAACCCATCTGTGATCACCCTTAACTTTACTAACCCACACGGTCTTATCCCAGGCACGACAATTCATTCTATCGTCGCATCTGGTACTAACGCTGCATTGGCGAGCGGTCCATTCGTAATCACAAGCGTTCCATCTTTGACGTCATTGACCTATACTGCACGAGCTGGAGGCATAGTTACATCGCCTGCAACGGTAACCCTCTATGCATTTTCTAATTCAACGATCGTTCACAGGCCTGCAGACGGTGGCGTTATCCTTTCGACAAAAACCCCGACGTATGGAGCGACGGTCGTTCGCCAAAGTAAGAAGTACTTCCGATACCAATCAGGTAAAGGCTTCCTTTGGTCTACTGGTACGTTATTCAAACCAAACTATGATATTCGTAGCATCAGTGCCTCTGCAGTCTCAATTGGTTCAACTATCACTGTGACAACAGACGATATTGATCATGGACTTCAGCCAGGAGCTGTCATCACTATTTCTGGGGTGTCAACTTCAGGTTATAACGGGCAATACGTTGTAAACTCTATCACGAGTGACTACCAATTCACAGTATTAGCAACTCAAATATTAGGTTCAACTACTGCAGCTCTTGATATTTCGGCTAAAGCGTACGTTAATTCATGGGATGGAGCAGCTGTTCGTGCCGGTTTGTTTGATGATCAAAACGGTCTATTCTGGGAATTTGATGGTCAGACGCTCTGTCTCGTAAAAAGAAACGCTACTACCCAATTGAGTGGTACGCTTTCTGTGACTCAAAACTCAAACGCCGTGACTGGAACAAATACCCGTTTTACTTCGCAATTGAAGGCAGGTGATCGAATCGTAATTCGCGGTATGACCCACCATGTCATTCAAGTCGTTAATGATACCTCAATCTTTGTGTCGCCAGATTATCGTGGTGTTAGCGCTGCTGGGGTTAAGGGTAATCTCATTCGCGAATACCGTGTACCACAATCAAGTTTTAATCTGGATACGCTAGATGGTAATGGCGCAAGTGGCTTCAACATCGACCTCAATAAGATGCAAATGGTCGGTATTCAATACTCATGGTATGGTGCAGGATTCGTTGACTTCATGGTTCGTGGTTCTAACGGAAATTGGGTATACGCCCACCGCATGAAAAACAACAACGTCAATGATGAAGCATACATGAGATCTGGTAACCTTCCAGTTCGTTATTCGATTGAGAATGATAGCCCAGTGACAACGCTTACTTCTACAATAACGAGCTCACAAACAACTATCCCTGTTGCGGACCTGACGTATTTCCCGCCTGCCGGAACTTTGTATATTGACAATGAAATCATCTCATATACAGGCAAATCAGTAAGTTCTGGTCCAGGCAACTTTACTGGATGTATTCGTGCTACGTCACTTTCACAATGGCAAGCAGGTACAACGAGTTCTTTCACTGCTGGGGCAGCTGCAACCCATAGCGCAAACGTTGGTGTGCTACTCATCAGTAACACGTGTTCTCCTACATTGAGTCACTGGGGTTCTGCGCTTATCATGGATGGCGGATTTACAAAAGACCGTGGTTACATCTTCAACTATCAGCGAATCGGTATGGCTCTTACCACTACGAACCAAACCGCGTTCTTGATTCGCCTTGCTCCTTCGGTGTCAAACAGCCAAGTTGGTGGTCTAGGTGTTAAAGATCTATTGAATCGTTCCCAGTTGCTTCTACAATCGGTAGGCATCACACTCAGCGCAGGGGCAACTTCAGGCGCAGTCATCGTTGAAGGTGTGCTTAACCCAAAGAACTTTAACACCGCAACTTGGCTTCCGCTCAATACCGAAAGCGTAGGCGGTCAGCCAAGCTTAGCACAGGTTGCGCAAACGGTCACATGGACGTCAGGTACGTTTGCACTCCCAGGTGAACAGGTCTTCGCATTCGCGGGTCCATCTGTTACGAGTGGTGCAGTCGGTGAAAGACTTGAATTGGATCAGCTGAAAGAACTTACTGGTGCACCACTTGGAGGTGACTTTAAGTATCCAGATGGTTCAGACATTCTTGCGATCAACGTTCGTCTAACTGCTGGTACTGGCACCGGTCACGTTCTTCTTCGTTGGTCCGAAGCACAAGCATAAGGTGGAAACATGCCAACCAAACTAAGTACATTCATCACGATCACCTCACCTATTGGTGGGGCGGTCGGTGCTGGAGGAGACAGAGTCTTCTTTGAGAACGACAAGACCGTTACGACGAGTTACACAATCAATGCCGATAAAAACGCGATGACTGCTGGGCCAGTCACTGTCGCAAACGGTGTGTCTGTGACAATTCCGTCTGGGTCTTCATGGGTTATTGTGTGAGGTGACATATGCCAATTAAGATTGAAGCACATCCAACAGCTACTGGAATATTCTCTATCGGTAATCCAAATAGTTCTACTTCGCGTGAAATTACACTTCCTGATGCTAGCACTGAGTTAGTTGGGACAAATACTGTTCAGACCTTAACGAATAAGAGCATTGATTCTTCACAACTAACTGGCAATGTTGCGCCTGAAAGACTATCAAGCGCGTTCAACGCGACAGGTTCTGCACCATACTACGCATGCAGGTCATGGGTGAATTTCAACGGAACTGGCACAGTTGCGATCAGAGCCGCAGGTAACGTTACAAGTATCACTGATAATGGTGTCGGTGACTATACTGTGAATTTTACAACCCCTATGCCAGATGAAAATTATTCTGCGCTAGGAACTGGTTCTAATAACTTCAGCGGGTATCCCCCAGACTTTGATCTTGTTACACTTTTACCGGGGTCAGTGCGGTTCCTCACTAGAGCGACTGGTGGCTCCGTTGTGGCTCAG
>JACCDH011566043.1_pt1 | contig 27104 bp, 22 predicted proteins | sample 7442481 | NCBI WGS metagenome assembly JACCDH01 (sample SAMN15323433, study PRJNA562643) | freshwater metagenome | isolation source: river surface water | place: USA:Blue River Watershed | collected 2017-08-15 | reverse complement strand
GCTTCCTGCTGCGGCTACAGCGGCAAGCGGTGTAGGATCGGTCTGTATCTTCCAATTGGAAGAACCATCGGGCATTCTGGACCAAGAATGATTGGCTTGATTGGGGAGCAGAAAATCCGCGTCAGCTCCAAAATCATAACTCTCCAAAACCAATCCCCCTGCATTGGAGAAAACAATCTCTTCACCTCCTGTCTGATTGATTTTAAAATTGGCATTCAAACCACCGAGGTAGCCCGGCTGATAATCACCTCTTCCTGTCAACAAAACCAAACGGTAACCATTGGCAGGAATAGTGGTTCCTGCAGGGAAACTCCATTTTTGAGGGTTGTTTAGGTTATCACTGAGCCAGTAACCGCTGATATCCACAGCAACACCCGTAGGATTGTAGAATTCAATCCAATCTTCAAAATTATTTCCGCCAGCAGGGAGGGCATAATCTGAATAATTGGCAATACAAATTTCATTGATCACCACCTGTGCAGATCCAGCTATACTGAATCCGATGGCAGCAATGAAGGCAAAAAACAATTTACACGATTTCACGAAGTACATTTTTTCAAAAATAAGACATAGATCAGCTAAAAAGGTTGCAAGGTTTTCATGTTTTCTTGATTTGGTGTACTTTTGACACATAGGTATTTAACAATGAAAAAAACAATTGGTTCAGTAACCCTGATTTTGTTGATGATGGGATGTGGATTACATGGCAATGACGCTACATCCACCGCACAGGTAATTTCTTCTCATGAAACTCACGTGCTTCGTCATCCCGATTGGGTTAAAAATGCTACCATTTACGAAGTAAACTTGAGGCAGCACACCCCGCAAGGCAACATCAATGCCTTCATCAAAGATTTAGATCGTCTCAAAGCTTTGGGAGTTGATATCTTGTGGTTTATGCCTGTGAATCCCATTGGTCAATTGAACAGAAAGGGAGGTCTCGGAAGTTACTACAGCGTAAAGGACTATACAGGGCTCAATCCTGAATTTGGAACAATGGCCGATTTTAAAAATTTGGTCAACATTGCTCATTCCAAAGGTATGTATGTTATTTTGGATTGGGTTGCCAACCATACTGCTTGGGACAATGCTTGGATTAACGATCATCCAGAATGGTATACGCATGATGCCAATGGGAAAATTATTCCTCCAGTAGCGGATTGGTCAGACGTTGCAGACTTAAATTACAACAACCAAGATATGCGAAAAGCAATGATAGAGGCGATGAAATTTTGGGTAAAAGAATGCAATATTGATGGTTATCGATGCGATGTTGCGATGGAGGTTCCAACTGACTTTTGGGATCAGGCCCGTGCTGAATTGGATAAAATCAAACCAGTGTTTATGCTGGCTGAGGCTGAGCAAAAAGATCATCACCTGAAAGCGTTCGACATGTGCTACGGATGGGAGTTTCTTCATTTGATGAATGCTATTGCCAAAGGCGAAAAAACAACCAATGACATTGACGCGTATGTAGCAAAAAAATCCACTGAGTTCCCCAAGTCAACCATACACATGTACTTTACCACCAATCATGATGAGAACACATGGAATGGTACTGGTCCCGAACGCTATGGAAAGGCCAGAAATCTTTACGATGTTTTGGCCTTTACCATTGGAGGAATGCCCTTGATATACTCAGGACAAGAAGGCAACGAAGCCTACCCAGACGGAAAACCTCATCGTTACCGTTTTTTTGAAAAGGACACCATCCACTTCAACGAATACAAAAACGCTGCTTTATATACCACGTTGCTTAAGGCCCATCATGAAGTTCCCGCTCTTTGGAATGGGGCTGAAGGAGGTGCCTTCAATAGAATTCACACCAGCAACAGTAAAATTTACGCCTACAGCAGAATCAAAGGAGAAAGCCAAGTGATTGTAATGTTGAATTTCAATGAGGCACCGCAGAGCACATCATTCACGGATGTCATCCCAACGGGAATATTCAACAGCATTTTCGATGGAAAAGGATTGGCGTTGTATGCAACAGGGAATGCGCAAATTCCCGGATATGGATATCAGGTTTTTGTAAAAGAAAAATAATGGCCAAGTGTTTGGGCATTACCGGAGGAATTGGCGCTGGTAAAACCACCATTTCTCGGATATTTCAGTCATTGGGTGTGCCTGTATTTGATGCAGATGCTGAAGCCAAGGACAGTTACAATGATGCTGAAGTTCAAAAAAAAATAACGCTGACATTTGGCGAAGGAATTTTTATAGACCAAAAGCTTCAACCCAAAATTTTAGCCGCCAAAGTTTTTGCCTTTCCTGATCAATTAAAAAAACTTGAGGCAATCATTCACCCTCTGGTACATGAGCGTTGGGAAAAATTTGCGCAATTGCATTCAGAAATGCCCTATATCATTCGTGAAAATGCCATCTTGATTCAAAGCGGAGGTCATTTGACTTGTGACAAAGTGCTTTTGATTACTGCTCCATTGGAAAACCGGATAGCAAGGGTCATGTCACGATCAAAACTATCCAGAGAAGCAATTGAAGATCGCATTCAACATCAATGGTCCGATGAGCAATTGTTGCCCTTTGTTCATTTTGTAATAGAAAACAAGCACAATCCTTCTCCGGATGAAGCGCTTATTCCACAGGTGATTCAGATGGATAAATGGATGAAATCATAAATCCACATTTTAATATTCATAACTTCTCTCAACCCGCTCCATCCAACTCGAAAAAAAAGGCAATTTCGGAAAAACCGAAAGCCTATGTCAAGTAAAGCAAAACGATGGGTCCTTTGTACGTTAATTTTTACCAGCCTCTACTTATTTATTGTGCATTGAGTTTTCGCAAAGCGAAAGAGCAAACTATATTTAAGCCATGAATCATCCGAACGCCTTACGGTGGACAGTTGCTGTGGCTGCTCTTGGCTATTTTGTTGACATTTACGATCTTCAGCTCTTCAACATCATTTCTAAATCCAGCCTAAATGGCATTGGCATTACCGATACAAATGAATTGGACAAATGGGATTATTTGCTTTTTTTATGGCAGATGGGAGGCATGCTCGTCGGGGGCCTGCTGTGGGGTTGGCTTGGTGACGTAAAAGGAAGAAGGCGTATTTTATTTGGATCTATTCTCTTGTATAGTTTAGCCAATATAGCCAACGCGTTTGTGACCAATGTCGAAATGTACAGCGTCATTCGCTTTATCGCGGGATTGGGATTGGCGGGAGAATTGGGCGCAGCCATTACCTTGGTGAGTGAACTGATGGACAAGGAAAAAAGAGGATATGGAACCATGGTTATTGTGACCATGGGGGCTTTGGGCGCAATAGGCGCCGTTTTTGTGTCAAAATTAACCATCCCATTTTTTGGATTGGCATCATGGCAAACCTCTTATATCATTGGCGGGATATTGGGATTATTGCTGTTAACCTTGCGCATGGGTACATTTGAAAGTGGACTTTTTGAAAAAACAACACAATCAGACGTTCAAAGAGGAAATTTTCTATTGCTCTTCAAAACCAGAGAGCGGGCTTTACGTTATTTGGCTTGCATCGCTATGGGACTTCCCGTTTGGTATTGCGTCGGAATCTTGATTAAGTTCAGTAAAACTTTTGCTTTGTTCTCAAATCTGCATATCGATGTGAGCACAGCCATTGTTTTCACTTATTTGGGTCTCTCTTTTGGAGATTTAATGAGTAGTCTTTTAAGCCAATATTTAAGAAGCCGAAAAAAGACGATATCCCTATACCTTTGGCTGACGGGTGCTGTCGCGAGCACCTATCTGCTTGTTCACCCGATTGGCTTGAACTTTTTCTATTTTTTATGCTTCGCATTGGGAACGGCCACCGGTTATTGGGCTCTTTTTGTTTCTATGTCTGCAGAGCTGTTTGGCACCAATGTGCGCGCCACCGTGGCGAGTACAACGCCAAATTTTGTGCGAGGTGCAGTTGTCCCTATGGTTTTGTCTTTTAAATCAATGGAGGGAGTTTGGGGCAGTATTCCCTCTGCCATTATCCTTGGATTTATTACCATTGGTGCCGCTTTGATCAGTGCTCACTATCTCCAAGAATCGTTCGGCAAGGACCTTAACTTTCAGGAAGAATAATCCATGCCCATTTATTCACAATAAAAAAAGCTCCACTAAGGAGCTTTTTCATTTCAACAATCTTATTGTTTTATAATACGTGATCCAATTTCTCAGTCAAAACATTTTTGGGAACAGCCCCTACACTCTTGTCCACCACTTCACCATTCTTCAAGAAAACAATGGTCGGGATATTTCTGATACCGAATTTCATTGATGTTTCTGGGTTCAAATCGACATTTACTTTTCCGACGATGGCACGACCTTCATATTCTTTGGCGATTTCCTCAACAACTGGAGTAACCATGCGACATGGTCCACACCACTCAGCCCAAAAGTCGATCAAAACGGGTTTGTCTGTATTTGTGATTTCTGCAAAATTGCTGTCTGTAATTTCTAATGCCATTTTCTTAATTTTTAAATAGGGCTACAAAGATAAGCCATTAAAATCAAACAAAATTCTTTTTGCTCCATTAAATTGGATGAAAGTTTTCAACCTCATTTAACTTAACTCCTGAATATCAAACGAATATGTGCCGGAGCAAGGGCAAATTAGATTAGATCGATGCAGGTGATTTCAGGCATGATTCCAACTCGACCGGGAAAGCCCAAACATCCCAACCCCCTGTTGACATACAAATATTGATTGCCCTCCTGGTAAAGACCTCCCCAGCGCTTGTAACCAAACCAAGCAGATGGACTCCACTTCACGCCCCAATCCGGAATTTCGACGCCAAATTGAGCACCATGTGTATGGCCTGATAAAGTCAGAAAGATATTCTCCTTCCCCATTACTTGCTCTTCAAAATGGGTTGGATCGTGTGACAATAAAATTTTATTCATTTCTTTCGGCACGCCGGACATTGCCTTTTGAAGGTCTCCAAACTGGAAGAAATTTCTACCCCAGTTCTCAACTCCAATTATGGCTAACTTCGAACTTTCCTCTTCTCCTACAATCACGTGCTCATTGCGCAGCAATTGAAAGCCCATCTTTTTGTGCACTTCTTCTAATTGAATCATATTGAGGCGCTTTTTCTCGATCATTGCAGGCGAGTCTCCTCGATACATATATTCTGCGTAGTCGTGATTGCCCAGTATAGAGTACTTTCCAATTTTCGCATTGATGCTCGAGAACAAACCGATAAATGGCAATGCTTCCTCAGCAATATTGTTGACCAAATCACCAGTGAAGAAAACCAAATCAGGATTCAAGTCATTGATCAAGCGGATGGCTTCGGCAACTTCATCAACACCATCTTCACCAAAAGTCCCCAAATGGCTATCGGAAATCTGAACAATTCTCAATTTTCTTTTTCCCAATGGAAGGCCTTTCAATTGTAAACTTTCATTTCTGACTTGAAAATTAAACTTCCCTTTTACCATTCCATAAACGAATGATGAAAATAACAAAGCTGAAGCGCCCAAACCAACTTGATTCAAGAATTGACTTCTTGTCACACCACTATTTCCGGATTGATCTTTAAACCAGCGCAAATACAAACGTTTCGTGATATTAACAACATCATTTGCTAGATGAAAGATGGCGAATGCTATTTTGGACATACTAATGACGAAGATCCAGCTCATCCCCGTCACTATCCATTGCGGTGGCCTTCCACTTTCTGCTTGCACTCCGATAATCATCGCCGTGGATAAAACAATCAGCAATGCAATTGGCAGCCAATATAAGAATGTAATAACGCGCCAAAATCTTTTGACTCGATGTTGAAACAACTCCTTGAAACCTTTGAATGCAAACCAATCAATGGATATTAATATCAAGGTGAAAAAAATAGGAACCAATACACTTTTCATGCGCGCCGAAGTTACATCAGAAGGTGAATAGCCAATTGGTAATTATTCTAAACGCAACTGAAACAGTTGATACAATTCCTCCAAAGCCGAATTGTCCTTTCTCCATGCCTCGAACTTTTCGGCATTGGTCAGCATGGACACTTTCAAATTCTCAATTTTGGTGATGCTGGTTTCAAATTTCAAACCAACAATTTCTTTTTGATCTTTGAAGTAATTGGCCAACTCACTTCGTACATCATTGAAATAAATCACCTGCGTTTCGCTTGGAAATTCCAATGTCATTATTCCATTCTCATATTTCAATTCCGCCATGGACATGGCGGTTTTTATTTGACCGATGGGTAAAACACCACTGTTCAAAAAATCTGCCCAAGCCAAAGCCACTTGTTGTTGCGTATAATCGCCACCCAATTCATCCACCACTTCTTGCGCCTTTTCCTCTTGTTCCTTGGACTTTTGAACCATCACGGATTGTATGGATATAACATCCTTGGATTTTGCGATTGTTTCCCTTAAACCCAATGCAGGCTTTATTCTTGGTTGCTCCGCGACTTGATCAGTAGCTTGCATCGTCATGGATGGCTGAGCGGCTGTCTCCTGCTGATTGGAACTATTACTAGTTGTTTGATGGGAAGCGATTAAATTGGATGCCGGCTTAGAAGAAAGGACGGGGGCGCCACGAAATGGGATTATCCTATTTTTTTTTTTCGCCTTCCCTCCGGTTGGATTGAATGCTGCAAATTTTCATGATGGTCAACTCTACTAAAAGCCTCTGGTGCTTACTGGCCCGATAATGAATGTCACATTCATTGACCAAATCCATGGATTCAATCAAAAACCGCATATCCATTAGAGCCGCTTGTTCTACATATTTTTGACCTACATTCTCTGACACTTCCAATAGAGCGATGGTGGCTGGATCTTTCGAGACCAACAATCGGCGGAGGTGACCTCCCCAACCAGAAACAAAATGGTGGGCATCAAAGCCTTTATTCAGAATGGTATTAAACAACAAAAGTGATTCTGGGATGTCCTCTTTGAATGCCAATTCCGTTAACTTGAAGTAATAATCATAATCCAAAACATTCAAGTTCTCAATAACCAAGTCATAAGTCAAATTACGACCACAGAATGCCACAACTTGGTCAAAAATAGAAAGTGCGTCACGCATGGCACCATCGGCTTTCTCGGCAATAACATGCAGGGCCTCTGGTTCAAAACTTACACCTTCTTTTCCTGCGATGAAGGACAAATGCTCTGTCATGTCCGCCACCCGAATGCGATTAAAGTCAAAAATTTGACATCGACTAAGTATCGTTGGAATAATCTTGTGCTTTTCTGTCGTTGCCAAAATAAAAATGGCGTGTGCAGGAGGCTCTTCTAGTGTTTTCAGAAATGCATTAAATGCACCAGAGCTCAGCATGTGAACCTCGTCGATGATGTAAATCTTGTACTTCCCTACTTGCGGGGGTATGCGCACTGTATCCACTATTCCGCGGATATCTTCTACCCCATTGTTAGACGCTGCGTCCAACTCAAAAATATTGAAACTTAGATCTGTACCTTCTTCGATAAAACCGTCATTTACCGCTTTGGCAAAAATTCTTGCACAGGTGGTTTTACCCACACCTCGTGGCCCGCAAAACAAATAAGCTTGAGCGATTTGTTGTGTTGCTATGGCATTTTGAAGCGTCCGTGTAATGGATTTTTGGCCCACAACGGTTTCCCATGTGTCGGGTCTATACTTACGAGCGGAGACAACAAATGCTTCTGACATGAAGCAAAGATGCAATTGAATTGGGGAAAACAAAAATACTTCTATCCACACTTTTTACACAACCGCAAAAACGCTATTATTGTCGAATGAATAGCAAAAACAAACTGGGTTTAAAGGATGCGGTAATGATGGGAACTGGATCCATGATTGGATCTGGAATCTTCATTGTCAGTGCGGGCATGACACAACAATTGTACAGTGGACAATGGCTTTTATTGATGTGGTTACTGACCGGTTTTATCACTGTCGCTGCTGCCCTCAGTTATGGTGAACTCTCAGGTATGTTCCCCAAAGCGGGAGGCCAATACATCTACCTAAAAGAAGCCTATCATCCCATGATGGGGTTCCTGTACGGATGGAGTTTTTTTACCGTTATTCAAACGGGAACCATTGCCGCTGTTGCTGTCGCATTTAGCAAATTCAGTGGGTATTTCTTTCCTGTTTTCGAAATGCGACCTGAAAACAAATTAATGGAATGGGGAACATTTGCCATCTATCCTGCCCAGCTTTTGGGTATCGGAACATTGATATTATTGACTTCCTTCAATACCCGAGGCGTAGAGACGGGAAAGTGGATACAAAGTCTTTTCACGGGAACCAAATTGGTTGCATTGTTTGGTTTATTGATTTTGGGTTTTTTATTCGGGTTTTCCGCTGAGGTATGGCAACACAATTGGTCGATGGGATGGGAATGGAAAAGTTTCAATGAACAATCCTTGTTGACGGGATTAACAACCAGTGCCTTTATAGGTGCTTTGGCCAGCGCGCTTGTCGGCTCCATATTCAGCAGTGACGCCTGGAATAGCATCACCTTTATTGCAGGTGATATGATCGCTCCGGAAAAGAACATAGGACGCGCCTTGTTCTTAAGCACCATGTTGGTCACCATTATTTACGTGCTGATGAATGTGATGTATCTCGGTACCCTTCGTTTGGATCAAATTGCATTGGCTCCTCAAGAACGGGTTGGTGTAGCGGCAGCCAATGTCATATTTGGACAAACAGGCACCTACATCATTGCTGCCCTCATCATGGTATCCACATTTGGTTGCAACAATGGGCTCATCTTCAGTGGAGCTCGGGTGTATCAGACCATGGCTCTTGATGGACTTTTCTTTAAACAAGCGGCACATCTCAATGCAAAAGGAGTTCCAGCTTGGGCATTGTGGGCACAATGCATTTGGGCATCTGTCTTGTGCTTGAGCGGAAAGTATGGCGATCTGCTGAACTATGTCGTTTTTACTGTTATGCTATTCTACATCTTGACCATTGCGGGAGTAATCATTCTGCGCATCAAAAAACCCGACGCTGAAAGAACGTACAAGACTCCCTTGTACCCCTTCCTACCACTGGCTTATATCCTTCTGGCCTCTTTGTTTTGCATTGGCTTGTTGATTTATCAGCCTAACTATACTTGGCCTGGTCTGATTATCGTTTTGTTGGGATTACCGGTTTACTGGGTATTGAAAAAAAATACTCCTCAAACGAAATCCTAAAAAGATCATTGAAAAAAAAAGGCTGTCTGCGACAGCCTTCTTTGATATTGGATTTTTTTAGTTTCCACGAAAATCGGCAATCAGCTGTCTCACATGGGCTCTATGCGCCTTGGTCAAAGCATCACCAGCGCCCATTTTCATCATATTGTCTATTTCATTCAAGGTTTGATTCACCATGCCCTGAGCTACATAATCATAGGGTGATTTGACGTCCAAAGCTTTGATCAATCTTGAAGTATATTCTACTTGTAAATTCTGGCGGAATGTATTCACATTTCCATTCAAATCAGCGGAGAATATGGCTTGGGTTAAATCCTTCATGTAAACATCCAATGAGTATTTATTGCCATAAAGTGCAACATCCGAGAATCGCTCTAAAACATTGGGATGCAACAAATGTGCTAATGCTCCGCGCTGAATGGACAATACTCTTCCATGAATATTGGGATCATCATTGTCTGAGAAATGCGCAAATCCACGGCGCTGTTTCAATAAGTAAGCATATACCCCACTCCATTGATCAAAAGCATTTGGAGCAAAGGCATATTTGCTCAAAGCATTCATGGCTTCCTTTTGTTTTTCCACGCTAACAGGAGACAGCGGTTGACTTGCACCAGATTGCCCCTTGAAGGCACGGTTGTAGTGCACTCCAGCCATTTGACGTGTCATGATTGAAACTTGGGTGGCATACTCTCCTGCAACTGTCCCGAAAGCCTGAACCAATTCTTGGTAGCTTTCATTATCGGTTACCAACTTATCCTTCAATTTCGGCATTAATACATTCACCATCTCACATCGATCAACGGCATAGGAAACTGGGTCACTTGTCAAATCAAAAATATTGACGTCGGGATCTATACCTCTACCGGGGCTGCGCATGTCATCTGCATCGTTGCCATAAGCCAATTGGTGCTCGGTGCTTCGATCCGTAATCTTTTTCAATCGCGCCTTCTCCGCTGATGCATCTGACAACGCGGTTGAATATCCGTACTCGATAACCCAAAAATCATAGGGCCCAATGTTTTCATCGCAATAAGCAGATTGTTCTTTTTCATTCAATTGATAATTAAATGCGGGATACTCCATGATGCTATTGGCCAAACCTTCCTTTTTAATTTTCTCCACATTCTTTACGTCAGCAAAACTTTGCAATGTACTTGCGCGCATGTTGTGCGTCAACCCCAAAGTGTGCCCTACCTCGTGCAAAATCAAACGGTACATCAACTGTCTGGCCACTTCCTTTTTCATTGCATCTCCCATTCCAAAAGCGTCAGCGATGGTGCTTCCCAATGCCATTTGGTGGTTGCTCATTCCATTGGCTGCACACAAAAAAGGATTTCTATTTTGAGCTCCAAAAGGATTCTCCGAAAAGCCATCGCCTTTGAAAAACTTCTCAGCATTCACGCGATTGATGATGGCTACCAATTCCAACATAATGTCCGCACCCAAAATTTCACCTGTTCTTGGGTCAACAAAGGATGGTCCATAACCACCGAATGGTGGAGCTGGGGTTGATGTCCACCTCAAAACATTGTATCGAATGTCCCCTGCGTCCCAAGTGGCATCATCTGGCTGTTCCAAACAAACCACCGCATTCTTGAAACCTGCTTTTTCGAAGGCTGCATTCCAACGCTCACACGCTTCTTTGATTATGGGTCTCCATTCTTTTGGAGTTGTGTTCTCAATCCAATAAGTAATGGGCTTAACTGGTTCTGACAGGGCTGCGGAAGGATCCTTTTTCTCCAATCGCCATTTGTGAATAACATCGCGGTAATTGATGGTCTCATAAGAGGTCATATCATCCACCTGAGTGGTAAAATAACCAACACGCGGATCATCAGCCCTCGATTGAAATCCAGGAGTTGGAAGACTGAGGAAGCTGTGCTGATACTTGATTGATACATTTCGTGGATCAGCCAAAGATTCAGAATTCACCTTTGGGCTGCTGTTTTCGTAGACATACTCCACCTTGATTTCTGTGTTCTCTGGATACGAATTAATTTGGGTAATGTGTGTTTTTGAGGACGATAGATTGCCCAATACGGATGGAGATCCTGGTTCGGAAGGAAACTTCACCAATTGCATTTTCTCGGACAAGAAAAGGGCGTCGCCATCGATTAAGTATTTAGACTTGTCCTTGCTTGTGGCCTCAATTTTTTCAGCACACAAAATGGGATCATTGATATTTGCTTTACTCGCTTTGCTCAGGGGACTTTCTGGGTCGTAGTAAAAATTGGTGTTTTGTTGCACGATGGCCACTTTATCAAACCACTTTTCCACCTTAACAACTTTGCTGTCTCCATAAGAACCTCTAAAATATCCTGCCTCCGCGGGTGCATCTACGATATGACTGAAATAGATGAACTCCTGGTTGATTTGGTTTTGAGCAATCTCGATATACACCTTTCCAGAAGTTGTATCTCGGTACAAAGTAAAAAGACCATCAATCTTTTTGCACTTCTTGGTAATATCCAAAAATTTATCTTCCTCCTTTTTTGGAGGAGCCTGTTCAGTTGGCTTCTTTTTATCACGCCCCTTTTTCTTATCCTCCTTGGCTTGCGTGAATGCATCGGTAGCCACCAATAACATTAAGCTTAAAAAACAATATTTCATTTTCATAACGTATATTTTCTATTTTTTAAAAAGGTAATAAAAGACAACACCTACAGGTATTACCAAAAGGCCAAAATACGCTGCAGGATCGTCAGACAAAGCGTTTTTACTAATGAACCATATGACAACCACCGAAAAAAGCAATGCCAAAAAAGCAAAGGTCAAAATTCTGAAAGAGCCCAATAATTTTTGATTGACTGCCAAAGCCACAAATCCAATGCATGTCAGCAACAAGAAAAACCATTCGGTAATGGTAACATAGGTATACAATGATTCAAATTTCCCCCAATAGAATACCAGCACAATGGCCCAAATGGACTGCAATAATATGGCGTTGAGGGGCACACCAAATTTTGGATGTGCATGTGCAAAGACTCCCATGAAAACCCCTTCTTTGGACATCTGTTGAATGATGCGAGGAGTAGCCAAGATGTACAATCCTGCACAACCAAAAACAGAAAGCGCAATGAGCACAGATACTGCCACTCCGCTCCCTGCAACAACCTTTTCAGCAGCATCGGCTGCTAAGGTTTTGGTTGAGGTAATTTCTGAAAGAGTAAGAACGTGGGTATAGCCAAGATTACAAAGAACATAAATCAAGGTGACCACCAAAGTACCGATGATCATGGCCCAAGGCACATCACGCTTCGGATTTTGAGCATCACCACTTACAAAGCTAGCATAGTGCCATCCCGTATAGGACCACAAAACACCTACAAACGCTTTGGCCCAGTCCCATTCACCTGTTTCTGTGGTGACAACGGGACCTGCATCCACTGGACTAGTTCCAAAAAACAACAGCAAAATAATGAGACCAAAAATACCAATCATTTTAAGCACTGTCGCGATATTGGCAAACCACTCAGAACTCTTTAAAGAAAAAGTATTGAATAAAGTTAAAACAACAATGCTGATGGCTGCCACGAGGGGAATCATTGCATCCGAATAACCAAAAAACTTTTGACCATAGTCAGCAAAGACAACAATCAGTGCAGCAATGGTTCCTGAACTCACCACTGTTAATAGACACCATCCATAAAGAAATGCTGGCAACTTGCCCATCGTCGATTGCAAATAAGTATATACGCCTCCCGCATGCGCAAAGCGAGAACCCAACTCTGCAAACACCAAAGCACCAATCATACTGACGACACCACCTGCAATCCACAACCAATTCATGGAGGCAATATCTGGAACAGCCGCAGCAATGCTGGTTGGAGTTTTAAATACACCAGATCCAATGGTGCTGCCAATGGCAATCATGATTAAGGCAAAAAGAGACAATCCCTTGTTTTTATTCTCCATATCGGTTGTTTTCGAGATTTGTAAAAGTAAAAAAACGAATTGTTGTTTTATTGGTTATTTTTGTCTTCGATGAAAATTGTCGATCAAGTCAAGCACAAAGCAGGTCTGCAAATGTTGCGAAAGCAACCCGAGCCTTCACGCGTCAAGCAGGCTTTTCACTTTGACAATGCCACATCCATTGGAGTGCTTTATCTGGACGATGATGAAAGATATTTCAATAAAATAAGGTCTTTCTGCAAAGAGCTCAAGGATAAACCCAATATCAAATCCATCAAAGCATTGGGATTTGTCAATACCAAAGAAAAAATGTTGCCGATATGGCAATCTCAGAAATTGGAATTTGGATATTTCACGCAAGACGATCTGAATTGGCATTTGAGACCCATCAATCGCGTCACGGCCTTTAGAAACGAAGACTTTGACATTTTGATCGACTTAACCGACGGCAATACGGTTCCGACATTGTATCTTTTCAAAGAGAGCAAAGCCAAAATGAAAGTTTCTAAACAAGCAACCAAAGCGGAATCCTATGCGGATTTCATGCTCATCATGAAAACCCCTCCAACTTTGGAGGAATACATTGCACAACTCAGAAAATACTTAGGAAATAGCGCATTAAAATGAATGAATTAAAAGGACTAGGAGTAGCCATGGTTACTCCCTTTAAGAAAACGGGAGAGATAGATGTCAATGGTCTCAAAAAACTAACAGACCATCTTGTGACAGGCAATGCGGATTATTTGGTTGTTTTGGGAACAACAGGAGAATCAGTCACCCTCAGTAAGGAAGATAAAAAATTGGTTATTGACACCATCATGACGACCAACAATGGTCGTAAACCCATTGTTCTGGGAGTTGGAGGAAACAACACTGCTGATATTGCTGCTCAAATGTCACGCACCGAAACCCACGGTATTACTGCATTTCTGAGTGTTACCCCATACTACAACAAACCCACTCAAAATGGATTGTTCGAACATTACAAAGCTTTATCTGAGAGCAGTAAGCTTCCCATTTTGCTGTACAATGTCCCTGGAAGAACTGGTGTAAATTTGTTGCCTGATACAGTATCCAAAATTGCTTTTGACTGTAGAAACATCATCGGCATCAAAGAGGCGTCGGGAAATGTAGAGCAAGTTATGTCTGTTATCCAACAAACACCCAAGGAGTTCTTGGTCATCAGCGGCGATGATGCCCTTACCCTTCCCCTCATTGCTGCAGGAGCGGATGGTGTGATTTCCGTTGTTGGTAACGCCTTTCCAAAGGAGTTTTCTGAAATGGTCAAACATGCCTTGAACGGAGACTTCGAAAATGCAAGATCCATTCATTATCGTTTGCTGGACATCATCAAATTGCTTTTTATCGAGGGCAATCCGGCCGGCGTAAAAGAGGTTCTCTCACAACTGGATATATGTGGGGAATATTTGCGCCTGCCATTGGTTCCTGTGAGCCATGATACTAGCGAAAAACTCAGGCATGAGATGATTGATCAAGGTTTCCTTTCTTGATGAAAGTCGATTTATCGCAATACCAGAACCCCCACTACCAGCCTGGTCCTTTTTGGAAAAGGTCTATTTGGCATCTCATAAACGCCCTATTCATTCGGTCATTTCTTCCTTTCAGTTCGCTCAAAATAGGATTGCTCCGAATGTTTGGAGCTCAAATTGGGAAAGGTTGTGTCATCAAACCCGGTGTGAACATTAAGCATCCGTGGATGCTCCACATGGGGGATTATTCCTGGTTAGGAGAAAATGTTTGGATCGATAACATCGCATCTGTGCATATCGGTAGTCATTGCTGTCTATCCCAGGGGGTAGTATGCATCGTCGGGAATCACCGATTTGACAAAGTTCATTTTGACTTGACCTTACACCCCATTCATATCAGTGACGGCGTGTGGGTTGGAGCCATGTCCACCCTACTTCCAGGTTGCCATTTGGAGGAACATTGCGTCATTGTTGCGGGCAGTGTCATCAAAGGCCAAATTCCATCCCATGAAATTTGGGCTGGAAATCCAGCTCACTTTGTCAAAAAAAGGACAATCCTCTGAACAAAATCTTCTTCTCTCGGTTTAAAGAATATGAGAATTTTATTCGTACTAATCATCGTCATGCTGGGAGCCTCTTTATTGGCATTCCGCAGCAGGTGGCAAAAACCCAAACAAATGATTTCCAATCAAGAAATGAACTTTCACGATTTAACCATTCAAAGCATTGATGGTCAAAAAATCGACTTCCAAAATTACAAAGGCAAATATGTACTGTGTGTCAATGTGGCCAGCAAATGCGGCTACACCCCTCAATATGAAGATTTACAAAAATTGCAAGAGCAATACAAAGATAAGTTGGTCATTGTTGGATTTCCATGCAACCAATTTATGGGACAGGAGCCCGGCAATGCAGAAGAAATTCAATCATTCTGTTCCAAAAATTATGGGGTTACCTTTCAAATAACCGAAAAAATTGATGTGAAAGGAAAAGATCAACATCCCGTTTACCAGTGGCTAACCATGAAGCAACTCAACGGTGTTTCTGATGCGAGCATCAGTTGGAATTTCAACAAGATTTTGGTTTCACCCGAAGGCAAATGGATGCAACATTTTGGCAGTGCTGTTAAACCGATGAGTGAAGAATTGACGAAGTTCTTTCAATAATTGTTGGTCAACAACCGACAATCATCGTATCTTAGACCATTCACCTTAGACCGATGAGCTTGTTAATCCATATCAACGCCAAGTATCCAAAGTTTTTATACTTTGATTCATTGACGCATGGATCAAAAAAGGGTGAATGGAACGACTTCAATATTGATGGACTGGGTTTTGAAGATTGGTGCAATACTATTTTATTGGAAGAGCCAAATTCAAAAACCCAACTTATTCCACATTGCCGACTGAACGGAGAGCCTTTTCAATGTATCTATCAAGCAAACGCCAATCGGCGCAGGGTTGTATTTATTGAAGATGTGCCCTTATCCGCAGACTCGAATACATCAGAGTTGTGTTTGGCCTTGAACGATGCACAAGAGGTTATTTTTTATTACAACTACCAATACCCATCAGCGATAGAAGATTTGGATTTATCTTGGTTTGGAATGGGTTTGAATGAGTTCCTTGATTTGCATAATGATCATGAATTGATACAAAGTCAAATTCATGATGATCACAGCAGTGGAAATATTCGTATTAAAAATCCGGTTAGGTTTCAATACAATGATGTCACCCTGACAACGGTTCCCTTGCATCATCAAGGTGAACGCTTTCAATGGATTGCCATACAACTCATTACACAAAGCGAAGAATTGGGAGAGCGATTGTTCTTGATGGAAAAAAAATACAACCGAATCATTGAGAATTTTCAATTGGGATTGTTAGAAGTGGATCACGAGGGAGTGATTATGAAAGCCAACCCCAGCTTTTCGAAAATGAGCGGCTATTCCTTGATTGAGTTATTGGGTCGCGATGCAGGCGGGCTATTGCTCAACGATGAAAATCGTGAGATGATGAAATCCATCAATCACAAAAGAAAGGAAGGGTACTCTGACGCCTACGAACTGTGCATCAGAACAAAAAAAGGAGAGCGTCGCTGGTGGTTGGTCAGTGGTGCTCCCAACTTTGATCGAGAAGGAAATGAAATTGGTTCCATTGGAATTCATTGGGACATTACCAAGCAAAAAGTTCTGGAGGAACAGTTGCTCTCGGATAAAAACAGAGCTGAAGCCATCGCTGAATTTAAAACACAGTTCTTAGCCAATATGTCCCATGAAATCAGGACACCATTGAATGCCATTGTTGGAATGACAAGAGAACTGAAATTGATTGCCAACACCCCCCAGCAAAAAGAGTTCATAAATGTTGCTCAAATTGCCAGCACCACCCTATTGAGCATTATCAATGACGTGTTGGATTATTCCAAATTGGAGGCAGGCAAATTAAGCCTTGAAAACAGGCCGTTCTCATTGGTTGAAGTCATCGAAAATGCAGCCATCTTGGTTGCGGATAAGATCAAAGACAAGAAATTAGAATTTGAATTTATACAACCGCATCAACAGCTCCCTTTCCTCATGGGAGATGATATTCGGATTCAACAATGCATCTTAAATCTGTTGAGCAATGCCACCAAATTTACGCAAGTTGGAAAAATAGACGTAGCATTGACCGTTGTTAAAGAAGACAATCAGTCCATTTTGACAACCATCCAAGTAAGTGACACCGGAGTGGGAATGGACCCTTCTTATTTAGAACACGTATTTGAGAAATTTTCTCAAGCAGACGAAACCATCTCACGCACGTATGGCGGTTCTGGATTGGGACTGAGCATCACCAAGTCACTCATTGAAATGATGGGTGGTACCATTTTCATTGACAGCAAAAAGCATCATGGGACAAGCGTTTTGCTCACCATTCCTTTCAAAAAATCCATAGAAGCAATCCCCATATCCCATCAGCAAAACAACACGCAACAGAATAACATCAGCGGAATGCGTGTATTGGTGGTGGAAGACAATGCCCTGAATCGTGCTGTTGCGCATGCATTTCTTCAAAGGCATGGCGTTTTGGTAACAGAAGCGCACGATGGTATCCAAGCACTTGAGGTCATCAGCAATGACCACTTTGATTTGGTTTTAATGGACATCCAAATGCCCACTATTGATGGTATTGAAGCTTGCAAAATCATGCGATCCAAAGGAATCATTTTACCCATTATTGCTCTAACGGCCAATGCGCAGCAGTCAGAAAGAGTAAAATGTCACAATGCTGGAATGGATGATTATTTGGTAAAACCTTTTGAAGAAGAGGAAATCATTCAAACTTTATCCAAACATTATCGTAGAAGGGATAAAAGCACAATCACAATGAAACCTCAATCCAGTTCTGAACCATCTTTTGGACTAGATCGCATCAAGGATTTGGTCGGAGAAGATCCAGCTGTAGTGAATAGCATCGTTCAACTTTTTGTTCGTGAGGGAACACGCATTGCCAATGAAGTGAGTCTGGCCATCGAAGAGCAAAACATTGGAGTGATTCGTGCGCGCTTGCATGAGTTAAGACCGAATCTTCACAATATGGGAATGGATGAAGCGCTTGCTGCGCTAGAAAATTTTAGGGCATTTATTGTGGACGATCAAATTGTGGGAGATGGACCAATCCATGGCAACCACATGGTCAGTTTAATCCGCAGAGGAATCGAAGATATGAAAATCCATTTAGAGAAAAGTGAGGGTTAACGCATGAGTGAGTTCAGTAAATACCAGAGATACATCATTGCAGTAGATGACGACGCCATCATCCTCAACGTGCTGATTAATCATTTGAAGCGATTTCTTCCAGAAGACATCACTTTGATTGCACTGGACAATGCCGCAAGCGCTCTAGACGCCTGTCACGGCATGGTTGCAGCTGAGTCTGAGTTGGTTCTTATTATCAGCGATTATCTCATGTATCCCATGAAGGGAAGTGATCTTTTAATACAAGTTAGTCAGATCATCCCGAAGTGTAAAAAAATCATGTTGACAGGACAGGCAGATGTAAAAGCGGTAGCCGATGTCATTAACAATACCGGTCTTTTTCACTTTATCGAAAAACCTTGGTATCCCAAAGATCTTGAGTTGACTATACTTGAGGCCATACATGCCTACGACAATGAACGTCGATTGGAAGCCCAAGAGAAAGAATTGCGTTTGCTCAATGAAGATTTGCAGAACTTGGTTAATGTGCGAACAGCAGAGTTGGCGCAAAAGAATCGCGAACTTTTGGAGGGGTTAGAATATGCCAAGTTGATACAAAGCGCTTTTGTCCCGTCTTTGGAAGTTCTTAGTCCTGAAATCAAGTCCACCTATTTATATGAATCTCCTCTCAAAGTCATTAGTGGTGATTTTCACTGGGTGCACAAAACGCAACACTACGGCTACATCTTGCAAGGAGATTGCACAGGACATGGATTGGCGGGCGCATTGCTCAGTGTATTGGTCATAGACATCGCTAAATCATACCTCCTCAGCCAATCGGATAACATCGATATTGAAGCGGCTGCTCAAGAAATCATTATTGGCTTAAAAAGCAAAGTTCACATTGACAAATTAGAGTTTTTAGAAAGTGTTGGGGTAGATTTTTGCATATTGAAAATTGAGTTTAGTACCAATGATGTTCAATATGCCAATTTCAATTCAAATATCGTCTTGCTCCAAAACCAAGAGACTGAAATCATTTCCAAAAGCAAAGGCTTCTTTAGAATGATTGCGCATGAATCGGAAGTAGAAATTGGTCACTTCAATGCGACCAATAAACGAATCATATTGTTCTCCGATGGTTTATTGGATTTAATGGGCGGTCAAAACAACAAAAGGATCAAATGGGTTGGCATTGAGAAGTGGATTCTTGAGCCCGGATTCTTTGATAAAGGTCCAGATTATTTGAGTGAAAAAATAAAAAATTATTTGGGCGCACACGAACAAATAGACGACATCACCTTACTTTCCCTTTACTGTGAATAATCATGCCCACCCCTTCCAATGTGCCCTACATAAAAAAGTGGATTGCTGAAGGTGAGCACATTCGACAAGATTTCAAACTACGTATTGACGAAGCCAGAAAAATATCAAAGACCATTTCTGCCTTTTCCAACACGATTGGCGGAAAAATACTTATTGGTGTAAAAGACAACGGAACAATTGCTGGCATAAGACCTGAAGAGGAATTTCATATGATGCAATTTGCTGCTCACCAATATTGTAAACCTCCCGTTCACTTGGATTATCAAACTTGGAAAGTGGACGACCGGTTTGTATTAGAAGTCAATGTCCCTGAAGCAGAAGCAAAACCTACATTGTGTGAGGACATAGTAGGTGAATGGAAAGCTTATTTGCGTGATCATGACAGCAATATTGTGGCGCCAGCCGTCATACATGAGGTTTGGAAAATGGAGGGACAATTGCGACCCGAAAAATTTTATTATAGTGCAAAAGAACAACTATTGATATCGGAACTCAAATTGGGTCAAAAATCACTCAGTGCGTTGTCCAAAAGCGCTCAACTAAAAAGACAAACCACCCAAAAAATATTGGCCAAACTAATCCGTTGGGAGATTGTCGACTGGGAGGTCAAAACTGGAATAGCCTATTTCACATTGCGATGAAAAAAAAACTAATCGTTCTAACGGGCGCTGGCGTAAGCGCTGAAAGTGGCATACAAACATTTAGGGATGGCGATGGCCTGTGGGAAAACCACCGCATTGAAGATGTAGCCACACCCGAGGCCTGGAACAATGATCCCGAACTCGTTTTGGAATTTTACAATATGCGCAGGAAGCAAGTAATCCAAGCTCAGCCCAACGAGGCCCATCGGTTACTTGCTGACCTTCAAAAAACTTTCGAGGTTTTCATCATCACGCAAAACATTGATGATTTGCATGAACGTGCAGGATCCAAACGCGTGCTGCACTTGCACGGCGAGATCCTCAAGAAACGATGCACCATCCAACATGATTGTATCGCGCCGGCAGAAGAGACAATGACTTTAACAACTACTTCATCAGGTGGTCATTGGCGCCCGCACATTGTATGGTTCGGAGAACAAGTCCCCATGTTAGAAGAAGCCATTCTCCTTGCAGGACAAGCCGATATTTTTCTTGTAATTGGAACAAGCTTATTGGTGTATCCCGCAGCCAGTTTGATTCAATTTGCCCCAAAAAACGCAGAGACTTGGATTATCGATCCAAAAATACCAGCCCACCTTCCCGCGACTTTCAATACCATTGCTAAACCAGCAACGATTGGCATGCGGGAATATGTTGATCGATTAAACGCCTTGTAAAATTACAATCCCTCTTTCTTGGCCTGATTCCAAAAAACATCGAGGTCCACTAATTTCATTTGATCCCAAGACAAGTTTTGATCGTGCATCTTGGTTTCCATAAATTGAAAACGACGAATGAATTTTTTATTGGTGCGTTCTAGGGCCTCTTCAGGATTGAGCCCGACAAATCTGGCGTAATTGATGATGGAAAAAAGCACATCGCCCAATTCATCCATTTTGGCTTGATCATCCTCCGATTCGCACGCTTGGTGAAACTCTTCTAACTCTTCCTTTACCTTGTCCCATACTTGATCTGGATGATCCCAATCGAATCCAACGCCTCTCGCCTTTTCTTGAATGCGCTGAGCCTTAACCATGGCGGGGAGCGATTTGGGCACACCAGCCAAAACCCCTTTGGCGCCCTCTTTCAACTTTAAACGCTCCCAATTGGCTTTAACTTCTTCCTCATCGCTCACCATAACATCTCCGTATATGTGTGGGTGACGGTGAATGAGTTTTTCACAAACGTGCTGAAGTGCATCTGCCAAATCAAATCCCTTGGACTCTTCTGCGATTTTGGCATAAAAAACAAGATGCAAAAGTATGTCTCCCAATTCCTTTTTTACTTCTTGCGCATCATTATCCAGTATGGCGTCACCCAATTCATAAACTTCTTCAATGGTCAAATGCCGCAGCGATTCCCATGTTTGTTTCATATCCCACGGACATCCGGCGCGCAAATCTTCCATGATCTCCATCAAGCGGACAAATGCCTCAATCTTTTTCTCTTTGTTATTTACAGCTCCCATTGTTTTTTATTCTCTTTTACCCAATTGACCCTGTCCAACATGCACTTCAAACGGTCTTGAAAAATCTCTTCCTTGCTCAATTGAGCGTTGGCGGCTGCACCCCAACCTTGCATACTTTTTAAATTTTTTCTCCACCTCCATTTCATCCAACCGTTGGCGATTGGCATGGCCAATGGTATCAGCCACTTCATTCCTTTTTGACCAAATCTTTCATCCATCCACATTCGCATCCTGTTTGTATCAAAATAAGGTTTCAACACCAATGGCTGATAGTTTAATTCCATTGAGGCGCACCAGTCTTTCCATTTAAACGCATTGATGGTTGAAAAACCAACATATGGAATCCATGGAATACGCAGACTATCGGCCACAATTGCACCGTGCATGGCCTCTGTGACCACAAATGAAGAACGCATCATTTTTTGCAAAACCTCATCTGGTGATTCTGTGGGACTGATCAATTGCCAGCCCAACGCATCTGCCAATTTTTGATGATCAAAAAAATGCTCACTTCCCGCATGCGGCATAAAGGAGATCACCTCTTCTGCTCTCGTTAAAGGGATGGGCATGGCTGCCAACAAAATGGCACCATCCGTGATGGCCAATTCAGGATCCAGTCCCAATCGCTGCGCAGTAAGCGGACCTCGAACACAAACAAAATCAAAAGATGACAAATCCTCGGGAACAGGTCCGTAGGTTGATGCATCCCCATCAGCCAAACCTGAAGAGAAAACGATTTTCTTTTGAGGAAAACGCGAGACCAAACCGATCAATGATCCTATGCCCACGAACAATGATTCATCCTCTTTGTTGTTAAAAAAGTTGGGGAGAAAGTAATCGAAGATCATCGGATTGAGTTGATCCCCAAAATTTTTTCCTTTGTGATAATACAACTTCATGAGGCACCAATCATTTCGTCCAATTCAGCCTCTGCAATAATTGGTATGCCCAACGATTTGGCCTTTTCCAATTTGGCAGGACCCATTTCTTTACCGGCCACAACATAACTCGTTTTTGAGGAAATGCTGCCACTCACTTTACCCCCATGCGACTCAATCAATCCCTTGATTTCATCCCGACCATATCGATCAAATACTCCACTCACTACAAATACTTGGCCTGCCAATCGATTGGATTGCATTTGATCCTGGTGATTGGATTCCATTTGCAATCCTGCTCTTTTTAATTGTTCCATCCAATCGCGATGTGCTGGAATTTGAAAATACTGAACGATGCTCTCAGCAATCTTGTCTCCTACCTCATCTACAGCAAGCAAATCCTCTTTGGATGCGACCATCAACTGGTCAACGCTGCCTATGGCACGTGCCAATTTCTTGGCCACTGTCTCTCCAACATGACGGATACCCAGAGCAAAAAGAACCCGTTCAAAAGGAACTTCCTTGGACAATACCAAAGCGCTCTTCAAATTTTCAATCGTCTTGGATTGCAGGGAACGCTTGCGAACTTCTTGACTTCCTTCATCCCAAACGGCGTAGTCAAAACCCACCATTTCATCCAAATTCAATTTATACAAATCCACAATATTTTTTACCAATCCCTCTTTGAAGAATGCAGTCAATGTCTCCGTTCCCCAGCCCTCGAGGTTCATGGCTTTTCTTGAAACAAAATGCTCCAGACGTCCAATCATCTGTGGCTGACAAGCATCCGCGTTGGGACAGTAATGCTGTGCCTCACCCTCCTCTCGAACCAACGGAGTTTGACATTCAGGACAACATGTAATGTATTGATGAACATCCACACTGCCTCTGGGCTGACTCAAATCCACAGCAACAACCTTGGGAATAATTTCCCCTCCCTTTTCAATCCAAACACAATCTCCTTCGCGAATGTCAAACTTTTCGATTTGATCTGCATTGTGCAATGATGCACGTTTGACTGTAGTTCCGGCCAAAAAAACAGGTTGCAAATTGGCCACTGGCGTTATTGCACCGGTGCGCCCCACTTGATAGGTTATTTTTTCCAATCGCGTTGAAACACGCTCAGCTTTATACTTGTATGCGATGGCCCAACGGGGACTCTTCGCCGTCATTCCCAATTCATCCCACGCCTGAACTTCATTGACTTTTATAACAATCCCGTCGATATCAAAAGGGAGTTGAGCCCGTTGCTTGTCCCAAAAATGAATGAAGGACATGACCTCGTCAGTGGTGTTAACCACTCTTATTCTGTTCTCGGTTTCCAATGGTACTGGAAATCCCCACTCACCTGCCCTTTGCACGTTTTTCATGTGGGTATCGGATAATTTCTCGTCGGCAAGAACAAAATACATCATGGCGCGCAGCGGCCTTTTGGCTACTTCACGACTATCCAATTGTTTCAATGTCCCAGAGGCTGTATTTCTTGGATTGGCATACAATTCCATACCGAGGGCCGCGCGCTCTTGGTTCATCTTTTCAAAATCAGCTTTGGGTAAGAAAATCTCTCCTCTCATTTCGAAGGCTTCCGGAAAATTGCCGCTCAACTGCAAAGGAATGTTTCGAACAGTCCGAACATTGGCGGTAACATCCTCACCATGCGTTCCATCCCCTCTCGTCAATGCGCGGACCAAAACACCGCTTTCGTAGAACAATGAAATGGCTATCCCATCGTATTTCAATTCCATCACCAACTCGATCTGTGATCTGCCCAAGCCTTCCAGGACCCTTTGCAACCAATCGATGATTTCTTGCTCGGAATAAGTGTTGGACAAGGACAACATGGGGCGAATGTGCGCTACCTTTTCAAACTTCTGAGACAAATCCGAACCCACCCTTTGCGTAGGTGAATTGGGCAAACGCCAATCGGGATGAAAAGCTTCAAGCGTTTCCAATTCACTCATCCAAGCATCAAACTGCTCATCAGATATGGTGGGCTGATTCAATACGTAATAGCGATGATTGTGCTCATGCAACAACAACGACAATTCTTTGATTCTTTCTTGCGACATGTACCCCATTCTTGAATGGACAAAGGTAACCCTTTATGCGTTTCCCTCCTCACGCCTCCCATTCTTGTTGTGCCTTGGAAAAATGCGTAAGAAATTGATTCTTCCAAGTGACGTTGTTTTGAGGCAGATGCAAAAGCACTTCTTTAAAATTCTGGCATTTTTGCGTAAGAAAGCTCCTCATTTTCTGTTGTTCCTGCTCCGTCAATCCGCAAAATGCTTTGAGAATTTGCCAATCAAACAGATCCAACTGCTCAACAATTTGCCAGCGGTGGGTAGGGCCATTCATCACATGCCATCGGCCATCTTTCATTGGGTGAATCATGCACTGACCGCCCATGAATGCCAAGCAGCCCTTTTCACGCTGATATTGATGGGATTGCCATGCAACAAATTGCGCATGGGTGGTGTCTTGTAAGAAATAAGGTAAATTTTGCATAATGTTCATGTTTTGGGCAAAACTCGGAGCTGATATTGTAATCAATTTACGATGTGAAATTTAATTTTAAGTTATATTCGCAGTGTATGAGAAACCGAGGCATTTCGATATTCGTTTATTCGATTTTATTCACCACATTTTTTTGTGGAGGCATTTCAAATTCACTTTGGGCGCAAGATGAACCCAGCGGAGCGTTTACACAGGATCCAACAACTGGATGTATTTCCATCAATGTTGACCCTGGAGTATATACCCCTTCTGCCAACCCTGGCGGTCCAGGATGCGCGAACAATCCCAGTTGGGCCGGAAATCAACAACCCGATGTTTGGGTATTGATCAATGTTCCCAGCACAGGGGTTTTATTTTTGAATCCCTCTGGAACAGTGGATGCTGGAATGGCAGCATATACGTACAACGCCGCAACAGATACCTATACATTGTTGGATTGTGATGATGATACGGGACCAGGTTTGATGCCACAAATTACCGTGAATCAGCCTGCCGGAACACCCATCTACGTGCAATTGTGGGCTTACGGTGGTGGTAACATCTCTTTCAGCATGTGCAGCTCTGAATGTGCTAATCCACTAACGTATAGTCCAGATGCGGATGGAGATGGATATGGTGAAACGGGCGTGACCGTTTCAACTTGCAATCCCGAACCAGGTTGGGTTACCAATTCTACAGACTGCAATGACTCTTGTGGAACCGTTTACACAGGGATGACTTGTGACGACGGCAATCCGGAAACCGTTGGTGATGTGATTTTGGGGTCCAATTGCATGTGTCTCGGAACCATCCCTACCACCAATGATTGCATACCCGGTGGAGCAGAGTCGTTCACTTTCACCCCTGCGGGCGCCCTTGCTGCGCCGGTTATTGGTACAACTGTCCAAATTTGTTATGAAATCGACTGGTTAAGCATGAATGGGTTGTGGATGGATGGAATGCAATTCCAGTTGGGTCCAGGATGGACGGCCATTGCCCAAGACGTATTGCCCAACAATTGCGGTGGCGGTGGTGGAAATTGGGTATACAGTGCCTCGATTAATCCATCAACACCTTGTGGTGGGGTAAGTGACTTGGGAGGAGCCAATAACACGGTTGGCTATTATTTCGATTACAATGGATCCGGATCTCCAGGAACCAATTGGGGAGATGCTGGAAGTTGCACATTCACCGGTTGTATCACAGCGACAATCAACAGTGTCGACCCTGCTGATTTAACCATCAATGTATTGAGCGGAGGGGACAATGTTTTTGGTAGCTATGGAGGTGGTTGCGGAGAGTGCGTTCCCAGCGGATTCTCATTTCCTCCTCCCACGGTAGGCCCTGCAACATGCGGCATCAACTTGCCCATCTGCGTAACGCCAACGGCTTGTGATGAAAGTTCAGGTTTTATCACCATTGACAACACCAACCCCAATTATGTTGCTTTTTTCAATCCTCCCGCCTCAGGAAGTTTGATCATTGAGGTGAACGGAGCGGAAGTGCAAAGCTTCCCTGCTCCTTTTGTGGGTAGCCCGCTCGAGTTGAACTTCACGATGATTGCCAATGGTAGTTCAACCAATGCGGTGACCGCCTATTTCGATGCTTTACCCACCTGCACCGCCAGTTCAAACTTAGTCTCTCCCATTGCTTGCGGCTGCATGGTCGAAATCCAAGACATATTGTTGTCTTGCGAACCTACACCAACCCCCACACCTGTGCCAACTCCCGATCCTATGAATCAATTCATGGATATTGGCCTTGATTTGTCCGTAAATGCTTTACCCATTGGCTCAAATTTGAGCATCTCCTACGGAAACGCTTTGAACAATATTAATCTTCCGATTTCAAACGCCAACTTCTTAAATACGATCAACAATGGCCCCAATGCCTCTACTGCTTATTGGAATTTCGGCACCTTTGGTCCATTGAGTACTGATGGTTTGTTGGCTATTTTTCCCAATGGAATTCTACCCTTGACTTTCTCAATAACCGATGCTGGAGGAAATGATCTGAGCGCTACTTGCACGTTGCCCCCTGCCCAAAATATTGTGATTCCTCAAATTGAATTGATTGATC
>JACCDH010962509.1_pt1 | contig 27109 bp, 26 predicted proteins | sample 7442481 | NCBI WGS metagenome assembly JACCDH01 (sample SAMN15323433, study PRJNA562643) | freshwater metagenome | isolation source: river surface water | place: USA:Blue River Watershed | collected 2017-08-15 | reverse complement strand
GTTTTTTATCCTAAAGAATTTGTCCAAGAAGTTGCATTATTTGCTAAAGAAAATGATCTTTTATTAACTTTTGATGAAATGCAGGCTGGTTTTGGTAGAACAGGTGAACTTTTTGGATACATGAATTACGATGTTGAGCCAGACTTACTTGCATGTGGTAAGGGAGCTAGTTCAAGTCTACCTTTGGCAGTAGTTTTAGGAAGGAAAGAAATCATGGATTTACCTGGAATTGGATCAATGAGTTCTACTCATTCAGCGAATCCCTTAGTTTGTGCAGCTGGTTTAGCAAATATGCAAGCATTAATTGAAGATGGATTAATTAAAAATTCAAAAAATCTTGGATTAATTTTTCATCAAAAATTACATTTATTACATAATAAATATCCAGATTATATTTCATCAGTTCAAGGTGTTGGTTTATTAGCTGCTGTAATTTTCACCGATTCAAATAGTAAACCACTTACTGAACTTTGTGATTTAATTAGTGAAAAGTGTTTACAAACAGGTTTACTTGTTGTTCATACAGGGAGAGAATCAATAAAACTAGCCCCACCTTTATTAATAAATGAAGAACAACTTTTAGAAGGAGTTGCTACATTTTCAAGTGCAGTTGAAGAAAGTATTTTAGAATTGTATGGTGCTTAATACTAGACATACTGGATTTGTTGTATTAGACTTAGAAAGGTTTATTAAATTTTATGAAGGATTTGGTTTGACTTTGATATCAAGAATGGTTGAACAAGGTGAATATATTGACAATCTTGTTGGGTTAAATGGAGTTAAACTTGAATGGGCAAAAATGTCACTTCCTGATGGATCTTTAATTGAGCTACTTCAATATCACACCCATAATAAAATAATAAACAAAATAGATGAATTTCAATTACCAAATAGATTAGGCTGTTCTCATATTGCATTAACTGTAATAAATATTGAAAATGCAATTGAATATATATGTAATTCAGGAGGTAGAATAAAAAATAAATATCAAACTTCCCCTGATGGAAAAGTTAAAGTTGCTTATTGCTATGATATGGAAGGCAATATTTTAGAGATTGTTGAAAATTTAAAATAAAAATATAATAAAATGAAATGTATTTCTTGTAATTCAGAAGAGTATTCAATAGTTTATGATGGACCTATTCGATCTGGTTCGTATGGAAAAATAACGCCCCAAAATCATAAAGTAGTAAAATGTAAAAATTGTTCTTTAACAAGGTTAGAAAAGTTTCCAGAAATTCACTATGACAATGAAGAATATAGATTAGACTACAATGATACTTCTGATATTAAAGATTATTTTAAAAATCATGATCATGAACAAACACCTAGAATTAATAAAATTGGAATTGAAAAATTTAGAGACAAAGTAGTACTCGATTTTGGTTGTGGGGGAGGTTCTTTTTTGGATTCTATAAGGGGAATTGCAAAAAAAACTATAGCTGTTGAACCTTTCTTGGGTTATCATGGAAGTTTAAAGTCAAGAGGTCATGAAGTTTATTCGGATATAAATGAATGTATTCATTTGAACGGAACCATTGATATTATTATATCATTTGGAGTTATTGAACATATTAATGAGCCCTTAGATTATCTTATAAAAGCATTTAATGTGCTAAAAGCTGATGGTAAAATGTTTATTGAAACAGATAATTTAGATGATATATTAGTAAAACTTGGATTTAAAGAATTTGAACCATTTTATTATAGAACAGTTCATAGTTATTACTTTAATTCCAAAACTTTAAAAGAATTATCTCTAAAAGCTGGATTTAAAACGGTAACCCCTGGACATAGACATGGTTTTGGAATATCAAATACAATAAAATGGCTAAATGAAAGAAAGCCAGGTGGATTAAATAAATTAGATTTTATTACACCTGAAATTGATTTTGCATGGGTTCAAATGCTTGAAAAAACTGGTATGGCAGAGTTGTTGCATTTTGAGTTAGTAAAAAGTTAAAATGAAACTTAATTTTGAAAATAAAAATGTTGTAATTTTTGGTGGATCGTATGGTATAGGATTTTCAATTTCAAAAGGATTTGTGTCTGAATCTGCCAATATTCATATTATTTCAAGAAATATTAATAAAGAAAATCTAAATATTCTAAAAACAGATTTCCCAAATTCAAAGATATTCTTTTATTCTTGTGATGCTACAAAGCAAGAAGATTTAAAAAATCTATCAAATATTTTATTGAAAAATTGTAATAACACTATTGATGTATTAATATTAAATATTGGAAATGGGAAAGGCAATATCAATAATGTCTTAGAAAATGATAATGAATGGAATAGACTATGGGATGTAAATTTTAATTCTGTTTTATATCCTATTAGAGAATTTGTGAATTATATTTCAATTAACGGGGCAATTACAATAATTTCGTCAATAGCTGGTTGTGAAAATATTAATGCACCAAATACATATTCAGTTGCAAAAAGCGCCTTAATAACTCTTTCAAAAAATTTATCAAAAAAATTAGCACCAAAAATTAGAGTAAATACAATCGCGCCTGGAAATATTTTTGTAAAAGGTGGAACATGGGATATAAAAATGAGCCAAGAGCCATTTACTACAAAGCAGATGTTAATAGATAAAGTACCATTAAAAAGATTTGGACTTCCAGAAGAAATAAGCGATTTGGTCGTTTTTGTGAGCTCCGATCGTGCTTCCTTTATGACTGGTTCATGTGTTGTTATTGATGGAGGGCAAACAATTAGTTATTAAAATCATTTAAAATGTTTTCATTAGAAGGTAAAAATATAATAGTAACTGGAGCCTCCGGCTTACTCGGTAGAGAACATGTAAAAGCAATCATAAGTGTTGGAGGTACACCAATCTTATTAGACTTGAATCAAGAAATTTTGGATTCCCAAGTCATTGAATTAAATAAAATCAGTAAAACAACTATTTCAGGGTTTGCTGTTGATATAACAGATGAAAAACAAGTAAAGAATAACTGTGCTGAAATTATAAAAAAGTATGGAAAAATTGACGGTTTAGTTAATAATGCAGCTAATAATCCAAAAGTTGAAAACTCAAATGATGTTAATTTTACAAGACTTGAAAATTTTCCGATTAATGTTTGGGAGAAAGATTTAGATGTTGGATTAAAAGGAACTTTTCTATGTATTAAATATTATGGGTTTGAAATTTCTAAAAATATAGAAGGTGGGAGCATCGTGAATATTTCTTCAGATTTAGGACTGATTGCTCCAGATCAAAGACTTTATCGAATTGACGGTTTAAAGGAGTCTTTACAGCCAGTAAAACCAATAACATATTCAGTTGTGAAGACAGGCATTATTGGGTTAACTAGATATGTTTCTACATATTGGGCAGAACTAAATGTTAGATGTAATGCAATTTGCCCAGGTGGTGTAGAAAACAATCAAAATCAAGATTTTGTTGCAGAACTAATAAAAAGAATTCCTATGAAAAGAATGGCAAGGCAGGATGAATATCATGGTATTTTAATTTTCTTATTGAGTTCTGCTTCAAGTTATGTAAATGGTGCTATAATTTCTGCTGATGGAGGACGAACTGCATGGTAGGAAAAATTTAATAAATGCATTATAATGAATCAAAATATTAGAAAGACTCAGTCATTAAAATTTTTTATAATTAAACTTAGATTTTGGATACAATTTCTAAAATCAAAAGCGGTTATAATTATTCTAATTGGTTCAATCGGGGGAATATTAAGTTTAAGAAACTCATATTTTAAACCACCAACTTATAAAGCAGTAATAAGATTTAATTTAGAAAATGACCAAGGCTCTAATTCATTATCTAGCGCAATAGGTGTTGCTTCTAAATTTGGCATTGATGTTGGAAATGTCGGAGGTGGTATTTTTAATGGTAATAATTTAATTGAATTAATAAAATCCAGAATGTTAATTCAAAAAGCGTTATTATCTAAAATAAATATTCAAAACTCTAAATATGCTAATTTAGCAGATATGTACATGGATTTATATGGATCTAGTAAGAAAAATAATTTTGATTTAATAAGTTTAAAAAATATTAACGATACTTCGAATTTAACATTTAATCAAAATAGACTTTTGGAATCAATATATTTCACAATTATTTCAAGTAATTTAAAAATCATAGTTGATCCAAATTCATCAATTATTAATTTAGAAGCTACATCTATAAATGAATATTTTTCAAAATATTTAGTAGAGAATATTATATTAGAACTATCTAATTATTATAAAGAAATTAAAATACAAAAAGCAGCAGTCAATGTTTTAATACTACAACAACAAGTTGACTCGATTAGATATGCATTAAATAGTTCGATTTTAAATGTAGCAAGTGAAAATGACAAAGTATATAATTTAAATCAGGCTTTAAATATTAAAAGAGCTAATTCTAGTAAAATTCAAATTGATGTACAAGGTAATACTGCCATGTATATTGAATTGGTTAAAAATTTAGAAATCGCTAAAATGAATTTAAGAAATGAAACTCCATTATTATTGATAGTTGATAAACCTATATTACCCTTATCTCCAATAATAGTTAATCCAATTTTAGTTTTCTCAATTGGATTTTTTGTCGCTTCATTTCTAACAAGTGTAATTCTGATTGTTAGAAAGATAATTTTTGACGCAATGAATACTACTTATTAATTAAACTTATGATTATGAAAAAAATAAAATTTGCTATTGTAGGATGTGGAAGAATTGCACAACGTCATGCCGAGCACATAAACAATAATGGAATTTTAGTTGCAGTATGTGATATAGATGCAAATAAAGCGGATGAAATGGCAAAAAAATATAATTGCAAAGCATATTATAAAATTGAAGAAATGTTAATTGCAGATTTGAATATTGATGTTGTTTCAATATGTTCTCCCAATGGATTGCATTCCCAACACTCAATAATAGCATTAAATACTGGGCATCATGTAATTTGCGAAAAGCCAATGGCAATAAATTTAAATGATTGTGGTGAAATGATAAAAGTGGCGGAAAAGAATAACAAAAGACTTTTTGCAATTAAACAAAATAGATTCAATCCCCCAGTAGTTGCAGTCAAGGAATTAATAGATAAAGGTATTTTAGGTAAGATTTATAGTATTCAGCTTAGTTGTTTTTGGAATAGAAATGAGGACTACTATAAAAATTCATGGAAGGGAACTTTAGAATTAGATGGAGGAACTTTATTTACACAATTTAGTCATTTCATAGATTTATTATATTGGCTAGTTGGTGATGTAAAAAAAACTTCTGGATTAACTGCAAATTTTGCACACAAAGATATCATTGAATTTGAAGATACGGGAGCTGTAATATTAGAGTTTCATAATGGAGCAATTGGAACTATAAATTACACAGTAAATAGTTATTTAAAAAATATGGAAGGATCATTAACTATCTTTGCAGAGAACGGAACTGTAAAAATTGGTGGACAATATTTAAACGAATTAGAATATCAATCCATAAAAAATTATGAAATAAAAGATTTGCCAACTGGAAATAAACCAAATAATTATGGCAATTATCTTGGATCCATGTCTAATCATGATAAAATATATGAGAATTTAGTAGATGTATTAAGTAATGGTGCAAGTATTACTACAAGTGCTTTTGAGGGTTTAAAAACTGTTGAAATTATTGACAAAATCTACAAATCTATTCAGAATAATAATTAATTCTATGGAAAAAATTAATGTAATATTTTTAGGGTCAAAAAAAATTGGATTCGATTGTTTAAAATTTCTCATAGAAAATTCAGAAAATTCTAATTTAGTAATTAATGCTGTTTTATCAAATAACAAAAAGAATGATAATAATAATTTAAAAAAACTGGCAATTGACAATAAAATAAAATACTTAGATGAATTAGATGAAATTTTGAGTTTTAAAAATATAGATTTTATAATTTCTGTACAATATCATTTAATTTTAAAAAAATCACATATAGATGTCGCTAGGGTACTTGCAATTAATCTTCATATGGCTCCACTTCCCGAGTTCAGAGGTTGTAATCAATTTACATTTGCAATTTTGAATAAATGCAAAATATTTGGAACAACATTACATCAATTAAATGAAGGTATAGATGCAGGTCCTATTATTGCAGAAAAGAGGTTTGATATACCTGAAAATTGTTTCGTTGAAGAATTATTTAAAATAACTGAAACTCACTCTTTAATTTTATTTAAAGAAAATATATTCGATATTTTAATTGGTAAATTCAAACTTCTAGATCAATCAATTTTGATTAACGAAAGAGGTACTTCAATACACTATAGAAATGAGATAAACAAAGTTAAAATTATTGATTTAAATGATAGTATAGATTGTATTTATACAAAAATTAAAGCAACATCATTTCCTGGTTTTGAGTATCCATATACAATTATTAATGGGGAAAAAATTTATTTAATACATGAAAAATACAAAACACAATAATTTATGAATATTCCATTTGTCGATTTGAAATCTCAATATAAATCTATTAAAACTGAAATAGATGCTACAATTTCTAAAGTAATTGATGAAACAAATTTTATTGGGGGTAAATATGTTGAGGATTTTGAAAAAAAATTTGCTATAAAATATAAAATTAATAATTGTATTAGTGTAGCAAATGGCACTGACTCTTTATATATAATAATGAAAATGTTGGGAATAGGAATTGGTGACGAAGTAATTACAGTTGCAAATACTTGGATTTCAACTTCTGAAACTATTTCTCAAACTGGTGCAAGACCTGTATTTATTGATATTGATCCAGAATATTATACAATAAATGAAAATAATATTGAAGAAAAAATTACAAGTAATACAAAAGCTATTATTGTAGTTCATCTTTTTGGACAAGTTTGTGAAATGGATAAGATAATGCATCTAGCAAATAAATATAACTTGCAAATTATAGAAGATTGTGCTCAGTCTCATTTTTCAGAATATAAAAATAAACTAGCAGGAAGTTTTGGAATTGCTGGGTCTTTTAGTTTTTATCCAGGAAAAAACCTAGGCGCATATGGTGACGCAGGATCTATAATTACAAATAATGATGAATTTGCTACAAAATGTAAAATGTACGCAAGACACGGAGCCATAATTAAACATCAGCATCAGATTGAGGGAATTAACAGTAGACTTGATTCTCTTCAAGCAGCAATACTAACAGTTAAATTAAATTATATTTTAGAATGGACTGAAAAAAGAATTGAAAATGCTAATCATTATACAAAATTATTGAATAATATTAATAGTCAAATTGTCACACCTAAAGTAAGAGAAAATTCAAAACACTCATTCCACTTATATGTAATTAGAGTTGAAAATAGAGAAAATTTAATCAACTATTTAAAGAAATTTGGTGTTGAAACTGCAATTCATTATCCAAAAGTTTTGCCAAACCTTAAGTGTTATGAATATTTAAATCTGAATAAAAATGATTTTAAAATTGCAAATAGCTACCAAAATGAAATTTTGTCTCTCCCTTTATATCCAGAAATATCATTTGATCAAATAGAATATGTAGTTTCCCTTATCAAAAATTTTTATAAATAGTCATAAAAAATAGGTTTAAAATATACTAATGAATTATTACAAAAAAATAAATTATTTATTATCTCCATATCACAAAAAAGAACTAATCATTATATCAATATTATTAATTTTTGGTGTATTACTAGAAATGATGAGTTTAGGAATATTAGTACCTCTGATAAATTTTTTGACTGATGATAAATCTGTAAAAAAATTTCAAATTGAATATAATTTATATAATATTAGTTATTCAAACTTGATAATTTTATCAATGTTATTTTTGTTTTTTATTTATTTGATAAAAACATTTTTCCTCATTTACCTATCCTGGAGACAATCTAAATTTTCATCTTTACTTTATTCTGATATCTCAAGTAATTTATTTAATAATTATTTAACTAGACCATATATATTTCATACTTTAAGAAATTCTTCAGAATTAATGAAGAATATCCAAATTGAAGTAGATGTTTTTTCATATGTATCAAGGTCCGCAATGGTTATGGCTTCGGAAATTTCATTTATTATAGGTATTACTTCGCTATTAATTTATTTTAATCCAATCGGAACAACAGTTGTAATTATATTTTTTGGTTTTGCAACTTTTACTTTTCATAAATTCACAAAAAAACGTCTATTAAAATGGGGTATTGAGAGGCAAAAATGTGACGAAAATAGCTATAAACAATTGTCTCAAGCTTTTAACGGGATAAAAGATGTAATTCTTTTGTCCAAAAGTGATTTTTTTTTAAATAATTTTAATTATTTTAATTCCAAAAAATCAAATATTATTGCGAAGCAAAATACACTACAACTTATTCCAAGGATGTATTTGGAATTATTAGCTATTCTTGCATTGTCCTTATTAGTAGGTATTTCAGTTTATCAGAATAATAGAATCGATAAAATTCTACCAATTGTTACAATTTTTGTGGCTGCAGCATTTAGATTAATACCTTCATTAAATAAAATAATGGGTACAATGCAAACTTTCAGATATGCTAATCCTGTAATTAATCTACTATACAAAGAATTTATTGACACTAAATCTTTTAAGTCATCTAATGTTGAAAACAAAAAAATAAATTTCGAAAAAAATATTAATATTAATAATGTTTCATTTACATTTCCAGAAAGTGATAGATTTTCTTTAAACAATATTACATTTACAATTAATAAAGGAGAAAGTATTGGATTGATAGGGTCAAGTGGTTCTGGTAAAAGTACCTTAGTTGATATAATTATGGGGATATTGAATCCGGATAAGGGATTAATATTATCAGATGAAGTTAGTATAAGTGAAAATTTAAAATCTTGGCAAAAGAAAATTGGCTACGTACCTCAAAACATTTTTCTGCTCGATGATTCATTAAAAGCAAACATTGCTTTTGGAATAGAACTTAATAAAATTGATAATGATAAAGTCCTGAATGCTTTGAAAATAGCAGAACTAGATGAATGGGTAGAAGATCTACCTGACAATATTAATACATTTGTAGGTGAAAAAGGAGTTAGACTTTCTGGGGGACAAATACAAAGAATTGGGATAGCACGAGCACTATATCATGATCCTGACATTTTAATTTTAGATGAAGCAACAAGTTCATTAGATAGTATAACAGAATCTAAAATTATGAAATCTGTTAATTCTTTACACGGAATTAAAACACTCATTATTATTGCTCATAGATTAAGTACAGTTCAGAAATGTGATATTATTTATAAACTAGATAAAGGAAATATTATAGATTATGGAGAACCATCTAAATTTATTTAAATTTTAAAATATGCTCTTTACTGAAAATGTAATGATTATTATGAACGGCCCTACAGTAAATCAATTAAACTGGGACGAAATTAATTCTCAATTATTAACTAACAAACTAACAGTAATAGTAACAAATGGTTTTCTAACTTGTGAAAAAATCATTGATTCACCGAACGTAATTTTTATTATAAATGATCCTTTAATTGAGTTAATTTTAACTGGGGAAATTAATAACATAGAAAATCCTTCTACGAAAGATTTTTTGATTAAAAATTATCATTTTGATAATGATCATTTAAATGCACTCAAATATGATATCATTTCATGTCACAATTTATTGAAAACCAATCTAACAAAAGTAGCAATGCGTTCTAATGCACTTTGTAAAAAATTATTTGACGAATCTAGAATAATTAATTTCGATCTTAGATTTATTGATAAAGTATTAATAAAATTTTCATATAAATGGCATCAAAATGGATTTGAACCAGCAAATATTTTAAATAGATATGGAATTAAAACATTTCCATATGAATCTAGATTGGTAAAATATTTATTAAAATATCAAATATTTTCAAAAATTTGGTATAAAATTAATTTCTTTCAAACTCCTAATACCTTTTATCGGGCCTTAGATTTATCCGTTACTTCTGAAGTAAAATATATATTTTTTATAGGGAGAAACTCACAAATTGATGATTGGCTTAATACTGGTATTAAGTTTAACCAATCTATTGAAGTTAAATACTCGTATTTCTTCACAAACAATTTTATCAGATTAAAAATCAATGATTTTCAATCAATACTAAGAGAAATCTATTATTCTAGTCAATATATAAAAATGTTGAATTGCATTTTTGTAGATAAACGAATAATTTCTTTAGAAAACACATTTTGCTATAAAGATTTTTTTGATCAAAATTTTGCTACAAAATATCTTAAATGAAAAGTAAATTAAAAAATATAATATTTTTATTATTAAAAAAAACGGAAATAGGGAAAGCATTATATTATTCTCAGTTTTCCCAGAACATGATAACTTTTAGAATTTATTTTATTCAAAAGATTTTGGGATTTAATAAAAATTGTTATTGGCCAGTTCATCATAGTAGTACCGTGCAATGTCCTCAGAACATATTAATAGGAATAGATACAGCACCAGGTATAATGAATTCTTGTTATATCCAAGGTTATGGTGGTATAATTATTGGAGATTATACACAAGTAGGTCCAGGTGTTGGAATCATATCAAAGAATCATGATCCAAAAAATATCTACGAATATAATAGTGAAAAATTTCCTAGTATTAAAATTGGATCGTATTGTTGGCTTGGTATGAATTCTATTATATTACCTGGTGTGGAACTTGGCGATTTTACCATAGTTGGTGCTGGTTCAATTGTAACAAAGTCAGTAAAAGAAGGTTATTGTATAATTGCTGGTAATCCAGCTAGGGTTATAAAAAAATTAAATAAAGACGAATGTGTAAAATTTAAACTAGATGTAGAATATCATGGGTATATTTCTAATATTAATTTTACAAATTTCAGAAATAAATATTTAAATATATGATTGTTGTATTAAATACTGGCTGCTCAAATATTGGTTCAATTTTGTCAATGTGTAGTAAGTTAGGTATAGAAGCAAAGGCATCATCAAATTATAAAGACATTAAACTTTCAGATAAAATTATTCTTCCTGGTGTTGGACATTTTGACACAGGAATTAGAGCTTTAAAAAAACTAGATTTAATTGAAAGTTTAAAAGACAAAATTCTAAACCAAAAAATTCCAATTTTAGGTATATGTCTAGGTATGCAACTACTTTGTAATTATAGTGAAGAGGGAACTGAATTCGGTTTAGGTTTATTAAATGCTGATGTACTATCTTTTAAAAAAGTTATAAATGATCAAATTAAGATACCACATATGGGTTGGAATAATGTAACAATAAAAAAAAATAATCCTATTTTTGAAAATAATGATACAAGTCCAAGATTCTATTTTGTACATTCATATTTTGTAAATTGTAATGATAATAATGATATTCTTACAACTACAAACTATGGATTTGAATTTACATCTTCCTTTAATAGAAATAATATATATGGAGTTCAATTTCATCCCGAAAAAAGTCATAAATATGGGATGAGTTTACTTTCAAATTTTAATAATATTGCATGTTAAGAAAAAGAATTATACCATGTTTATTAATTGATAATGCTAGACTCATAAAGACTACAAAGTTTAAAAATCCAAAATATATTGGTGATCCGATAAATGCAATCAAAATATTTAATGAAAAAGAAGTAGATGAATTGATATTAATTGATATTTCGGCAAGTAAATTAAATAAAGAACCAAATTTCAAATTATTAGAACAGATTTCTTCAGAATGTTTTATGCCTCTTTGCTATGGTGGTGGAATAACTAAGTTATCACAAGCAGATAAGCTTTTTGAAATTGGGATAGAAAAAATATGTATTCAAACAGAATTTATAAAAAATCCAATTTTCATTAAAGAACTTTCAGAAAAATATGGTAGTCAGAGTATTGTAATTTCTGTTGATTTAAAAAAAAATATTTTTGGAAATCAAAAAATTTACTCTTCAATTTTGAATAAATACATGAATACAAGCATAGAGAATTATTTTAGTAAAATTAAAGAGTATGGAGCCGGAGAAATTTTAGTTACAAATATAAATCTTGAAGGTAAAATGGAAGGTTTAGACTTGGAATTGATTAACAAAATCCAAAAAATTACAAATTTACCAATAATTTTCAATGGTGGAATTGGAAATATAAAACATATTGAGGATGGGTTTAAATCAGGAGCAGATGCTTTAGCTGCTGGTAGTTTTTTTGTTTATAGTGGCCCACATAAGGCAGTTTTAATATCATATCCAAAATTAATTTTTTAAAATAATAGACATGACAGAAAAAAAACTGATTGTTTGTAAGAGATGTTTAATGGATACTAGTGCTGAAGATATTCAATTTGATGAATATGGATTTTGTAATTTTTGTAATAAATTTTTAAATGAGACTTCCAAGATTCTTAATATTGATAAAGATATTAAAAATAAAAACTTAAATTCTTTTTTAAACAAAATAAAAACAGACGGCAAGAACAAGAAATATGATTGTATTGTTGGTGTTTCTGGAGGCGTTGATAGTTCATATACCTTAATTAAAGCTAAAGAATTTGGTTTAAGACCTTTAGCTGTCCATATGGATAATGGTTGGAATTCAGAACTTGCACAAAATAACATTTCTAATTTAGTAAATGCTCTAAAAGTAGATTTATATACACATGTTATTGAATGGGAAGAATATAGAAATTTAATGTTGGCTTTTTTTGATGCAAATGTTTTAGATATTGAACTTTTATACGATAATGCTATGATGGCAGTAAATTTTCAACTAGCAAAAAAATATGGTATTAAATATATTTTATCAGGTGTCAATACTTCAACTGAAGGTGTTGAAATGCCTATTCATTGGAATTGGTTTAAATATGATAAATTAAACATAAAAAATATTGGGTTAAAATTTAGAAATGTAAAACTAGTAACTTTTCCTTCAATTGGAACAATAGATTTTATTAAATACAAGTTTTTGTATAAAATAAAGTGGTATTCATTTCTTGATTATATAGAATATGATAAAAATGAAGCAATTGAATTATTGAAAAATAATTTTAATTATAAACCTTATCCATATAAACATTATGAAGGAATTTTCACACGTTTTTATCAAGGTTTTATTTTGCCAAATAAATTTGGTATAGACAAAAGAAAATTACATTTAAGTACTTTAGTATTAACTAATCAAATAAAAAGAGACGAGGCTATCGATATATTGAGAGATATTCCTTATCCATCTTTAAATGATTTAGAAAATGATAAAATTTATTTTCTAAAAAAAATTGGATGGAATGATGAAAAACTTGAAAAATATTTAAAAGAACCAGGTATACCTCATGATTTTTATAAATCAGAAAAAAAATTATGGGAAAAGTTAATATTAGGTCAAAATAATTCAAAAATATTTAAACTTTTAAAAAAAATAGCATTAAGAATTAACTAGTATGATTATATTAATTATCAACCATATTGAATTTGATTCTACTTATGGTGCTGCAACTAGTTTAAGGAAACATTTAGAATTATTTAAAGAAAAAGATATCGATAATAAGTTTAATTTTATAGTTTTAAATAGAGTCCCCTTTAAAGAACTTTTTTTCAACAAAAAAAAAATACAAAATTTAGAGAAAAAATATAATATTGAAATAAAAAACTTTTGGGGATTGCCATTTGAAGGCAATTTTGATGGCGCAGATATTGATGTTAAAAGAAAAAATTTTCTTAAATTAATTAAGAATCTTATTATTAAAATTTTTTATAAATATTCTTTAATAAAAATTATAAAATTAATTCAACAAAAAGAAATATCAATTGTACATTTTAATTCATCAGTTTTAATTAAAATTGCAAATGATATAAAAAGTATTTTAACTATCAACTCACCTTATTTTATTCTGCATGTAAGAGATTTTTTAAGAAATGATTTAAATAAAAAACAAATTGAAAGTTTTAATGTAATAAATAAGTTTGTCTGTATTGATTTATCAACACAGATTAAGCTTTTCGAAGTTTTAGGGAAAAATTATTTTAATAAATCTGTTGTTCTCCAAAATTTATTTCTAAGGCCGGATAATAAAGTTGTCAATAGAGTATACATACCTGAAAAGTTTAAAAATTCAATAAAATATTTAATAGTAGGTAGGATTTCTAGATTAAAAGGTGTAAAATTTGTACTAAATACCTTTTTAAAATCTAAAAATAATACTGTACTTATTATAATAGGAGATGGCGATGGAGATTATTATAAAGAAGTATGCGATATAAGTAATTTTAATAAAGATAAAGTATTATTATTAAATGAAATTAGCAGTCTTTCAGATACTGATATATATTCAATTTCCGATTTTTTAATAAGGGGTGACGAGTCTTTTAGAACTGGAAGAACAGTTTATGAAGCATTATCTTACAACACTAAAATAATTCTACCAGGAAATAAATTTGATTTAGATTCAGATAATGATCTTAAATATTTTACAAATGACATTATTTTATACAAACCAAATTCTGAGACTGATTTACTCAAAATATTTAATTATACATCAAATCAAAAACCCATTTTTAATACTAATTCAGATCAGTATTTTCAAGAAAAATCTGATGAATACTTTTTTGAATTTATAAATATATATTCTTTTTAAAAAACTTATCTAAATGGGTTCTACTAATAAACTATTACATCGACTAGATATTGACTGCCTTAGAGGGATTGCAGTATTACTAGTTTGTTTATTTCATTTTTGGCCAAATATTATCACTGGAGGTTATATTGGCGTTGATATTTTTTTTGTAATTTCTGGTTATTTAATTACTGAAATTATCAATAATAAGTTATTAAATAATGAATTTTATTTTACTGAATTTTATATTAGAAGAGTAAGGCGTTTATTCCCTTCATTATTATTTGTTTTAATTTTAATATTAGTTTTATCATACTTTTTGATATTATCAGAAGATTTTAATGATTTAATAAAACATACTTTTTTTGCATCAATATTCTCTTCAAACTTTTTATCTTGGCGTGATGTTAATTATTTCAACTCTACAGCAGAATTAAAACCGAATCTACATTTATGGTCACTTGGTATAGAAGAACAATTCTACTTTCTTTGGCCATTCTTACTTTTCATCTGTTATAAACTAAGATTTAATTTAATTAAACTTTGTTTATTATTTGCCTTATTATCTTTAGCAGTTAACATTTATATTTCAAATTTTAGTTTAACCGCTGCGTTTTATTTGCCAATTACACGCTATTGGGAATTTTTATGTGGTTCTACTGTAGCTCTAGTATTTAATAATTATAATCAAATAGTAAATAATAGAATAAAAATCATATTATTTTATTTAGGTTTAATATTAATTTTAAATTCTACAATATTTTTTGATAAAAACACAATCTTCCCAGGCGTAAATGCGCTTTTCCCATGTCTAGGTGCTGCTTTAATGATATTAAATGGTGTTAATATTAGCTTTTATAAAAAATTAAAAATACAGAAAATTTTGATTTTTTTTGGTAGAATTAGTTACACACTTTATTTAATACATTGGCCACTAATCTGCTTAAATAATTTATCATTTAAAATTTCATTTTTTTCGCCTTTTAGTATTTTTATATTATCAATTTTACTTGCAACTATTATAACCAAATTTATTGAAAAACCGTTTTTAACCAAATATGCAAATTTATTAAGTTTTAAGATAATTTTGCTAACATATATCTCATTTACTTTTATTATTACCATCCTATATTTTTATAATCCATTTAAATCAACTACTAGAGTTATAGATAAAAGTAATATTACTATTTCAACATTTCTACATAATTATAATACATACGCAGATAAAGTAGACACTCAATATTCAGAAGGCTGTAATTTCAGAAATAAAGATCAAACTTTGAAAAATTCGATATGTGATAGTTGTTTTATAGTTAAAAATATTAATAAACCCACAATATTACTCTGGGGTGATTCTCATATGCAAGCTCTTTCTTTTGGAATTAAAAATAAATTTATAAATAGTTATAATATACTTCAAATTGCAACCCATAGTAGTGCACCAACTTTAAATATAAGACAAGATAAAGTAAGTTTAGCTGCAAATAATTTTGCATTAGATGTTATAAATAAAACAAAACCAGATATTGTTATACTAGCACAAAATAACGATCATTTAAAAAATGATTGGCTTCTAATTTATAAAAAGTTAAAAAACCTAGGAGTTAAAAGAGTGATATTAGTTGGACCTACTCCAAAGTGGTATCCATCACTCCCAAGAGTTTTGATAAAAGAAGGGGATATTCATGCTAAAACATTGGATATCAAATATGGTTTTGATAAATCAGTAATACAAGATGACAAGAATCTCAAAATTATATGTAAAAAGTATGATATTGAATATATTTCAATTATTGATTTTTTACAAGTTAAAAATAAAATACTAATTAGAGAGCCGAATAAGAATGAATTAGTTGTTTTTGATTATGGTCACCTAACGTTACCTGCTTCAATTTGGATTGCAAATAATTTGATAAGTAAATTTATAAATTAAATATATTTTACTTATGCTTAATGATATATTAGTATCTGTTGTTACAGTTTGTTGGAACCCAGGAGAAAAAATAATTTCTACAATTGAAAGTGTACTGAACCAGTCTTATAAAAATATTGAATATATTATTATTGATGCGAAAAGTACAGATGAAACAATTTCTATCATTTCAAAATATATTAATAAAATTGATATGTTTATAAGTGAAGAAGATTCTGGAATTTACAATGCAATGAATAAAGGAATTTCATTTTGTAATGGAGAGATAGTTGGAATATTGAATGCTGGAGATAGTTATGAATTACATACAATTGAAAAATTAGTTAATATTTATAAATTAAATAATTATAATAAAGCAGTATATTTTGGCGGAATTAATAAAATTAATGACACTAATATAATTTTAAATAGCTTTAATTCCAACCATTGTGATATTGAATCACTTAAAAATAAAATGTCTATTTTTCATACCTCAACTTTTATTTCCAAATCATTATATAATAAATTTGGTAATTATTTAGAATCATATAAAATTTCATCTGATTTCGAACTATTAAGAAGATACTATATTCAAAATGTATCATTTATTGATTTAAAGATTATTACTACTAATATGTTAGTAGGGGGTGTCTCAGATAAATTTTCTTCAATATTTATAATTTCACATGAAATTTCTTTAATAAAGTGTAATAATTCTTTTTCTTTTAAATATTATTTATATTTCTTTCAAATATTCTTAATATCATCCATATCTTTTTTAAAAAGGAAATTATTAAATAAGAATAATGAATAACTATTCATTTAATAAGATGGATTATTTAATAGCTTTTTTAATTGGTTCAAGCTATATGTTTAGTAATGTAAAAATATATGGAACTGATTTAAATAATATATTAACTATTTTGTCTTTAATTGTTGCCTTAACTTCTTTAATCGATTATGATGCTATTTTAATGACATTTATAATTGGACTATTTATTTTTGTAAGTACAATAAATAATGCAAATACAAACGAATATTTTTACACTTTCACATATAAAATTTCTACCTTATATCCTGTAATTTTACTAATTAATAGAAAATCTTATCTTAGCACATATTTAGCTTGCTTACATTGTTATGTTTTGTCTAATTTATTTGCAATTTTATATCTTATTATCAATGGAGGTACTACACATAAATTTATATTGTATTTTGATACTATACCGAGATATGCAGCTTTAGCAAAAGAGCCGGTTTCATTTGCAATGTTCACATTTGGAATTTATATTTTAAGCTTCTTTATTAATCCTAAATTTAGTTATAAAAAAAGTATATTATGGTCTTTGCCTATAGTAATTGCAATATCTGGAGTAATAATTTTCAAGTTAATATCAGACGTAATGTGGAAATTTAAAAAACGATTTTATTACTACTGGATTATTATTATAATCCCTTTTGCAATTATATTTTTCTTTTTATGGACAAATACAAGGATGGGTGATTCATTTACAGCTAGAGTTGGTCAATATATTGACTTATTGAACGGGCAAGATTATGTTTTTTTTGGTAGTGGTTTTTATCAAAGAAAAGGATTTAGTGATGGATTACCTGGCTTATTACGAGTGTATTTTGAATTAGGTGTAATTTTTTATGTTGCACTTTTTGTTTTTATTATTTATAAAGTGTATACCCGCCATATTTGGAAACAACCCCTTCTTTTATTAGGAATTTTTTTTCCATTTTTAACAGAAGCTTATGGCGCGCAATTTATGTGGCTGATTTTTGGATTTGCTTTAACCTACAAAACAAACACTAAATTAAATCATACAGAAGTTAACTCAATTACATATTAATTTTTTCATCAAATCAATTTTAAACATTTATAAATGATATTAGGCATTGATGCTTCTGCACCAGGTTCTGGAGGAGCTAAAAGGCATTTAATTGAAATACTTAAAAATACAAATCCACTAGATTTTGGTTTTTATGAAGTAAAAATTTGGGGTGTAGAAAGTTTATTAGATGAGTTGCCTAATAAAAAATGGTTGACTAAATTAAGCCATCCTTATCTTAATAAGAATTTATTTTATAGAATTATTTGGCAAATTTTTTATAGAGATAATTCATTTAAGTTTAATAAAATTAACATTTTATTTTGTCCTTTTGGTACATATATAGGTTCTTTTAAACCTTTTATTACAATGTCTCAAAATATGTTGATATTTGATGTTAATGAAAAAAGAAGATTTCCATTAATATCAACTATTAGATTCAAACTAAACATTTTATTTTATATCCAATCTATATCATTTAAAAAAGCATCAGGAGTAATTTTTATATCTCATTATGCTCAAGACAAAATAAATAAAATTTTAAATTTAAATCCTAACTTTCAAAAAGTTATATATCATGGAGTTTCAGAACAATTTAATAAAATTCCTAAAAAAATTGAAGAAATAATTCCAAATCAAAAAAAAATAACAATTTTATACGTATCAACAATTTGGGTTTATAAACATCCATTAAATGTTATAGAAGCAATAAAAAATTTAGTAAACAAAGGGTTTAATTTAGATTTTATTTTAGTTGGGAATCCAGAAGAAAAAGTTACTTCTAACAAATTACAAAAATTACTTCAAAATAAAGATTATTCTAAATATATTACTTGGTTTAAAAATGTTTCATTGAATGAAGTTTCTAAATTTTATAAATCAAGTGATATTTTTATTTTTGCTTCAACTTGTGAAAACATGCCAAATATTCTAATTGAAGCTATGTCATCAAGCCTTCCAATAGCTTGTTCAAATTACTATCCAATGCCTGAATTTCTTGAAGATGCAGGTATTTATTTTGATCCTTTAAATATTTCAAGTATTGAAGATGCATTAAAAAAATTAATAATAGATCAAAATTTAAGAAGAAATTTATCAATTAAATCTTATGAATTATCAAAAAAATACAATTGGGAAAAATGTTCAAATGAAACATTCAACTTTATAAAATATATATCAAATACAAACTTTAATTAAATATGTTCAAAAATCAAACTTTATTAATAACTGGTGGAACAGGTTCTTTTGGAAACGCTGTACTAAAAAAATTCTTACATACAGATATAAAAGAAATTAGAATTTTCAGTAGAGATGAAAAAAAACAACATGATATGCGTGTTGAACTACAAAATGAAAAAGTCAAATTTTATATTGGTGATGTTAGAGATTTTGAAAGCATTAATTCTGCTTTAAAAGGGGTAGATTATGTATTCCATGCAGCTGCTTTAAAACAAGTTCCTTCATGTGAATTTTATCCAATTGAAGCAGTTAAAACTAACATTTTAGGTACTGAAAACGTACTTAACGCGGCAATTTATAATAATATTAAAAAAGTAATTTGTTTAAGTACCGATAAGGCTGTTTATCCAATAAATGCAATGGGTATCTCGAAAGCAATGATGGAAAAAGTAATGGTTGCAAAATCAAGGATATCTGGTAAAACAATATTGGTTGGAACTAGATATGGAAATGTTATGGCATCAAGAGGATCTGTTATTCCATTGTTTCTTGAACAAATTCTAAGTAACAAAGATATTACTGTTACTAATCCAGATATGACAAGGTTCATGATGACACTAAATGATGCAGTTGATTTAGTTTTGTATGCATTTCAAAATGGAAATTCAGGGGATATTTTTGTACAAAAATCACCAGCATCAACAATTGGAGAATTAGCAAAAGCTATGCTTAAAATATATGAATCTAATGTTAATATTAATATTATTGGAACAAGACATTCTGAAAAGTTGTATGAATCCTTATTAGCAAAAGAAGAAGTTCAAATTGCAGAAGATTTAGGTAATTATTTTAGAGTTGCCGCCGATAATCGTGATTTAAATTATAATAAATATTTTACAGAAGGTACTGAAAATTTAAAAAAATATGAAGAATATCATTCACATAACACAAGAAGATTAACCGAACGAGAACTAATTTCTTTGTTAAATAGCATTGGATTTAAAAAATAATTTAGATGAAAAAAATTAAACTAGCAACAGTTATTGGGACGCGCCCTGAAATCATTAGACTTGCAGAAATAATAAAATTAGCTGATAAAAATTTCGAACATATTTTAATACATACCGGACAAAACTATGATTATACTTTAAATGAGATATTTTTTGAAGATTTAGGTATAAGAAAACCAAATTATTTTCTAAATGTAGCAGGCAAACATTTGGGTGAAACTATTGGTAATGTAATATCAAAATCATATGAGGTATTAAATCAAGAAAAACCTGATGCATTATTAGTTTTAGGTGATACAAATAGTGTTTTGTGTACAATTTCTGCAAAAAGGTTAAAAATTCCAATTTTTCATATGGAATCGGGAAATAGATGTTTTGATCAAAATGTTCCAGAAGAAATAAATCGCAAAATATCAGATCATATTAGTGACATAAATTTAACTTACACAGAACACTCCAGGAGATATTTGCTTAGTGAAGGTTTTAGAAAAGATCATGTATTTGTTACAGGCTCACCATTATTTGAAGTTTTAATTAAAAATTTAGAAAATATAAACAAAAGTGATATTCTTGATAAATTAAAATTAAAAAAAAATAATTATTTTGTTGTTAGCGCTCATCGAGAGGAAAATATTGATCTAGGAAATAATTTTATTGATTTAGTTGAATCCTTGAATGCTGTTGCAGAAAAATTTAAAATGCCAATAATATTTTCAACACATCCAAGAACAAAAAAAGAAATTGAAAAGAAGAATATAAAATTTCATAAACTAATTAAAACATTACCCCCATTTGGATTTTTTGATTATGTAAATTTACAAAAAAATTCGTTTTGTGTTTTATCTGATAGTGGAACCATCAGTGAAGAGTCTTCAATGTTAAAGTTCCCCGCTGTAAGTATACGTACAAGTACTGAGAGGCCAGAAGCAATAGATGCTGGAAGTATAGTTTTAGGTGGAATTAAAAAGAATCAAGTTATAAATGCAATAAGTATTTGTTTAGATACTTTCAATGAAACAACTTTAAGTTTGCCATTTGAATATCAAATTAAGGATGTTTCATCAAGAGTAATAAGGGTAATTCAAAGTTATACTAGTATCATTAACAAAGTAATATGGAATAAAAATAATGATTAAAAAAATTTTAATATTAGGAGCCAATGGAATGGCTGGACATGTTATCACTACTGGATTAAGAGAGGACCCTCAAAATTTTGATGTTATAAGTGTTGCTCGTTCAAATAGTATAATTAAACCTGATATATTATTAGATGTGACTGATTTTAAAACATTGGAAGATTTAATAATGAGAACTGCCCCTAATATTATAATCAATTGTATTGGTTTGTTAAATAATGCTGCTGAAGAACAACCAGATAAAGCAATATTAATCAACTCTTATCTACCTCATTTTCTTGAAAATATAACAAAGAATTGTTTAATAAAGATAATTCACATAAGTACAGATTGTGTTTTTTCAGGAAATGAAGGTAATTATACAGAGGGAGCCCCAAAAAATGGAATTGGTTTTTATGCACAAACTAAAGCCCTTGGAGAGTTAATAAATAAAAAAGATTTAACAATTAGAACATCAATAATAGGCCCAGAGATAAATTCTAATGGGATTGGTTTATTTCATTGGTTTTTTCAACAAAAAAGTGATATCAAAGGCTATAAAAATGCTTTATGGACTGGAATAACCACAATCGAATTATTAAATGCATTAAAAGTTATAATTAAAGAAAATAAACTTATAGGAATATATCATCTTGTAAATAATGAAAAAATTTCTAAGTATAATTTATTGAATAATTTAAATTTAGTTTTTAATAAAAATATCATAATTAATGAAGATGAAAAATATAAAATAGATAAGAGTTTAGTAAATACTAGAAATGATTTTGCCTTTAATGTTAATGGATATGAAAAAATGATTAATGAAATGAACTCTTGGATCAATAATCATAAAGTACTTTATAGTCACTATGATTTGAATTTAGAATAATGAAAATTTTAATTGTAACTCAATATTTTTGGCCAGAAAATTTTAAAATAAATGATATTGCACTTGGTTTAAAAAACAAGGGTCATATAGTTGAAGTGTTAACTTGTAAACCTAACTACCCTTCAGGTAAATTTATAAATGGTTATACTTTTTTTAATAAAAAGACAGAATTTTGGAATAGCATTAAAATAAATAGGTCTAATGTAATTCCAAGAAGAAGTGGCAAAGGACTAAGTTTATTTTTAAATTACGTATCATTTTCTATTTTTGGTTCAATTAGAGTATTATTTATCCGAAGCGAATTTGAAAAGATTATTGTTTTTGAACCATCACCTATTACAGTTGGAATCCCAGCAATAATAGCAAAATTTAAATTTAAAGCACCAATTTATTTTTGGGTTCAGGATTTGTGGCCAGCTAGTTTAAGTGCAGGAGGAGGAATAAAAAATAAATATATTATTAAAGTGTTTGATTGGTTAACTAGATTTATCTATAAACATTCTGAAAAGATATTAGTTCAATCTAAAGCATTTATTCCATACATATTAAATCAAAAAGTTGAAATTGAAAAAATTTTATATTATCCGAATACCACTGAAAACTTTTATAAATATCTGTCTCCAGACAAAGAATTAATGTCACTATTGCCAAATGGTTTTAAGATAATGTTTGCAGGTAATATAGGAGAAGCTCAGAGTTTTGATACAATTTTGAAAGCTGCTAAAATGTTGAAAGATGAGAATGTCGATGTTAATTGGTTAATTTTAGGTGATGGAAGAATGAAAAATTATGTCAAAAATAAAATTATTGAATTTGGATTAGAAAAAAACTTTTTATTGTTAGGTACTTTTCCAAGTGATAAAATGCCTGAATTTTTTAGTTGTGCTGATTTGTTATTAGTTTCATTAAAAAAAGATTTTATATTTTCATTAACTATACCTTCGAAAATACAGTCTTACATGGCATGCAGAAAACCAATTTTGGCAAGTTTAGACGGTGAGGGTTCAAAAATTATCGATGAAGCCAAATCAGGTTTTACTTCCAATTCGGAGGATTATGTTGGACTTAAAGAATCAGTCAAAAAAGCGCTCTCCTTATCTCCGGATGAACTTTATCAATTAGGAATTAATGCAAGAAATTATTATGAAAAAGAATTTGAAAGAGACACATTAATTGATAAACTAGAATTAATTATTTCATAATTTGAAGAGTATATTTATAACAGGATCAAGTGGTTTTGTAGGAACTTATTTAAAAAAAAGTTACCACAAAAAATATAATTTTACAGAATTCAACAGAAGTCAATCTAGTATAGAAATATTAGAAGATACAGTTGTACACCTAGCAGGTAAAGCTCATGATTTAAGAAAAGTTTCTTCAGAAATTGATTATTATCAAATAAATACAGAATTAACAAAGACAATATTTAATGCTTTTTTAAAATCTACTGCTAATGTTTTTATTATGCTAAGTTCTGTTAAAGCAACTGCAGATCAAATAGATAGCATATTGACAGAGGATCATATAAGTAATCCTATTACTCACTATGGGAAAAGTAAACTTCTTGCTGAGCAGTACATTTTAAGCAAATCAATTTCTGATGATAAAAGAGTTTATATCTTAAGGCCCTGTATGATACATGGCCCTGGTAATAAGGGCAATTTAAATTTATTATTTAATATTGTTAGCAAGGGTTTTCCGTGGCCATTAGGAGCTTTTGAAAATAAAAGATCTTTCTGTAGTATTGACAACCTTTGTTTTATTATCAATGAGCTTATAAATAACAAGCAAATACCTTCAGGAATATATAATGTCGCAGATGATAAACCATTAGCAACTAATTATCTAATTAAGCTCATAGCACAAATTCAAGAAAAGAAGTTCCGAATTTGGAATATACCTCAGTATATCATAAAGTTAATATCAAAAATGGGTGATGTTTTGAAATTACCACTCAACACTGAAAGGTTAAATAAATTAACTGAAACCTATATTGTTTCTAATAAGAAAATCATAACGGCTATTAATAAACAATTGCCTTTATCTGCTGAAGATGGGTTAATTAAAACATTTAATTCATTTAATATACATGATAAGTAGACTTTTATCTCTGTTTCTATTAATTATTTTTTCACCCATCTTCCTCTTGGTTTCTCTTACCATACTAATCGAAGATGGCTTTCCAGTATTTTTTACTCAAAAGCGTGTTGGCATAAATTATACTTTCTTCAATATTTATAAGTTTCGTAGTATGAAGAAGAATACTCCTAATGTAGCTACACATCTCCTAACCAATCCAGATCAATATTTACTTAAAATTGGTAAGTTTATTAGAAAGACTAGTCTTGATGAATTACCTAATCTAATAAATATTGTTAAAGGTGATATGTTATTTGTTGGCCCAAGGCCAGCTTTGTATAATCAAGATGATTTGATGACATTCAGAGTTGTTACAGGAGTTTCTAAATTAAAACCAGGTATTACTGGATGGGCTCAAATTAATGGAAGGGACGAAATTTCAATAACTGATAAAGTTAAATTTGAACAGGAATATTTGAATCGTAAATCTTTACTTTTTGATATTGAGATTATTTTTAAAACATTTACTTCAGTATTGAGAAGCAAAGGAGTAAAGCATTAATTCTTTAAGAAATAAAATATTCTTCCTATAATTTCTTTAACTCCCAATTCTGTAATTTTTAAATCATCCGCATCAGGTAAAAAATCCATTATTACCAATTCTTTTTTTCTCCCTATTTTATAATCTACTTTAAAAGGAATCACCTCAAATCCTTGGTTTTCAAAAAGTCTCTTTGCTCTATACATATGATAAGCAGATGTCACAAGTATGATTCTTTTATTTGGGCTTATTAATTCTTTTACAGCCACTGCTTCATCTGCAGTATTTTCCACATCTTTCGTTACAAATATTTTTTCAGACGGTATTCCACTTGAAATAGCAAATTCATTTAAAACTTCCCCTTCTGTTTTCTTTGTTTTATCCCATGGCATTTTGCCCCCAGTAAATACTAGTTTTTGTGCTTTACCTGCTTTAAATAAAGCTATTCCTCCAAAAAATCTATCTGGGTCGCCCCATTCTACATAAGTATTATCTCCAACTTCATTTATTTGTAACATTCCACTTAACACTACTATTGCTTCTGCACTATCTATATAGCTAATGGGCTTTCTGTATTCACTACCTTCGACTAGCTTAAAAAAGTTGTTTGAGAATATTGGAGTTGATATTATATATAGTAGACCTATTGATATATATATAAGCTTTTTCTTATTCTTGATTAATCCTATTAGTATTACTATAATGACTAGCATGATAGGAAGAACGAATGTGGGTAGTATTTTGTGTAGGTAGATCATGTTTTTGCGGTTGCATTAAAATTAATGCATTGTTGTGAATATTATCTCATGGGTTTTAAAAGCGTATATAAGTACCAAATTTATTGCGCTTAATAATTTGTCACTAGTTATCGGCTTCTGGTTTTGTGGCTAAAGCATATGTTGGCATGTTGATTGATTACTTGTTAAATTAAATATGGACTAGTTTAATTAAGATTAATGATAATTTCGCCCAATTATTTGCAATTTTTATTGACTTTGTAAGTAATATTGAATTCTAATTTATCCCTACTTTGTTCGGAAAAATCGAAAGAAATCAGAATAAAACTAATGAGATTGCATATTCCACGCAAACTGAGCCACTTTTGTTGGTGATCCTATTGATGCACTATATACAAGACTAGAGTGAATCTACCCTATTGTCCCAATAAATTATAGTAAGTTATAGGCGTAAATCTAAATTCCGCTTAATTTTAACGGTGAATCTCAAGCAGAAGTAGGGTAAGCTTTTATTAAATCTGGGGGGACGCTTGTTAATTAGCCATACTTATAATTAATTCCAATTTGCCACTCTGGATAGTGATTGCCTAATAGGAATTTGAAAGCCAGTAACTAAGATGCAATAAAAATTGTAGAACTTAATTTCGATTTAGTTTAAATTTAAAGTATCTGCCAAAAAAATGGGCCCTACAATTTGTAGGGCCCATTTTTGTTAATGCTAGTTAAGAAATTGTCATTTTATTACTTCTCTTTATTTTCTGATGAATTAGGATTAGAGTTAAATTTAAATTTTTCACCAGTATTTAAAATTGCTAATCCATAATCATAATTCCTAGTACATATTTTATACTTAATTTCTTTTATGCTGTTTATATTATATCCACTGTTAATATCTTGCACGGAATAATCTTCTTTGTTGTTTATTTCACCATTTAAAAAAGAAACTATATCTACTTTCTTCTCTTTAATAAGTTTAAAAACCAGCCTTTCGCTTTTTTCTAAAATTTGAATATTAAATGCATTTTCTGATAGATTACAATCAGCAAATACATCTCTTAAAAAATAGCTGGCTGAGAAAACAGAAACAGGGGTGTTATGTAAATTAAATACGATGTCGTTTTTATTTTCTTCGTCCTCCGGCCCATTGATCACTTTGTCATCTCTAATGATTTCAAAAACGGGCACATCTGCAACCGTTCCTTTTTCATCTAAAATCTTTTTTCCCATTCTATAGGTAAATAGTATTTTTTTATCAGG